>JACCDW010573283.1_pt1 | contig 32966 bp, 33 predicted proteins | sample 7449781 | NCBI WGS metagenome assembly JACCDW01 (sample SAMN15323449, study PRJNA562643) | freshwater metagenome | isolation source: river surface water | place: USA:Blue River Watershed | collected 2017-08-18
TTTGACCATTGTGATTTGTATCGTGCCGAATTTGACAAAGCCAATGCTTCAAAAGCTGATTTTAGAACCAGCTACAATTATACCATTGACCCTGAGAAAACCAAGATTAAAAAAGCCACTTTCGCTTTAGAAGGTCTTAAAGGATTGTTGTACAAGCACAATATTATTGTAGAGTAATTACATCTTGAACTCCATTTTGTAGTCTTCCATCAAGTAGCCGTGGTCTAAGGCAACATCTTCTTCGCCTACAATAACAAATCCCATTTTTTGATAAAAGGTAACTGCTGTATTGAATCGATTCACATTCAAAGACACTACCTCAGATTGATTTTCTCTAGCCGCTTTAACTACCGAATCAATCAACAACTTCCCTGCTCCTTTGCCTTGCGACTCGGGTAGTAAATAAATTTTATGCAATCGGGTCGTATTTTGTCCTAAATAATGGTGTTCATAGGAAGCAAAACCCAAGACCGTTTCGTTTTCTTTCACCAAAATAAATTGATGTCCCTTCTCCTCCATTTGCGCTGTCAACGCTTCATCCGAATAAAATAATTCCAACATGTACTTTAATTGCGCCGCAGGAACAATATTGCCGTAGGTATCTGGCCACGTTCTATACGCGATATCACGTATTGTTGCTGTATCTACTGGTGAACCTTTTTGAATGGAAAGCATTTGAAATTAGATGATTAAACAGTTAGACTTTTTAGATTTTGATTTTTTTAAACCATATAAGGAATATAAGAAAATATAAGGTTTCGATTTTTGAACAATGAACTTTGAATTTTGATATTGACCTTTGATATTGACTTTTGATATTGACTTTTGATATTGACTTTTGACATTGCTATCCGTGAACGGTTTCAGTTTTACCATAATTGGTAATGATAGAAGCTTCAAAATCCAACCATTCTCTCCAGCGTTGCTCTACATCAATGCCTTCTCCATATTTTCGGGCATAGCCAATAAAAGTAGTATAATGACCCGCTTCACTTTCCATCAAATCACGGTAGAAGGTGGCTAATTCTGGGTCTTCAATATTTTCAGAAAGCACTTTAAAACGCTCACAACTTCTGGCCTCAATCATGGCAGAGAACAACAAACGTTCTACTAAGCCTGAAACTCTACTCCCGTTACTGCTTCTTTTCATGTACAAATACAACTCATTTACATAATCATCTTTGCGTTCGCGACCTAATTTCAGTCCGCGTTTGATAATGATATTGTGCACTTGTTCAAAATGGTCGATTTCTTCTTTGGCCAAAGCCAATAAATCCTGAACTAAATCTTGATGCTCCGAATTGTGTGTAATTATTGTAATCGCATTGGTAGCGGCTTTCTGTTCACACCAAGCGTGATCCGTCAGTATTTCTTCAATGTTTTTCTCAACAATATTTACCCATCTTGGGTCGGTAGGCAGTTTTAATCTCAGTATGGACATAAAAAATCTTGTTTCAGGTTTTGGGTTTCAAGTTCAGTTTAGGAGTAAAAAAATAAGGTTTTGCAATTACTTTCCGTAAAAACAAAACCTTATCATTTGAAACTTAAAAAAATTTAGAAAACGAAAATAGGTCTTTCGCTCATCATTTCATTGACTTCAGCAGCTACTTCTTCGATAACCTCTTCGTCAGTATGATTCATCAAGACTTTGTCAATAAGCGCTACAATAGTTTCCATATCTTCTTCCACTAAACCACGAGTAGTAATCGCAGCCGTTCCTACACGAATTCCTGAAGTAACAAACGGTGATTTGTCATCAAATGGAACCATGTTTTTATTTACTGTAATTTCTGCTTTTACTAACGCATTTTCAGCGTCTTTACCAGAAATATTTTTGTTTCTTAAATCAATCAACATCATGTGATTATCAGTACCACCAGAAATGATTTCGTATCCTCTTTTTACAAAAGCGTCAGCCATCGCTTTCGCATTTTTTTGCAACTGCATCGCATAGGTAAAGAATTCATCTTTCAAAGCTTCGCCAAAAGCAACTGCTTTAGCAGCGATAATGTGCATTAATGGTCCTCCTTGGTTTCCAGGAAAAACAGCCAAGTCCAATAAACTAGACATCATTCTGATTTCTCCTTTTGGAGTCGTTAAACCAAATGGGTTTTCAAAATCTTTCCCCATCAAAATCAATCCACCACGTGGTCCACGCAATGTTTTGTGTGTAGTTGTTGTTACAATATGACAGTGAGGCAACGGATCGTTCATCAATCCTTTAGCAATCAAACCTGCTGGATGCGAAATATCAGCCAATAAAATAGCACCAACGCTATCTGCAATTTGTCTGAAACGAGCAAAATCCATATCACGAGAATAAGCCGAAGCTCCAGCGATAATTAATTTAGGTTGCTCTTTAGTTGCAATTTCCTGAATCTTATCGTAATCCAATCGTCCTGTTTCTTTGTCAACACCGTAAAAAACTGGGTTGTACAAACGTCCAGAAAAATTCACTGGCGAACCGTGAGTCAAGTGACCACCGTGAGCCAAATCAAATCCTAAAATAGTATCACCTGGTTTAATACAAGCGTGGTATACCGCAGTATTGGCTTGAGAACCTGAGTGAGGTTGCACATTAGCATATTCAGCACCAAACAATTCTTTAGCTCTGTCAATGGCAATTTGTTCCACAACATCCACTACTTCACAACCGCCGTAGTATCTCTTTCCAGGATATCCTTCTGCATATTTGTTAGTTAAACAGAACCTGCAGCTTCCATCACTTCGTCACTTACAAAGTTTTCGGATGCAATTAATTCTATTCCGTGAATTTGTCTGTCTTGTTCTTCTAAGATAAGGTCAAAAATTTGTTCGTCGCGTTGCATTTGTGTAGTTTTCGTTAATTTCCCGCAAAAATACAAAAATTCGTTGGCTAAATAGTCGCTTAGCAATATATTTGGCCTAGTATTTTTTAACAAATTAATTAACAAAGAACCTGTTCTCTTTTTTAATGGCATCGTTTTTGAAAAAAGTACCGCATCCCAAACTAAGTAAAACCAATCTATGATGAAAAAAATTACACTCCTTTTTAGCTTTTTAATTTTTATAACCAGTTGCGCACTCAAACACACCCAAGAATTAGTCCATTCCGGCGACTATGATAATGCCATTACCATAACCGTTTCAAGTTTAGAATCCAATAAAGATAAAAAGAGCAAGCAAGACTATGTGTATTTGTTGGAAGAGGCTTTTGCCAAAGCCAAAGAAAGAGACTTGAATACTTTAAACTTAATCGAAAAAGAGAATAATCCAGCACAGATTGAACGCATTTATCAACTTTATGTAGGATTGAATAACCGACAAGAAAAAATCAAACCTTTGCTCCCATTGCAATTATTGAAAGAAAATCGCACCGCAGTTTTTGCATTTGAGAATTACAACGACAAATTGATTGCATCTAAAAACTCTCTTTCCAACTATTTGTATGCCAATGCCAAAGCTCTACTTAAGAGCACGAATAAAATGGATTTTCGCAAGGCCTTTGACGATTTTACTTATTTGAACCAAATCAATCCTAATTTCAAAGACGTGAACGAGCTGCTAAAAGAAGCTAAATTCAAAGGTTCTGATTATGTTTTAGTCAGTACAAAAAACGAAACCAATATGATTATTCCCATTCGTTTACAAAACGATTTACTGGATTTCAACACCTATGGTTTGAACGACAAATGGACCGTGTATCACAATGCAGAACAAGATGGTATTCGTTATGATTTTGGAGTTCGTATCCGTTTTAGAGAAGTTGTTATTTCACCAGAGCAAATCAAAGAGAAAGAGTTCATCAAAGAACGTCGCATCAAAGACGGACAAAAAAAATTAATTGATGCTAACGGAAAAGAAGTGTTGGACGAAAAAGGAAAAGTCGTTTTTGTAGACAATTGGAAAGATGTTACTGTGAAAATTAATGAAGTTAAACAATTCAAATCCTGTATGATTGTAGCTAAAGTAGATTATAGCAACTGGACTACAAATCAGTTATTGCAAAGCTTTCCGTTGAGTAGCGAATTCATTTTTGAAAATGTGTATGCCAATTATAAAGGAGACCGAAGAGCTGCTGACGATAGTTATTTTCCAAATTTCAATAAAAAAACAATCCCTTTTCCTAGCAACGAACAAATGATTTACGATGCAGGTGAAGATTTAAAAAACAAACTCAAAGGAATTTTAAACCAAAATCCGCTGCGAAATTAATGGCACGTCAATACATAAATAACTCGTTGAATATCAAATATCAACGAGTTATTTATTTACACATCCTAACATTGCAGTAAAAAAATGTTAGAAAACACACAATCGTCCTGATTTTATAAAAAAAGTTGTATTTTTGCAGTCGATGAATAAAATCAGTTTACATATAACTTCTTTATCACGGATAAACACACGTATTACCTCTCCCGAGGTACGGACACTATTGGTATAGTATCCGCAATGTGTTTGGTCATTTATTCATTTTTCAATTTACCGTTTTGAAATCATTTTCGTTTTACATTGGATGTACATATCCTAAAGTTTACATTTTAACTTTTACAGCGCCACATCATAAAACTTTGGCAAAATGGGCTATGATAATTCCTAAAATGAGCACAAAACAAATTGCTATTGTTTCATCTACTATAAAATTCAACTCTTGTAATGAATATTAAAATTGTTGTAACTCAAGAAGAGCATTATAAGTTTGCGAAAGAAATCTGCGATACTATCGAAACCTCTGCCAAATTAAGAGGAACTGGTATTGCCAAGAGAACTCCGGAATACATCCAGAAAAAGATGGAAAACCAAGACGCCATAATCGCTTTGGCTGATGGTAAATTTGCTGGTTTTTGTTATATCGAAAGTTGGGAACACGGAAAATTTGTAGCGCATTCGGGTTTAATTGTACACCCAGACTATAGAAATCACGGTTTGGCCAAAAAAATCAAATCAAAAGTATTTGATTATTCGCTTCAAAAATACCCTGATGCCAAGGTTTTCGGAATCACTACTGGTTTAGCCGTAATGAAAATCAATTCGGATTTAGGATACAAACCTGTTCCGTTTTCTGAATTAACTACCGACCCAAGTTTCTGGAAAGGGTGCCAAACGTGTACCAACTATGAAATTTTAAAGAGCAAAGACAATAAAATGTGTTTGTGTACTGGAATGTTGTATGATCCAAAGGAAAAACAAAAAATTCCACCCAAACACCCCTTTAACGTAAAAGTACTGAATCGATTAAAAAAAATTAAAGAAGCCTTATTCTTAAAAAAATAATTATACCATGAAAAAAGTTGTATTAGCCTATAGCGGAGGATTAGACACCTCATATTGCCTAAAATATTTAAAAAACGAAAAAGGATATGAAGTTCATACCGTTTTAATCAATACAGGTGGTTTTGATGAAGCTGAATTGAAAGCTATCGAAGACAGAGCCTATGAATTAGGAAGTGCTAAACACGCCAACCTTACTATTCTAGACAAATACTACGATAAAGCCATAAAATATTTAATTTACGGAAACGTATTAAAAAACAACACCTACCCACTTTCTGTAAGTGCTGAACGTGTTTTTCAAGCGATTGAAGCCATTAAATATGCGAAATCAGTTGGTGCAAGCGCTATTGCTCACGGAAGTACTGGTGCTGGAAACGACCAAATTCGTTTTGATTTGATTTTCCAAACTATTGCGCCTGAAATTGAAATCATCACTCCTATTCGTGATTTGAAATTATCACGTCAGGAAGAAGTAGATTATTTAGCTAAAAACGGCGTACACTATTCTTGGGAAAAAGCACAATATTCAATTAACAAAGGACTTTGGGGAACGAGTGTGGGTGGAAAAGAAACCTTGACTTCTCACGAAGCATTGCCAAGTGAAGCCTACCCTTCTCAATTGCAAAAACAAGGAGAAGAAAAAGTAACTTTGGAATTCAACGAAGGACAATTGGTAGCCGTAAACGGTAAAAAAGACACGCCTCCAAACAACATTGTGATTTTAGAAAAATTGGCGAATGCCTATGCTATTGGTAGAGATATCCACGTGGGTGACACCATTATTGGAATCAAAGGAAGAGTTGGTTTTGAAGCCGCTGCTCCGTTGATTATCATCAAAGCACACCATTTACTAGAGAAACATACTTTGGGTAAATGGCAACAATATTGGAAAGAACAATTAGGCAACTGGTACGGCATGTTATTCCACGAAGGACAATTCCTAGACCCCGTGATGCGTAATATTGAAACTTTCTTGGAGGATACTCAAAAAACAGTCAATGGAACCGTGACGGTAACCTTGAAGCCGTATCATTTCTCATTAGACGGAATCGAATCTAAAAACGATTTGATGAATACTGGATTTGGACAATATGGCGAAATGAACAATGCTTGGACATCAGAAGATGCCAAAGGATTCATTAAGATTTTAGGAAATGCACAAAATATATTTTCATCAGTAAACCAATTGAGTCATGATTAAAGTTGGAATAATTGGAGGTTCTGGATACACGGCGGGCGAACTCATCAGAATTTTGATGTTTCACCCTAATGCTACTCTAGATTTTGTGTACAGCACCACTAATGCTGGTAAACCTTTATCTATTGCGCATCACGACTTGATGGGTGATATCGAAATGAATTTCACTGACCAAGTAAACCCTGACGTCAATGTGGTTTTCTTGTGTTTGGGGCATGGTAAATCAAAAGCGTTTTTAGAACAAAACCAATTTTCAAACGATACTAAAATTATTGACTTAGGCAACGATTTTAGATTGACTAAAGTTGCTGTATTTGACGGAAAGCAATTTGTTTACGGCTTACCTGAATTGAACAAAACAGCAATACAATCTGCTAATTATATCGCTAATCCAGGTTGTTTTGCGACCGCAATTCAATTGGCTTTGTTGCCGTTGGCAAAAAATGGATTACTCAACGAAGATGTACATATCAATGCCACAACCGGAAGCACCGGAGCTGGGGTAAGTCCTTCAGAAACCACACATTTCAGTTGGAGAAACAATAATATGTCGCACTACAAAGCTTTTGAACACCAACATTTAGGCGAAATCAATCAAAGCATTCAGCAATTGCAAGCGGGATATCCAAACGAATTGCTATTTGTTCCTAACAGAGGGGATTTTGCTAGAGGAATTTTTGCCACGCTTTACACTACAATAGAGGAAAGTTTGAAAGATATTGTTGCGAAATATGAAGCCTATTATGCTGACCAACCCTTTGTAACAGTGACGACTACCAATATCAATATGAAGCAGGTAGTACAAACCAACAAGTGTATTATTAGTTTAATGAAAAAAGGAAACCGGCTTTTAATTACATCCATAATTGACAATTTAACCAAAGGAGCCTCAGGACAAGCGATTCAAAACATGAACTTGTTATTTGGCTTAGAAGAAACCACAGGATTGCATTTAAAGCCTTGTGGATTCTAAATAAAATTGTTTCAAGTTTAAGGTTTAAAGTTCACTCGAAACCTGAAACCTGAAACTTCAAACTTTAAACTTAAAAAAAAATGAACTTATTTGACGTTTATCCTTTATACAATATCACCCCTGTAAAAGCAGTAGATTGCACTATTACAGACGATAAGGGTGTAGCATACTTAGATTTATACAGTGGTCACGGTGTAATTTCGATTGGTCACACCCACCCGCACTATGTATCAAAATTAAAACAACAATTAGATGCCATTGGGTTTTATTCCAATGCGATTCAAAATCCATTGCAAGTAGAATTAGCTGAAAAGTTAGGGAAGTTATCCGGTTATGAGGATTATAGCTTATTTTTATGTAGTTCTGGGGCTGAGGCCAATGAAAACGCACTAAAATTAGCTTCTTTTCATACTAATAAATCACGTGTTATTGCTTTTAACAACTCCTTTCACGGAAGAACTTCGGCAGCAGTAGCTGTAACCGATAATAAAAAAATTGTAGCGCCATTGAATGCGCAACAAGTGGTTACCTTTTTGCCTTTGAACCAAATTGAATTTGTTGAAGCCGAATTGAAAAAAGGCGATGTTTGTTGTGTAATTATTGAAGGAATTCAAGGTGTGGGCGGATTGGACGAAGGAACTACCGAATTCTTCCAAGACCTAGAAAAAGTGTGTGCACAATATGACGTAGTTCTCATTTTAGACGAAGTACAGTCAGGTTACGGAAGAACAGGAAAATTCTTTGCACACCAACACCACAACATCAAAGCCGACATTATTTGTTTGGCAAAAGGAATGGGGAACGGATTCCCAATTGGAGGTATTTTAATCTCGCCAAAATTCAAAGCAAGTTACGGTTTATTAGGAACCACTTTTGGCGGAAGTCATTTGGCTTGTGCCGCAGGAATTGCTGTTTTGGATGTCATTAAAGAGGAAAAGTTAATGGACAATGTGAATGAAGTATATGCCTATTTCTTAGAAGCCATTCAACAAATTCCTGAAGTAAAAAAGGTAAAAGGAAAAGGATTGATGCTTGGAGTTGAATTTGATTTTGAAATCAATGACCTCCGTAAAAAAATGATTATTGACAAGCATATTTTTACTGGTAATGCCAATAACAAAAATCTATTAAGAATACTTCCACCTCTGACAATCAATAAGAAAGGTATAGACACTTTCATTATTGCCTTAAGAGAAACTTTGAAGGAAATTCAATCTTAATTTCATGAGTACACTACTTTCAATAGCAAAAAGAAATGCAGTTTTAAGCCGAATGGCGACACTTCTTGAAGAAGAAAGAGCCAACCTTAAAGCTATCAACAAGCAAGACTTGGATAATTATTCTGGAGCCGATTTGGCTATGGAAAAACGTCTTTTGGTAGACGATGCTAAAATTGACGGAATGATTTTGTCGATGCAACAATTGGCAAGCCAAGACGATCCTATTGGAGTAGAACGTTTTCATTTTGTTCATGAAAAAGGAATGAAAATCACCAACAAAACTGCTGCATTTGGCACGGTGATGATTATTTACGAATCACGTCCAGATGTTACTGTTGAAGCAGGTGGTATTGCTTTTAAATCCGGAAATAAAATTCTATTGAAAGGCGGAAAAGAATCCTTGCTTTCCAATTTAAAAATTGTAGCGCTTTGGCACCAAGCTTTAAAAGAGAATGAAGTTTCTAAAAACTGGGTAGAATATTTGAATTACAACCGAACAGAAACCCAAGCTTTTTTGGAAAAACCAACACAACGAGTGGATTTAATTGTTCCTCGTGGTGGTGAACAATTAATTGCTTTTGTGAAGCAACACGCTACTTGCCCCGTGATTGTGAGTGGTCGTGGCAACAATTTTGTATACGTGAATCAAGGAGCGGATTTACAAAAAGCAACGGATATTATCATCAACGGTAAGACATCTAATATTTCAGTTTGTAATGCTTTAGATAAAGTTTTAATCGACACCAATTTAAGTAATTGGGAGTCTTTTGCTCAACAATTAATTGAAGACTTACAACAGCATAAAGTAACTGTTTTGGGTGACCAAAAAGTAGCAGCTGCAACAGGCATTCCTTCAATTGAATCCGATTTAATTTGGTACGAAGAGTTTTTGGATTACAAAATTGTAATTGGAACGGTCGATTCTGACCAAGAAGCTATTGATAAAATCAATCACTATTGCGGAGGACATTCGGCGTCTATTATTACAGAAAATGAGGTTACGGCCCAAGAATTCATGGACAATGTTGATTCGGCAGCAGTATATCACAACGCCTCTACCCGATTTACGGATGGAGGACAATTTGGATTAGGAGGCGAATTAGCCATTAGCACAGATAAATTACACCAACGCGGCCCTATTGGCTTACAGCATTTGGTAACTAATAAATGGTATATTTACGGAGATGGACAAATCAGGTAAAAAAAGAATTTTATTAAAAATAGGAAGCAACACGCTCACCAAAGAAACCAATCATATTTCGAGAGGAAAGATTGAAGACATTGGGATGCAAATTGCAGCGCTGAAAGACGATTACGAATTTGTAATTGTAAGCTCTGGTGCAATTGCTGCGGCAAAACAGTTTGTTAAATTGGAAGCGCCAGATAACGAAATTTTTGTCAAACAAGCATTGGCTTCGATTGGTCAACCGCACCTAATGCGGATTTTTCATGAGAATTTCAGTGATTTAGGCTTGCATACTTCGCAATGTTTACTTTCGTACTCTGATTTTGAAAAAACTGAAACCAAAGTCAATATTGTCAACACGATTGATGTTTTGGTCAAAAACAGCTACATTCCTATTATCAACGAGAACGATACTGTTTCAACGGATGAAATTAAATTTGGAGATAACGATAAATTAGCCGCTTTGACGGCTGTTTTATTGGATGTCGATATTTTGATTATTGCCACCAATACCAACGGAATTTACACTAAAGCATCTATTCATGATACACATCCTGAAACGATTCGTTTAGTAACGGATTTACAAACTTTAGAAAAAGAAATTGGAGATGCTAAATCTTCCCACGGAACAGGTGGAATGCAATCCAAAATTGATTCGGCAGCCATAGCCAAAGCCGCCAATATCGAAACTTGGATTGTCAACGGATTAGAAGATAATTTTATTTTAAAAGCCTTACAAAACGAGATTCCTTTTACGAAGATTATATAAAAGACAAACGAGTTGTCAACTTATTTGGTGATCCAAATAAACAGATAACCAAATAAACTAATACACTTAAAGTAATGAATTACATCAACATACAAGAAATAGATTCGCTTCAAGAATGGGTAAAAGAAGCGATTGCAATCAAAAAAAATCCATTGCAAAACAAAGACTTAGGCGAAAATAAAACCTTAGGAATGTTGTTTTTCAATCCTAGTTTAAGAACGCGTTTGAGTACACAAAAGGCAGCATTAAATTTAGGAATGAATGTGATGGTGATGAACTTTACCAATGAGGGTTGGACACTTGAATTTGAAGATGGAGCGGTAATGAATCAAGGTGCTTCTGAACACATCAAAGAAGCAGCTCAAGTGGTGTCACAATATTGCGATATTATTGCTATTAGAGCTTTTGCAGGATTGACCGATAAAGAAAAAGACAATGCCGAAACCGTATTGTCAGGATTTTTAAAATATGCTACGGTGCCTATTGTAAACATGGAAAGTGCTACGGGACATCCCTTACAGTCTTTGGCAGATGCCATCACCATGGAAGAACACAAAACGGCTCACCGTCCAAAAGTAGTTTTATCTTGGGCCCCGCATCCAAAAGCATTACCACAAGCCGTAGCCAATTCATTTGTGCAAATGATGCAATTGCAAGACGCTGATTTTGTAATTACTCATCCTGAAGGGTATGAATTAAATCCAGAAATCACTAAAGGCTCAAAAATTGAATACAACCAAAACAAAGCCTTTGAAAATGCCGATTTCATTTACACCAAAAACTGGAGTAATTACAAAGAATACGGAAAAGTAACCAACTCCGATCCAAATTGGACCGTTACCGCTGAGAAAATGAAATTGACTAACAATGCCAAATTCATGCACTGTTTGCCTGTAAGACGTAATGTAATCGTGACAGACGAAGTGATTGATAGCGAAAATTCAATTGTGATTGAACAAGCCAATAACCGAACGTATGCAGCGCAATTGGTTTTGCAAAAAATATTGGAAGATGGAAAATAAGCAATCAGTATCCATTATAAAAATCGGGGGGAATATCATTGATAATCCTACGGAATTAGCTTCGTTTTTAGCTGATTTTGCTGCTTTGGAAGGCAATACTATTCTGGTTCATGGCGGTGGAAAATCAGCTACTAAATTAGCCCAAAGCATGGGATTAGTTCCTCAAATGATTGAAGGACGTAGAATTACCGATGCTCCTATGCTTGAAGTAGTGGTGGGTGTTTATGCCGGCCAAATCAACAAAGAAGTGGTAGCCCAATTACAAGCCAACGGTGCCAATGCCATGGGATTTTCGGGTGCAGATGGTAATTTAATTCTGTCTGATAAGCGAAATCATCCTACTATTGATTATGGTTTTGTAGGCGATGTAAAAAAAGTCAATACAAGCTTGTTAGCCAGCCTACTTGAAACAGGAATAACCCCTGTTTTTTGCGCCATCACTCACGATGGAAAAGGCCAATTATTAAATACCAATGCCGATACTATTGCTAGCGAATTAGCGATTGCCCTATCTAGTCAATTTGATGTAACCCTTACCTATTGCTTTGAAAAACCAGGTGTTTTGTTTGATGCAGAAGATGATACTTCGGTGATTGAACAAATCAATCCGGATTTGTATGCCAAATTAAAAGCAGAGCAAGCAATTCATTCCGGAATGATTCCTAAATTAGACAATTGTTTCAACAGCCTATACAAAGGAGTAAAACAAATCAGAATTGGACACCACCGGATGTTACAAAACAAAACGGCGACTTATACGACAATTACTTTATGAAGACTATAGAAATACTTACACAAGAAGCTATTGCCTTATTAAAAGCGCTAATTGAAACTCCTTCCTTTTCAAGTGAAGAAGATAAAACAGCACTATTAATTGAGAATTGGTTTACCCAAAATGGAATTCCTTTTCAAAGAGAGAATAACAATATTTGGGCTTTCAATCAACATTTTGACGAAAGTAAGCCAACTCTTTTATTGAATTCACATCACGATACTGTGAAACCGAACCAAGGTTATACCAATGATCCTTTTGAAGCCATTGTTAAAGAGGGTAAATTATTCGGATTAGGAAGTAATGATGCAGGAGGTTGTTTGGTTTCGCTTTTAGCCACTTTTGTTCATTTTTATTCGCAAGAAAATTTACCGTACAATATGGTTATCGTCGCTTCCGCAGAAGAAGAAAGTAGCGGAAAAAATGGTCTAAATAGCGTATTAAAACACTTACCAGAACTGGATTGTGCGATTGTGGGTGAGCCTACATTAATGCAATTGGCTATAGCCGAAAAAGGCTTGTTAGTGTTGGATGTTGTTGTCAAAGGAACTGCCAGTCATGCGGCACATCAAAATAAAGACAATCCTATTTACAATGCAATGCCAGTGATTGATTGGTTCAAAACCTATCAATTTGAAAAGATATCTGATGTTTTAGGTCCTGTAAAAATGACTGTAACTCAAGTAAGTGCTGGAAAACAACATAATGTAGTTCCTGCTGAATGTCATTTGGTTGTGGATATCCGCGTGAATGATTGTTATAGTAATGCCGAAATTTTGGCTACTGTAAAAAATCATGTCAACGCAGAAGTAAATCCTCGTTCAATGCATCTAAACGCTTCATCTATTCCGTTAGAACACGGTTTAGTTCAAGCTGGAATTGCTTTAGGAAGAACTACTTATGGTTCGCCAACTCTTTCAGATCAGTCGGTATTGAGTTGCCAATCCTTGAAATTAGGGCCTGGAGAAACGCTTCGCTCCCACTCGGCTGACGAATTTATATTTATTAACGAAATAGAAGAAGGAATTCAGTTGTACATCAAAATACTAACTGATTTTTTCAAGCAATAAAATTACACACATGAAACTCTGGGAAAAAGGAATTGCCACTGACAAACAAATAGAACATTTCACTGTTGGAAACGACAGAGAATTAGACTTAGTTTTGGCTAAATACGACGCATTGGGTTCTATTGCCCATGCCAAAATGTTAGGCCAAATTGGTTTGTTGACTGAAGTAGAAACCTCTTCATTGGTTGTCGCTTTGGAGGAAATTATTAAACAGGTCGAAGCCGGTAATTTTGAAATCGAAGATAATTTTGAAGACGTTCATTCCAAAATTGAATACCTATTGACTGTCAAGTTAGGCGATGCTGGAAAAAAAATACACACAGCGCGTTCTCGTAACGACCAAGTTTTAGTAGATGTACATTTATACTTAAAAGATGTTGTCAAAGAGCTCAAAAAACAGGTAAAAGTACTTTTTGATTTATTGATGGAATCGGCTGATAAGCACCAAAATGTATTATTACCTGGTTATACACATTTACAAATAGCCATGCCTTCTTCTTTTGGTATGTGGTTTTCAGCCTATGCAGAAAGCTTGATTGATGATATTACAATGCTGAATGCGGCATTAACAGTAGTAGATCAAAATCCATTGGGTTCAGCTGCGGGTTACGGAAGTTCCTTCCCAATTAACCGAACATTCACTACACAAGAACTACAATTTGAAACTTTAAAATTCAATGCTGTAGCTGCTCAAATGAGTCGTGGAAAAGCAGAAAAAACAGTGGCTTTTGCTATGAGTAGCGTGGCAGCAACTTTGGCGAAATTTTCTATGGATGTGTGTTTGTACATGAGTCAGAATTTTGATTTCATCAGCTTACCGTCTCATCTTACAACAGGCTCTAGCATTATGCCGCACAAGAAAAACCCTGATGTATTTGAATTGATTCGTGGAAAATGCAACAAAATTCAAGCGTTACCTTATGAGATCACTTTGATTACGAACAATTTACCAAGTGGTTACCATAGAGATTTACAATTATTGAAAGAAGGATTGTTTCCGGCAATTCAAAATTTAAAAGCTTGTTTGGACATTGCTATTTTTGCTATCAAAGATATTACGGTGAAAGAACATATTTTAGACGATAAAAAATACGACTATCTTTTTACAGTTGATTCCTTAAACGAAATGGTAGTAGCTGGAGTTCCGTTTAGAGATGCCTACAAAGCAGTTGCGGAACAATTGGAAAATGGCACTTTCCAATCGCCTAAAGCAACTAAACACACTCACGAAGGAAGTATCAATAACTTATGTTTAGATGCGATAAAAGACAAAATGAAACGTTCTTATTAATTTAAGATATTTCCATAAAAAAGCTCCAAGATATTGGAGCTTTTTTTATTTCTAAAAACGAATCTTATTTTTTAATCACCAATCGGAAACCTTCTCCGTGGATATTTAAAATCTCAACATTTTCATCTGATTTCAAATACTTTCTTAATTTGGCAATATACACATCCATACTTCGAGATGTAAAGTAGTTATCATCTCTCCAAATTTTGGTCAAAGCCAATTCTCTTGGCATCAAATCATTCTCGTGAAGAATCAACATTTTTAATAATTCATTCTCTTTTGGAGACAATTTAATTGGTTCGTCATTTTGATAAGTCAAGAAACGCAATTTAGAATTCAAATGGAATTTACCCACATTAAACTCAAACTGCACTTGTTCTGCTTTGACATCTGATGATTTTCTCTGAATGATGGCTTTGATTTTCATCAACAATACTTCAGAATCAAATGGTTTGTTCAAATAATCATCAGCACCTGCTTTATACCCTTTTAACACGTCTTCTTTCATCGATTTAGCCGTCAAAAAGATAATTGGCACTTCGGCATTTTTCTCTCTGATTTCTTTGGCTAAAGTATAACCATCTTTGTAAGGCATCATCACATCCAAAATACACAAATCATAATTGTCTTTTTTGAACTTCTCAAAACCTTCCATTCCATTTTTAGCTAAAGTAACATCAAAGTCATTTAGCATCAAGTAATCTTTTAGTACTGCTCCAAAATTAAGATCGTCCTCTACTAAAAGTATTTTTTTATTGGTATTTTCCATAGTCTAATTAATTAGTGGTAATTTTATAATGAAGGTACTTCCTTTCCCTTTTTCACTTTCTACATATACTTGACCGTTATGGTCTTCTACAATTCTCTTAACGTAAGCCAAGCCTAAACCATGTCCTTTCACGTTATGAATATCTCCAGTGTGTTCTCGGTAAAATTTCTCAAAAATTCGTTTTTGAGCCACCTTACTCATTCCTAAACCTTTATCCTGCACTTTTATCAACACCATATCTTTGATGTTTTCTGTGTAAATATCAATCTCTGGTGCTTCTGGCGAATATTTAATTGCATTTTCTAAAATGTTTACAATCACATTCGTAAAATGATTATCATTAATCAGTACCGTTGTTCTGGTAGCATCAAAATGGGTGGTAATACTTCCTCCTCTATCTTCTAAAATCAAATTAACGTGTTCAATAGCATCATTAATTACATCTTCAATATGATTGGATTCTTTATCAATTTCTAACTCTTTTTTCTCCAATTTAGAAATTCGCAATACATTCTCCACCTGAGCATGCATTCGCTTATTCTCGTCTCTAATCATCTGAAGGTAGCGCAATACTTTTTCCTTATCATCAATTATTTTTGGATTTCGAATGGCATCTAACGCTAAATTTATAGTAGCAATTGGTGTCTTGAATTCATGCGTCATGTTGTTAATGAAATCTGTTTTGATTTCGGAAATTTGACGTTGACGAATCAACTGACTCAAAGCACTCGTATAGGCTATAATAATAATCAAAGTAAAAATGATCGAGAGTATTGTAATACTCACCAATTCAGATAATAAGAATCGCTTTTTATGCGGAAAAGCGACCATTAATTTATATTGCTCATGCCCTTCATTATCTGTTAAAATCGGAATCGAATAACTGTTACTCTTATTGTATTTAAAATCTGCCGATTTTACTTTGGTAGCCAAATCATTACTATAAATTCCAAATTCAAATTTAGTGTTAACACCGTATTCTTCTAATTCTTTTTTAATCAACTTTTGGATATTGTCTGCCGATACTCTTTCTTCGAGAGGCATTGCCATCGCAATATCTTTATAGAAAATTTCAAATTGCGCATTGTCTAACACATCTAAATTTCCTGACTTCTCCGTGCGTTCATCTGGAATTAGACTTTGCCCTAATAGCGAATTATCTAATGGCTTATTATTGTAGACTTCGGTTATACGTTTGGAGCTGAAATTCTTAAATAATTTTGTATTGTCCGTTTTTTTGTCAAAGAGCGATGAATTAATATGAAAATCTTCGGCGATGATACTATTCGAATAAACAATAGTCTTGTTTGTTTTTAAGTTTTTTTGAACATAAGTAAACTCTAATAAATCATCTTTTTTAGGAATTTTACCTGTACTATCTTTCAAATGGTTGTACTTATCATAAAAACTATACGCCTCTTGTTTTTGCAATTTTTCGGCTACGTTTCCAAGTACTTGTTTAACATGAAATTTGAATTGTTCGTCATTGTTTTGAAAAGAGGTATTGAACCAATACACCTGAACGAGAATAATCCCAATTAGGGATAAACTCATCAACAAAACCAACAATCTAAAAAATAGCTTACTCATCAAAACAAATTTAGTATTTTAACAATATAGTAAATAATATATTAACCAAATATTAACATCTACCCTTCGTTTTGCTGAATCTTTAAAATTTTAAGAATTTCGTCAAGTTGTGATTTTGAAATTTGAGGGTCACTATTTTCAATTACAAAGTTACTTTTAGCCGCCCGTTGTTCATCGGTCCATTGCGCATTAATCCGATTCAAAACCTGTTCTCTCGAACTATTATCGCGTTGCATCACCCGTGCAATTCTATCTTCTAAAGGAGCCGTAATGGTTATAATATAATCACAGTTTTGATAACTACCACTTTCAAATAAAATAGCAGCTTCATAAACAACAAAAGGAGCCGACTGATTTTCGTCAAGCCAAATTTTAAATTGCCTTTTGACTGCGGGATGAATGATGCCATTGAGTTGGCTCAACTTTTCGGGATTAGAAAAAACAATCGAAGCTAATTCTTGGCGGTTCAATTGTCCTTTTTCAAAAACTGCTTCACCAAAAACAGCATTAATTTCTCTCAAAACTTCAGCAGATTGTATCAGTTTTTTGGCTTCATCATCGGCAATAAACACAGGTATTCCGAGCGATTCTATATACGTCGCAAGGGTAGTTTTACCACTGCCAATTCCTCCAGTTAGGCCAATTATTTTAGACATTTGCTATTTTTTAAAAAACAAATACGGAAAAGCGACTTGAGGTTGGCGTTTTAAAACAATCACTTTGATATACGATTCTAAAAATCCTAACCCGTAACCGTAAAATTGTTTCCAAACAGCAATTAACGACAAATACCCTATGCGCACACTCCTATTTTGAACACTTGAAGTTACGAACAAAATAAAGAAATACAACATATAGAGTTGTAAAAAATAATCAAACGTTAGTAGTAACAAGGCTACCGAAAGAAAGAATCCTAAAATAAATGCCGTTGGAAAGAAAAAAGTCAACTTGTTATGTTCTGGATACCAACTGTTCAAAATAGGTCGGGCTTTACCAAATTTACTTACTTGAACAGAAAATTTATCCCAATCAATTCTACGTTTATGATAGACAAATGCTTTAAAAAAAAGTCGAGTTTCAAAACCTAAATTCCACAAACGAATAGATAAATCTGGATCTTCGCCTGGGTGAATATTACCAAAACCTTTGGAAGCTTCGAAAGCTTTTCGAGACAATCCCATATTGAAACTTCTCGGTTGGAACTTCCCTATTTTCTCCGATCCACCACGAATACCTCCTGTAGTTAAGAACGAGGTCATCGCAAAGTTGATGGCTTTTTGAATATCTGAAAAACTATCCAACGCTTTGTCAGGACCACCAAAACAATCTACATAATCGTATTTCAGAGCTTTGTCCACTTCGTCCAAATACTGAGCAGGAATTATACAATCCGAGTCAAAAATGATAAAATAATCGCCACTAGCCTTAGCCATACCGTAATTACGCGAATCGCCAGGACCCGAATTTTCTTTATAAAAATAAGCAATGTTCAATTGTGCCATGTACTTCTGAATCACTTCTCCGCACGGAATTGTGGAGCCATCTTCTACAATGACAATTTCAAAATCATTTTGATAAGTCGTTTTAGCTAAACTTTCTAACAACTCATCTACTTCGTCGGGACGGTTATACACCGGTATAATAAGAGAAAAATGCATATTTTAAGTTAAAATAATGATTCGTTTTTGGATTGATACACAAAGATAGTATTAGTAACAAGAATACTTAACAACGAGATAAAAAAAATGCACCCAATTGGGTGCATTTATATTTCAATTGAATGAAGCACTACGAAATACTTGGTACTTGTACCATTTCATCAGCTTCAGCCAAATAATCTACTCCTTCAAAACCAAAACCAAATAGGTTCAAGAAATCTTGTTTATATCCTGCTAAATCACCAATTTCTGGTAATGTTTCTGTTGTAGATTCTTTCCACAAAACTGCTACTTTAGCTTGTACGTCCTCGCGCATTTCCCAGTCGTCAATACGAATTCTTCCTTTATCATCTGTTGGAACGGCTTGACCTGTGTACAAACGTTGTTGGTACAAACGTTGGATTTGTTCGATACAACCTTCGTGAATTCCTTCCGCTTTCATGATTTTGTATAACAATGAAATGTACAATGGAATTACTGGAATAGCAGAACTCGCTTGAGTTACCAATGCTTTATTTACAGACACATACGCTTTACCATTCAAAGAAGCTAAATCTTTCGAAATTTCAAAAGCAGTCGCTTCCAAATGATCTTTAGCACGACCAATAGTTCCTTTTCTGTATACCGCTTCAGTAACTTCTGGCCCAATATATGAATACGCAACTGTTGTAGCTCCGTCAGCTAATACATTAGCCTCTTTCAAAGCATTCATCCACATTGCCCAATCTTCACCTCCCATAACCACTACGGTATTATCGATATCTTCTTGGTTGGCTGGTTCAATAGAAACTTGTGTTACATTTCCAGTATGGAAATCCACAGTTTTATTAGTAAACGTACCGCCAATTGGTTTCAAAGTAGAACGATGCAGTACTCCTGTTGTAGGATGCATACGCACTGGCGAAGCCAAACTGTATATTACTAAATCAATCTGACCCATATCAGCTTTGATTAAGTCAATCGCTTGTTGTTTTACTTCATTAGAAAAAGCATCTCCATTGATACTTTTCGCATACAAACCTGCTTTACTCGCTTCTTTTTCAAAAGCAGCAGAATTGTACCAACCAGGTGAAGCTGTTTTGCCTTCTGATGGTGCTTTTTCGAAGAAGACACCCAATGTAGCAGCATTAGAACCAAAGGCACTTGTAATTCTTGACGCTAATCCAAATCCTGTAGAAGCTCCAATAACCAATACTCGTTTTGGTCCATCAATAATACCTTTTGATTGTACATAAGCAATTTGATTTTTTACATTTTGCTCGCATCCAGCTGGGTGAGCTGTCAAGCAAATAAATCCTCTCATTCTAGGTTCTATAATCATATCTTAAATTCTAATTATTTACTGTTTGTGTTGTTTAATAGTGTGCAAATATAAACCAAATCTTTAGTTCAGCAAGGATTTGGCGTGATTTAGAGCGGAGTCAGAAACGACTGCTCCTGATAACATTTGAGCAATTTCTAAGACTCTTTCTTCTTCATTTAATAATTGTAATTCGGATTGTGTATCCTCGCCAAAGGTAGATTTGAACACTTTGAAATGCGCGTTTCCTTTAGCGGCAATTTGTGGCAAATGCGTAATGGCAAAAATTTGCATGGTCTGGCTCATCTCTTTCATAATTTCTCCCATTCGGATAGCAATTTCTCCTGAAACCCCCGTATCAATTTCGTCAAAAATCAAAGTAGGTAATTTGGAATACTGTGCCAAAATCGCTTTGACAGCTAACATAATTCGAGACATCTCCCCGCCTGACGCTACTTTTTTCAGTAAGCCAAAATCGGTTCCTTTATTCGCCGAAAACAAAAACTGAATTTCATCTTTACCATTTTGGTAATAGTTATCAGCCGCTTTAATTTCAATATTAAAACGTACGTTAGGCATTCCTAATGTGGCTAAAATAGCAATTAATTTATCTGATAAAACAGGGACGGCATTGGTTCTTTTATGATGAATCGCCAAGGCTAATGTATCCATTTGACTTGTTTTATCTTGAATCGTTTGAGTTAAAGTGGCAATATCACTTTCTAAATTACCTAGTTCAAATAAAGTATTTTCTAAGCTCGTTTGAATAGCCAATAATTCATTAACAGTAGTGACTTGGTGTTTCTTTTGTAAATTGAAAATCAATTGCAGTTTTTGACTAATCAAATCCAATTGTTCTGGATCATTGATTAGTTTTTCTGAACAATTAGTCAATTCATCTGAAATATCATCTAATTCAATAGCCAAACTTGTAATTCGTTCTAACAACAAAGCATATTCTGGAGCAAAAGAAGCAATTTTTTGCAAGGCAATTTTAATTTCTTTCAAAGTAGACAATGCTCCTATTTGCTCTTCGTTGGCCAAAGCCAAAGACTTATCCACCGCTTCTTTAATAGTTTCCACATTATTCAGTTTTTCAAAATCAGCTTCGAGCTGTTCTTGTTCACCGGATTTTAATTGAGCAGCAACTAATTCGTTCAATAAAAAGGTGTTGTATTCTTGTTCCTTAATGGATTCAGCTTGCTTTTTTAAGAGCGAATTCAAATTGGATTTATCTTCTTTGTAGCTTTTCAAAAGGGTTTGATAGCTTTCTATTTCGTGTTGATTGTCGGCAATCGCATCAATAATTTTGAATTGCACACCTTCGTCTGATAATTCTTGAGTTTGCTGTTGCGAATGGATATCAATCAAAAACAAACTTAAATCCTGTAATTCTTGTAAATTTACTGGACTATCATTAATAAAAGCTCTTGATTTTCCCGAAGGAAGAATTTCTCTACGAATAATGGTTTCGTCTTCGTAATCCAAATCGTTAGCTTCAAAAAAGGGTTTTAAATTGTATTTCGAAATATCAAAATACGCCTCAATAACACACTTTTCTTCTTTATTTTTAAGCGAAGTTAAATCGGCTCGTTTTCCTAAAACCAATCCCATAGCTCCCAAAATTATCGACTTACCTGCGCCCGTTTCTCCTGTAATAATAGAAAATCCTTTTGAAAAATCGATAGCCAATTTTTCAATCAATGCATAGTTTTTTATCGATAGCGATGTAATCATTTTGGTAATTTACCTTGGGTTAATTTTAGTATTTAATAGCACTCCATTTACTGGAATTCATCGGCGACACTCTATTTAAACTATCCACTAAATCAGTGATAGACAAACTAGGTCCTCCTGAGAATATAGAAACAATTTCGTCTGATTTGGCATCAAAAAACACTCTGGTTAAAAAGGCATTTGGTCGTATTGAATGTACTTTATTCAATCCTAACAAAGCTAATTTTATTTTTTCTTTGGCTACTTTCAAATCTTTACTCAAACTGTCTAAAGCCGTATTGTAATTAAATGAAGTAGTACGCACTTCACTAAACGTTGGCGACAACAAATCGTTAATCAAAAAATACCGATTTTGATTGCCATCTGATTGTGTCCAACCTTTATAGCCTCCTTGTTGCGCCATGTTGGCGATATTTTGTGCTACTTCTAATTGAGGGGTTCCAGATTGTTCAACAAAAGAATCGGCATCCAATCCTAGTATTATATTACAATAATAAGCAATTACTGCTACCAAATTAGAGTCAAATGCATTAGGGTTATATATTAAATTTTCAAATTCGACATAGCGAAAATTGAAATCCTTGTCATTAAAATTAAAGATTGGACTAGAATAGGTAGAATCAAAAATTGGACGCGATGATTGTACTTGAATTGATCCTGAGAATTGATCCGATGAACCCGCGGTTAGGTTGATATAAATAGAACAATTGATTTTTTCGTTTTGCTTCATCACTTGACCTGTCCAATCCGTTTTGTTGACAAAATCAGTTAAAGAGGATTGTAATGTTTTGAAAATTTGTTGATTAACGTTGGTAATTTGTTGTGAATTGACTGTAACCGTACAATTTAACTGCTGTGAATGTACAGTTATGCCAATCAAAAAAAAGAATACGACAATTAGATTACGCATTGAAATGGTTTATTACCTTGTTTATAATATCAGCTGCCACTGCTTCTTTAGATTTCAATTCCATTGGTTCAATATTGAAATTTTTATCAATAAAAGTGACCTTATTGGTATCTTTTTGAAAACCAGCCCCTTTATCTAGAAGCGAATTTAAAACAATCAAATCTAAGTTTTTTTTCTGAATTTTCAACTTTGCATTCTCAATTTCATTTTCAGTTTCCAAAGCAAAACCAATCAAAAATTGATTTTTCTTAGCCGCTCCTAAAGACGCTAATATATCTTTGGTTTTCTCTAATGCAATAGAAAATTCAGCATCTGATTTTTTGATTTTTTGTGAAGCCACTTTTTTGGGTTTATAATCCGCAACGGCTGCAGCTGCAATAGCTACATCTACTTGCGAATAATAGGTATGACAAGCCTCATACATTTCTTGAGCAGCAACAACAGAAACCAATTGTATGCCCGAATGATTTACTTTGCAATGGGAAGGACCGGAAACTAAAACTACCGAAGCGCCTAATTGTGCTGCGCACAAAGCAATATCATAGCCCATTTTACCAGAAGAATGATTCCCTATAAAACGTACAGGATCAATCGCTTCATAGGTTGGTCCCGCAGTAATCAATATTTTTTTTCCTTTAAGTGGTAATTTATTAGCTATATCCGCTTCGATAAAAGCAACGATATTTTCAGGTTCTGCCATACGTCCCTCTCCAGATAAACCACTAGCTAATTCGCCACTTTCTGCAGGAATTATGGTATTTCCAAATTCGTGTAACGCTTTAAAATTAGATATTGTACTCGGATGCTTGTACATATCCAAATCCATGGCTGGAGCAAAATATACTGGACATTTTGCCGATAAATAGGTAGCTAAAAGTAAGTTATCACAAGTTCCTGATGCCATTTTTGACAACGTATTGGCGGTAGTTGGAGCTATCAACATTAGATCTGCCCAAAGTGCTAATTCCACATGGTTATTCCACACTCCTTCTGCTGTCGCATGTTGGGCTTCAGAAGTAACAGAATCATTTGTATCGTAAAAAGTAGAATAAACCGGATTTTTAGATAATGTCGCAAGAGTAAGTGGGGTGACAAAATCCTTAGAAGCAGGTGTCATGATCACTTGGACATGTGCACCTGCTTTTATAAATAGTCTTACCAATGAAGCTGTTTTATAGGCAGCAATTCCACCAGAAACTCCTAGTAAAATTTTCTTACCGTTTAAAACTGACATGGTAAATGTATTATTTGTTGGAGTCTCTGTGGTAGATTTTTCCGTCTAACCATTCTTGAACTGCTAAAGCGTGTGGCTTAGGCAATTTTTCGTAGAATTTTGACACTTCAATTTGTTCTTTGTTTTCAAAAACTTCTTCCAAACTGTCGTTGTAAGTAGCAAACTCTTCTAATTTTTCAGTCAATTCTTTTTTAATTTCAGAATTGATTTGGTTTGCTCTTTTAGCCATAATGGTTATTGCTTCATACACGTTACCAGTAGGTTCTTCAATAACTGTTTTGTTGTACGTTATTGTATTTACTGGAGCATTCGTCTTTTTTAAATCCATGACTTTATTTATTTAGTAAATTTTTGTAAATCTTTTTCAATGCGAACCAACATTTCGTCGGCTTTTTGTTTGTATTTCGTGTCTGCTTTGAATTTAATCAAATTAGCATGCGCTACCTTTGCTACATTCAAACGCTCTTCCATTTTTGAAGGAATACTATTTATCCCTAATTGATACGCTGAATCCAATTTATAATACAACGCTTCTTCTTTAAAAGGAGTTCCTGGATAATCTGCAATAAAATTATCAAGAGCTACTAAAGCCGATTTATAATCTGAAATAGTATTGTATCCTTTTGCATTTTCAAATACTTTCTTTTCAATTTTTTCATTCAGATTTTTCATAATTAAATTTGCTTCTGGCAAATATTCTGAATTAGGATACGTATCAATAAATGTTTGTAATTTTTCTATTGCTTTAGTAGTGTCTGTTTGATCTAAACTAAAAACTGGAGACAACATGGAATAACTTTTAGCACCTAAAAAAGCGGCTTCCTGTGCTTTTTCACTTTTGGGATAACTTGAAACAAAACTTTCAAATTGATAACCTGCTAAATAATATTGTTTTGTTTTAAAATAGGATTGAGAAAACATATAAAACAATTTCTCCGCTTGAGGTTTTCCTCTGTATGATGGTGCAATTTGTTCAAATAAACGTAACGCTTTATTGTAGCTCTTTGCTTCATACATCTTAGTAGCAACATCAAATTTAATGGCCACGTCTTCGGATTTCAATGCTTTCTGATATTCGTTACACGAACTAAAAAGAACAATGACAAGTAAGAGAGATACTATTTTTTTCATTTTTTTACTTTTATTATGATTACTTCAGATTGACATCAACCTGATATAAGCATACCGAAGTTAAGGTCGCAAATTTAGGTATTAATTTAGCGACTACAAAATATTTTTTGAGTTAAAAAAATGTGAAATAAATTGCCCTTATTTATTGCTTTTTTGAACAAACAAGTTAATTCTATTAGCTAAAGAATCATCTACTTTTACCAATGGCAAACGGACCGTATTCTCTGCAATTCCTAACGATTGAAATACTTGTTTAATTCCTGCAGGATTACCTTGTTCAAAAATCATATCAATACAACCTGACAATGCGTATTGGGTTTGAAAAGCCTGATCTACCTTACGATTAAGTCCCAAACGAATCATTTCTGAAAAAGCAGTAGGAAAACCTTGCCCAATAACTGAAATTACACCCGAACCACCTGCTAAAATTAAAGACAAAGCAGTCATATCATCACCTGAAATCACTAAGAAATCCTTAGGTTTTGTTTTCAATAACTGGAACCCTTGTACCAAATCTCCCGAAGCTTCTTTAATAGCCACAACATTTTTAAAGTCGTTAGCCAAACGAACTACTGTTGCTGGCAACATATTGCTTGAAGTTCTACCCGGAACATTGTATAAAATTACCGGTAGTGGAGACGCCTCCGCAACCGCTTTAAAATGCTGATAAATTCCTTCTTGAGTTGGTTTATTGTAATAAGGAGAAACGGAAAGAATAGCCGCAAAAGCAGACAAATCTCTAGTTTTTAGTTCTGCAACTACTTCCATGGTATTATTACCCCCTACTCCTAACACTAAAGGCAATCTTCCTTTATTAGCTTCGATGACAGTTGCAATAACTACTTCTTTTTCTGACGCTGACAATGTTGCATTTTCAGCCGTTGTTCCTAATACCACAAGATATTCAACACCACCATCAATGGAGAAATTAACAATTCGGGTTAATGCTTCTGTATCAATTGAAAAATCAGCTTTAAAAGGAGTTACCAAAGCAACACCTGTTCCTATTAATGATTGCATATTAAGATTCTATTTTGTTTAATATTTTTAAATATTTAAATAATTCATGAACGAAAATCGTATAATTTTCAATTCGTGTAGTAATCGTCAAATGATGTAATCTTTTATCAATTGAGGAAAAACCTACTTTAAATTTTGCTTTTGAATTGTTTGTTATAAGTAGCAAAAATGCTTTTTCTGTTTCATAATAACTCACCAATAAGTCAAATTCTGTTTCGATAAATTCATTTACAACTCTATCTGTAATCGTACCATCCCAATTCAAAACAGCTGAATTAAAGGTGTGTCGAGAATAGGTTTCTTTTTTATTTATTGCATCTCTATAAACAAGAATACTAATGTTATTTGCAGCAAACCCATTCGAAATTAATTCTTGAATCAAGCTTTCTTTATCCAAAAATTTCGTTTCATCTATTAACAAACCAACTGTACGTATAGTATTTGTAGTAGCTAGGTTGTTCACTTCCTGCCATTTGTTTTTTAACGTATATTTTAAAAAAAAATTCTTTAAATAATTTAAAAACATAGTACATTTACCTAATTACAAAACTAATTAATAAAGTTACATTAGAGATGGTAAAACTAAAAAAGTATAATCAATTTTTCAAACTTTTTGTTATAATTATAACATCTTCAGTGGTTGTTTCATGCGGAAAACCTAGTTATCAATTAACTATAATTGAAGGTAAACGCATTCCTATTACAGAAACAATACAACAAACCCCAGAAATAGAAAAATATATCAATCCGTATCGCGAACATATAGATGCTGATTTAAGTGCTGTTTTAGCTTATAGCCCTGAAACTTTGGATAAAAGTGGCAGCAAATGGCAATCTCCTTTAGGGAATTTACTTGCTGATATAGCACTCAAAACAGGCGATAAAGTATTCCAATTAAGAGAAAAAAAATCGGTCGATATCTGTTTGTTAAATAGTGGCGGAATTCGTTCTATACTTCCTAAAGGGAATGTAACCGCTCGTACTGCATTTGAAATCATGCCGTTTGAAAACAGCTTGGTGGTAATTGCTTTGAAAGGCGAACAGGTACAAGAATTAGTAGATTATTTTATTGCTACTAAAAAAGCGCATCCAATTGCCGGAATCACTTTTACCATTCAAAAAAACAACACTCCTAAAAACATTCTAATCCAAAGAAAACCTCTTGATTTGAATGCTATCTATAATGTAGCTACCAATGATTACTTGGCTAACGGAGGAGACAATATGAATTTTTTCAAAAAAGGAATTCAGAAATATGATTTAGATTATAAATTACGCAATATTCTGATTGACTATTTCAAAGAAGTCGATACAATTCCGGTAATCAATGACATCCGAATTACTGAAGAATAAATTCCAAAAACAGAAAGATGAAAAGAAGAGATTTTATAGAAAAAACAGCAGCTGGTTCTGCATTTGTAGGATTGGGATTGTCATTGAGCAGTTTCAAATCGGACGATATTAAGAAAATTACTATTTTACATACTAACGATGTGCATAGTCATATCGACCCATTTCCTGCGGATGACCCTCGAAATGCCAATATGGGCGGGGTAAGCCGAAGAGCAGCATTAATAGAGAGTATTCGCCAAGAAACTCCCAATGTATTGCTTCTGGACGCAGGTGATATTTTCCAAGGAACACCTTATTTTAACTATTATGGTGGCGAATTGGAATTCAAATTAATGAGTATGATGAAATACGATGCTTCTGCTATTGGAAATCACGACTTTGACAATGGCGTAGATGGTTTACATGCACAGATGCCTCATGCTACTTTTGAATTTATTTCCGCCAATTACGATTTTAAAAATACTGTAATGGACGGGTTGGTAAAACCGTATAAAGTTTTCATCAAAGACGGAATTAAAATTGGAGTATTTGGATTGGGAATTGAGTTTAGCGGACTTGTAGACAAAAAATTGTACAAAGAAACGGTGTATAACGACCCCGTAGAAATTAGTCAAGATATGGTTCGTATTTTGAAAAAGGAACAAAAATGCGATTTAGTAATTTGTCTGTCTCACCTTGGCTATAAATACACCAAAGAAGATGCCGATAAGATTAGTGATTTAAAATTGGCTGCTGCAACTGAAGATATTGATTTAATCATTGGTGGTCACACCCATACTTTCTTGGATAAACCAACTGTAGTCAAAAACAAAGCCGGAAAAGAGGTGTTAGTCAACCAAGTAGGTTGCTATGGTATTAACTTAGGACGTATTGATTTTTACTTTGACAACAATAAACAAAATATTGCTAAAGGCAAATCGATTGTTGTATAATTTATATACTGCTTTATGAAAAATTTCTTCAACTTAAAAACAACTTGGACTAATGCCGAATTCATTCCGTTGAAATTGTGTATCGCTTCTGCTTATATTTTAATAGGTATTTATTTTGTCGATTTCTTCAAAACCTACTGGCAATTGGTAGCCCTTGTTTTTTTATCACGGTAATTGCGTCAATATCCATGTGGATAAAAAAGATGAAACAGAATAATTAAGCAATCATCGCTTTGAAATCTTCTTCTGAGATAATCGGAATGTTCAGTTTATTAGCTTTATCTAGTTTCGCGGGTCCCATATTGTCTCCCGCTACTACATAATCGGTTTTGGCCGAAATAGAACTTCCTACTTTTCCGCCATTATCTTCAATAGCTTGTTTCAATTCGTCTCTTGAATACAGCAAAAAAACACCAGAAACCACAAAGGTCTTACCTTGTAATTTATCAGTAGCATTGGGGTTTATTTTTTCTACGATTTCAAATTGGATACCGTAATTTTTCAATCTTTCAATAATAATTTGATTCTCTTGATTGTCAAAAAAATCAATCACACTTTGTGCTATACGCTCTCCTATCTCATCAACCAAAATCAAATCCATCAAACTAGCTTGACGTAAAGCATCAATGTTTTTATAATGTTTGGCTAATTTCTTAGCTACGGTTTCTCCCACATAACGAATTCCTAAAGCAAACAACACTCGCTCAAAAGGAATGTTTTTAGAAAGTGCCACACCATTGACTAAATTCTCCGCTGATTTCTGAGCCATTCGTTCCAAAGGCAAGATTTGCTCCACTGTTAATTCGTACAAATCAGCATAATCACGAACCAAACCATTGTTGAATAATAAAGTCACCGTTTCTCCACCAAGCCCTTCAATATCCATTGCTTTTCTAGAAATATAATGTTGGATTCGGCCAATAATCTGTGGTGGACAACCATAAAAATTAGGACAATAATGATTGGCTTCTCCTTCGTTACGTACTAGTTCGGTTTGACATTCTGGACAATGCGTTATATAATGCGTTGGTTCTGTAAATAAAGGGCGTTGTGCCAAATCAACAGCAATGATTTTTGGTATTATTTCTCCGCCTTTTTCAACAAAAACGGTATCTCCAACACGAATGTCTAATTTTTCAATTTGATCGGCATTGTGCAACGAAGCCCGTTTCACAATGGTTCCCGCCAATTGTACAGGTTCTAAATTAGCCACAGGCGTAATGGCGCCCGTGCGTCCAACTTGATACGAAATGGAATTCAACCGAGTAGCCACTTGCTCTGATTTAAATTTATACGCTATTGCCCAACGAGGCGATTTGGCAGTAAAACCTAATTCTTCTTGATGTTGGAATGAATTTACCTTGACTACTACTCCATCCGTTTCATACGGCAAGTTATGACGATGCGTATCCCAATAGTCTATAAAATGAAACACTTCATCCAAACTTTTGGCCAATTTCGCTTCTTTGGGTGCTTTAAATCCCCAAGCTCTTGCCGATTCTAAACTTTCAAATTGTGAATTAAAAGGCAATTGATTTCCAATTAAAAAATACAGTAAACAATCTAAAGGACGTTTAGCAACTTCGGTACTATCTTGCAACTTCAAACTTCCGGAAGCCGTATTTCTAGGGTTAGAATACGGAGTTTCTCCAATTTCAATTAACTCTTGATTCATTTTTTCAAAACCTGCAAAGGGCAAGATAATTTCGCCTCGCACATCAAATTTTGGAGGATAATTCCCTTTTAATTGTAACGGAATCGATTTGATGGTTTTAATATTATTCGTTACATCATCTCCCTGAAAACCATCACCACGAGTGACTGCACGTTGTAGTTTTCCATTCACGTATGTAATACTAATTGACGCTCCATCGTATTTCAACTCACAAGTGTATTCCAAAGGAACATCACCCAATACTTTTTGAATTCGTTTTTCCCATTCTAACAAGTCTTCTTTAGAATACGAATTATCTAAGGAATACATTCTATGTTCGTGAGCTACTGTTTCAAAATTCTTGGTAATGGTTCCACCAACGCGTTGTGTGGGAGAGCTTTCATCAAAAAATTCAGGGTGTTGCCTTTCTAATTCTTGTAATTGGGCCAATTTCAAATCAAACTCATAATCCGAAATAGTAGGTTGATCTAACACGTAGTAATTGTAGTTGTGTTGATTTAATTCCTCTCGTAAGTTTTGAATCGTATTTTGAATGTCCATAGAAAATAAAATTGGCTATTTTAGTTTTTAAAATAGTGTACTAAAATAGCCAAATTAATAGAAATACCAATACAATTACGATTCAATAATCGAATTTATTTGTTGGTACAATTGTCCGTCGCTCAAGAAAGCGCCTTGTTGAATTAGTCCAAATATAGAGGCATTTCGCTCTTCGGTAAATACTTTTTTACCTATTTTCATTTCAATGGTTTCTGTAAACATATTATCACTCAACCATTGTAACCCGTCTTTGGTTAAAAAATCCACTTCTGGAACTAATGATTTTAATACAATAGAATTAACATAGGTATCAAAACATTGAAAAAGGAAAATATGATTCTTAGAAAAATGTTCTAAATATTCCGCTTTAGTTAAAACCCCTTCCCAAATCAAATCAGAAAAAACGTCTAATTCTTGTTCAGCAACTTCGGGTTTATGTTCTTTTATTGTATCCCATTCAGCTTTATCAATCGATTGGCTTGCCAAAAAATTGATAAACTCAGGGTGTAGTTCTTCAAATTGTTCTTTAGTTAATCTTGAATATTTCATATCATTGAGGGAACATGCTAAACTAGTTCCAAATAGTTAAAAATAAAAAAATGAGATTGCTTCGTTCCTCGCAATGACATTAAACAAAAAAATCCCGACTCGCATCGGGATTTTAAGATATAAGTTAAGAAATTATGCTTTTTCAGCAACAATTTCGTAAGCTAATTCTACGATAACATCTCTGTGTAAACGAACTGAAGCAGTATATTTTCCTGTACGTTTAACAATTCCGCTAGTGATGAATTTTCTATCAATTTCTTGACCTGCATTAGCCAAAGCTGCAGCGATGTCAATATTAGTAATAGAACCAAATAATTTTTCACCACCTGCTTTTGCAGTGATTTTAATTTCGATAGCTTTTAAAGTTTCAGCTAATGCTTTTGCATCTGCTACTACTTTAGCTTCTTTGTGCGCTCTTTGTTTCAAGTTTTCAGCTAATACTTTCTTTGCAGAAGGAGTTGCTAATTGTGCGAAACCTTGTGGGATTAAGAAGTTACGACCATAACCGTTTTTTACAGTTACTACATCATCTTTAAATCCTAAATTTTGAACGTCTTTTTTAAGAATCAATTCCATGTTGTTGTCCTTGTTATAGAAGTTAGGTTCTCTTTAATGAGAAACCAACAACTGAGTTTTAAATTATTTTAATAAATCGGCCACGTATGGCATTAAAGCTAAGTGGCGTGCTCTTTTTACAGCAACAGACACTTTTCTTTGGTATTTCAATGAAGTACCTGTTAAACGACGAGGAAGAATTTTCCCTTGCTCATTAACAAATTTCAATAAGAAATCAGCATCTTTATAATCGATATATTTGATACCTGATTTTTTGAAACGACAATACTTTTTAGTTTTGTTAGTTTCTATGTTCAAAGGCGTAAGATATCTGATATCTCCGTCTTTTTTTCCTGAAGCAGATTGTTGTAATGTAGCCATGATAATTACGCTTTTTGAGATTTAAGTTTAGTTCTTCTTCTTTCAGCCCAAGAAATTGCGTGTTTGTCTAAACTTACAGTTAAGAAACGCATTACTCTCTCGTCACGTCTAAATTCAGTTTCAAAAGCAAGCAATACTTCACCAGCAACTTTGAATTCGAATAAATGGTAAAAACCACTTTTCTTGTTTTGAATTTCGTAAGCCATTTTTTTAAGACCCCAGTCTTCTTTAGCTACCATTTCAGCACCACGACTAGTAAGAAATTCTTCAAATTTGCTTACTGTTTCCTTTACCTGAACTTCAGATAAAACGGGATTTAAAATGAAAACAGTTTCATAATGATTCATAAATAATATATTTATTTGTTAAATTGGGTGCAAAAATAATCAATTCTTTCATATATACAAGCTATAATTAGTTTTATTATACCTTTGTGTAAATATTCTCCTTCATTTGTAATTTTTAAATATTTTTTTATTAAATTTAGTATTGATAATCAATAACTTAAAAATCATGAAATTAAATTGTTTAATAATCGAAGACAGCGCTGTTCAGCGAATGATTGTGGCAAGATTAGTTAACAATCATCCACAATTGAATTTGATAGGAGATTTCTCTAACGCCATAGAAGCTAGAAACTGTATGGCAATTCACCACGTAGATCTCGTTTTTTTAGATATTGAAATGCCTGTAATCAGTGGATTTTCTTTCTTAGAAGGATTAAAAACAAAGCCTCAAATCATTTTTGTACCTGCTAAAGCGGAATATGCATTAAGAGCATTCGACTACGACGCTACTGACTACCTTCAAAAACCAGTTACATTAAACCGGTTTGAGACAGCCGTAAAACGAGCCTTACATTTACATTCACTCGAAAA
>JACCDW010721743.1_pt1 | contig 32951 bp, 36 predicted proteins | sample 7449781 | NCBI WGS metagenome assembly JACCDW01 (sample SAMN15323449, study PRJNA562643) | freshwater metagenome | isolation source: river surface water | place: USA:Blue River Watershed | collected 2017-08-18
AATCCCCATGGCGATACAGACGTACCTCGGTCGATTCTGCGGAATTCTGGCGATCGAATAGGTAGGCATTGAATCGTGCAGGATCCTCGGAGGTTTCAATCATCACCCTGTCGGCCGCATTGGTCTCATACAGTCGACAGAAGGCTGCATTGTCCCACCAAATGTGGTGCATCAGGTCTTCCTGTGCGTAGCAACGTTCCAGGAAATCACGGGCCCACGCCGATTTGCCGCGAAACAGGACATTGCCGTTGTTGAGATTGCCACAGGCATCACGACACCAGAGCATATCTTTTCCGTCAGGAAGCAGGGGGATCACCACATCTTCCAGGCGTAGGTCAGGGTTCGTTATGAGAACGTCCCCATCCGACCAAAAAACGTAGTCGTAGTCATCCAGATATTTCAGGATGAAGCGGATCTTGGACCATGGAATGGGTCGCCGCCGGTCCCACACATCCGCTCCTCCCTCCAAAAAAGTGTAGCCATGCCGAGCCGCATAGGCACGCTTGGAGGCCATGCCTGGCTCCATAGCCCTGCAGTAATCGGCACCAACCGCAAATGTTAGGATGGCAATACGGGGCATTTTGATTCATTCATGTTGGAAATCCTTAGACATACTTAGCCAGCATCTGCTTCTCTGCCTCTGAAACCTCCTTATAATCTTCCATGCGATACGGAGGATATTCGTAACCCTTCTTTGCAAACCGCACAGACTTAGAGGTGTCTGTAGAAGGGTAAATACACTTTGACGTGTAATCATAACTGCTCCAGAAATACTCACCGTGTTTGAGGTTTTCCACGGTTTTTAGAAGAATGGGTTTCTCCAACTGGATCGTAATCATACCAATATCATAGCCGGCTACATCTTTCTTACAGGAAACTACCGAATTGTCAGGACCAATGGTTTGTTTCACAAGTGCCAGAACCGCCGACATATCATCATTGGAAACAACTTCATCGACGGGCATCGGACCCTCTTCAGGACGAAGGAGCTTTAGAACCTCTTTGCCACCCGTTGAATTTCGAAACTCCTCCTCGGCCTTCTTAAATTGTGCCTTGGCTTCTTCAAGAATGGTGTAAGCATGCAGATAGGCATTCACGACTCGACTTGCTTCCTCGGAAAGAGACACATCGATTTCGACAGGAGAACGAATGTGGGGCTTGTAGGGTTTCTGAATCTGCAAATCCTCCGCTATAGAAAGAACTGTAGAGTCCTTGCGTACCTTCAGACTCCGAGAAGTTCCAGGACCAGAGGAACCCCAGTAGTTGACAGCGCATTTTGTAAGACTGTAGGAGGATTGTGAAATGTCGGTACTTTTACCATGTACACCATCACATACTCCACCACAATCGTCGCAGTAAGGAGGTTGATTTGCTGAAAGAGCGCAAATGCACTCTTCGAAAGGACTTACACACTCTTGGCAGAACTTGGAAGACATTTTGATTGGAAGTTGAAAGTTGAAAAACGTATGCACTCATTTTTTACCCATACAATCCCGCAGCAAGTAGGTTTTCTACAGAATCCAACAGATTGGTCGCCTCCTCCTTCATGTGAGGAACAACCCGTGTATCGCGGAACTGCGAGAGTGGAACGAACTTGTCGCTGGACCCGTTGGTTAGATTGAAACCCCATGCACCCGTTGTCCGTGAACGGCGAAGGATGGGAACCTCATCCAACACCGGAATAAACCAGTTCGTGTCAACTTCACCAGAGGAGCGGAGGACAGGAATGGTGGACCCAAGAGAAACCAAGAAGGGACCCAGAACAGAATGTTCACGTGCATCGCAAATCCGAACAATCCCCCGTTGACGCATAAACTCCTTACAGTCCCTCTCCGCTGCGCCAGCATGGGTGGGACAATGAAACAAACCAAAGAGATGATGGATCCGCCACTCGGCAATCTCCTCTTCGACTGCATGACCACAATAGAAACAACACACGGGAACCAACACAAGCCGCACCGGTTCCAGAGAAGGCACATCAGGCACAATAGGCATCGAAACGAAAGGAGGCATGAGGAGGAATGTAGGGAATGCGGAATAAACAGGAGGAACACAAAAACGTTTCAATATACTCCACAAGTTTCAATTTTTTCGACCCACGATATCCTCTATCCACCGCAGGCGATCGTTGTATGCTAACACAAATCCCAGCTTCGCACCCTTCTCAAACATGTCGGCATCTTTGCGTGCCCGAATTCCCAACACAAATACATCCGCGTCTTTTACATGACGATCATTCCAAAGACGGGCTTGACGCGCAAATTCCTCGGCGCCTTCCTGGGATTTCACGAGATGGGGGAGGACGGTTCGCAGACCTTCTCGGAGTGCATCTGAGGAGAGATAGGGACGATGGGGTTTTCCTGGGCGAATCCACTGCGCCTTCTTCTTGTTAAACTCGTACATGAGCGCTTCGACATAACTGTTGAGAATTGTGGCCTCGTCTTCCCACAACTTGAGAGGCTGGATGTTGTTAATAGCATTGAAGGTGTCAATCAAGGCTGCCTCGGTCGCACAGCGTTTCTGGTACACCATCACGTCAAAGTCGTCCGCGAGTGGGTGTTGGAAATACTGGCGGAGCACGTGATATCGGTGCTGTCCGTCAATAATATACGGCTGTTCCACTGACTTCCCAGCTGCATCTTCTTCCTCCAGCACACCTACAAAGTAATTGTGATCGAGGACCTTCGGGTTTTTCGCGGTTTCACGAGCCAATTTTGCAACATGGTCGTGATGTAGGTTGCGGTTATTTTTCCATACGGGGATGGCAATGAGAGAACGCGCAGACAGCAGGCGAACTTCCGTACCATCTTGGAGGGTATGTAGCAGTTTTGAATCAGACATGATTTTCTATGTATAATATATACACTACAACAAGGTATAAATTCATATTTTTATCTAAACCGCTGTGTGTAAGAATGTAGCAAAATGGACTGGCTTTCCGCGGCAATTGCCATGGCACTCCAAGAGGGCAGAGGACTCGCTGTTGGAAAACTGGGGACCTGTGAGGCCGAGACCATGTATGCACGCGTACACGCGGCACCATCAGGCAGTCGGCAGGCCATGTTGCGAAATGCCGGTGTATGGCCGGAATCTGCCTTGCCTGCATGGGCTACTCATATGGCAACCACGGTACTTCCTGCAATGGACCATGTGGTTGCCTGGTACAATCCGATGCACGAACAAACAGCTTTCAATGCATATGCCCCGCAAGCCGAGGTGCACCAGGGATTGCATTGGTTCAATCCCTGGGAAGTTCCTTGGACCCACCTGCTTCCAGCTGGAACACGGGTTGCTGTTGTAAGTCCCTTTGCCGAATCCATATCCTTACAGATCCCTCATCTCAATTCTCTATTTTCAGAGCCGCTGTGGAATAATCCAGTTATTCTTCCGATTCGTACAGGGTGTTCACCGGCACTGGATACCACTTCTATAGCGGCATGGCCGGTAGATGTTCTAGCGGGAGGATGGCGTTTGGCAGTGGAGCGAATCGTAGGGGAGGTGTTGGAGTCCAGGGCACGTGTTGCATTGGTGGGATGTGGAGGGCTGTCCTTGCCGATTGTGGCCGCTCTGAAACGACAGGGTATCATTGCAATTCACCTAGGAGGTGCCGTGCAAGTTCTGTTTGGAATCCGAGGACGCCGATGGATCGCCGACAAAGATATTGGGCCTCGCATGGCATCCCCTCTTTGGAGAGATCCACTTCCATCAGAAACACCCAGGAATGCCAGGGCAATTGAAGGTGGATGTTATTGGATAAATGTTTAGTTATCTGAAAAAAGTTGAAAAAATTGAAACATTGGTGATTCTCCGTTAGACGTTCGACCCCCCATATCCAAGTTCTTTCTTTCTGACTCGCTTTCCTAACCATGTCAACTGCAAACGATTATTTCCGTGCAGATTCCGGTGAGTTTCAGTGCCGGCATTGCGAGAAGCGTTGTGCGAAGCAAAATACCATGTATTATCACGTTCAGTCAAAACACAGTGCGGCCAATAAATTTGTCTGTTCGCATTGTCCTGACAAGAAATTTATCCAAAAGAGTACCTATTTGCAACATATGGCAACGATGCATCCAGAGGATGCGGAGGAGGATACGAATCCCTATGTAGGAGTTTCGTTTACCTGTCCGTTTCCAGAATGCCAACAGTCCGCCAAAACGAAGGCAAATATTCTGGTGCATTTTGCACGTACGCATTGTAAAGACTGGATTCCAGCCTATACAAAGCAACCCTGTAAGAATTGTGAGAAACCCTTTGCCTCCTCGACCGCCTATTTCTACCATGCGCCCGCATGTTGTACGGTTCCTGCGGCATACCATGATATGCTACAGAAGATGAAATAAAGCCACTGGGGTCTAAACAATTATTTGTTTTTGTAAGAAGATAACCAACCTGCAATGAAGTTTGCATTCTATACAGGTTTTTTTGGTTCGAATTCCAATTGGGCGGCGGTTATTCCGCCACTACCAACAACCGACTATGATTGCTATTATTTTACAAACAATCAATCAATCTTTGAGCGTCTTGGTCTAACTGGTTGGAAGCGGGTTTGGCTAGATGTTCCCATTCACAATGACAATGTCCGCGATGCCATGTCATCCAAGGAACTTCGTTGTTGTCCTGAGCGATTTCCGCCCCTGCAAGGATATGATTTTCTCTGTTGGATGGACTCCAAAATGAAATGCACGAACTTGGAGCACGTTCACATCATGTTGGAAACCTTGGCCTCCTCGGATAAAATTGTGGCTGCCACACATCATCCGCTGCCCTACAAAACGGTATGGGATGAATATGAAACTGCGATTAAGTATGAAAAGTATGCCTGTGAAAAAGATTCCTACAAACGGTATATTGAAAGCCAAATTACGGCTGGTGCAGATATTCATAAACCGCAAAGGATTTGCTGTGGGTTTCGTGTCATGAAGATGAATGGGCGTCGACAACTCCTAGGAGAAACATGGCTCAACCATATTCGCCAATGTGGGATTGAGGATCAGATTAGCTGGCAGTTTATCCATCAACTATTTGAAGATGAAATCGCTATATTCCCGTATCAATATTGTTGGACTCCCCTTTAGTCAGATTCTAGCATATGATATCCATGGTAACCGAATGCAGCGAAACCCATCATGATGAGGATTTCAAAGAAGCGTCGCGGGGTGTCTTTACCCTGCCATCCGATTACGAGAAAGAGGGGGGCGACTAGGAGAAGATGAATCCAATTCACCCATGCCGACTTTCCGGCGGAGAGTTTTCCCCAAGCACGGAATGCATGGTATGCAAAAATGCCGGTTCCTAATACGAGGAGGAGAGTGTAGGTCCAGTCGGGAACTTTCTCACGTTGCACGCCTACCCAAAGAAGTAGAGGAGCTACAAAAAATACATGAAAAATGCCATAAAATGTGTGTGAATCCATTCAATATATTCTACATATGGAATGGAAAAGGAAAAAAAGTGAAGTGTCAAAGAAGAGAACAAAGGATTTACATGGATTTCATAACGAAATTAAAACGATACGCGGAGGGTGTAGGGAGTGAAGAGAAGACATTGGCACTTGTGGCTGCCCGATGGTTAGCGGTAGAACCTGAAGCTGCTGAGGATCCTCTGCTTGTCCCTCTTTTGCAGCGCATGCAAAGGGCCTTTCAACCTCCTAAAGAATCACCCGTCTTCCTATGTGGTCGACCTTCGATTGCAGACTACTTTCATGCTACCACATCTTCCTCAGCGCCTTGTTCTGATTCCATACAGGAACGAGTGCGCATTTATTGTGATGGTGCCTGCAAGGCAAATGGACGCCGTGGAGCTGCTGCGGGATTTGGGGGACTCGTAGTCCATCCTACGAAAGGCGACGGTGCGTCTGTGTCCCGTCCTTTAAGTCCCTCGGAGCCCCAGACCAACCAGCGGGCGGAGCTGCGGGCTCTGGAATGGGCTTTCGCCCAGGCCATGGCGGCTCCAGGGGGCGCCGATATTCACACGGACTCTGAGTACGCCATGAAGTGTTTTACGGAATGGGGGGCACTCTGGGCGTCCAAGGGCTGGCGCAAGGCAACAGGCGGCGAAGTCCTGCATCAGGATATTCTGCGGCCGATGTGGGATATTTGGAAATCCCGTGGCACAAAAATACGTCTCTTTCATGTCTCGGCACACACGGGGAGTCGAGACATTCATTCAGTAGGAAATGCGAGAGCCGATGCGTTGGCGGTTGCCTCAATCGCCAAAGACTAACAGCTAGCCTCGGATAACCAAGGTTGGCTTTGAAGTCAGAGATTTACCAATCTCTGACTAACAGCAACCAAGATCGCGATCCACGCGGATTTTTACGGCACGTGTCTGTTCGGAAGTGGTTCCTTGCGTGCAAGGGATGACACATGCTGAAAGATAAGTGGTGGAGTATGTAGGATATGTGCAACCCGGTTCCTCAATGGTCGGGGTAGTATAACGATTGGTAAAAAACTCGCAGATTCCCTGGGAAGGGCAACCGCTCGCGGGTTTGACGGGTTCGGCGGATCCACTGGTTCCTAGGCCATAGGCGGGACTGGCAGTGCAGCAGGCGGGAACCGCACTTGCAGGAGTGGCGACGGGGGAGATGTAGGTAGTTGTGGCAGCCAGGCCCTTCATCTGGGTATATAGACTGGCATCGACGCATGTGTTGCGACTCAGTGTTTTCGGGCATTTTTCGGCGAGCCGTCGCAAATATTGGGATGCGTCCATTTCTACAATGGGTCCATGTTAGTCGGAAAGAGCCATGAGCGATTTCAGACATTCGGAATAATCCTTGTTGTTCCACAGAATCTGGGCTAATTCGGCCTGTGTTAGTTTTCGATCTGGTAATTGTTTCAGAAGACAGGATGGAATGGGGTGCTCGAAGGCCTTTTCGAGAATAAGCCCCACTTGTTCTCTGGATAGCCGTCGAAACTCAATTTGCATATCGATACGACCGGGTCGAATCAGGGCGGGATCTAATTCACATTGATGATTGGTTGTCATGATAACAATACGACCAGGTGTTTCCACAATCCCATCCAGGACTTCCAGGATTGCACCGAGTGTTAGTTTGTCCTCTTCTTGGCGTGCTTTGCGATCAATCATCGACAGGGCTTTTCGGCGTTCCAAAGGATCTGAGGATTTGGATAAATCGTCCAAGAGACCCATATCCCAATCATCGGATGGTTTGGAACGAGGACATACGATCTTCTCCCAACCATTGCAATCCACTTCTTCCAACACATAGATTCGCTTCGAATAATCGATCCAGCAAACATTTTTGTCGTAGAATACGGCCTCCAAATCATGTCGTGTTTTGATTTTATTCATGGGTACTACAATGAGACTCATACGCATATGATTGGCAATGGCCTTGATGGTACTCGTTTTTCCGGTTCCTGGTTCTCCGTACAGAAGGAGACCAAGTGTGGAAGGGAGTCCTAGGCGTTTGCTGAGTCCCTCCTTGTCCTGAAACGCCTTGAGGCGCTGTAGGAGTCGGTCCTTCTCATCAAAGAACAAGGAATCAAATGTATTAGATGTGTTGAATGGAATGTACTTACTACCGTGTCCTGACGAGTCATCCATTGTGAGACTCGGTTTGACAACATACAGTTTTTCATTCGAGATGGTTTTTGCCTTCTCTAGAACAGCAACGATTGACTGTACGAACTGATGGATTACATCTTGTCCTTTCCAGCTCGTTAACCGGACTTGCATCTTGACTTCATTGATAAGTAAGACTTTGTCGGAACCTGAATCACATCCACTATTCGTGGATTCCATATAATGAAATCGTGCATAAATATGGGGTGTCAAATACACGCCATAGGTATCCCCAGGACACGCAATGGATTCACACAGCACAGTGAGAGCGAGTCCATCGGTTGAAATAACACGTGCATTGGAGAGGAGAAGGGATGATTTGTTTTGATGTAGGTAGTACAGGAGTGCCTGCATTTCATTAGAAAAGGAGCCAGATTGACATGCGCGCCGTTTGTCAATGTAGAATGTTCCAGAGACTTCATATTCAGCGCGCCAGGCAAAACACCAACGATGAACGAAGGATTGAAGTGTGGGGAGTTTTGTGAAAAGAAAGGATGCCAGGAGAATCCAGGGAAGCCATGGACTCTCCTTGCCAAGAAGGAGAAACAGAAGGGATTGATCCATTTTGTTTAACCGAAACAATGAAGTGCGAACAGAACAAATTTATATTCAATTTTTTCGAAACCCGGTGCAGAAATGGAAACGTTTGAGGAACCCTGTAAGGTTATGGAGGGGTTCTTGAGTCCAGAGAAATGCCAACATCTCATTGATACATACCAAGGGCTTTGCAAGCGATCGACGGTTGTTGACAATGATGGAAAAGATGTGATAGATGGAGGGCGTACATCTTCAACCTACTTTCTGCCCGATGATGATTGGGTCGTCCAAGAGATTCGAAAACGGGCCTGTAAGATGGCTGGTGTTCCAGAATCCCATTGTGAGGGACTTCAGTTAGTTCGATATGCCAAAGGGGAACAATACAAATACCATTATGACTACTATGATGCTATTTCAGATAATCAACGGCAACATACATTTTTGGTATACCTGAATGATTTTGAAATGGAAGATGGTGGATCCACCATGTTCAAACACTACAATATAAAGGTGTATCCCCGAACGGGTCGATGTGTATGGTTTCGCAATATGATTGACGAGAAAGTCAATGAAAAATCCCTGCATTCTGGCGAAGAAGTGCATTCCGACAAGATCAAATATGCCATTAATGTGTGGATTCGTTGCAAACCCGTCAAGGAGGAATTTGTGGAGAATGCAACCACACAGAATGCAACAAACACCACGGAGCAACGTTTTGAACTACCCATTTGGAGTTTTGTGTTGGGCGTTCTTCTGTTTGCTCTGATTGTTGCAGGAGCCTACTTCCTCACAACACAAGGCAAACTTCCTGGGTTGTTCGGCGGGTCCTTTAAATCCCTCTTCAAGAGGTTTCAAACCTAGGATCGTTTGTATACAAAATCCTCTTGTATATCATCGCGCATTTTGTGGTTCTTATATACTTTCACAGCTTCTTTTGCAGCATCAATACTTTTATGATAATATCCAAATACGATATCATCAAGTTTAGCTTTTTTCGACATGTGGTTAAATTTCTCTAGCCATATGCCGATACTACAACTATCATAATGTAGGACATGTAGGTCATCAAATGCGATTTGGGCTGTATGTTCTTCACTAGTGCTTCCGTTATAGACAAAATCGTGTGCTCCACCACATTGGACGCCCTCTTCTGTGCGTCCAACGGCTTTTCCGTTCACATAGGCCGTACAGGGTCCACCTTTGTCGCAGCGAATGAACTTTTTGGCAGAGAAGCAGGTTGCCTCTTCTTCCTGGTAAACCGCTTCCACATTCTTGAGTTTCCCAATCTTGATTTTGTCTGGCAGAGCTGCCAGGGTTTTTTCGGGATCTCCTTCCAGCAATTCATCCGAATCAATGTGAAAGACCCAATCAATCCCTTCTTCTTTGGCTTTTTTCATCATTTCATTGACAAACTTCATCTGTCGGTTCACCTGATTCGTATAGTTGTTCTCCTTCTCGGATTCACCCTCTTCATAAAAGATATCCTTCTGCATCTTCAAAAAAGGAATTAGCCCAGGTGTATCCTCAACGCGCACATAAAACCGACAAATTCCTAAATTACGATGATGTTCGAACCAAAGTGCAATATCGACCGGTTTCCGCATCATGGTTGCAATCGCTATTTTAAGTCCTTTCCTTTCAGCAATGATTTGTTGAATATCACGTTTAGGACTTGGTTGTTTCCAGAGGGCAATTAAAACTATAACAATGGCTACCAACAGAAGAAACTCTGCCTGCATTTTCTACCCTTCTTACTAAGATGGATGTTTTTCAGGAATTGGAGCTGGAACAAGAGCAAGAACATGGAGTTCCCCAGAATTATGTGGAGGATTTCCTACAAGATTTGAACGCCATGTGGAAAGCGGGAGGCATTCAAATGGATCCACCACAACCGATGTATGCAAAACCATCCCAAAAAGAAGCCGCTGCCATCTGGGATGCCTGTCGCTTTCCTTGGAAAGTATCCGAATCCCAAATTGAATCGGGATTATGGGAATGGTCCATTGAATCCAACGCGTTAACTGAAAAAGACAATGAGTTCTATGTTTCCTGGAGCTCCAATACAACATTGTATACAGCAAAATGGTCTGCATTTTTCAGGTGGTTTGTTTGTACGCTGGGACCACCCGTTGCCTAACTGTTGAAAACCAGATTCTCTCCGAGATACATAAGGCGTTCTAACACACGATTCTTGGCATTTTCATTGAGATTTGTCTCTTCGAGTGCTTCGATCATATTCTGCGGGACATTGTAGGTCGCCCAGAGATTTGCCAATACCTTGGCATTGCGGGGTTCTAATGAAGGCATGGCAATACGGGGTTGTTCTGGTATACTTCGGCGGCTGTTTCGCAGCGCCTGATTATTTGCATTCCAATTTTGTATAGATGTTCCGTAGACTTGTGTTGGAATTGGTTTATTGGGTCGCACATTACGAATGAATCGTACGCGTTTGCTCCCCCCTCGTCTACGTCTTGTTTTTCTAGACATCGTAATCTACATAGGATTTGGATAAATCGCTGTATCCGGCTTGTTGTTTACCTAGCCGAGGAGTACAATACAACCATGTAGTGGTGCGATCCGCTTGTAGGCGTTTCCAGTATTGATCGTTAATGTAGACCCAATGTTCCCCTCCGCCAAGTGCTCCTGCCACGGCAGCCCGATAGTTTTCCAACAGTCGTCCATAGAAATGGGAATATACGATGTAGGCACTAGGAGCTTGCGCGGAAAATGTACGACGTACGTTGGTTGAACCAGGAACTTCATCAGATTCGAGGACAGCACAGGCAAGTAACAGTACATCGCAGGGTTCCTTCATTTCCAACAATCGCGTATGAAACTCCTCAGGCGAAACTGTCAGAGTAAAGTCGTCCTCGAGGATGAGAACCGACGGCCATCCCTCACGTTGGGCCATTTCCACAACCGCACAATGGGACTGCGTACACCCTATCCAACCATATCCATGTGCGATTGCCGGGAAACGATGCCGTCGATACATAGGAATTTGTAGGGAATCTAGGACTCCCTCAATGTGTTCTCTGCGATCTGGACGACTGTCTAAATTGATGTAGACAACATGGAAGTCCATTTCTATACTTCACGACACTGTTTGACGGCACAAAAATTGACGCACAGGTGGACGTTGCGTTCTTTAGGTACCCTGTATTTTCCCAGACCCTACGAGACAATCATGTTTTCCATTCCTGCAACTTCCACGACTCCGATTATCCTGAGTCTCGATGGCAACATTGGCGCCGGTAAGTCCACCCTGCTCGATGCACTACGGACCCAAATCCCTGAGATTACGGTGGTACAGGAACCCGTTGCAGATTGGGTGACCCTGAAAAACGCGGAGGGTGAGAATCTTCTGGAACTCTTTTATCGTGATACGGCACGCTGGTGCTATACCTTTCAGAACTGTGCGCTCCTGACACGCCTGCTGGATACAGAGCGGATTCTGGCGGAATGGAAGCCGGAACCAGGCAAGTGGCCGGTGGTTATCACGGAGCGGTCCGTTCTAACAGATCGCTACGTGTTTGCAGAAATGCTACATCGTGAGGGAAAAATGGATGACCTGGAATGGTCCCTGTATCTCAAGTGGTTCAATCACTATGCTGCCAATCTACCCGTGAAAGGCATCATTCATCTGACAACATCGGCAGAGACCGCCAAGGAACGCATTCAGCTTCGTGGTCGCTCGGGCGAGGAGAAGATTCCCATGGAATACCTGCACCACCTACACGACCAACACACCCATTGGATGCGAACGGCCCACCTGCCTGTCCTCGAAGTCTCTACCGATCATGGAAAATCCATTGATACCGCAGTCGCCACCATTCGCCAGTGGATTGTAGACGCAGTCAGTCATTAAATATGACAATTCTACCAATATTTTGCCTCTAGCGGATGAAGACCACGAATATTCCGTTTTGCATTTCTTTTTCTACGGGATTTTGCATTATTCATGTTGGAATTGTTGGAACTGTTGGAATTTGTGCGCTTCGGAGAGAGATAACGACGAGTTTTCTGTGTCCGTGGAATCGATGCACTGTAAAGAAGGGCAATTGCCCCTTCATCAAATCCCATAAGATCTACTAAAAACCGAATGTAGTTTTTAGCCTTGATCGTTAGTATTTGTTGGAGATCATATGGTCCACCAATGGGATCCTCCACTTTAATACCGTAATATTGGAAGACCCATGGAAGCCAACGAAATACTTCAGAACGAATTCCCAATTGCCCCCTCGTTAAAATAAAATCCTCGTGAGGTATTCCATCATCAAACAGGGTGGCAAAATAATCCGACGCGGCAACTAGTTTTTTTAACTCATTGTAGGGAATTAGGATATGTTCTGTATCATCAGATATATTCACAGCGTTATTCCATACATTTGGACGATTTTCGGGAAATCGATTGTAATAACGATGAATGAGGACAGACGGACGCGACATTCTAAGATGTGCGGCGGTAAAAAATTGAATTTTGGTTATTCCATTGGAAACAGGGTGTCCTTTCCTACCATCCTTTCCTACCATGTCCCTTCCTGCTCTTGCCATTCGACGCGCCATCGACGCCTACAGGGTGCGCTGTTGGCTTACAGGACCTCGTTGTCGTTGTGGTTGCCTGTGTCGTATTCCTTGGGATTTGATTCGTTCCATCGGCGGGTATGAGGCATTTAAGTCTCATGGTTTTCCAAGTTGTTTGGTGTATCATGATCTCGAGTATCAATTTCCACACACCATACCCATGGATCTACCGGCGTTTCGAAATTTACTTATACAAAAACAATACTATTTTCGCCGTCATGTTAACACAATTCGTACCGTAGTGGAAGCATGGGGCGACGAATATACTGCAATGCTGCTGGGTATGGAACGTATCGCGTCGGGATATCGAAAGGTAAAGGGGTGGACTCTATATATGTCCTACACATTGAATGAATCCTTTCCCAAGACAGCTGCTGTTCTTTCCAAATGGTTTCAAGGAATTGCTCCGCAATATGCATGGGTGTATGTGTATTCGAATTATAAGACTCTTTACAATCCGGCCCTTCGTACGCTGTTGGCAAACCCACAAAACAAGAAGGTATCCATGGCAACGGCCGCTGTCTACGCTGATCTCAACACACCTACCATTCGTGTAGTACGGACTGGAAAGTTTTCCCAGGAAATTACACGGTATTATTGGCAACAAACAATCTTTTGGTGCCATCATGTACGCGCCAAAGTACGAGCATGGCGTACCTCTTTCTCCCTACGCACTCGTTTAGCCTTTGCACCAACCGAGCCAATTGAACGCCTATTGGTGCGCAACCCTTCCAAGGTTCCCCATGCGGCATACAACTTCAGTACGGCCATTCATCGGCAACCAGATGAATTTCTGAAGCTCACAATGTCCTACAAGAAATCGACTCAGCTATTTCAGGAGAGGGCTCTCCAACAATGGATTGTCTTCCTGGCGACTAGCAAGACACCTAATGCGGCACGGGCACTCCGCAAGATTTGGCGAACCTGTAGCCGGTCCAATGCGAAGTGGTACTTTGCATTTCTCAATATCCTGTTAGATGCCCCCGTTTCCCACAATCGTCTCCTAGTATCCGTACTCCATCAGTCGTTGAAACAGCCTACCCAATTCTCCAAGGAAATGGCGGAGTTCTTCTGGAAAACCATGCGGAAAGGACAGTCCCGTCCCTCCGTGATTGCCAAACTTCTCTACATTTCGAATTTACGGGGTGCTTGGCAGGCAAACGGACATCATGTCTTTTATGAACTCCTGTGGAGCCCCGCTGTCAAGGCGAATATTCGGCATCCCTGTGTTTCCAAGGAAATCGCCCAATATTTGAGTACTACCATGGTCCTACGCCTAGGCGACATGACGCGCCGCGATACCATTCAGCAGATTCTGTGGGAATCACCAGCTATCCAAAAAACATACCAACATCTGCAATCGACATACAAGGAACGATGTGCTAGATTCTGGGAATGCGCGGCAGCTCGCTGGAAAGTAAAACGTCTCCGTCAACTCCAACATAACTCCAAGTTGCTTGCCATGCCCGCCTTTCGCACACTTGCCATTCGTAGCACCTACACATGGCGAAAACTACAGGCAATGACCTGCCCCATTTGTATGGAAGAGAAGCCAGGTCATATGGTCCCACTGCATCACGAAATACGTCATGGAATCTGTAAGGAATGCCGGGATACCATTGTAGGTACAACGAATCGCTGCCCGCTCTGTCGCGTCTCGCTTTCATACAAGACTTCCTCTGAGGAAGTATTCTATGAAGATGAATGGTATGATGACGATCAAATGTATCATTATGATTGATTACGCAGTGCCATATTACGCCGCGCAAGGGCTAGCAGAACCTCTACATGGTCGCGGACACCCCGTGAAACCGTACAACACCCGTAGCGCACTGAATCTAGCCAACGGGTACACAGTGTATCCAGAAGCGGCCAGTTCTCCCCTGCGATAGCCAGATGGCCGATAACATTTTTTACCGGTTCCTCTGCACGATCCCGTACCCACCCATAATTCACAATCATTTCCGTATAATCGCCTAGGTAAAACTCAAAGAGTTCGGGTTTTTCAAAGAATACCAGAGTAAACAATTGCTCGTCTGCATGTCCCAGACCCCGCACTGTCATCTCAGTAAACTTTGTCAACACGGCCTCACAAAACGCCCCCATGTACTCCTTCGATCCCGTAAAAAATCCACTACACATCCCACACCGACCCCAACGATAATATTCTTCCAGATTGTTGAGCCATTTCTTGGGTTGATAATCAATATAACATGTGGAGAATTTATCACGGAACTCGGACCAAATCAGGGGAAACACAACCCCACTCTTCCATCCCATGCGCTCAATGCAGATGTTGCACCACGCAAAATGAGTCGATCCAAATACATTGCGTTCCATGGCCTCTTGCAACATAACATAACGCAGCATACAAAACAGATAATAGGAGGTTGTATTTCGAGGATCCGCGGAATACTGACGTGCTTTACGGGTTGCCTGAATGAATTCATAGTTCGCCTGTACGAGCGGGAAATCTCCAAATTCCCGCACAATCCAATGCGTCTTCGCGCGAAGATGAGCGGGCCGCATGGCCTCGAGAGCCTCCTTGCTATCCGCATCACAAAACACCACCAGATCAACAGGAAGCGACATTGTCATATTGGCATGTTGCATATAATAGGCTTGTGGGCGATCCTTGATCGCCTGGGAGGCATCGGGCTGCTTCGTCAGATTGAAATAGGCAGTTACGATCGTCCAAGACTTCCCGTTTGGATCAACGGCACGTGATGGGGCCCGTTCCTCCACGTGAATTTGCTTGTTTCCAAAATGGACGATACCAGTTCCACTCCAATGTCCTACACGTGTCACATCCACTTTATCAACCTCCGGAATATGATACCAGAAATTGTCGCGCATTCCCTTGAAATACCAAATATCATCGCATACCAACAGACCCTGGTAGCCTTCCGCTTTTAGCCAGCGGTAAAACTCGAGTTCCATGGGACCGTCATGGGGATCAATATCCATAAAAATCATGGCGGACCCCAGGATGCGATCACGCCACTGCTGCCGAACAGCGGGATCCCACAGATTCTCCTTGTGAAACTGAATGTCGCGATTGGCCCATTTTGTCAGTTTCCACTCGGATGCCAAGCGATCATCAATATCAAAGGTGTGAACGGTGTTTCCTACATTGTAGCTTAGCGCCAGCGCAGAAGAACCTTTGTGGGTTCCAATGTCGAGAATGTCGCGCCCGTAAAATTGGGTGGAAAGCCAGGCGAGCAGACGATAGTGTTGATTGCCCGCAGGGCCTAGGAATTCATCGCGATCATTCTCAGATACAAAACGTCCCTCAAATTGGTCCAGATTCACTACATCAATTTGGGGTTGAGAAAGGAGCATGGTATTGCTTTGTCAAACAAATCACAGGTTTAGATGTTGGGAGTGTATGTCCGTTTTTTCTGCAACCCCAGTTTGTTCTCACCCCACAAATGCGTCTTTTTGATCTTTCCCTCGGGCATGGGAGTGCGGTACAACCGAAAATCGAAGAGGGATCCGCGAAAGCGTTCATCGCGATCCTGTAGATTCGCGGTCTGTCCTTCCCAGTTGCTGCGTCCAATATAGTTTCGCTGGGTGTAGGACTTAATGGGAAGAAATCCATCCGCGGTTTCATATTTCTTGAAACCATTAATCCAGAGTTGCCATGTAGGGCGCGTTGGTTCCATACCGGTTGTAGTGAGACAAATGTGGACCCATTGCTTTAAGGGAATGGCGTCGGGTAGAAGGATTCGCATACGACGCTGTGAGGAGTCCCAGATTTCAAACAGGAGATTCGCGGTCACGGGGACTTCTTCTATATTTGATTCAAATTCATCGGGTGGAAAGGTGGAATCAACCGGTTCGGTCGCAGGACACGTCCAGACATCCACATTGGCATCCGTGGTTTTCATGTAGACATAGGGGCTCACCTCTTCGGGTGCCTTGGCCTGACACACAAGATTGTCCGGTCCAGGACGCGCCCCCACCTTCCCAAACGCATTGTCGGATCGATTACCCCGTGCCACAATTCCTAGGAACACATTGTCCTTTCCTGCGCCATTTCCAAAATCAAAGATGCGAGCATTATTAGTGAATTCATCAAAGTAGGCCCATACAGATATAGCTCGGATCTGTCGCAGATCCACAATAGAATCAAACTCCAGTCGGGCATTTTCACCCACTTTCAGAAACTGATCGGCAGGGGAATCTTCACCCTCCTGACCGCGATTGAGTGGTAGACCTTCCGTATGCGTTTTTGTTAGGGATTCATCAATTGCTACACCACCCGCCAGTTTTACTTGTGTATTCTCAGCATAGTCCAGAATATCATCGTAAAATCGGTACCACATCATGAGCCCTTCGTAAAACCAGAGCAAATCGGCGATTTCATCAGGCGGATTGGTGTCAACCACTTCCTTCTCAACTCCCTCTTGAAATCGAATGGCACCTGCAGGAACACAACGGGCTTCCCATGCATCAGAGGGTGCTTTTCCGGTTTTTACAATACGACAATAGTCATCCCTGCGATCCTCATTGGCATCATTGAAGTAGTCATCGCGACTAAAGCGCATCCCACTTCGCACAGCCTCCGTACGGTAGGTAAGGGAGTCCAGTCCCTCCTGGCCTGCCAACGCACAGGCCATCATACGACTCTGTGGATCGTCTTCCTTTTCCACGACGCGACAGAAATCGGCTTTAAACCCCAGGCGTTGTACGTCTACGTAGCCTTGAAAGTAGCGGGGATTGCGTATCCATCCATCGCCTTCACGGGTTTGTCCCGGTACAACATCATAGCGCCGCGGGAAGTATCGTGAAAAGAACTCGGGAAGTTGAGATCCATCGGTAAACCCTTCGCGAAACATGCGATCCTGCATCCATTCATAACAGACGATGATAGCGAGTAAAAAGAGTGTTGTATAAATTAGCCATTCCCACATGGATGACACCTCTACTTGTACTGCGGCGGTTATTCCGCGGTTTTTAATCGCATAGGGAAGTCGCAGAATACAGTAAGGAGAATGGATTTCGTGGAGAAAGTCCATGCGATTCCCAATGCGGAATCGCAGTTTTCATTTACAAGTCGTAAAATGATTGGTTCGATGGAGAAAGCTGTCTCACAGCGTGCTGAGACACGTGAAATATGGGATCTGTGGGAAACCTGGGTACTCCAGGCACTGCAGGCGCTCGCTTCCTTACATGCAGCGGGATTCGTCCACGGGGCACTGCACCCGACAGCACTTCGTGTTGAGGAATCCCTGCGGATAGGGAGTCTCCAACATGTGCGTCCGAAAGATGCGGCTGTCCCGTTGGATACCTTTCATGCAAACACTCTCTTTACTCCACCCGAAATTCTATTGTATTGGGGGAAGCACCAGGGTGTTGCATTTGCCAAAATGTACCAGGGACTCAAACAGGAAAATTGGCCGATCGACCAGATTGAGACTTTTTTTCCGGATATCCAACATACACAGACTGTTTTACAAAAAGTGTATGATGGGGTAGATCGGATACAGGAGTGGAGTGAGGCGAGCGATGCGTGGATGTTGGGATATTCGCTTCTCTCGGTGTATACCGAAATGTTGCAGAATCCGTTTGCCATTACCTCGAAATTTTACAAGGATCGTCATGGGGATTTCTTAGATTTAGTGGAGCGTATGGTCCAACCGGATCCATCCCAGCGTCCTACAGCTGCCGTCCTCGTTTCCCAATGGGAGAAGGCTATTTCCTTGCCCGCTGTCGTGGTACACGCAGAGACCGCCGCTTCTGAGACCCCCTCGACCGATGCAGAGACCGCTGCTTCCGAGACCCCCTCGGCTGTTGTCGCAAAGATCGCCGCCCCTTTGCGCCCTGTGCGCCGCCTCTACCTAAACGCACCGATCCGTCCCGCGGGACGCAATAAAACCCGCAGAAACGCCGGTAATTAAGCGAGGAATTCTGCCACTCATAATCACGTGCTGCCAACTCCGGATTGAAAATGGGCCGCTTCAAGGCATCAAATCGTTTTACCTTGTTGGAACCGTCCTTATGACTCCACATACCATCCGCATCTTGGCGATAATAATGATAATCCTCGCCAGGGTCTACAACTAGCGCAATCTTACTGGACCCATGCGGACATTGGGCGTGAAAAGACGACTTCTCAATGGCAGGATTGTCCGCCTTCTGCAACTGCTCCACAACAGGACAGGTACGGCGTTCGGTTGCATCCAATGCATTGCGATCCCCATGTAAGGCACCGGGTTGATGAAAGAATCTTCGGCAATTCCCGTGTTTCCTACACAACTCAATTGATGTTGGATCAATGACATTCATACCATACGAATAACAGTTATGGGATTTATAAATAGCGGGATTACTATTGTATAGCTCGGGTTGAAATGCAGGTTCTGCACCGGAACGTGGAGATCCTTGGCAATCCTGGTGTTTCTCACAAAAAAGAGATCCATTGAGTGGTTCATGGTTGCATTTCTTCCGTGTCATGGGATCCGCACATTGACATGTGGGGACCGGTTTGGAAGGTCCAAAGGAGAACCACCCCTTCACGTTCTTCCGCGTCCGCATCTTACTTGTTGCATTGAAAAAATTGAAAAAGAATATGGACTATCCACGGTATAGGTATGTATATATCTCTGATTCTTTCCTAGAGATGCGTATTGTTCCGCTCACATATTGTTCCTTTCTTTCCGAGGAGGAGGTGCTACGACACGAATGTTCGGATCGCATCTGGGTTCCGCAGGCCATGTTTGAGCGATGGTTGCTAGCGGAGGATGTTGGATCTGTGGTAATTGTACGAATCGAACACATGATTGCCTGTATGTATGGACCCCATGCAGACAGCAATTTGCGTATCTATGCACCCACATGGATGTGTAGGGAGCTCGGTGTTTCTCTGGATCTACCAGAGGAAGAAGATGCATACTTTGAGGTTGAACGAATTCAACCGGATCTCTGTCGATTCCTACAAGTCCAACCGCATACTTCGGACCATCTGTATGCAGGGGATCCAGAGGAAACACTCAGTCGTGCCTTTGAGGAATATACATGTGTATCTCCAGGACAAACACTCACATTGCGACTTCCCAATGGGATCTGTATGGAAGCAACTATACTCACCTCGGAACCGACCGAAGGCCCCTTATGCATTCGAAATGCTGAAATTACCCTGGATCTCTTACAACCCCTCGATGCCATTCCAGAACCCCCTGCACCAGAACCTCTCCTCGAACCAGTCCATCCAATTCAACCGGAACCCACGACGTTCCCTGCACCGGTCGTCATGCCAAGCCGTGAAGAACGTCGCGCTCTGTATGCCGCCGCTGCTCTTCAACGAATCAAAAACCTCCCACCTCTATAAGGAAATGTCGGTAGAACGACAGTATGAAGCTTTTTTTAGGCCCGAAGACTTTCCTGATGTTCCTACATGGTGGCAATCGCTTGTAGAAAAAATACCAATCGGCTACGGGCGATATAGTACCGCTTATCTTGTTATGACACCAAATCGGTTGAAATACATTGTCCGCATAACTCCCGTGATTGGCCTCCAGGAACGCACCATGCTACGCCATGAAATCAAACTCTATGAACGGCTTCAAAAACATCCCCAATTTTTGAAATATGTTTCGGATCTTCTGTATGCCGATCTACCGACCATGTATCATGGTAGGGAAACATATGACTACGCATATTTCATATTTCGATATGTAGAGGGACTGCCACTCGATACATTTATACATACATTTCAAAAGAGTGGAAGGGTTCTAACTCTTGCGAAAATAAAAGATTGGACGCGACAGCTGTTGGAAGTCCTGCAATTCTTGTATATCAATGGAGTGGTACATCGTGATATTAAACCGGCCAATCTGTTTGTGGATACCACCCATGATCGTCTTGTCGTGTTTGACTTTGGTTCGGCTTGCATAGAAGGCCAGGATTGCAAGAGCTACCAGTTTTATGGAACACGGGCCTATGCGGCCCCAGGTGCCCTGCAACTCCTAACAGAGTTCCCTAGCCCTTATGAATATACTAATCGCGATGATTTATATGCAGTAGGTGTCATTGTAAAAAAGGATTTTCGAACCCTGGTTGCCCCTGATAATGCCGAAGAATACCTGGAATTTAGCCAACAATTGGAAGCGTAAACAGTTTTTCAATATGGGGTACAAGTTCAGGATGTTGATCGAGAAGCATATAGTACTGGAAATAAAAGGACCACCATTGATGGACGCCGATAGGTTGCTCGATTAAAACACTTTCTGAAAAAGAACTACCAACACATCCTCCGAGACGTTTGATTCCCTCGGCCACCCAGGTATCCTGCATGGGCGCCACAATACCCAATTCACACAGTTGCAACATGTAGGAAACACGGCGAATACTGAGGCCTCCGCCACCGGGCTCCGAGAGAGCCCAAATCCATTTGGAAGCTATGTAGTCGTAGTCACACAGATCCGGTATGCAGGCAAGTGGGGCAACTAGATAGGAATCCACCTCTGCTAACAGGACATGTTGGAATTGTTGAAGTCCCTCCCAAAACTTGCGTGATGTCAGAACAGCATTATATTCATTCCGTTCTGCGTCATATGAACCCTCGGTCGGCCGAAGAATATGGATGGCGGCCCCTCTCGCTCCCACAATCTCCCTAATGTATGCGTAATTCTCCTCAGAACAATACACAGTCAAAGCCCAGTCGGGGGCAAAATAACACAGATTTAACAGCAAAAATTCAAGTTGGGCGTGCCGGCGGGTTTCATAGACAACAAGGGAGTTTTGGGCGTGGGAAGGGATGCGGTGGGTAGACCACCAGGCTCGCAGAGCCGGCAGATATGTGTCGCGCATATACCGGAATACCAGGGGTTCCAACAATTCCCTACATTGATGTGTCGGGTTTTCGTCCAATGTTTGGCCGTTGAGTGCTGCATGTAGGACAGAAAGGAGTGTCATGAGATTGTGTTAGGTTGGTCCGTTCCAAGTTTAGGCTCGAACATGGATTCATTGTGATCCGCGGGCCACCATGCAAAGAGGGTGGGTTCTTTCTCTTCCAGATCCGCCCACACATTGACTTCCCATGCCAAATGTCCCGCTGCGATCCAAGCTGTCAGGAGACGCATCACCTTGTCATATAAGAGAGCAAGGAGGGATGTAGGAACTACAAAAAAACCTCCACAAAACCGCCAGCAAACTTCCTGATACAAATCGACAATCCGTGTGGTCCAACATCCAGGTAGCGCGACCTTCTGGGGCCACAGAACATCCGCGTGTCTGGCAAGTGCCACGGCAACCCTCTCTTTGTCCTTGACAATTTTCAGAATCCCCGCATCGATCCAAGCAACATGGGTTGTGTGGATGAAAGGGGCTGCACGCCATACCATCTCCACCTTTGTATTCATAAGTGCCAGAAATGCCTGTGTATCCTTTGCAGGAGAACGACGTGCAGGGAGTGATACGGGACTCTGACAGAGCATGTAGGAAGCAAACGATTCCAGAGGTGCCACAAGAACATGGGCGCGACAGGAAAAAGGAAGTGGACGATCCGTCCATACATACAGAGGCGTACAAATACGATCAAGTTCCTGAAATTGTTCGTAAAGTATCGGTAAATAATCGTCGCGTACGGCATACAAACTTGTTATGTAGGAAATCATTGTTTTATTGTTAATCCTAGGATGTATGGGGGTTTTAGGCCCATCAGAAAAAATTGACATGGGTTCTCCTACACTGATTCCTTAGTGTACCTCATTTTACTGAAACATCCATCTCATACATCCATCTCATACAATGTCTCCGTCCTTTCTTTCAACTCTTGCAAGTGTTCCTTCCCTCCGTCTTCGGAAGGACATTTGGACCCATTTCCCTGTGTGTCTTATTAAATTGCCGTATTCCCTGGATGGTCGTGATCGGTATGCCATCCAATGGCATCAGAAGAATCTCGAGGCATGGGGCCAGCATATTCCTCAGTATACCAACATCGCACAAATTCGTCTAATCAAGGCACTTCTGGCATCTGATAAATGGTCGGTGGAACGCCCTGAGAAGCCTGGGGATCTATGTGTCATTGCCATGAAGTTCTCCGAACAGGTACGGGAATTCGACCACCTACCTGCCATGAAAGCAGAATCAATTCAATCCATCGAGGATCTAAAGGAGGCATTTCCCATTTGTTGGAAAACTCATAAGAATCGGCACACCCTGGAATTCCACAACACCATGGTACGTGCCATGGCAGTTGCACGGGGTGTCGATGAACTTGTGATCCGTCAGGAAGTTCTCATGCAGATGATGCCTGCTCTCACAAAGTCAGGTTGGATTGTAGAACAGGTACACAAGACCAATACCTCGGAAATCTGTTGCATCCACAAGTAGAGTAGTCGTATTCTTTGTTATTCTTGAATGGTCCAGTGAAAAGGTGTAAAACACTTTTTCAATGTACGGTTTTTTACGGTGATTCATAGCATGTCCCATGTAAATGAAGGTTTCTGTGTTTGGTTCCTGTCGTCAAGACGCAATATCCCGGAACTTTCCAGTATCCTCTATAAAAGATGCATTAACATATCCACACTATACCAAGGAGATTCTGCAGGCAATTCAGTATTGCAAAGGTATTTTTCCGCACGATCCCTCAATGACACAATATTGCTTTCGAACAGGAATCTTGGAAAAACGACCAATCTGGTGTCAGGCTCACCTTCAAAAAGAGTTTGCCGAAAGCGCAGTCGTCATTGTGGAAATTGCGAGTCGACTCTGTTATGAATGGAATGGGATGTACGTCCACCATATTCTAACCGAAGAAGAATATGGATTTCATGATCGCGCAAATATTCGGATTCGTACACAGTCAGATGATGAAATCAAGGCGGATCTGTTGGCAATCCAGGATGCAGTGTTTCCCAAAAAACTAGTTGTAGTATCCCATCTTCATACACGAACTTCTGGAAAACGATATGAACTAATTCGTCTTCTGGAAACTCTTACAGGCGAACTTCAAATTCCCTTCATCAATCCTTCGGTTGCCTTGGCGCATCATTCGCCTGCAGAGATTTACGTGGAGGAACCCATCCTGTCTCATTATACTCCTTTCGGCCACGAATGCATCAGTCATGTCTATAAATCCGTTATACCAATCCAGGATCTCGATTACCTACATGTGTATGCATCGAAATATCCCAAACGTCGTGTTGGATCCTTGGGAGATGGTGGATATATTGTTGTAGATCTACCATCCTCTTATGATGCACTTGTATCTTGTGGTATTTCGGACAATATTGACTTTGAAGAGGCCTTCATACAGCAATATCCGAATATACCCTGTCATGCATTTGATGGAACCATTCAAGCTATTCCTCATCCCAATGAAGCCATTCAGTTCCATAAAAAGAATATAGGAACCGAAAATACCGAAACAACTACAAACTTACATGATCTTATTGTAGGCTTCAAGGATATATTCTTGAAGATGGATATTGAAACCTATGAGCTACGATGGCTGCATACATTGTCGGTGGATCACCTGAAACGATGTAAGCAAATTGTTATAGAGTTTCATTTTCCAACATCGATACACCCTCACACTGGTCTTGATATTCAAATTCAGGTGGAGGAAAAAATGGCGGTGTTTCAAAAACTCGCGGCCACCCATTGGCTCGTCCATTTTCATGGAAATAACGTGTGCGGAACCATGGACTACAAAGGGGTCCGCATACCGAATGTATTTGAATGTACGTTTGTTCGGAAAGATCAACAGCAGTTTTGTGGACTGAATCCAGAGACAATTCCATCTCGTCTGGATACACCAAATATTGCAAATATGCCAGATATTTTTATAAATTATCCTCCATTTGTATATTTACGATAAATTACTCCTTAGCGAGAGCCCGCCAACTCACAGGAAATCTGGATTCCAATAGCTCTCCTAGGCCACGCGCATAGGCCTGAATCTCGCGTTGGGCGGTCGGATCGGTCCGCAGGGCCCAAATACGTGCATAGGCGGCCAAGGAACCTGTTTCAATAAACTCGGTATACATTCCTTGGGGAAGCACAGAACGGGCAATTTCTGGGGCGACGCCTTTTGCTAACAGAGAGTTGTAGAATTCAACTGTGGCCTTTCCATGGGCGGCAATCTCGGCAACTGTGGCTTCCGCGTCCGCAATCGGCTCCTCTTTGGACCCCTGCTTCGCCTTGGGATCACGGGCACGCAGACCACCCTCCGAGGGAAACCAGAGCTCTGGCAGAGAATCCACATAGCGCCGACTCACCTCATTGCGCGCCAGACCAATCTGATGGCGATACCATTCACGGGCCACAAAGATCGGCATCTTAATACGAAAACGCGCCTGTGGGTGGAAAAAAGGCGTTACGTGGTTGTGCTCGGCCAGGTAGCGAATCAGACCCTCGTCGCGGGACGTCATGGTATCCACGTGCTTGTTGAAGGAAACGCGGGCCGCATTCACGACCGTCAGATCATCCCCAAACGTCTCCAACAGCTCAATGGATCCAATGCCATCCTCCGCTTTCCATACAGTTGTTGTTGCCATTGCCCGCTTACTTCAATAAGTAGATAGCGAACTTTAGACTGAATATTCGAGTTCAGATGTTGGAAACACCGATGAACTCGAAATGAAAAAACGTCCACAGCAGGGGTCGAACCTGCAACCTTTGGATCCGAAGTCCAATGCACTATCCAATTATGCTATGCGGACATGAAAGTAATCCCTTGTGGGATTACTCTCAGTATTTGAGAGTGTAGGCGGTCTTTAGGCCGTGTCGCAAGGGATGTAGGCTTCTGCGCCCCAATCCCTTTTCAATTTTTCACACATGAATAGAATGTGGGACATCCTGAATCGCCTAGATCCCCTCACCTACCTTCCGAAGGCACGCTTTGAAGAGGATCGTTATGTAAAAATACTCCTGGAAGGCAACGAGGAATATGAAATCTTTATGATCTGTTGGAAATCCGGACAATCTACACCCATCCACGATCATCCAGAGGGTGGTTGTTGGATGCAAGTCAGCCAAGGGGCACTCGAAGAAACCGAATATGCCTTGCCAACTCTGTGTCCTACAGGACAACATCGAATGGATGTAGGAAGCACAGGTTTCAAACAAGGCAACGCGGTCCTTCACTCCATTCGAGCCATCCAAGATACAATCAGCCTTCATCTCTACATGCCCCCGCAATACAAGGCAAACATTTACGACCGTTGATCGATCCATTTCCGACAGTCCTCCCAATCCACCTCCAAACAATCATCAATGTCCTTGGAAAACTCCGCTCGCAGAAACTCCATGGAAACCGAATGTTGGAACCGAATCATTTCGGGAAGTGATATGTATTCGCGGACTTCCAACAACTCCTCCTGTGTAAATTGCTGGACGCGCAGAAGAATGTTCCATGCATATCGTTCCGGTTGTCGGAATATTTCTACCTTGGTTGCCATGCTGTAGAAATATTCGATGCTACTCATTTGTATGGTCTACTAATTTAGTTGATGTAAGACTCGATTTTTTTAGTGGGATTATTTTGTTTGTGTTTTTTTCCACCCATGAAGACGCCCTAGATGTCCCAGGAGTGCCTTGGCCGGCGCATGGGACCGTGCAAGAAACTCAAGCTTTCCTCGGATCCACTGATTGAATTCCGAGGCCTCCTCCCAATGGGTATGAATCGATCGCAGAGTCGCGCCGTCATATTGCAGACCTACCCCTGGCGCAATTCGATTGAATCCGAGGCGAGATTGGATAATGGGAGGAGCATCAGTAGACTGTAGGAAACGCCACCAACCAAAATTGTCCTGAATGGGTAGCTCGGCACGCTTAGAATCTGCAACAGAGTCCCACACATTCTCCAAGGCAGCCTGCTCGTAGAAACGGGATCCAAACGTAGCCCGCTTCCACACAGAAAGAAGTCCAGGATCACGGATCCAAAGAAACCCGCCATTGAAACGTCCATACCGTGCCTCATCCACAGGACGAATCATGTGAGGAGACAAACAGAGGTCAAGGCCAGCCTTCGGCTGCACCAGAGGTGCCAACAGACACACATCCGCATCTAAAAACCACACACCCTCTTCCTCTCCTCCCTTTCCTTCCTCTTTGCATCGCCGCTCGAGCGCCCATGCAATCACTCCTGCCTTTTCCATCATAAAATCATGCCATCGTGTTGGAAAGATGCGACCCGACATAGCCTCCATATCTTTCCTAGTCAGACCTTTGTAGTCATCCAACAGCGTCCGTACATGGACCGAAGGATATCCTACAAGTTTGACAGCAATGTCTGTGTCAGCTGCCACAAAGACCTCGGCATCCCCGTGCCATTGCCGAATCGTCCACAGAAGAGTCTCAAGATCCTTCCATGCCCCTGCAGTCGCCAAGGTTGCAATACGCATGTTGTTGTCCTTCGAGACTTTCCAACAGTTTAGACCATGAGAGAATGTAGGTATTTCATAAAAAATTGAAAAAGTTGGGACATTTAAGTGTGTAGGTGTGTCTCCCTTCCAAGAGTTGCCGTTCCTTTCCTCCCTTCCCTCCTTCCCTCCTTCCCTCCTTCCCTCCTTTCCCAAAGATGGCCCCTGTTTCATCCAAGATGGTCCTACGGACACTCGAGGATCTCGATTATTCCAATACTCGCTCTCTAATGTCCGAGCGTTTCAGCCGCGGTGATCTGGAGAATTTCATCGACATGTGGCATTACCGTAACTTCTATGCATCCCTGTGTATCGAGTTCTGTGGTGCGATTCTGGGGTTCGCCCTGGTGGTCGACAACAAGCTGGAATACCTGGTTGTCTCCGAGCATTGCGAGGGCATGGGGTTTGGCCGCATTCTGGTCCGCTTCATGCTCGCAGAGCTGGAAGAGCAGGGATACCGCTCCGCGGTCCTCATGACCGCCAATGATGCCTCCCTGCGATCCTGGTACGGACGCCTGGGATTCGAGCATTCCTCGACCTCCTGCGACTCTGCAGGGATCTACGGGGATAGCATGGTCTACCGTTATCGCACCAAGCGCACCGCCGCGAAGAAGCACCGCTACGCCTCTACACCCTAAACACCATCGAAAAGCCACAAAAAACACAAAGATGCAAACCATTTTTGTGTTTTAGACGTCATAATTTCCTACAGTGTCTGGCTTATTGTATTGCCAAACGACGCTGGAGGCGACTGTAGGTATCCTCGGCCGCCACATCATGCACCGCCAAGCGACGGCGTCGCTCTTCCTCCGCAGCAGCTTTTTGGCGTTCCATGGCCTCCAACACACGCTGCTCTTCCGTCGAAAGAGGAACTGGCGCCGACTCACGTTCCCGCTTCATTGCATCAAACGTTCGTTTGCCCTCTTGGACCCCCGCCACCTCCTGACTAAACGTCGATCCCTCTCCGTATGCAAATTTCAAATCCGTATATCCTGTTCGAGATCCTATAGGACTTATATAGTGTTGAGGACGCCCTGCGCCCAACTCAACACCCCCATGATGCGTGATTGCATCCGGTGCCTGGTAACGTTGGAGCGCAGTTCCATCCGCCCCACGTGTCCCCTGCTCCACAAAGGTCCGATTAAACACATCGGCGTTGAATTTGGAACGCAACTGCGACTCGTTCTGAAGCCGCCGATCCTCTCCATTCGATTTCAACCAATCCCCATATCCATCCTGGTCCGGATCCGGCAACCGATTCTCCTCAAACAACTTGTTAAACACCGACAAGTTCAAGTTCTTGGGGTTTAAAGCCACTTTCGGCTCCTCCAAGGCACGCCCTGCACCCCCTACAGCTCTCTCCGCCTCCTCCGCCGCATACTTCGTCAAAGGCCCATCACGGGCTTTCAAGGCCGCCTCTTTGGTAACCGGTGCCGTAAACCGCGCATCATCTCCTGCTCGCGGTATCAACTTGTTGAGAATCTCCTCCAAGTACAAAAATGCCCGTGTGACAGCATCAAACGCTTCAGGACTTCCACCGCGATCCGGATGTGCCCTCGCCGCCGCCTTCTTATAGGCAAGACGCAGTACATCTCCATTCAGTGGCTTTGTGTCATCGATTCCTAACACGCGATAGGATTCATGTAGGGTATCCAGGGCTCGCTTGGGCGGTGGAACCGTTGCCAGCGTCGATTCTTTCACGACCTTGCGGGGCTCATTCATGTGAGGCAGCATGGGTGTTCCAGAGGCGCCCTGGGATAAATAGGCACCGCTTTCACGCATCATGGAAACGGGCGCGGTCCTCTGGACGGTGGGTGTCGGTATCGGTGGGCTCATGGCAGCCGGCCGTGCCCCAGGCCAAGCCGGGTGCTCTCCTCGACGATATGCGGCAATCCATTGTAATATAAATGCGTACACACCGGCACGTTTTGCTGCATTCACGTATTCCTGGCCCGCCATCAGTGTCTCCAACATCTGAATCCGGGTCTCGTTGGCATGCATGCCGGTCAAGTTCTGCCATATACGAACATGACGCGGATCCGCTGTAGAAGCAGCATTTCCCATTCTGCATAGTCCTAGAAATCTTCCTCCGTATTTACACGCACGTGTTTTTTCAACCACAGTTCCAACATCTCAGCATGATGTGTCGTAATGGTAGTTTGGAGTGTAGAACCAGACCATACGCGAATTGTAGGGAGTTTTGAGATTTCAGATTTTGCCTCGTCTTCCATAGCATCGTAATCGTGTTCCTCGAGCGTACAAGCAAACTTATGGGCGAGCACGGATACCAGAGGCTTGACGGTCCGACACGGACCACACCAGGTCGCGCCAATGTATTCAATTCTGCAAGTCATTGTGTATATCTATCACACTGTTGGAAATCTGCGGTTCATTTTTGTGCGTCCGAAACAACCGCGTTTTATTCTGCAGCCCTCCTAAACATGAGTTTGCGCGACGTGGATCCAACCGTCGCGTCCCTAATCGCCCAGGAAACTGTGCGTCAGCGCCAAACTATTGATTTGATTGCCTCCGAGAATCGAACATCACCAGCCGTGTTGGAAGCCCTGGGATCCACCCTCACAAACAAGTATGCAGAGGGATATCCTGGAAAACGGTATTATGGTGGGACCGAAGTAGTGGATAAGATTGAGGAACTTTGTATCCAACGGGCACTGAAGGCATTTTCCCTAGAAGCACCCGAATGGACCTGCAACGTCCAGGCCTACTCTGGAAGTGGGGCCAATCTCGCTGTCTACATGGCACTCCTGCAACCTGGCGATGTTCTGATGGGACTTGATCTGCCCTCAGGCGGCCACTTATCGCATGGATATGCCACCGAAAAACGGAAAATAACAGCAGCTGCTACCTATTATACGAGCCGTCCCTATAAAATGGGCCCAGATGGTTGCCTAGATTACGAGGCGATTGCACGACAAGTGTTGGAAGTCCGGCCACGTCTCTTGATTTGTGGGGCATCCGCCTACTCTCGCGATTGGGATTATGCCGCTCTGCGGGCTGCTGCCGATCAAGTAGGTGCCTATCTTATGGCTGACATCGCCCATATTTCGGGATTTGTTGCAACTGGACTCATGAATTCCCCTTTCCCGCACTGCCATATTGTGACAACCACGACCCATAAAACCCTGCGAGGACCCCGTTCTGCCCTGATCTTTGCCCGCAAAGAATTGGGATCTGCCATCGCCAATGCCATTTTTCCAGGTATGCAGGGAGGCCCCCATATGAACCAGATCGCCGCTGTTGCCGTCCAACTTCGCGAGGTCGCCACTCCGGAATACAAGGAATATATGACACTCGTACGTCGAAATGCACGAGCGATCTGTTCCAAGCTGCAAGATCTGGGACATACTATTGTATCAGGAGGAACCGATAATCACATGTTGCTAGTAGATTTGCGCCCATGGGGTGTGAATGGAGACCAGGTCTCACAAGTCCTAGGACGTGTTGGAATCGCGGTCAACAAAAATACGATTCCAGGAGATACCTCGGCACTCAAACCAAATGGGATTCGCATTGGAACACCGGTTGTTACAACACGTGGCTGGAATTCCTACAATATGGAGTTTATTGCCCAATGGATTCATGAGGCAATTGTCATAACACAAAAAGGAGCGGATCCTATTGCGGTAGGAATGTTGGCAAACCGGATTTCAGAATGCATGGGAGATTCCACATTGTGGGGTGAATTTTAGGGAGTATGAAAAAATTGAAATTGATTGGCTCGTCATTACTGGTATGTGTCCCTAACAAGTTCCATTCCTTTCCGGTTATTTCCTTTCCTTCCTTTCCTTCCTTTCCTTCCTTTCCAAGATGATCTCTGTGGTGACCCCTAAGATGCTGAAGGCCCTCGATATGATGACAATTGCCGAGTCCATTGAACTGGAGAAGGCACTGTGTGCCGACAATGACGAGCTGGTGATCCGTATGCTCGCTGCCAAGGATGCTAGTCTCGAGCTCGATCTTCTGGTTGAGATGATGATGCAGGATCCTCTGATGAAGCTGCTGAGCCGCGAGGACATTGCCTGGGGTGATCTAATGCTCCTCAATCCGGCAGTTGCCAAGACGGAGGTATCCCAGCCTCTCGAGGAGGATGCCGATTGGTGCATGCCTGTCCTGACTTTGCGGAAGCACATCTGGGAGAACTTCCCTGTTGTGGTGAAGCAGATGAACTCCAAGGATGGGCGCGAGATGTATGCAGTCCAGTGGCACATGAAGAATTTCCAGGAGGCCCGCGATGCCTGCGAGCACGGCTGGCAGTACATGGATTTCGAGGAGGATACCTACCGCCACCTCATGAAGTCCCTGCAGGCAAGCCGCAGCTGGATCGTACAGCCTGCCATCGGCCGTGAGGATCTCTGCACCCTTGTCATGCCTGTCGAGGAGGAGCTCAAGCCCTTTGTACTGCCCTCCAAGGAGGTCCATGATACCAACAGCGTGTGCGAAAGCGTCTGCACCGAGTCCTCTCAGGAGTCCGATGGCTGGGTCGAGGTCGCCAAGAAGGGACCTAGTGTGCCCGTGCTGCGCCGCCTCAATGACATCAAGATCCATTTCCCTGTGGTGTGGTCCGAGGTCGCCGGCTGCGCCAGCAAGACCTACGCCGTTGAGATCTTTGGTCGCAAGCTGAAGGAGCAAGGCCTGCATGCCAACAAGGTCAAGGGCGATCTGCTCGCTGCACTGAAGGCCTCCAAGTCCTGGACCGTCCTACCCGCCACCTCTGAGCGCCAGGTCTGCCTGATCCGCATGAACCACCTCTAAACATGAAACAAAAACCAACACAACAAAATCTAGACACAAAAAACTCCAAAAAAACAAAAACAACCAAATATCCAACAAGACACCTGTAGGATATTTGGTTTTTCACTTCTTTTTTTGATACACATGAAAGAGTTTAAAGAATCCTCAACAAAATTGAGGGACGTCGAACGTTCCAAAGGAGACTTAAATACTCCCCGTTTCCTACATAGAGACATGCCATTCCTTCCGCATTCGTCCGCAACAGAATCCATTGTTGGGATTCAATTCGGTGTGTTTTCACCCGATGAGATTATCAGACGGTCAGTCTGTGAAATTACTTCGCCCTCCACTGTGGAAGGGAAGTTGGGTGGCCTGTTTGATCCCCGCATGGGTGTACTGGAAAATGGCAAAGTATGTCGTACATGCGGGCAAAACAACCACAATTGTCCCGGCCATTTTGGCCACTATCCTCTGGCACGCCCTGTATACTACACGCAATTCTTCAAGGTCCTCATGAAGGTTCTGCGCTGCGTCTGCTTCAAGTGTGGGAAACTCCTGATTGACAAGGCACGCCACGGCTCGCTGGGAAAACTCAAGGGAGAAGCCCGCTGGAAGAAGGTACTCGATCTGTGCCTCGGAACCACTCGTTGTGGCGAGGATACCGAGGATGGATGTGGGTCGCGTCAGCCTTCCAAGTATCGTGAGGAACCCGTACACAAGATCTATGCAGAATGGAAAGATCTGGCACTCCCGGCCGGTGTCGAACCGCCTGCCGGTGCCACAGTGGATGATGACGGTAAGATGTCGATTCCCCTGGAACCCGAGTATGTCTACCGCCTTCTGCGGCGTATTACGGACGAGGATGTGGAATTCCTGGGGTTCTCACGGCATTGGTGCCGTCCTGACTGGCTCATGTGTACCGTGCTTCCCATCCCGCCGCCCCAGGTGCGCCCCTCGGTTACTCAGGACAACAACCAGCGTTCCGAGGATGATCTGACCTCCAAACTGATTGACATCATCAAGGCCAATGCGACCCTGAAGAAGAAGATTGGCGAGGATCCTAAGAAAAAGCCCATTGACGAGTGGACGAATCTCCTGCAATACCATGTGGCAACCCTGGTA
>JACCDW010199222.1_pt1 | contig 32876 bp, 21 predicted proteins | sample 7449781 | NCBI WGS metagenome assembly JACCDW01 (sample SAMN15323449, study PRJNA562643) | freshwater metagenome | isolation source: river surface water | place: USA:Blue River Watershed | collected 2017-08-18
GCGTATCAACGAGGAATATACGTACCCACCAGCAGTATAAATATACGATAAGGACTAAGGAAAATGGCTGATTTTAAATTAGGAAGACTAAAATTTGTATGGAAAGGCGAATGGGCGGCCTCTACTGCCTATGTTAAGGACGATATCGTACGTTACGGTGGTAACGCTTACGTTGTTGAATCTGCACACACGTCTAACTCTAATTTCTATACAGATTTAACCGCTAGCAGATTAACTAAGATTGCAGGCGGAACAGAATACAAGGGTGACTGGACTACATCAACTGTATATAAAGTTGATGATTTGGTCACATATAACGGTACAGTTTATAGAGCTAACCAAGGCCATACTGCCGCAGGTTCTTTCTTATCAGACGAAGCCAAGTGGGACGTATATACTAAAGGATTTAGTTATCGTGGTAACTGGGCCGCAACAACACACTACGCCCTAAACGATGTGGCACGTGTTGGTGGTTACTTATATCAAGTCATTGACGCACATATTAGTCAAAGTACATTTAATGCAGATAGTGCCAAATGGACTTTATTCTTACAAGGTATTGATTTCCAAAGTACCTGGACAACTGCCACCCTTTATCAGCCAGGTGACATTGTCAAGTTTGGTGGGTACTTGTATATCTGTAACACAGAACACACAAGTTCTGGAGCACTAATTAATACAACAAATTTTAATGTTTTACTAGAAGGGCAAGTTAATGCAGGAGTTTGGTCAAACAGCGGCCAAATATACAAAACTGGCCAAGTTGTAAGATATGGTGGTAGAAGTTATATTTGTACAACTAGCCATAATGTAGATACAGAAAATGTTCCACCTGGGGTTACACCAGCAAATACAGGATATTGGGCTCTACTTAATAGGGGTTTATCTTACGAAGGTGCTTGGGTTAGCGGCACAACATATAAATTAGATGATGTTGTTGAATATAGTGGTACTAGTTATGTGTGTATCCAAACACATAGTTCAGTACAACAACCTAACACTGCTACTACATACTGGAGTATTTTAGCTCAAGGTGATATTAGTAGCCCATTAACTACAACTGGCGATATGATTTATCGTAATGCCGGCGGCAGTGTTGTTAGATTACCAATTGGAGCAAGCGGATCATTCCTAGTAGTTAATAATGGTATTCCAAGCTGGGGTGTACAAGCACCAGAGGACAACTACTATGTTAGTTTAACTGGTAGCGATACAAATGACGGACGTACACCAGCAACTGCATGGCGTACAATTCAACATGCGGCAACGCAAACTTATAATTCTGGTCAATGTAAAATCAGTTTATTTTCAGGTGAATATACTGAATTGTGTCCAATTAAATTAGGTCGTGGAGTTTGTTTAGAAGGCGATGCACTTGGATCTGTAACTGTTAAACCAGATACTACTACAGATAAAGGGTATGGTGTTGGTATTAGTAAAGACGGATCAACACCTAATGCAAACAGTGAAGTATTTCATGTAAACAATGCAAGCCGTGTAAGAAACATTCAGTTTAAAGACTTTGGCGCAGGCGCTGTCTGCGTAAGTTTAGACCCAGGTACTGGGCCAAATGATTCATCAGTGTGGATCACAAGTCAGAGCCCATACGTACAAAACTGTACATCGTTTACTAACGGCGGTACTGGTATGGTCATTGACGGCGGACTACATAACGGCGGATATAAATCAATCGTAGCTAACGACTGGACACAGATTAATAGTGACGGTATTGGCGTTCTTGCTAAACGAGACGGCCGTACTGAGCTAGTAAGTTGCTTTACATACTATTGCCATATTGGTTACAAGGCAGAAACAGGCGGAAAAATTCGTGCTGTTCAAGGATCTAGTGCGTATGGTGATTACGGCGCTTACGCAACAGGTTACAGTCAGAATGAAATCCCATTAACTGGTAACATTCAGTTACCAACAGCAACAGTTAATAGTTTACAAACTATTTCGAATAATGTGATCATCAATTCACATCACTCTGACCAAGACAAAAACATTTACCAAGTTGGATTTACAAATCCAATTATTAATATCAGTGAAGTAGACAGTACTCAAGTCAGTAGTGTGCCGGTAGTTGACAATACCGCATCAGAGATGTTTATAGCCAAATATGATACAGGTTCTAATTTAGATTGGCAACAAACTTTAACTGGTTATTATGGTGAACTATTGTGTGTTACTGATATACTTGGTGTTATATATGTTGGTGGTAGAGTATACACTGGCGGTGCTTGGAAGGGCTTCTTAGTAAAATTATCAAGCTCTGGTGATATTCAGTGGCAAAAAATTATTACTGGTTCAGAATCAGTAACCGCTATTACTACAGATGGTACTACAATATATTTTGTAGGAACTACAACTTCTGGATCTACAGGTGCATATATTAGTGCAATTGGTGGTGGTGGAGTATCAATAACATGGACTAGAGCTCTTGATTATAACGATAGTTCTTTAAACACAATTAGACCAACAAGTATCGTGTATGCAGATGTTCCTGTGTCTAGTAATGATACATATCTTGCGGCAGGAGATGCTGATGCCGAGGGCAAATTATTCATCGCATTAAAAGACGATACACGTAATGCCGCAATGATTGCTCGTTACACAACATCAGGCACATTTGAAACTAGTTTCAATTACGGACAAAATTTTGAATTTAATCACTTATGGTTAGATAATGGCAACGGTGACGGCATTTACATGATTGGATCAGGTAAATCATTAAACACTGGTTACACATACGCATTAACAACACTTCAATATGGAGCAAGCATTAACGCTACCTATGCAAGTTTAAGTGCTGGCACTGGTAACAGCGGCGCAGATCAGTTAGTATTAAACGGATCTGGAAGTAGTGATTTGAATCTTCAAGGCGACGTAATTAAAGGAAGAAAACTAGTTGGTGCAAGCTCAGGTGCAACAGCAACTATTGTAAGTTATGACGGTGCATCCGGTGGATTGATTAAAATCAGTATCCAAGGAAGAGTTGGAACATTCACAGGTGGTGAACAGTTACAACTATATCAAGCAAGTGTTTACCAACCATATCTAGCAAGATTAACTATGGCTGGTGAAGTTGCTTGGCAACATCGTATTAATTCTATTGATGGTGGAGAATATAAATTCTCATTTGCTCAAGGAGATAGGATTTATTCAGGCGGTTATATTGTAGATGATATTAACACTGATATTAGAAGAACTGCTTTCTTAGCAAGATATACATCAACTGGCACATTAACATGGCAACGTAGTTTGTCTAATAGTACTGATTACAGTGAAATTAGAGCTATAGGTCTTGACGGTGTAAACGTAGTAAGTTCTGGTTATACTACCGGGAATGATGCATTATACCTAAACGTTGACAGAGATGGTAGTACTTTTGGCACTGCTGGTGGATACACTTGGAATACTACAACGTTGACAGCCTCAGATCCAACTATTGCAGTTAAGGGAATTCAAGCTCTTTACAGTCAAACTGTTACATTTACATTATCTGATGGCGTAAGCATAGCAGATTCAACTCCAGGAACTACTGGAACCATCGTTGCAACACGCAGTGGATTTAGTGGTTTAGGAAGAGGTATCACGTTTACTGTTGAGAATTTGGCTAGAGAGCCAAAGAAAGGATCTGTATTCCAAATTAACGGTAACGAAAATACATATTTTGTTATTGATGTAGCTGGGTATGATGACAGTCTAAATTCAGCAACTGTGCAATTAGATCCACCAATTTTATCTAGTATTATTCCTGCTGACAATGAAGCAGTGACTTTAAGAGAGGCATACAGTCAAGTACGTATGACTGGACATGACTTCTTAGACATTGGTACTGGTAACTTTGCTGAAACAAATTATCCAGTTATTATTAGTGCTGATTACACTATTCAACCTGATCCAGATAACGAAGTTTTTGAAGCAGACGGTGGTCGTTGTTTCTATGTAACCACTGACCAAGATGGTAACTTTAGAGTTGGTCCATACTTTAAAGTTGAACAAGCAACAGGTCGTGCTACACTAAGCTCAGAAGAATTCGATCTAACTGGTCTTAATGAATTACAGTTAGGTAGTATTCGTGCTGGTAAACGTGGTGCAACTATTAGTGAATTTAGTACTGATGGTACTATGGGCGGAAACAGCGACAGTGTTGTACCAACAGAAAAAGCAGTTGTAACATACGTAACAACTTTATTAGACGCAGGTGGCGGTACAGCTTATAAACTAAAAGATGCTCAAGACGATACGGGGATTGATGTAGATACAGCTACTGACGGCAGTGCTAATACTATTGTTATGAAAACAAATAGTGTTACTCGTTTAACAATTGGATCTACTGGACAAATTACAGCCGCAACAGGGTATGCACCAAGTACGGATTATGCACTTTCTACTAAAAAGTACATTGATGACGCAATTAGCGCATTAAGTTCAACTACGCTGACTGAAGGTAATACTAATTTTGTAGTCGCTGATAGCGGCACTGGTGCTATAACAGCTACTATAGATGGAACTCTACGATTAACAATTAATAGTAGTGGTATTACAGCTAACGGTGTTAATTTTGTAGGTAACGTAACTGGTTCCGTATCAGGAAATGCAGGAACTGTTACTAATGGAGTTTATACTTCAGGTAGCTATGCTGATCCAAGTTGGATTACTAGTATTGCAGGTTCAAAAGTTAGTGGCAACATTACAGGAAATTCTGCTAATATTACAGCGTATACTATTAACCAAAGTGTTGGCACTGCAAATAATGTTCAATTTAATAGTTTAGGTGTAAACACTGCTGGTTCTGGAACCGCAGGTGAGATTAGAGCAACAAACAACATTACATCATTCTACAGCTCCGATGCTAAATTTAAGGAAAATGTTATTGATATTCCCGATGCGTTAAATGCTGTTTTAGCAATTGGTGGTAAGTTGTTTGACTGGACCGATGAATATATTAGTGCTCACGGTGGTGTTGATGATTATTTCTTAAATAAAGCAGATTTTGGTGTCATTGCTCAAGATGTACAACGAGTATTCCCAAGGGCTGTTCGAGTAAGAGAAGATGGATCTCTAGCAGTTGATTATGAAAAACTAAGCGCATTAGCATTTGCAGCCATTGTTGAACTTAAACGAGAAGTTGATCAACTTAAAGGAGTTAAGTAATGCCTATAGTATTAGGTGAAACTACTGTGCAAGGTGCTGGAAGTATTTCAGCATCTGGCACTACCTACGGTATCACTATTGATAGTAATGGTACTGTAAATTATCCATATAGGCCTAGATTTTATGCTTATGGAACGGCCAATAATCCAACTAGCGGCAGCTACCTAGTTTTTCCTTCTACACAAGTTAACGTTGGTAATCACTACAATACTACTACAGGGATTTTTACCGCACCTATCGCTGGCATTTACGTATTCTTCTTTTCAACTATCGGTAACAACAGTAGTACGGTGTTTAGACATAACATAAGAGTAAACAACGGCAGTGACATATATCAGTATAGAAACCCAACAACTATGACTGGTAGTGCTTATGCTACTAACACTGCTGGATGTTGGTCAAGAAATTTAAGTGCAAATGACACTGTGAGAATTTATATAACAAGCGATAACGGAAGTGATTTTTATCCAGGCGGCGCAAGTACTACTAACGATTATCTATATTTTGCAGGGTGGCTCGTACAATAATGGCAATAACATTAAAAGACACTAATTTAGAAAGTTCTAGTAATTTAAGTATATCTGCTTCTGGAGCAACATACGGACTAGTTATTGATGCTACTGGGCGTGTGAGACACCCCCAAATCCCGGCATTTTTAGCGTATGGTGTGCAAAACGGCACTTACGCAACAGGCAACGTTTGGCAATTTGCTACAGAATATGTAGATATAAGAAGCAATTATAATCCAAGCAATGGCAGATTTACCGCGCCAGTTGCTGGAACCTATGCATTCTTTTGGTCTAACATTGGAGCCAATACTAATGATGTCTATAGATATTATTTTAGATTAAATGGTAGTACTTTGAGAGATGTTCATTTTAGAAGTGACACTGGCGACAGTGGCAGTGAATATGGACAAGGCGGCGAACGATTTTTTATGATTACTATGGCTGCAAGCGATTATGCAGAAATATATTTTACATCAGATAGCAGTAATTCATCGTATCCAAATGGCAACGATGCTACAAATAACTATACTGCATTTCAAGGTTTTTTAATAGGATGATTATATGCCAATAACTAGCGGCAATACTACACTGTCCGGCGTGTCAAATATAGGTGTCACCGGAACAAATTATGCTATTACACAGACTAGTTCTGGTATTGTTAGATTTCCATTAACACCAGCATTTAGGGCATACGGGACTCCAGGTACGTCATCAGGAAACGTTATAATTTGGTCTAATACCAGTTATAATCAAGGAACTCATTACGCTACAGGCACTGGTAGATTTACAGCACCGCTTGCTGGAAAATATTTTTTTATGTGGGGAAATATTGGAAACAATAGCCAAACAACATTCAGATATTTTTTAAGATTAAATGGAAGTAGCTTTAGAGGTGATTGGCACTTACGATTAGATGCTAGTCATAATGACACAGGTGATAGATATGGACCAAACGGAGCAAGAGTTGCTATTGTTGATATGAACCTAAATGATTATGTTGAAATTTATTACAGTTCGGATAACGGTACAGCTGACTATGCCGGCTCATCAGAAATTTTTGGGTTTTTTCAAGGTTGGTTAATATCTTAAAAATAAATATTTTAAAGGAATAATAAAATGTCAAAATCTTATACAGTGGTATTAACAGATGCTGAAGACAAAGCGTTGCATTACGTGGCAGCAAGTGCGCAGGACTGGATTAATAATGCAGTTCATGAACGTTGCAGAATTGCGATTGAAGAAATTGTTCAAGCAGAAATTCAGAAAAAATTGGCTGCAGGCCAAACAATATCTGGATCAAAAGAAGAGATTGTCCTAAATGCAGAAATTGTCCTGGCATCCGAGAGAAACAGTCAGCCTACTATCTAAATAAATACACTATCAAAGGATAGTGTATGCCAAAAACTCGAGTAAAATCTGGGCAATTAGCCGCAAGACTGCAATTTTCAGGAAATCAAGGTATTGTTTTTCCTGTTGGAGGCACGAACAATCGCCCAGGAAGCCCGCTAGTTGGCGAAGTTAGATATAATACAGACTTAAACGTATTTGAAGGATATACAGGTTCTGCCTGGGGAACGATTGGTCCATATCCTTTCGCCACTGTAGACTACTTTACCGGTGACGGCTCCTCAGCCGCATTTACACTATCCAATACTCCAACTGATCCTAACTACATGATAGTAACCATTAACGGTGTTACTATGCGTTATGGATTAGATTACGATTTAGATTTACCTAACAGAGTTAGGTTTATTAACACTGACGATTCGTCAGACAACCCCCCACTTGAAAATGCTGAAATTACTATTAGATCATTTCAGCCAATCACTAGTGCCAGTATTCCTGCACATAGTATTACGGCAAATGAACTAAGTGCAATCGGTGGCCAAGGCGGTCAATTACTAGGTGTTGACAGCGGACAAAATTTAGTTTATTTTGATTATCCTAATTTAGATCCTGACACTGGCGGCGACGTTGAAGGTAAACTAAACAACATACAAATTAAGGCTAACACAATTAGTGTTAGAGAACTAAAAGTCACTGACGGACAAATAGGACAAGTACTTGCCACTGATGGACAAGGAAATTTAAGTTTTATTACGGTTACGGGCGGAAGTGGTAGCGGCGGAGCCAGTAGCTTCTTTGATCTAACTGGACAAATTGGTTTAGGTCAAATATCAAATAGTTTCATTACGCAAGACAAACTAAGTATTTCTGGCACAGCAACTAATGGATATGTGTTAGCTACTGATGGAACAAATTTACAATGGACACCGCTAGTAACTAGTAACATTAATAGCGGTACTGCTGGAAAACTAGCCTACTATCCAACAACAGGTACGACAATTGATGATGTAACCGCACTAACATGGAATAGTGTAAACACGAGATTAGAAAATACTGGCACGTTTTATTCAACAGGTCAGAAAAATTACATGCGTTTCCACTGGGACACACTGGCTGATTTGCAGTCAGAAGTAAGTCCTACAACATGGCACGGTATGATTGTGCATGTACATGATACGGGCAAAGTATACTATGCTCACGCAGGGCAGTGGGTTCCAGTAGCTAGTGAATCTAGTTTACCAAATACATTTAACACTATTTCTATTGCAGGACAAAGCAGTGTAGTTGCAGATAGCACCAGTGACACTTTAACTTTTGTTGCTGGAACCGGTATTACTCTAACTACAAACGCATCAACAGATACTATCACTATTACTAATAGTAGCACAGGTGGCAATGCGTTTGGCACTGTTGCTGTAGCAGGCCAAACTGATGTTGTTGCAGAAAGTTCAAATGATACTCTAACATTTGTAGCTGGTTCTGGAATTTCACTAACTACAAATTCTATAAACGATGCCATAACTATAACTAATACTGGTAGTGCTTCTAATTCGTTTGCAACCATAGCAGTTGCTGGCCAAACTAGCGTAGTTGCGGATAGCTCAACTGATACGCTAACAGTTGTTGCAGGTTCTGGTATGACCATAACAACTGACGCCGCAAATGATACTATTACATTAACAAATAGTAGACCAATTTTTTCTAGTGTAGTTACTGATAATGGAACAAGAACTGCTTCTACTACAGCAGATTCATTGTACGTTCTTGGTGGTACTGATATTGCAACTAGTATTGTCAACGGTGAAGTTATTGTTAATTATACTGGTTCTCAAGGTATATCAAATGCGTTTAGTACAGTTGCAGTTGCAGGTCAGAGTAACGTAGTATCATCTGGAGCAAGTACTTTAAATATTGTTGCTGGTTCTAACGTTACAATTACTACAAATCCGTTAACTAACAGTGTACAAATTTCAGCTAGTGGCGCTGGTGGAGCTGGTGGTGTTGCTAGTGGTACTGCAAATCAATTAGCCTATTATGCTACTACTGGTTCAACGGTAAGTGCCAGTGGCAGTAATTTAACTTGGAACGGCACAACTAATACCCTAGCAGTTACAAATTTAAGTGTTTCAGGGTCAGTTGGAAACATAACTGCTGGCACTATTGCTAGTGGTAATATTACAAGTTCTGGAACTGTATCAGCTAACGCAATTACTAGCACAGGTACAGGAACACCGACATTTACTAGTGGTAGTGATATTATCTTAGCACCAACAGGTGCCGTTAGCCTAAGCAATAAAAAGATTATCAATCTTGCCACACCAACATCAAATGCTGATGCCGCAACAAAATTATATGTTGACACAGCCGTAGGTGCAATTAGCGTAGTAACTTATGGAATTAGTGCTGAAACTGCCGTATCTGGAGCTAACTTAAGATTAACTGGATCAAATGCTTCCACAGATGATGTTAATATTGCTCCAGGCACAGGTATAACTGTAACAAGAACTGATTCAAATACAATAACCATTGCCAGCACAGTAAGTTCTGGAGCTACTACATTTGATGGATTAAGTGATGTTACCATTAATGCAGGTAGTCTAAGTGCAGGTCACATTTTATATTACAATGGATCACAGTGGGTAAACTTTGATCAAGGCGGCACACCAACAAGAACCATAGATAGAATGTGGCCAGCGGCACAAGAATTCGTTGTAACAAACAGTGGTTCAACGGCGTATTTGCTAACAGGTACTTCTGGAAACAACCCAACAATTTATGCTTGGAATGGACACACTTATGCATTTAAATTAGTTGGTATTAGTAGTCATCCTTTCCTAATACAAACAGCAGCCGGTGCAAACTATGACACTGGACTAACACATATTGCATTAGATGGCACTGTAAGTACTGGATCAAATGCTCAAGGAAAAACCTCGGGAACATTGTACTGGCAAATTCCTAACAATATTAACGGTGCTTACAGATATATTTGTTCAATTCATCCAAACATGGTCGGAACAATCACTATTAAAGATATGGCGTCACAATAATGAGTACTGAGGACATTAACAAAGCAGTGGTGACACTTAAGAAAGGTGTCGATGTTGATGCATTTATTGATGATATGGTTTCAGGCAAAAACCATTCAGAGTTTATGCCTAACCGCCCCGTAGAATTGTACAATGAAAAAATTGACAGTCTTAGAAACGTGGATTTTGTGCTGACTAAGGATGAATCAGAACTACTAAAATCTGATCCTAGAATAGTTGATGTTCGTTGGGGTACAAAAGTAGAAAATGGCATTGTACCTAAAGCATGGGCTACAGAGTCAACTAGGACCTATAGTAAAACTACTGCACAAAATAATAGTCATTATAATTGGGCAATACCTGCATCTGCAAATAGTTCCAATCCTTTTTCAACAACTAGTATAACATTTGATCATGCTTATACCGTCGTTGGGACAGGGGTAGACGTAGTGATACAAGATTCAGGCATAGACCCAAATCATCCTGAATGGTTAAATTTAGCAGGCACTAGTTCAAGATTACAACAAATTAATTGGCCGTCTGCCGCTGGTCTAAGTGGCACGTATACACAAAGCGCAAATCATTATACAGATACTGACGGGCATGGTACACACGTTGCTGGTACAGTAGCAGGAAGATTATATGGATGGGCCAAAGACGCAAACATATATGCTATTACCATGTTAGATAATGCGGCAGCGTTTGGTGTTTCAGCTAGTTTTAACTTAATTCGTGGCTGGCACAATGCTAAGACTAATGGACATCCTACAGTAGTTAATATGAGCTGGGGTTATTTTAGTTATTATGAAGGTATAACTGGCGGAAATTACAGAGGTACTAATTGGTCTGGAAATACCATTAGCAGTGTTTATGGTATGTTGAGTTCAGAAAACAATTTTGATAGTGGAACTGGCCTATATTATCACCCTATTAGGGTTAGCTCAGTTGATGCAGATATTGAAGACTGTATAGATGCAGGTATAATACTAATTGCCGCTTCTGGAAACGATAGTCATAAAATGGATGTGAGCGGTGGCTTAGATTACAACAATTATTTTACAAGTTCTTTTTATGGAACAAGGTATTATCATAGAGGTGCAACACCAAACGGTCCAACCGGTGTTGTAAGTGTAGGGTCTATTCGTGTTGCAAGTCCCGAAGCAAAAAGCAGTTTTTCTACCTGCGGCCCAGGGGTACACGTTTACGCACCTGGGGAAGGGATTCAAAGTGCAATGCCAGTAGGTGCAACATTAGCTACTAATGCTGTTGATTATCCACTAAATTCTGCATACAAATCTAAAAAGTTAAATGGAACTAGTATGGCAAGTCCACAGGTTGCAGGCGTTATTGCCTGTTTGTTAGAAGCTAGGAACTGGTATACTGCTAGTGACGTCATTAGTTGGTTAGCTGAAAATTCAACCAGTGCTAGATTAACGGATAGCGGCGGTTCTTACACAGATTTTACCAGTCTGCAATCGGGTCCAAATAGGTATTTGTATCAACCCTATAATTCTGGTACAGTTCTCAGCTACACAAATGGTTTAAGTATTGCATAAATACTGATGGAGAACTGAAAAGATGACAAGTAACGCACGAATTATAGCCGACGGAGGTGGTGGAGGCGGTGGCGGAGGCGGCGAATACGCTGGAACCGTAAACGACACATATCATGCCCTAAAAGTTGACGACGATGGCATGCTTATCTACACAAAAGTTGAATTCAATGACGCTACAGAAGTAGTAATTAATGATAATGTTGATTATGAATGGCATGGCGTTCAAGACAATTATAATAATTATGATCCAGTAACTGGTTTACCAAGATCAGATTATTATGATCAATACAGATTTTCAGGTCGTAAAGAATCGTATTATATAAATGACAACGGTGATTTAATTGTAAGGTTTGATAAATCTTACACATACACCGGACCAAAATAAATAGAATTATTGAGGAAAAGAAATGGCAGATTTTAACCTTGGTAGGATTAAATTTAAGTGGAAGGGCACATGGACTACCGCTACAGCATACGTTAAAGATGATGTAGTTTTCCATGGTGGTTCAGCCTACGTTGTAAAAATTAATCACTCCAGCACATCATTTGAGACTGATTTATCTAGTGCTAAACTAGAATTAATGACAGAAGGTGTAGAATATTTGGGCGCATGGTCGCCTAATACCTCTTATAAGAGAAATCAGTTATTCAACTACCGAGGATCTGTATACAGAGTACAAACGGACTATACAAGTACAAGTCAATTTGTAAGTACAATCGCTAGTATTGAATTATATGTTCCTGGACAGCGTTTCCAAGGCGCATTTGCTGACAACTCTTATTACGAGCCAGGCGATGTATTAACATACGGAAACAGTGTTTACATTTGTACAACACATGCAAATGATCAAGCTATTTTAGACACAAATTATTTTAGTTTGCTAGTTCCAGGTGCTAAGTTTGAGGGAACATACAACAACGCACTAGCATATCAGTATCAAGATATTGTTCGTTATGGCGGATTCCTATATATCGCTAAAGGTGATTCAACAGGAAATTTACCAACTAATACTACCTACTGGAGTGTACTAGTTGAAGGATTCTTAGATAGGGGTGCATTTAATATTGGCACACTCTACTTACCAGGCGATATTGTAGCTTGGGGACCAAAGAAATATAAAGTTAAAAGTTCTGTAGTAAGTGTTACTGGTGAAAAACCATCTAATACTACGTACTGGGAAATATACGCTTATGGAAATACTTACAGAGGGTTATATTCAGGTTCAACTCAATACTACCCAGGCGACATAGTACTTTATGGTGGTCGTTTATACGAAACTGCTACAAATGATCCATTAGGAGTTGATCCAACATATTCTGCAACATGGACTACATACCTGCCAGGTTTAAAATGGACTGGTGTTTATAGTTCTGGTACAACATATAAAGTTGACGAAGTAGTTGAATACAGCGGATCAAGTTATGTTTGTATCCAACAAAGCACAAATAATCAACCAAATTTAGCTCCATTATATTGGAACTTGGTTGCACAAGGTAGCAACGATACAATTACAACAACACGTGGTGATTTAATTGTAAGAGGCGCAGTAGGAAATCAACGTTTAGGTGTTGGCCCAGCAGGATCATACTTGTACAGTGATGGTGTTGACGTTAAATGGGGTGCGCAAGCCCCAGAAGCTACATTTTATGTAGCACTAACTGGTAACGACAGCAACGATGGACGTACACCTGCTACTGCATGGCGTACAATCCAGCATGCGGCCACACAAACTTATAATTTTTATACAACTAACGGACAACCATGCAGTATTTCAGTATTCTCTGGACAATATCAAGAGTTATGCCCAATTAAATTAGGCAAGTATGTTGTTTTAGAAGGCATGGGCGGATTGGGTTCTGTATGGGTATTACCAGACACTACTAGTGACAAAGGATATGGTGTAGCTAAATCTAAAGACGGATCTACTAACAACGCAAATAGTGAAGTGTTCCAAATGAACAACGGTTCAAGAATGCGTAACATGGTGTTCAGAGGATTCAGCACTGGTGCAGTATTAGCCTGTTTAGATCCAGGTACTGGACCAAACGATTCTACAGTTTGGATCACAAGTCAGTCACCATATGTACAAAACTGTACTAACCTAAGTGACAACTGTACTGGTATGAAAGTTGACGGTGGCTTACACAACGGTGGCTACAAATCAATGGTAGCTAACGATTGGACACAGATTAACAGTGATGGTATTGGTATTCACGTACTTAATGATGGTCGTTCAGAACTTGTTTCTGTATTCACATACTACTGTAACATTGGTTACCTTGCAGAAAGCGGTGGTAAGATTCGTGCGCTAGTTGGTAACAACAGCTATGGTGAATACGGTTCTGTAGCACGTGGCTACAGCCAGAACGAAATACCTTTAAAAGGTAATTTACAGTTAGAAAGTGACACAATTGATTCTATTGTCACTATTACTAATGACGTAACTGTAAAAAATAGTTACAAAGACGATGATGGTAACATTTGGCTAGCTGGTTTTACAAATCCTAACGTAGCTAGTGGTATTCCAGGTCTAACAACTAATGCTAGTTATGCATGGGCCGCTGGTGTTACGGCATCCGGTGCTTTGATATTCCAAAGTACTCTAGCTGGATCTGGTGATGAAAATAAACCAGGTTATTTTAATGATGTTATAGAATTAGACGGTGCTTTATATTTTGTTGGTTCCGTAACAGACAGCGGACAAAAGGGTCTTTTCACAAAATTAAACAAAACTGGTACTGTTCAATTTACAAAAACTGTAGCTGAATATACTGAGTTTACATCGTTAACTACTGATTTTAGTCAAATATATATTGCAGGAAATAAAGTAGGTGGCGGTGCTGGAGTATTAGAATCAAGCGTTGCAGGTGTACGTGATTGGAACTCATTCTTAAGTTACAATGACAGTTCATTAGCTACACTTTCAGATCCTAAGATTGTTTTTGCGGGGCAACCAACATCTAGTACTGACACTTATACATCAGCAGGTGATGCAAACGCCGCTGGCAAGTTGTGGGTAGCTTGTAACGACACAACCAATGACAGAGTTGTCTTAATTGGTATTACTACTTCAGGATCGTATTATAAATCATATCACTATCCAAACATTAGAGTAAATTCTCTATCACTAGACAGAGGATCAGGCGATGGCATTTATTTTGCACTTGCAGGTTACGATCTAAACGGATCAACTAAAAATGCCTATATTGCAAGAATAACTATTGCTGGTGTAGTAGCTTGGCAATTAACTGATGTCAGTGCTACTATTGACACTGAATATCATGCATGTTACGCTTTGGGTACATCAATATACGTTGTTGGTTGGAAAGAAACCAGTAACGGCTCTGGTGTAAACGTTGGTTTAGTAAGAAGAATTACATCTAACGGTAGCGTAACTTGGGGTAGAACACTTGCAGATAGCGGTGTAAGTCTTGGATTTAGACAAGTTCACTTAGATGGTGTAAACGTTATAGCAACTGGCTACGGCACAGGCGATGACATTGTTATCTTAAACGTGCAGAGAGACTTAACAAATGGAATTGGTACTGTAAATAGCGGTACTTGGACATTTGCTAACTATACAACTGCACCATCATCAGCTACAATAACAACAAGAGCCATTGAAGGTGCTTATGCATATAGTTCAAGCGCCACACTAAATGCGGCAACATACACATCAAATGTAACAGCAGTTTATACTTCAGCTTCACAAGCACAGCGAGCTGGTTTTGCTGGCGTTGGTAGAGGTATTAACTTTGCAATTAAAGGTCTACTACGTAAACCAAAAGAAGGTTCTGTAGTACATATCAGTGGCGACAATGATACTTACTTCTGCGTTGGTGTAAGTAACTACACTGACCCAACTAGAACTAGCGGCAATAATCCAAATTCAAAAATCTTATTGGCAGCTAACAAGGATTTCTTAAAAGCTGAAGTTATTGCTTATATTAATGCCACATATCCATCACTGGTATATGATCAAGCATTGTGCGCAAGAGACGTTGGTTTAATTGTTGATGCCTTACTTGACGACTTAGAATATAACAGTAATGCAAGTAGTATTGACGCAGGTTATGCCTATTATAATAATAGCAGTAGCTTGTACGCAATTACTACACAAAAAACTGAAACATTGGCAGCTATTACTTACTTAAAAACTATTGTTGACGATTGTTTAAAGAACGCAACACCAGCAGTAGTTAGAAGTGCAGTGCCACAGTATAAAAACGTTTCATTAGTATATGAAGGTGCATCTGATACACGATGTGCATCAAACTTAGATGAAGTTTACAACATCATTAATTTAGGTGTTGGCGCAGCCTCAGAAAAATTAGGCTTAGGTGCTTGTGAAATTGCATTGGATCCCCCAATCCCAAGTAACAAGGTACCTAGTGATAACCAACCAATGGTGTTCCGTGAAGCGTTCTCCCAAGTACGTATGACTGGACACGACTTCTTAGACGTAGGTACTGGTGGATTTGCTGACACAAACTATCCAGTTATTATTCAAGAAGACTATCAACAAGCACCTGATCAAGAGCGTGAAGTTCTTGCAGAAAACGGTGGTCGTGTATTCTATGTAACTACAGACCAAGATGGTAACTTCCGCGTAGGTGATTACTTTAAGGTTGAACAGGCTACAGGTCGTGCTACACTAAGTTCAGAAGAATTTGACTTGTCGGGTCTTAACGAACTACAACTAGGTAGTATTAAGGCCGGTAAGCAAGGTGCCACAGTTAACGAATTTAGTACTGATCCTGAAATGTCAGATAACAGCGATACCGCTGTACCAACTGAAAAGGCAGTAAGAGGATTCGTCAAAGGCGGATTCATGGGTACTGATGCTATTTGGGTATCAACAGGTACTACTGCACAACGTCCAGTTGCTCCACAAGAAGGTATGGTACGTTTCAACACTACTTTGAATACCTTAGAATTCTATGATGGCGCAACTTGGAGTGCAGGTGGTGGTGGTGGTATTATTGTATCAAGTGTAACACCAAACATTGTTGATCCGGGTGTCAATAGTACACTAACTATCTTAGGTGACAAGTTTACTAATCCAACTACTGTATCCATTGGTGGCGTCGCATTACCATCTGGTTCAGTAACCTACGTCAGTGCTAACAGATTAACTGTTGCAACTGGTACTAGCACATTAACTTCAGTTAGCTCAGGTCTTGTAGATTTAACACTAACTGGATCTAATGGACAAAGTGTTACATATCCAGAATACATTAGAATTAATAGAACTCCGACATTTACAACAAGTGCGACTTTGAGCAACGTTCAAGAAGGTAGCGCATTTAGTGTAACTATTGCAACATCGGATGCTGATGCACATACAAAAACATACAGTTTAGTCAGTGATCCAAATAGTTTGTTTACTGCAAACGGTGGACCATTTACTCTAAATACAAGCACAGGTGCAATTACAGGTACTACGCCACTAGTTGCCAGTGACAGCGCAAGATCGTTCACATTAAGAATTACAGACCAATACGGTCTTTACAATGATAGAACATTTACATTTACAATTCTTAATAACACAGCACCAACAGTTGCCAGCCCAACAGCAGGACAAAACTTTGGTGATTATGGAACTACCACTGACAACACCTACACAACCGCAGTTAATATTACATTTACTGCCAGCGACAGTGAAAGTAACAGCATAAGTTATGCTCTTGCACCAAGTGGTGACCCAGCTGGACTGTTTAGTAATGGTCTAAGTTTGAACACTAGCACAGGTGCAATTACTGGTACTATTGCTCATGGATGGTTAAACAAGGCCTATACAAGAACAGGTTCAGTAACTATTCGTGTTACAGATGATGCGTCAAATTCATTATACACAGATCGTCAATTTAATATTGCGGCACGTTGTACATGGAGATATCGCGTACTTTATAGTCGTGGTTACATGGGCGGTGGATATAGAAACAGTGATCCATGGAACAACGTAAACAGAACTGAGCACAGTACAGATACTAGTACAAACTTAGGTAACATTATGACTAGAAAAGGTTCTTATTCAGACGGAACTTTCAGTGATAATACATTCTTTATGTTTGGTCTTGCTGACGCTTATGACGGTAAAGATACATTTAGCTGGAGCATGAACATGAATACTGATGCCAGCAAGAGTACATTTAACATGACCGTAAGCAGAAACGACAATGCCGCAATCCCATATGACACTATTAGAGGTTATATTGCAGGCGGCGACGGCAGTACTAACTATGATAGAATTGACTTTGCTACTGAAAACATGCTTACTGCTATCAGTGGAGCGTTAGGTAGTGACTACTTAGGTGGTGCATGGAATGACACTAAGGGTTATTTCTGGAACGGTACACAGTACAGAATGACATTTGCTACTGAAACAACGACAAGTATCTTTACAACTCGTGGAACACACAGTAAGGGTTGGGCAAGTAAGTATGGCCATTATTACATTGGGCCAGCTAACAGCTCAGATAAATTATTAAAGATTAGTTATAGTACTGAAGCAAGTGTCTCAACCTTAGGTAATTATCCAAATGAACAGACACAAGGTGAACACAATACACAAATTGGTCAAGACAACGTGTATAGTATTGGTATGTGGAACGGTGTAAGTTCACAAGTTAACGACAGTTGGAAACTTGCGCTAAGTAATGATACGTTCACATTTGGTATAAACGGACACTCGACACTACAACCTAAAGGACATGATGGTTGTAGCTCAGGTGGCTGTGCGACATTTGGTTAAAAGGGATTTATATGATAATTTATTACAGAGGTAAGGAACAGTTAAACGGCTATCTTCAGACCAAGCAAATATTTCAAGGTGGATATATTGCTAGGGTGTTGCCTAACTCAGAAGAGTACATAGACTGGAGTTCGTTTGACTGGGTTCGAACCATAGAAGACGGTTACGAGGACTTTTTAATTGCAAATTTTGGCAAGGCAAAAATAGAGTTTTGGCAAAGTGCAAATGGTGAAACAACGACTACTAAAAGACCTAAAATTGACGAGCATGGTGTTGCATGGGAAAAAATTAAAAGAGATTTTACTCTTGAAGAAACTCAAAGACAATTAAATTTTGAAAAAACTGTCTTAGAAGGTATTTTAGTTAGTATTTTTCAAACAAAGTATGCACAAAAGAACTTGTATACAGTAAATTTTGAACAGTATACATTTCATGTACAAGAACAAGAAGCTAAAGAGTATTTGGCAACTGGATCTGCAGGTACATTAATTAGTAAACTTGCTGATTTTAGAGGTATTAGTGTTGCAGAACTAGCCGACAAGATTGTAAAACGTTCAGAAGAATTTAAACTATCTTACGGTGAATTGTTAGGAGCCTTCCAAAAATACAGAAGCACTATTTGGGGTTTTGACAATTTAACTGATCTTAGACAGTGGCGTAAGGATCACTTGGGTTGGAATATTCCTACAATACTTCCACCAGATCAATACGTACCTGAATTCAATCCTTTAAACAAGTATCAAAAAAATATCTAAGCACTTGATAGGCATATAAATATCCTTGGAGGTATTTTATGTCTATCACAGATCAAGAAATCATTGCCTACGGACAATCGAAGCTTTTTGCCTATACAGATTATCAAATTAAAAATTACGTCATTAACACTGGCGTAACTGGTCACAGAAAGGCTCGACAGACTATGTTAGAAATTGAGCAAAGAACTAATGCTCTAATTGATAACGATTTTCATATGAGAAAGCAACAGGCTAACTTACTCATCAAACAAGAAGAATTAGAAAAAGAAACTAGTCCCGGCAGACGACAACTCATCCAAATTGAAATTGAAGAACTTGAGCATTCTTTAAGTAGAACAAAATTAAGAAATCAAACTCTTATTGAAGAAAGACAAATATTCTTAGACGCAATCAAAGAATATGCAACAACCTCTGAAGATTTGGACAAAATTTATCACGATCCAGAAGAAGACAAACAGTACTGGATATCTAGATTAAGCAAACAAGCCGCTATTGATTTGCTATCCTATGGCAAAGTATCCGCAGGAAACCTTGAAAGTATAATTCAAATGCCAGTAGAAGATCAAGTAAAAACTCTTGCTGGTGCTATAGAATTTAACAAACGAATGGAAACAGGTCTGTTAGCTATCCAAAGAAAAGTTGAAACACAACTTTTAGAAGATATGAAGACTGAAATGAATCCTGAACTTATCCCTAACTTAGAAAAAACAGTAAAACCATATGACACGAAAAATCTTCTCGGTACCTCTGAATCCAAAACTTGATCTAGATACATTTGAAAATGAGTTTCTTCCTTGGTTAGATGTACATAGGGATTACATTTACGACGTATACTTTACTTGTAGACTAGCACCGTTTGATCAAGACGCAATGGGTGATGTTTTTAGACGCGGTGACTGGCGTTCACTGCTCTATAATGCTATGGTTATACAGGAAAGTTTTAATATTCCACTATCAGCAACATTTAACAATTATTCTGTAGCACCCACAACTAAGAATCTTTATACATTTATTGACGCATTTAGACCAGTTTATGAAGCTGGAGTGCGTACAGTGACATTACCACATACTATATGGATGTTACAAGGTGTTATACAAAAAGAATTTCCTGAATTAGGTGTTAAAAATACTATTTTAAGGAATGTACAGCGTCCTAATGAGCTAGTTAAATTAGCAGAAGCAGGTTTTTATTACGTTAATTTAGATCGAGATCTCATGCGAGACCGCAATCGTTTATTAGAAATTAAACGTGCAAAAGAATATATTAGAAAAAATATTAGAGAAGATTTTACAGTAAGTTTATTGGCCAATGAAGGCTGCTGGGGTAACTGCCCAGTACAAGATGAGCATTTTGAATTTAATTTTACTAGAACAAATTTTGAGGATCCAACATTTTTTGCTGATCCAATAAGCAAACCAACATGTCCTAGATGGGATAGTATAGATCCTGCTGGTCCACTTAAGGTAGCAAACTTCCCTCCTTGGAAACAAGACTGGGATGAGTTTATTGACGAGTTAGGTATTGATGTTATAAAAATGCACGGTCGCGAGCACGAGCCTAGACTTAAAGAGACCATGCAGATAATTTCAAAATATGCTCGTGGAGACGAAATCTTATTTGATGATTTTAACACATACATTAATGATAAGAATTTAGAACACAAACCTATAAAAGTTTGGCGAGAAAAAATAAAAACTTGTCAATTTAATTGTTGGGATTGTCACTATTGTGAAGATGTTGTGGCAAGTAAACAAAAAAACAAGTGGGTAACACAAATAAACTCTGCACTAGTTTCTGCCCAAGAAGAAAAGAGTAAAATAACAGATACAAGTTTATCTATTCCTGGACTTACTAGCAGTAAAGTAAAACATTTCTTGAATAACCTATGCAATTTAGATGATGTTAGGTTGTTAGAAATTGGCAGTTATCGTGGAAGTACATTTTGTGCCTCTTTAGAAAATAATAATATTAAAGCAGTTAGTATTGATAACTGGAGTACCCCACAAATAAACCCAGCTAGGGATATTGAAGAATGGAATACAGCACAGGACCCATTGGGTGATTTTAAGAAGAATGTACAAGCAGTCTTAGGAGCTAATCAAATTATAGGGTTTAATGAAGACGTACAAAAAGTTGATCTAACTAAGATACCATTTAAATTTAATGTTGTATTTTATGATGGCGATCATACTTATGAAAGCACTTATAACTTTTTAGAAAAATATAGTTCTGTTTTTGAAGAAACATTTGTACTAATAATGGACGACTGGAACTGGGAACAGATTAAGGCTGCTACTGAAGCATGGGTCGATAAAAATACAGCAACAATTTATAAAAAAGAAATTGCCACAAAAGGCGAAGATCCTAACGATTTTTGGAATGGTCTTGGCATATTTGTAGTTAGAAAAACTAGAGAACATATAACATGAACCAACAAATAAGACATATTATGATAGTAGGCGGCGGCACAAGCGGGTGGTTAGTAGCTGCCTACTTAAAACGCAACCTTCCGCCACAAGTTAAATTGACCCTGATAGAAAGTACAAAAATTGGGCCTATTGGAGTAGGTGAAGGCACACAGCCGTTTACCATGCAATTTTTAAGAGAAGCAGGTATTACACCTGACATGTGGATGAAGGATGCTGATGCCACATATAAATTGGGTGTTGAGTTTGTTGGATGGCATAATAAACCCTATTTTGTGGACAACGACACATATGAAACTTTTGTAATTGGACCAAATACAACAACCATGCCATACTGGTGTGATAAAGGATCTAAAGAATTCTTTGATTGGTTACCCGCATACAGACTGGCTAAAGCTAATTTAAGTCCTAAGATGAGTCCTGAATTAGACCATACCCCTGGTCTAGTAAGTCCTAGTTGGGACGCTGTTCATTTTAATGCATTTAAAATTGGTGACACAATTAGACAAATGTTAAAAGATAAAATTGACTATTACGATACTGAAATTGTCGAAGTTGATAAAAATGATGATGGCGTTGAAAGATTAAGAGATATTAACGGTAAAGAATACAGTGCTGATTTATATATTGATTGCAGTGGTTTTAAAAGTATGCTATTAGAACAAGCACTTGCTGAGCCATTTGTTGATTGTGGCGATACCTTATTATGCAATCGTGCAGTAGCAATGCCTACCCAATATACCAATAAAGAAACAGAAATGTTTCCATATACCAGAGCCACTACAATGAAATACGGTTGGCGTTGGACTATTCCTATTGGGGAGCGAGTAGGTAACGGGTATGTTTACAGTGATGCATTTATTAGTCCCGAGCAAGCTGAATTAGAACTAAGACAAGTGTTGGGAGATTTTACGACCCCAGTTAATCACTTAACAATGAAAATAGGATACCATAAAGAAATCGCCAAACAGAATGTACTGGCAGTTGGACTTAGTGCAGGATTTGTTGAGCCGTTAGAAGCCACAGGTATAACATTTACTACAAAAGCGGTTCATTTCTTAATGGAATCCTTAGTAAAGTCTAACGGTGTTTGGGATCAGCGTAGCAGAAATCTAGTTAATTCTAGATTTGAAACTATGTTCAGTGAGATCGTAGATTTTATATTCTTACACTACAAATTGTCAAATAGAAGTGATACAGATTTCTGGCTAGCCTACCGTGAAATGCCCATGCCAGAAGCAGTCAAGCGTAGATTAGAAGTTTTTGACAATGACTTACCTAAAACCATGTTTATGGAAAATCAGTTCCAGATGTTTCATAGCGGACAGTGGTTTGAAATGTTGTTAGGCAGCGAGTACTTTAAAGACAGATTTACAGTATTAGACCCCAAGTATGAAAAATATGCAGAAATGTACTGCGATTATCAAAAATATAAGACATCAAAAGTTATGGAAATCTTTCCAAATCACAGTGCTTATATAAAAGGCCTTTACGATAAATAATTTTATGACTGTAAAATTCTTATCCACACAAACGTTTGAGATGACCCCTGATAATATCAGGGTAACTTCTCCTATATTCAGTGAATATGTTAGGATCTCAAACACTGTTCCTATGTTTATGTCTATAGGTGCAAATCCAGATCCAAGAACAGGCGCACCTATGGTTGTTCCTGCTAACACAATTCAAGACGTTTATATAGAAAATCGCGGGGATAAAGTCGCCTTGCTCTTGATAGAAAACCCAGGAATTGACAGTACCGTACAGACTGGTTGGGCCAGCGTTACAATTATTGAGGTTGTATGATAAATCTTTACGCTATATTAGACGTAGATCCAGGCGCAACATTTGAAGAAATACGATACGCATATCGTCATAAGGCCATGCAATGGCATCCTGACAGAGTTGGCCCAAACGATGAATTTGACAAAGTGTTTAAGGCATACACAGTCCTCATAGATCCCAATGCAAGATTCAAATATGACATACTTTTTAACTACTATCGTAGTCAAGAAGGCGATAATCAAGATGCTAAAGTTCACACAGGAACTTACTACAGCAAAGACATAGATATCACAAAATTCAAGGGTTTAAACTATCCTTTTGGCATAGTAGAGGTACACGGCTAAAACAGCTAAATACTGCGGAGACTAAATTTCATGGCAAATATCCGCAGAATCAGTGCTAATAGTGGTATTAGCAGTATAACCGCATTTCACGGCTTTAACGTCGCGGCAAATGGCGATCTTCAATATACCAAGTTTGATGGCGGAGACTTGGACGTTCAAAATAGCGATCAAGTAGACCAATACATAATGTACGAAATCAGTACTGACGATTTCGTATGGAAAATCAATGATCAGGGAGAGCTCGTTGTAGAGTTCCAAACTGATGACTAATAAATATACTAATAAACAGGATTAGCAGATGGGTATCTCAACAATTTCGATTGGTAAAGTAAAATTTAACTGGCGTGGCAACTGGGCGGCTGCTACCGCTTATGCAAAAGATGACGTAGTTAAATATGGCCCATCGGTTTACACAATTACAGAAGCACATACAAGTGCAAGTACGTTTGCCGCAAATATAGCAAAAACTAGCCTAATGGTAGAAGGTGTCACATGGGCTGATACATATAGCAATTCAACATTATATCAAGTTAATGATATTGTAGGTTACGGCGGTGCAATTTATATCTGCCTCCAAGAAGGAACAAATCAAACACCAAGTAGTGCCAGCGCATACTGGGATAGACTAGTTGGTGGATTAGAATGGGAAGGTCTGTATAGTGCAGTTGCTTCTTATCAGAAAGGTGATATTGTTAGATACGGTGGCCACACTTATACAGCAATTCAAGATTCAACAGGCAACACACCAACAAATACAGCCTATTGGGAAGTATTAAATCAGGGTTATAATTACACAGGGACTTGGGGCATTAGCGAGTCATATCGTCCAGGTGATGTTGTAAAACAAGGCGGTATACTTTATGCAGCCAACGTAGCTAACGGCGGCATAAAGCCACCAGCCGCACAATGGGATACTTTATCTGAAGGAACGTCATTTGTAGGTGTATACAATAATAGCACAACATATTCTAAAGGTGAAATAGTAACATACGGCGGCAATCAATACCTATGTATTGCTAACAGCGCAGGCGGAGTTAGACCAGCAGACGGTGTAACATCATCGTCTTTCTGGGTATTGTATTCAAAAGGATTTAATTTTAGAAGTGACTATACAGCATCAACAAGTTATAATCCAGGTGATGTTGTAAAATACGGTGGTAGAACATACCTATGTGTTACGGACTTCATTTTTACATCAACTGAGGCATTACCAACAAACACAAGTTATTGGGTAATTTTAAATAAAGGTTTAAACTTTGTTGGAAACTGGAGTGCTAGCGGAGTAGATTATAAATTAGATGATATTGTTGAATACAGTGCATCAAGTTATGTCTGTATCCAAGCCCACACTAGTAGTGGAGCATTCATTCCAAACGCTTCACCTTTATATTGGACCAGTTTAGCACAAGGTGATAGTTTTTCACCAATGACCACTACTGGTGACATGATTTATCGAAATTCAGTTGGCGCCACAGTAAGACTACCTATTGGCCCAAGTGGTGCAACCCTAGTAGTTAATAATGGTATTCCAAGTTGGGGTGTGCAAGCACCAGAACAAAACTATTACGTAAGTAAAACAGGTAATGACAGCAATGATGGACGTACTCCTGCTACTGCATGGCGTACTTTACAACATGCTTGTACAGAAACTTTTAATTTAGGACAGTCAAAAATTAGTATTTTTGCAGGAACATATACCGAACTATGTCCTATCAAAGTTGGTCGAGGTGTTGTTATAGAAGGTGATGGACTTGGCGCAGTAACTATTAGTCCTGAAGTTTTATTAGATAAAGGTTATGGTGTTGGTATTAGTAAAGACGGATCAACACCTAATGCAAACAGTGAGGTATTTCATGTTAACAATGCCGCACGTATTCGTAATATTGTTTTTAGAGGATTTAGTACCGGCGCAGTTTGCGTAAGTTTAGACCCAGGTACTGGTCCAAATGACACAACAGTGTGGATTACAAGCCAGTCACCGTATGTACAAAACTGTACTAGCTTTACAGATGGCGGCACAGGTATGGTAATTGATGGTGCTCTACACAACGGTGGTTATAAATCTATTGTGGCCAATGACTGGACACAAATTAATAGTGATGGTTATGGAATGATTGTTAAAAATGACGGTCGTTCAGAACTTGTAAGTTGCTTTACATACTATTGTACAATAGGATATTTGGCAGAGAGCGGCGGAAAAATAAGAGCTGTTGGTGGTAATAACAGCTATGGAACATACGGATCAGTTGCTCGAGGTTATAGTCAAAATGAAGTACCACTAAGTGCCAATTTACAATTAAGTGATGACACTATCAATAGTATTGTTAATCTTGGATCTAATGTACACACTTATAGTGCATATAAAGATTTTAACGGAAATACATTTTATGTAGGACACACAAATCCAACAGATAGTGGTTACACTGGTTCAGCCACTTGGAGCAACAGTTCAAGTAGACCGTTTATTGCAAAATTTGATGAAACTGGATCTGTTGATTGGATCTATACTTACGAAAGTTCTTATGGAACATTGACTAGTGTTGTAGAATTTGATGATCAAATCTACTGTGGAGGAACCGTTTATAACGGTGGGTCAAATAAGGGATTCTTATTAAAATTAAATCAAGCAGGCGAAATTGGTTGGCAAAAATATGTAGCTAGTACTGACAGTATAGTTGATCTTACAACAGACGGATCTAGTTATTTGTATGCTGTTGGAAACAACACAACATACGGCGCCACAGTAGTAAAAGTATTACCAAGTGGTATTATAAGCTGGAGTAGAGCCCTTGACTATAATGACAGTTCCGTAAATACTTTAACTGTTCAAAGTATATGCTATGCTGGAACCCCAACTACAAGCGTTGATAGTTATGCTAATGAAGGCGATGCAACTGCTGAAGATAATTTATATATAGCATGTAGAGATACTACAGCAAATCAAGCCATGATAGTGCGTATGACAAATACTGGCGCACTTGTTAATGCATACAAATACGGTGATTTAACCATTAATAAATTACGCTTAGACACTGGTAACGGAGATGGCATTTATATGGTTGCTGGTGGTTATTATGACCCAGTAGGAACTGCAACTAAAAATGCAATCGTTATGCGAGTAGACATACTTGGTAATGTTGAGTGGCAAAAACAGTACAGTGAGACTCTAGCGAATTCTGAAATTTTAGATGTATTACCTTTTGGTGACGACGTATATATAGTTGGATATGCTAATGATACAGATTCATCAAATAGTTATAACAAGGGCTTTGTATCAAGATTGACATCAAATGGCACTACTGATTGGAATCGAATTATTACTAGTAACGTCAATGAAATTGCTTTCACAGGTGTTGCTCTTGACGGTGTAAACGTAATCACTGCTGGCCCATCACAGTTTAATTCAGCAGTTGTAAATATTCAAAGAGATTTAGTAAATGGAATAGGCACAGTTACTAGCGGTAACTGGATTTTAGCAACGTATACTGGAACAACTTCTACTGACACTGTTGCTACAAAATCAATACAGAATGTTTATTTACAGACTCCGTCCTTATCACTAAGTGACGCTACATTAACACTGAATCAAAGCCCAACTCAAACTAGAACTATCTCAGCTACCCGAGCTGGTTTTGCAGGTATTGGTACCGGTGTAAACTTTACTGTAAGTGGATTAACAAGACAGCCAAAAGAAGGTAGTGTAATACACATTACTGGTGACAGTGAAACATATTTCTGTATAGGTGTTGCAAATTATAGTAGCAGTTCAGGTACTGCTGAAATAGCTATTGATCCGCCTATTCCAAGTAACAAGACACCAGATGATAATACAGCTATTGTTTTCCGTGAAGCGTTCTCACAAGTACGTATGACCAGCCATGACTTCTTAGACATTGGCACAGGCGGATTTGCTTCAACTAATTATCCTGTAATTATTAGAGCTGATTATACTCAACAGCCTTCGCAAATTAATGAAACAGTAAGCGAAAATGGCGGTCGTTGTTTCTATGTAACTACTGACCAAGATGGTAACTTCCGTGTTGGTGACTACTTTAAGGTTGAACAGGCAACAGGTAGATCAACAATTAACGCTCAAGAATTTAACCTAAGCGGTCTGAACGAACTACAACTGGGCAGTATTACAGCTGGACGTCAGGGTGCTACAGTTAACGAATTTAGTACTGACGGAACATTTAGTGACAATAGCGATACTGCTGTTCCAACAGAACGTGCTACAAAAACTTACGTTGACAATGAAATTTTAGCAGCCGTTGGAGCTGCCAGCAAGTTAAAAGTTGGTCTTGCACCTAATGAATCTAAAGTAGAAGTAACTGGAACTGGTACGGTCACTGATACTGTAGACGTATCAATTAACGGCACACAAATTGCACAAATTGGTGATCAATACATAAAAATTCCTGCAGGAAATACTGCAAGTAGACCAATATCGCCATCAAACGGATATATTAGATATAACACCGATACAGCATCATTTGAGGGTTATGCAAACAGTCAATGGAGTGGAATTGGTGGTGGCAATCCTTGGGCAACAAAGACCGGCTCGTACACTGCGACTAATAATGATAGATTGTTTGTTGACACAAGCGGTGGAGCAGTAACAATTACATTACCGCTATCACCAGCAGTTGGGGACAGCGTTAGATTTATTGATGTGGCAGGATCGTTTAATACAAATAACCTAACAGTTGCGAGGAATGGATCAAAGATTATGGGACTTACAGAGAACTTAACGGAAAATACACAGTATAGTGCGTTTGGGCTAGTATATAGTGGCTCAACATACGGTTGGGTATTAATTGAGGTATAATAAATGGCTAATAGACGCGACTTTACAAATAAAAATACGATATTTACAGGTACTTCTGGAATTGAAATCCCACAAGGTAGTGCTGGACAACGTCCAGGCTCACCTGCATTAGGCACATTACGATATAATAGCGATAATGGATTACCAGAATTTTATACTTCAACTGGCTGGGCGGGAGTAGATGCTCCGCCAACAGTTACAAACATTAGTGGCACAATTAATGAAAATACAGATAGTACTATAACTATAACAGGTAGTGGATTTAAAAATGGTGCCGTTGTTTCAATAACAGGCGCCGCGGTCAGTAACGTTGAAAGACAACTAGTAACGACCTATGTAAACACAACAACATTAACTGCGGCAACAGCCGCAACATCTGCAAATTATGTAGGTGGTGCAGTGTTTACAGTAAAAGTAACAAATCCAAGTTTACTAGCAGGTGAATTAGTTAATGCTGGTTACATTGATAGAGATCCAGTGTTTACGACACCAGCAGGAAGTTTAGGTACATATTCTGCTCCAGGTACTGGCGGAACTATATTTGATTACAGTTCTGGCGGAACAACTTATAGAGTACACACTTTTTACGATAGTGACACATTTGCATTAAGTTCAAATACAACTTGTGATATACTACTACTTGGCGGTGGTGGCGGTGGCCACGGCGGATACCAAAGTCCAGGTGGCGGCGGCGGCGGCGCCGGTGGTCTTGTTTACTATGCAAGCAAGGCATTAACTACTGGTTCATATACTGTAACTGTTGGAAACGGCGGCGTAGGCGGATATAGTGATAGCAATAGTGGCTCTCGCACTTTGCCAACTAGTGGCGGAAACACATCGTTTACTGGTTTGACAACTGCAATTGGCGGCGGTAGAGGAGCTGGTTACGACGGTGACGCGGGCGAAGCAGGCGGATCTGGTGGCGGCGGTTCATACCCTAGCGTAAATGCTGGTTATGCAGGCACAGCAAACCAAGGTAATAGCGGCGGAACTGGCGGCAACGGAAACCAAAACGGTGGTGGAGGTGGAGGCGCCGGCGGATCAGGCGGTAACTCTGACCAAACTAATAATACTGGAGCTCCAGGCGCCGGCGGACAAGGTGTTGTTGAGGGGTCAAGCACAGTTTATAACTTTACTAATGGTAGCACAGCCACATTTAACATTAATGGTTTAGGCTACGTATATGCTGGTGGTGGTGGTGGTGGCATGGGTTATCATAGCGACAGTACTCCTAACTTACAACGAGCTGGTGGTGGAACTGGCGGTTCAAATACATTAATGGTTGGTGGGTCTGGTGGGCACAATTACGGTGCCGCATTAGGTGGTGCACCAGGTCAAGTACACCGTGGCGCTGGCGGTGGAGGTGGAGGTGGCGTTGTGAGCGCACAAACATCTTGCTATGGTGGTAACGGTGGAAAAGGTATTGCCATTGTTAGATATGCTCTAAGTGCAAGTACAACTGCATTTACTGTTTCAGCAAGTGATCCTGAAAGTACATCAGTAACATATAGTTTGGCTAGCGGTAGTTTGCCAGGTGGAATGACCATAGCATCTAATGGACAAATCCAAGGATTCCCAACTACTACTCCTGCTTCTAATACAACATATTCATTTAGTGTAAATGCAACTTCAGCTGGACAAACATCATCACGTTCGTTTAGTATAATTGTCCCAACAAGACCTGCAGATCCAGGTCCTGGCGGCGGCTATAGCATAGCACAAGGTGCTAATGGTACTGATAGCATTGGGTTTACTACTACAAGTATGACCAAGTATGAGACTAACACTAAAAATCAAGGTAGTGCTGGTCTTGATATTTTTAACTATACTACTGGCACGTTCTCTATGCACACTGGACATGATAGAGATTGGTACCCAACAAGCGTTGCTATCAATGTGACCAGCGACACATACGGAAAAGTTTTAAATCAAATACAGTGGTATAAACATGCAAACAGTTGTGGCAACGTTGACGTATATGGTAGTAATAGAAGTATTACCAGTGGCAACTATACAGATTTAAGTAACTGGACACACTTAGGCAGATTCCACGCTCGTGGTCCAGGATCTGGCGATGAAAATGGTGTAATGACCTTTGGTTTTAACCCACAGGGATATGGATACAAGTGGTATATGATACAAGTAGTTGATGCTTCCTACATTTCACTGCCATACCCACAAGTTGGCCATAGAGCAGGATGGGCTAACTATGGTATGAGATTAAATTGCCATAACTTAGGCGGCGACGGAAGTAGTTCAGTAAATGCGGCACTAAACGGTATTGCAATTAGAGATCGTGGCCTAGCTAGCGGTTACTATTGGATTAAACCTTATGGTGAAACTGCAAGATATTGCTATGTTGATAATACAAACTATGGCGGCGGTTGGGTCTTAGTTCAAACTGTAGGGTCTAATACAAATTATCACTGGAATCAAACTGGTGATTATAACTTGTATGATAATGGTACGACTAACATGGTTCCATTTAGTGGTACAGGATATAGTACTACTGACGGCAGAAGATACGCTGATAGTTTTGTTCAAGCACTAGGCCACGGTGGTGGTGGCGAAGGTGTATTTAGATTAGAAATTGCACGTAGCGGTGCTGGACCAACAAGCAATAATACTTTGACTAACGGTACAGATTATAAATGCGCTCAATTTGTACGCATGGATAACGGTATGAAATACTATGCATCAAGCAATAACGGCGGTCTTGCTGATGTTGCATTACGCAGTTATGATATTGCACACTATTATCCTTATGATTCACGTTGGGAAGCAGGAAATGCTGGAACAAACGCACAAAATAGCGGAGCATCCGGACACTTCCAAGTATATAATTCAAGTTATAAGGTATTTGATGGACACTCAAATCCAAGTAGCATAAGCTCTAGTCTATATAGTTCTGTGAGATTCTTATGGGGTTATACTGGCGCAACTGGCAATGGAATTTATGGTGGTGGAACTTATGCCTTTTCACTAAATGGGGACACAAACCCAGGCTATATGTGGATTCGCTAATCATATCTAGTAGTAAACTTTTTCTATCATAATAAGTAATTTTATGAAAAGAAACAGTCTTATATTAGCTCAAGATATTCTAGAGTTTCCAAAAGAAACTCTAGAATTTATGTTAGATCCTAAATTTTATAAACAATATGAAACCGCGGTTGAACATCAACCAAAATACAGCTCTTTTTTAAATCATAAAAAGACTCCAGAAGAGCAAGTACTTTACCAACAGGTCAATAAACTATATCAGCCAGTTATTGAACAGTTTATGGTTGAGATGAATCAACAACCCTATACACATTATAATTGGGAATGGTGGTGGCAAGTATACGAGCCAGGGGCTTCAGGGTTCCAAATACACAATCATAGACATGATTCAAGCAAATTTGGGTTTAGTTTTGTGCATTTTATTAACCCAGTGCCAAGAAAGAATATGTTTGCCTGGAGTTTTCCAGAAGACAAATACGAATTACACAAAGAAATTAAAGATCAAATTATATTCTTTCCTGACTGGGCCTATCATAAAGTTATGCCTAATATCAGTAAGCGATATAGAGTAACTATTTCTGGCAATATCAATGTTACTCACGCATCTTCAGGATACTATTAAAGTTTTTCGCAAAAGCGATGAAGTTTTAATCTAGCATCTTTGAGGTCTTTGGTAAAAGTGCTGTGTTGCAATCCCACAGCACTGAACCCGCCAGCCATATCTTCAACACTACGGTCTACAGCTTCAACTTTAATTAAAAAATCTGCTATTAAAGATTCACCTAATTCTCTTTTATCTTTATCTTCTATAGATGCTACTTTGTTTTTATAAGTTTCTAAATCTGCATGAAACTCTGGTAATTCGCGAATGAATAAAGCCATTTTATTTCCTTAAATTAAATCCATAACATCAAACACTGTTTGCAGTTTTGTTCGCATGGCTTTGTTACCAAAACTACTGCGCAACGCTTGATGTAACGGCTTTGGAGAATTATCAATAGTACTCCAAGCCCAACCCGCATGTTCTTCACTTAGCACAGGCACAAACTCGTCCTGCACCACACACAAATATGTGTGAAAATTAAACACACTGTCATTACTGACAAATGTTTCTAAGGGCATTGTTTTGATTATACTAGGCATGAATCCAAGTTCTTCTTGTATTTCACGCTGTAAGCCCTGCCAAGCACTTTCACCAAGATCATTAGTACCACCAACTAACCCCCAAGTGCCGGCATGTTTGCCATAGTCTTTTTGCAATAATAAGATTCGACCTGTAGTTTTGGCATAAAATAATGCACCACTACATACAATACGATCTTTTACAGCTCCAGTCTCCATGTTCCCCTCAAATATTCACCTTCAAAACTCTTGTTCC
>JACCDW010310111.1_pt1 | contig 32837 bp, 19 predicted proteins | sample 7449781 | NCBI WGS metagenome assembly JACCDW01 (sample SAMN15323449, study PRJNA562643) | freshwater metagenome | isolation source: river surface water | place: USA:Blue River Watershed | collected 2017-08-18
CAAGAAGACCAAGAAGACCAAGAAGACCAAGAAGGTGACCAAGCGCCGCCGTACTGTCCGCCGTCGCCGCACTATGCGCGGTGGTGGTGAGGAGGGTGGTGCCACTGGCGCTGCTGCTACCAGCTCGGTAGATGGCTATGAGTATGGCGCTCAGATGGGCTCGCCTCTGGAGGGCGGTGCTCGTCGCCGCCGTCGTCGTACCCTGAAGTCGAGGAAGGTTGTGAAGAAGTCGAAGAAGTCAAAGAAGTCGAAGAAGTCGAAGAAGTCGGGCGAGAAGCGCCGTCGTCGTCGTCGCTCTTCCAAGAAGATGAAGATGGATGAGGAGAAGCCTCGTCGCCGTCGTCGTCGTATGGCGAAGAGGAGCAGCGGCTTTATGAGCCTCTTCAAGTTCTAAATCAGATCACTTAGGAACCCATTACAATCCCATAAATAGTATCTATATAAAATAGTAGTTTTATATAAATTATCGGCATAGTAAGGTAAGGATAAGAAGGATAAGAAAAATGGGAGAACTGACATCGGAAAAGAAGAGAGTAACTCTAAGGAAGTATTATGATCGGTATTACAAGACGTACTTCGGGAAGTATGGTAAGTACATTGACTTTTATGTCCACAAATACTTCCCGAAGGGTGGGCAGCATTTGAAGGACTTTTCATTGAAGAGCTATGAATCGAAGAATCGGAGTATTGATGAATCACTTAAGAAGATGGAGGAGCTCTCTTTCCGTAAGATCTTCCAAAAGAATGCTTCAAAGCCCATCCCCGTAAACGCCAACACCTTACGGCTTAGCAAGAGTCGAGAGTTTATGCGTTTTATGTATGATTTGATTTATCGCCGGATTCTGATCTATGAGATCCGGGATATGATCTACAAGCACATCCCGGATGAGAGTCAGATGCCAATCTGTCTGAAGAATCCCGCCGATGCCCAGAAGATGGAGTATATTGGCGGCGGTGAGTATGGCAAGATCTTTAAGCTGGGTGATGACCGATGTGTCAAGATCATCAATATCTCGGATACATTGAATAATCTCGGTTATATTGACTTCCAGAATGAGGTGGAGATCTGCAAAATTGCCGGTAATTTAGGTGTTGGTCCCAAGATCTATGATACCTATGTATGTGTCAACGATGCCAATAGTACGTGCTATGGGATCATCTATATGGAGTATGTAAAGGGGGTTACGTTAACGGATTTTTTGTATAAATACTATTCGAAGGGAAATATCGCCATCATTCGGCGGATCTTGGAAGAGAAGATCAATAAGCTGCATAATGCGGGGATCTTGCATAGCGATCTTCATACCGATAACGTAATGGTGATTATGGAGGGAGGTGAGGTGAAAGATGTGATGATCATCGACTTTGGCTTTTCGATGTATATTAAGGACTATATCTACCATCGTAACCATCATCAACTCAATGATACGGTCTTCCATTTTACCCGAAAGTACGTTTATGGGGAAATCTCCCAGATCATTATGAAGAAGCTCAATATACCTTAATCTCCCTATAGAAATGGTTTACGTTCTATGATTTTGATAATGATGATCGATTATTATCAAAGTATTGGAAAGATGATAAAAATGATGGATCGAATCATTTAATAGAGAGTCTTTTATCACTTTGAGTATGTAATTCATACATTCGAAGCACTTTAGCATCGATTGAATTTTCATAATGAACGAATCTAACGGTAACCGTGCAGGTAACGTTCAACCTGCCCACTCTGAGGAGTGGGCCCCCGCTTCGGCAGGGAACCCTCAGGCCAGCGAGGGTCATTTTGTTCTGCACTACGGTGCGGGAGAGGGTGAGAACGCTGGCCTCCCCGGTGTAGGTGCTGGCTACGAAGGTAGAGGCACTTCCACCGGGGCTTATGTCGGCGACGAGAAAGGTGCTGCTCGTGAGGGTGGTGCTGGCGACGACGACGACGAGAAAGGTGCTGCTCGTGAGGGTGGTGCTGGCGACGACGAGGAAGGTACTGCTCGCAAGGGTGGTGCTGGCCCCGTAGCTGGGCGTTCTAAGCGCCAGAGAGACGAAGATAACCGAAGGACTGCACGGAATGATGCCATCTGCAAAGCTGTGGATGGTGCTCAAGTGGTACGTCATCTTTACGAGTTCTCTTGTCAGGCGGATGTTAGGTCGGGGTACATCTTTGCCTGTCGGGGGCTTGCGAATGCGCTGCTCCCTCAGATGGATGCGAGGTCTGCTCTTCGTCGCGCGGAAGCTGCTTACAAAGCAGTAGAAGATGATGATGCGCGTACAACCGCGCAGCATCAGCTGACACGCGCGAAGGCTGAGCTGACAACCGCGGACGGAAAGGTGTCTGAGGCGCGTCAGAAGCTGTCACAGGCTGAGATGGCGTATCGGGACGCCTTTGGACCTGGCGAGATTACGGGCGATAAGCACGGTCTACTCGTAGCTGCCCAGCGCGAGCTGGCAGATGCAGAGAGGCGCAGTGCGGAGTCCGTTGCTCGCAACGCGAGCGCTGATTACGAGGCAGCGAAAGCTGCTCACGAAGCAGTGCCACCGACGGGAACGAAAGCCGCTCTTGAGAGAGCGCAGCAAGTGCTGGCAGACGCGAACACGGAGCTGTCAAAGGCGACGATCGCGTATCAGCAGCTTTTCAGAACCGACGAGACCGCGGGCGAAGGTGCTGGTGCGGGTGGCGGGTCAACCGCTGCTGCTTCAGCCCTCACCGAGGAGGAGAAGGAGACTGCCGATCGTGTCGCCGCTGCTACGGCAGCAGGTGCGATTACCGGTGGGCTTTCCGAGTGGAAGCGCATTGAGGCCGCGATCAAGGCGGCTGAAGCTGCGGCCGCGGCCGCAGCTGGGTCGACCACAGGAGAGCAGGGGGCACCAGATGTCGCCAATGCAATTCTGAATCACCTACGCGATGATCGTGGTAAGCTGCGACGAAGCGGTGCTCTGTGCGACGCGCACAGGGATGCCCACCTTGCGGCTCTGTCAGGAGCTGAAATTGCTCTTCTTGGTGCGGTGGCTGAGTGGGAGACCGCGAAGTTGGTGTACGAAGTGGAGGAGAATAAGAAGCTTAAGGAGAAGTACAAGGGGGAAATGGATACTGCCTGGAAGAAGGTGGAGGGAGCGAAGAAGACAGTTAGCAAGAGGGGGGCGGTGGGGGAGGTAGTGGAGGCGTGTAAAAAGCGCCCCCTCGAAGCCTACACCGCCCTCCGCAACCTGGAGACGAAGCTTATGGCCCTGGGGGTCCCTTTCACCGCAGCCCCGGTACACAAGGAGTACGAGGTGCCTGTCGAGCCCATCCGGGATCCGGGCACCATCGAGTTCATTCGGTGTGTTTACTGGATGCTTACCATACACGAAGGCCTGACTCTTTTGGAGGAGGTGGGTGCCATTCAGACAGCCAAGCGCTGCCTGGATGCGTGTCCGTCACTTCCTTCCGACTGGAAGCAGCCGGAAGACGTGCGTCAGAGACAGCTGAACGATGCAATGAAGAAGGCTGTGGAGAAATTCATACCAGCTTCCATTCGCTTCCCCACACCGGAGCAACAGAGAACCCACAACTACGGCGTTCACGTCCCATCTGGAAGCACGTGGCCAGAGGTGCGAGCAGCGCTGGTCTTCTCACTCGCGCGGGTCTACAACGGCCTGTGCGCGTACAAGAAGGTCGAAGTGCTTCAAACCCCTGAACAGCTCACGAACCAGGTGCGCGACACGATCAAGTGCTTGCACGCCATTGGCGACCTTACGGAGGACCTGCAGAAGACGATTGAAGGAGGCCGGGGTAACCCATTCGTCGCCCTTCTCGACACTGCAGTGGCCACCGTGAATGCGAAGCTGGAGGAGTGCATGAAGAGCCTTGGTCTGAAGCGGATCGATGTAGTTGGCCAGATGGAAGGTGACCTCGTCAAGAGCATCTACCAGCGACACAAGCCCTGGAATATCGCATTGCGCGAGAACCAACGGGATATGGTCGAGATGGCCGCTACTCAGCTTCCCGCCGTGATCTGTAACAAAGCAGGAACGGGTGGAGGTAAGACGGTGGGATTTATGGCGTTCGCTATCTCCGCTGCGAAGCTGGGTTGGCGGACGATCTACGTCTCTCCGTCGTCGGATCGCCTGCGCTTCCAAGTGTGGAAGAACTTAACCATGCACGGACGCGCAGTCGTGATGATCACGACTCCGACCAACCCGGATGGAACTATCGGAGAGACGATCGTTGACGTCGAGCCAACTGCCTTCCGGGCAATGGACGAGGCGACGGACGAGATCTACGAGAGTGCCAACCTGTCCGGCAAGCTGGCGCTGTTGGACGTGCACAACCAGTTCCGTGGCAAGCCAGTCTATCTCTGTGACGCGGCGTCCTACGCCAAGCTCGCGGAGTTCTCGTTTGACACCGTGGACAAGTGTGCCGTCTTCGTTGACGAGTTTGACACGCTGCATCGCATCTACCCTGAGCTTACCAAGTACCCGGCGTTCCTGACCTGCCTTCTCTCTGCCACCTCGGACGATTCCGTGGTGACTGAGCTGAAAAACGGTATCGCGCTCTCTCTGGCCCGCAAGGCTGAGGAGCGCCAGGCGCGCATCCAGGCGGAACGAGAGCGACAGGTAGCTGAGTTGGTGACCAAGAAGGCAAACCTAAAAGCTGCGATGAAGCGAGACGTGTCAGTGGACAACACTGATGAAAAGGCCGACATCGACGCACAGATCGCTCGGATCAGCTCGAACAAGGAAGGGGTGGTGAACGACTTGGTGGAGGCGGCGATTTATTGTCCGCATTTCACCCCCGAAGTCTTGGAGATCCTTAACCGGGACTCCAACTACTTCCCCAACCTTCATAGGGAGCGCTGCGCTGTGTGTGCAGAGCTGAACGCTGCCCAGAGAAGGGAGCGCGACCGCTTGCACACCAACAAGGCGTTTCTGGACGAGTTGGCTGAGAACGGCGCCTTCCGGGAGTTGATCCGCGAAGGTCTCGCGGAACCCGTGACTCGTCTGACGGAATCATTCGCTGCTGCGCAAGCAGATGGCAATGATGCAGAGATTGAGAAGATTCGGGCCCAGATGAAGGAGCTCGTCGAGCAATTCACGCGCGAAACTGTGGAGCAGAAGGCGCACGACTGTGCCAAGATGTTTGTTAAGATGCGCGTGATTGGGGGCCGTCCGACTGGTCGGACATCCCCACTGAGCGTGATGGCCATCGGTCCGGATGGTTGGACGGTTTACCCGCACAACTTCCTGACCGACGTCTCTCAGCTTTCCGCCTACATCAAGGACGTGAAGTCAAAGATGAAGGTGAAGCGCTGGTACACGGTACTGTGCGTGGTGGGTTTGGCGAGATACCTCGAGCGCGTGGCCGCTTCGTGCGACTACCCTCTGGGTGCTCTTCGCCTGACCAAGTACCCGGCGTTCACAAACATCGGTAACATCACGCACGAGCGGTGCTACGATTACCTGGTCGAGCTATTGCAGTTCATCCAGGCGTGCACCGATCCCGTGAAGAAGCGGAGGCTCTTCGTCGCCCTGACCCGTTTCAGACGCAACATCGAGGGACTGCCGGCGGGTACGCGGCTCTCACACGAGGGCCTCTTTACCAACCAGGCGTTCCAGGCGTTTGGCGGAAATCAGGAGAACAGGACGATCGTCTATGGTGCGATGAGCGACAGCGAGCTGCACCAGATGATCCGCGAGGCAATCCCTCTGCTGTTCAGCGCCTACCCGGACTACGCTCGTCACCTCCAGATCGACCACGTCATTGAGACGGTTGAGGCGTGGTCAAGGGAGTACGACGAGAAGAGAGCAGAGAAGGCAGCGCTTGAGGAGGAAGAGAGAGATGTAGCTATTCGGCTGCATAACGCTCGTCCTGAGCTCGCTGCTAGCCTGGGTTCGGAGTCGCTTAGGCTTAAGAGATCGATCGCGAATCTTGAGGCCGAGATCGAGGCTATGCCCGGCAACTCGACCAATGCGTTCAGCTTCTGTGTCAAGGCGACTCTAGAGGAGCGAGGAAAGCGGCTATCTGTCGAGGAGTTTAAGCGCGCAGTCCACGAACTGTGCCCTGGTACGGTGGAGCACGCTGCAAAGCATCGCTACCCCCGCCCAGCGGACTGCGACATTCGCGCACCCTCGACGGTCTCTCTCGATGACCTCTACGCCATCCGCGACGCATACGGCCACGATGATGCCACTGCGACGATGATGTTCTGTATGATGTCGATGTCGGGAGTCCTGCAGACGTCTGCGGTCAACTACCATCAGCTCGTCCAGTTAGTACGGAGCGCGTCGCGTGGCAACAGGGTGATCCTGGCCACTGACGCGATTACTCGCGGTGAGAACATCCCCAACGTGAATGCGGGTGTTATGCTGAAGAGTTTTACCGACAAGGCTGACGAGAAGACGATCGACCAGGCGATGGGTCGTCACGGTCGTGACGATCTCGACCAGGAAGGCAGTCGCATCTACATCCACGACATCTCCGCCCTTTTCAGGTACTTCACTTGGCTGATGCCTCGTGTCTATACCTGGGGGCGTGATGAGGCGAAGATCGCCGCTGCCGTGGGAGTGTACGAGACGCGTATCGCTGCTGAGAACCTGGACGACAGGATGGCTACGGCAGCTGCCGCACGGGAGGCGGCTGATCAGGCTGCCATTAGGGCCAAGAGGGCCAAGGCGGCATTCAAGGATGCGTCGTCCAAGAGGGCTAGAGAGGCTTTGGAGCCTGCAGCTGATGCGGCGAAGGCTGAGGCTAAGAAGGCGGCCAATAGCGCTGATGACGAGGAGATGCATTGTGCGGCCATTCGTGCGCTGCAGATGTTCATCGACCTGCCTGCTGGTGAGCCCGTTCCGTCGAACGAGGCCCTTTGTATGGTGGCAGCTACGGCGGCTTGCGAAGAGGCGCAGAGACAATCGAATGTGTCCCTGTGTGCGAGTAGAAGCGTGCTGTATGCCACCTCTCCTGTCGATGAGGCTGTGGACGCTGAGGAGGCTGAGGACGCTGAGGAGGCTGAGGAGGCTGACGAGGCTGAGGAGGCTGACGAGGCTGAGGAGGCTGAGGAGGCTGAGGAGGCTGAGGCTGAGGCTGAGGAGGCTGACGAGGCTGACGAGGCTGAGGCTGAGGAGGCTGATGCTGAGGAGGCTGAGGCTGAGGCTGAGGACCCTCCCGTCTACACCGCTGTGGTCTGGCGCGGCGCTTAGGCGCGCGTGCCCACCCAGCCTGTGTGATGTCCTATCTGATCGCTTGCGATCGATAGGTGTCCTGCTATTATGTATGTGCTATTATATGTATGTATGCTTTTTGTGTGCTTGTGTGTGATGCATAGTCGTGTTGTGCTTGGCGAGGGAACTTTTGATCCTTAGCAGTACGATGACGACAACAACGGGATCCATCCCTAAAATGGAAAAAAATTATAATATTATCTTAACATATCATCATCAAATACTTAGCACTTTCTTTGGTTAAAGCATAGGGATGTTCGCGAAGACGTCATAAGTAGATATATAACTTATCTCAATTCATCTAAGTATTTGGACCTTCGATCTTATTCCTCGTTCGCTAAAAATGGATTAAAAATCTCTTGATTGAAAATATAGTGACACACAGTTGATTCATTCATTTATATCCCAAATGGAGCCTACTTACACTATCCACAAGCTCTCCCTTTACCCGGATGACCAAAAGGAGAATGGTATCAAGGTGATCGGTATCCATATCCCATCTGGATCAGAGACTGGATTAGAGCCCCTTGCTGAGAAGCGCTTTACCCCACTCTTTGTTTCATCAGATGCACCTCAGGATCCTCACTTTAAGCCTGTCACTTCAACTCATAACTTTTTATTAGGAATGAAGAAGAAGTATACCCCTTTTGGCTTTAAGGTAACCCAACTCTCAAACGGCACCTATCAACTTTGTTATAAGGATTTACCCACCTACATCTTCATTGAAGATAAGGATAACATCATCTTCTCCGTCAACGAAGCTTATAAGTTTATCTCCGTTGAAAAGAATGAGCTCTTCTTCTCTCATCCCCTCTCCAACTCTCTCTCCCCTCACCTTGTTCAAGATATTCTTAAATCACTCCTCTCCTCTTCCGATTCAGCTTCCCCTGAGCCCAAGAAGCGTGGTCGCCCCCCTAAGTCCGCTGCTTCTGCTTCCAACTCTCCAAAACCCACCGTTACCTCTAACTTGAACACGAATATCTCTATGATCACAACTCCTGAAGTAGCTGTTATCGAAACACCTGTTATCGAAACAGCTGTTATCGAAACATCAATTGAGCTGCACGATGCTGCACCCGTTGAGCAAGAGGAGGCACCCGTTGAGCAAGAGGAGGTACCCGTTGAGAAAGAGGAGGCACCCGTTGAGCAAGAGGAGGTACCCGTTGAGCAAGAGGAGGCACCCGTTGAGCAAGAGAACGAAGAGGTACCTGTTGAGCAAGAGGAGGTACCTGTTGAGCAAGAGGAAGAGGCACCTGTTGAGCAAGAGGAGGAACCCGTTGAGCAAGAGGAGGAACCCGTTGAGCAAGAGGAGGAACCCGTTGAGCAAGAGAAAGAGGCACCTGTTGAGCAAGAGGAGGAACCTGTTGAGCAGAAAGAGGAGGATGAGAATCTTGGCGATGAAAGCCAGGATGAGGATGGACAACCAGATTCATTATCTACCGTTACTGGATCTGATTTACAATCAGCTCCAAAGAAACGCGGTCGCAAGAAGGGGTCTACCAACAAGAAGCGCATTGATCTTTCAGCTATTCTCAATATTCCTCCTCCTGTATTCCCAGTTGAATCGAAACCGAAACAAGAGTCAGAGCCAGAACCAGAACCTGAGCCAACACCTATTTTAGAAGAGATTACAGAGGAAGAGTTAGAAAGGGAAGCGCAAGAGGAGGCCACCATAGAGATTCCTGAAGTATGTGTGGATAAGGAGGTGATAATGGAAGAGGTTCGATCTTATATGCCAAATTCTGCTTCTGCACCAACACCTGTAAGATCAGCTCCTGTACCAACCCCTACTCCGACCTCGACCCCCACCCCTACCCCTGCATCATCGGTTATCTTGCCGATTCTCTACCAAGGTCGTCAATACCAAACTCGGACGCTTCTCTTGGAGAATACCTTGAACTATGATCTTGCACGTGGTTACCTTTACGAGGTTCCTGTGGCAAACTACCTTTTCCCGCAAAATCAGAAGACCGATTGCGCCATCTTAATCGATGATAAGAAGGTCTATTTAGCTAATATCAATCATCAGAAGTATGCGTTAATCAAGACTTCGCCGAATACACTCTTGTATCAGAACCTCTCTTCCAACCGGATGGAGACGACAACAGTGGGTTCTAACATCGTCTTAGGAAACATTACCTATCAGCTGATTATCAATCCCGTCATTCAAAAGATGATCCTCTTACCCATTCAGGCAAGCAAGATTTATGATAACAAGTATGGGCTTCACAAGACTGTCTATGTTCCCAAGATTGCTGCTTAATCCGCAACTGTTTATTTTTAGCGAAATATAAACCGAACCGGAGATTATAATCTTGGATAAAGATAGACGATTCAAGATTCTTTGGTTTCTATCTATCTTCGCAATCAGCTATGGGATTTCCTCGTTGGGCACCGTTAACCTGGTACATCTTTCACAAAATCAGCCTTGATTATGATGATACCCACAAAGATCACTATGTCGCCTTCTTTCAGTCGATGAAGACGGTGATCCCTTGCAAGACGTGTCGAAACCACTTTATCGAAAACACCAAGCTGGAAGAGAACCAGGTCGAGAAGAATATCACCCCCGAAACCATCTTCTCCTGGACTGTCCGGCTGCACAATCTTGTCAATCGGACTACCAAAAAGAAGGAGTACGAATCGAATGATGCTAAGGCTCTCTATGAAAAACCGATCGATAACAACAAGCTCTATGCGTTTATGAATGATTATATGATGTATAACTTAAATAAGGGCGTGGATAAGGATCGCGAGTTGATTGCGATGTTTAAGACATTGTGCTATGTTTATCCCAACAAGGCTAAGCGGGATCGTCTTATCAAGTTTGTTGAAAAAGCGCCTCCCAAGAAGGATAAGCTCTGGATGTGGATTCGTGGGTTCCAGGCGATCACACGGTAGGAACCTGAAAGTGTTAGTTAATATATAACTATTATATTACTGTATATGGTAATATAATTGATAGATATATAGTTGTATGTTTATATAATTTTTGAATATGTGGTTATAAAGGAAATTTACGGGACTATCTGCCTCAATCAATTTCGTTGATATCCCGATAGATGTCCTCGCACTCTTGGAAGATGTCGAAAGCCATATTGATGTCTTCAGGATTCTCTCCTCCAGCTCCTTCACCGCCTTCATCACCCACATCATCCCCTACTCCATCTGCCGCCACAGTGATTTCCGTCTTCTTGAGCATCGTCGCTGAGATCGTCTCCAGAATCTCCTTCTTCAGTCTCTCATCTACCTTGATCTGATTCACATCCAGAGATACCGGCTTTGCGACAGGGACTGGTGCAGAAGTCGCAGGGGTTGCCACCGGCTTAGGCGCTGTTCCTCCGAAACTCGCTGTCATCATTGCTCCCGATGCGGAGGATACCGAGCTCTTCTTCGCCACGGGCTTCTTGATAATCTCAATCGTCTCTTCCTCATCATCTGGCTCTTCAATCACCTTCGCCTTGCTCTTGGAGGCCGTAGTCGCTGCCGCCGTCGGGCTTGCATCCTTCTTCACCACATTGAAGAACGACGAGATCGGCTTAACACCACTCTTTCGATTGTTATAGGCCGTTACCAGATCTCCTACAATCACCATCGGATCTTTCATCTTCAGCTCAAAGATCTGGAAGACCGGCTTCATCACCTGATGCTCGAAGTAGTACATAAAGTCGATCTTCAGCTTCGCCTCCTCAATATACTGCGGGTGCTCAATCAGATCGCCCTGTAGCATCTTCGGCATAATCGCCTTCTTGCACTTGTCCTGATGGATGATCCCATACTTGTCCTTCCTCAGCTTATGCTTCTCAAAGCACGGCTTGCAGTAATATCCTGTGCAAGTGGTGCACTTCCGAAGCAGACCATTATCTTCTGCATCATCTCCGTCGCCATCATCATCTCGGGACTTTTTCGCCGCACCTCCTCCATCCTCTTCCATCTCCCGGAGCAAGTCCTTATCCTTCTTTCGGCAAAACCTGCACGTCGCCACGCAGACCGATCGATGATTGCTCAAGTGCTGGAAGCAGAACATTCCCATACACGTATTGCACTTGCAGCTCTTCTGATTGACTGTTCCCTTGCACGCCGCGATCGAGCACTTCCAGTTCGTCGGGTCGATAAAGCAATACGGAATGCGATCATTCGATTGAGGCTTCGTTCCCTCATCTCGCTCTCCCATCCGGTCCGCCAGCACCTTGTGCGCAATCTGTGTCGGATTCGCATAATCGGCCTTCAACGTCTTGCTGATCACCAGCTGCGAAACGTCGACCTTGCCCTCCAGCAAGTTCTTCACGCTCTCCCGGAAAAAGAGCTTCGAACCCTCAAAGTCGCGCTTGTTGAGCAGAATGTCAATAATCCCCTTGTAGATCGTCTTCAGAATCTGCGCATTGTCACGTCGCTTCAAGACGATTCCCATCGACGTCTCCTTGTACTTCTTGATGCTCATCTCGTACTTGTTGCCAAAGTATCGCTTTTTCGAGAAGATGACAAAGGGCCAGAAGGTCTTTTCATACTCAATGTTCTGAGGCGACTTGAGCGGCTTGTTGACATTCTTCGCCGCCTCTTGGCCGATCTTGATCGACTCTTCCAGGAGCTCGACTTCGGTAAAGACGCGCCCGGGATACTTCTGCTTGATATGATCCGTGAAGTTGACGAAGATAGAATCCGTGTTCTTCACAATCATCTGGCCAATTCCTGCCTGGAAAGTCCCATCGGACGTCTCGATGTCATAAACATACTCCTCGGGATCAGTCTCTCGAAGCTCCTGAATATCAATGATCTCTGTCTCCCGATCATTGTAAAAGAGTCGAGCTGAGCTCCACATCTCAATCACATTGGGATCATCCGTCTTCTTGAGTTGGACATAGAGAGTCATCTTACGACGTGCCAAGAACTCTTTCTGAATCTCTACCATTGAGACGTGCCTCAGATCAAAGAGCTGCTTTTCCACTCCACACAAAGTATCCCCAAACACTTGGGAATGATACCGGTATGGCGATCCGTGTCTCAGTTCTGTTCCCACCTTCACATCCTTCGGCTTCAGTTGCTCCAGGGAAGGCGAAAGGAGTGAATGATCCTCCGTCACATCGACGCAGCCCGTATGCGTCAAAACGCGATAGATCTTCTTTGTCGTCTTATGGCGAATCACTCGATGGATCTTCGCCCAGCCATTCGCAGTCCAGATCTCCGCCATCGGATACTCGCCTTGCTCCTTCTGTCGAAGTGTCTCATCCCACGGCTTAAAGGCATCATACGACTCCCACTCCTTACTGAGCTCCGAGATAGCCTTCACATAGATCTCCCCCGTTTCCCTATTCCGCAATGTGACTGGAGTATCTCCCGTCACGCTATCGCCATAGGTCAACTTCGCCCCGACAAATGTAGCCAACGTCGTATCTCGGGCGTGGATCACCATTCGCCGTCCCGTCGCCGTCGTACAAGCCGCCAGCTCCTTGTAGCAGATCGGGCTCGTCGCCGCTCCCACTTGGCCATAGAGCGAGTTACACACCACCTTGTAGGCCAACTGGAGACCTTCAAGCACATCAATCTCACCCTGATTGTAGGTATCTTCCACACGCAAGATATCCCGGCGCTTGACCGGGTAGGTTCCATCCAGGACATTGAAGACATTGTACTCCTCCTCGCTCGTTGCATCCTCCGAAAAGATCACAAAGTCATTCGCATCGGCCTTTGGGTCAATCTCCGCCACCACCGCCTTCTTCTCCTTCGTCGTCACAATACCCGCCTTTGTCGTCCCATCGCGCATATACATCGTCTGATACTCCATCTTCTTTCGGGTGTCCTTGCGCGCCTTCAGCAAAATGCGCAGAATCCGTGGCAGCAAGGCCTTCTCTCCGCTCTTCGCCTCGGCAAATCGACACACCTTGTATCCCACCTTCTTCTTCTCATCGCCAACGCCCTCAAAGACATCATACTCAATGTCGATATAGTTATAATCCGCCAAACCATCATACTTCTTCACAATCGTATCTTTGATCATCTCATACTCCATCGGCTTTACCGCAATCGTTGGGTCAACATCATTATCTCCCGCCCCCGCCTTCGCCGCCTTCTTCTTCGCCGCTGGTGTTGCCATCGCTCGGGACATATTCGCTGAAGAGATGAATTTCGCCCCCATATCACTCTTTACCTCGGGCTTCTTAATCCGGTACTCCTTGTACCCGACAATCGAGTCGTGAGAGATGTTCTCCGCAATCATCGACGAGGGATAAAGCGAGTTGTAATCCATCACCACCACCGGCTCAAAGTAGATATTGGGCTCCGGAACGAAGACGATGGCACCCTCATACGAGTTCGGGTCGATGTCATCCTCGTTCAAGTCCTTCACCACAAATCCCTCATCACGGGTGATCTTCGCCACCAGGGAGAAGATCTTGATACCTTGTCCCTTGAGGAAGAGGTAGGAGAAGGGGACGACGCAGACGTTGGCCATACCAATGTTACTGACCAAGACTTGGCGATCGTCAATCAGGCGATTGACCAGGTCGCAATCCTTGATACAGTAGATCGCAATCTCTCGAATATCATCTGGATTTCCTCGCTTGTAGTTAAGGAAGAGTTGCTTATAAGGCAGATCCTCCTTCTGCTGCTTCAAGAAGTGCTTGGCGACGTTGTCCAGTTTATACGAGTCGAGCTTATAATCACGTTGCATCACCTTAAGCAGATCGATCTGGACCACACCCTCCACATCAATGTAATAGAGGAAGTTGTCACCCAGGGCGGAGGAGGAGAGCTTCTGCTCGGTCAGCTCCACCTTCTTTTCCGTCGAAGTTCGCTGAAGAGCCTTAAACAGCTTCTCCTCATACGGCTGGACGAGGCCGCCGTTACCTGTTGCCGCGCGTTCATAGAGGTATTTCCAATCAAATCCCCAGATGTTGTATCCGGTGAGGATATCGGGATCGAGGCGAGCGATAAACTTGGCCCATCCAATGATCAGCTCCTTCTCTGATCCAAACGACTCAACGATGGTATTGGGGGCATCGATCTTGGAACACGCTCCCAAGGTGGCGATGTAGGAGAGCTTGCACTCTTTTTCACCGAAGATGTAGACAGTGGTGCCGATCTGAATGACGGGGTCGAGGGGCTTGGACGCCTTCGGGAAGCTGCCGTCATCGGAAACGCACTCTAAATCAAAGGATGCGACCAAGATCTTGCCGATCACGTTCTTCTCCACTTTCTGGACAGCGTCGAACCGACAATTGACCTCAATCTGGCATCGAGAGTGCTTTCCAGTCACATCGAACTTATCCTCAGCCGGTCCCACATTCCGGCTATACTTTCCGTGTTTGATCGTCATCCAGCCCGCTGGATCGAGATTCTGGGTGTGGAAGAAGCGCAAGATCGACTTCACCTTGGTCTCGCAGAGAGCCTTGGTCATATCGATCTCTTCCTTGAGACGGTGAACATAGACCGTCTCCTTCATCAGCTTCATCTTGAAGCCGTTGTAGGCGGTAGTGCTGTGGAACGTCAGCTTGGCGTAGTCAAAGAGCTCGTTATTGGCGAAGCCGTAGAATTGCTTCCTTTTCACGATCTCGGCGCTCACCAGGCCTTCGCTGTGCCAATCGCCCACCTTAATCTTGAGTGCCTGGATAAAGAGATCGAACTTCGCCGGGTCGCAGAGGAGGGGAGGGAGCTTGATGTAGAAATAGGGCTGGAAATCGAAGATATTGACGCAGATCGAGTGGCCTTCCTCGGTAATGCCGTAGCCGCGGATCACTTGCTTCTTGATAAACTTCTTCTTCTTGTAAGGCTTCTTCTTGGCAGCACCTCCAGGACCGCCCTCTGCACCGAAGGTATCAAAAGTCGCAAAGGAGAGGTCTGCGGGCTCATCATCACCACCGCCACCGCCCTCGCCATCTTCCCCATCTTCGCCCTCCTCCTTCTTCTCCATCGACATATCGAACTCCTTCCAGTCGACCACTTGGAAGAGGAGATCGCGCTTGGAGAAGTAGTCGCTGGGAACAGTAGGACGAAGGAGAGCTTTTGCAGAGGACATTGTACAGAAGTCAGATCAAGATAGCTCTGTATACTACTTATCTCGAACTCTTTAGACACCAAATATGACCGAGGAGTTTCACTTTTTTCTTTATATCCACCGATTGGTCAAATGTCCAAAATGATTTGATGCACTTTTCGGAAGGGATATAAAGAGATTTTGTGAAGGGATGATAGTATAAAGGAATATTTCTGGATTAAGATAAGTAAGATTGTGATTGAGAGATGTTACCGACAAAACCGACACCGACATCAACGGAGGGTGGAGCGGGAGCAGGAGGAGGAGGAGGGAAGGGCGCAGTCTCGAAGTTCCGGCAGATGGGATTGGTCAATCGGGGGAACACGTGTTATATGAATACCTTTCTTCAATGTTTGATGAGCATTCCGGAGTTCACTGACTATTTTCTTTCAACGGAATATATCGATGACTTGTCGAATCAATTGAAAATTACGATGAAGGGTAAGAAGAAAGAGATCTCTGCGAATGTCGTATTGACGCGGACACTTGGGAATATGATCCGGGAGATTGCGGCGGCTGCCCTCTTCCGTTCTGGGCCAACTCCGATGATCCATAGTTACAACCCGCGCTTCTTTCACGAGTCATTGCAGAAGTTGAATACAGACTTTGCGGGAGCGAGTCAGCACGATTGTCAGGAGGCCTTGACGCTGACGCTTGATGCGATCCACGAGAGTCTCAAATATAATCTGATCATTGATTCATCGGGAGTGCCGGAGAGCAGCATTGACTTTTTGATGGTTTCGTCAGCAGAGGCGATGAAGGAGAGTTATAAGAACAACTACTCGAAGGTGTCGGAGTTGTTTGATTCGCAGGTATTGCAGTGTCTCTTTTGCACGGAACCGGATCGACCCAATGATATCTTGTCGAGGCGATTTGAGATCTACAATCAGGTCAACTTGGAGATTCCGGATGATGCGGACAATGTCTATGACTGTCTGGACAAGTTCTTTGAGGACACGGTGTTGGACGATGACAATCTCTATTTTGATGAGAAGGCGGGTAAGAAGGTGAGGGCGAAGATTGTGAGGAGGTTCACGGCCTTGCCGAAGTATATGATCTTGACCTTGAAGCGGTTTAAGCAGAATATGTATGGAGTGACGTATAAGAAGATCAGCCGGGAGGTGGCGTTCCCATTCGGAGATGACTACTTGGACATCTCGGATTATGTCGAGGGTTATGAGAAGGAGAGTGCGACATACGAGTTGAATGCGGTGACGATTCACGCGGGAAATATGGGTTTCGGGCACTATTTTGCGTATGCGAAGAATCAGTCGACGGGGACGTTTTATGAGTACAATGATGAGACGGTTCGCCCGATTGATTTGGACAAGGTGATGACTTCGATTTCGACGAATGGCTATCTCTTTGTCTATAAGCGGATTGGATCATAAGGTGGATAAGGATGATAAGGATGATATAAGAAAAATATAGATTTATAATAGATACTTTCTACTATAAACCCCATATAGAAGAAGAGCGGAAGGATGAATGCTCAAAATCGTTTTCGGTATGGACAGAATCAAGGGCGCGTTCGAGAGATCTCCGCCTCTACGCAGAGTTTGATTGGGATGCTCAGTCAAGCGTTGCTCTATGTGATTCTACTTTTGCTCGTGGCATATGTGATCTATTACACCTATCTCTATATGAAGATGGATTGTCCCAACAAGATTGGCTATTTTCACTATCTTTTTAACTTTGGCGAGACGGGAATGTGCGAGGGGCCGGAGCCTGGAAAAGTTGCAGAGGAAGAGAGTACTACCACATCAGCCTCCTCCTCGGCTTCCATAGCCTCTCTGGCAACTGCTGTGACATCGGCAGCGACAGCAGCGACGACGGGTCTCTCGGACGAGGTTTTCCAGATCTCCAATCAGCTCTATTCCTATGAGCAGGCGAAGTGCAAATGCGAGGCGTATGGTGGGCGGCTGGCGACTAAGCCTGAGCTAACGGATGCTTATAACCGTGGTGCTCATTGGTGCAACTACGGTTGGATTGATGGAGGTGAGGCGTATTACCCGGTGCAGCAGTGTGAGCTGGACCGAAAGGCCCGGCTGATTCGGGAGTATAATGAGATGCTGAGGAATCATCATCAGGATCCTCGGAAGTACACGTGGAGGATGGTCAATGAGGCGCGAAACCGGATGGATCGGGAGGGTGCCTTGGATTATTGCGGTGATTCGGCGGGGTTACACGGCGGTAAGTTCAATAATCTAAGGACGCGTTTTGGTGCGACGTGCTTTGGCAAGAAGCCTGCGGGAATGGCGGTGAGGGAGAAGGAGGCGAAGTGCGCAATGAGCGAGGCAGAAAAGAAGAAGTTGGAGGAGGCGGAGCGTGAAAAGGCGCAACGTAAAGTCTGTTCGGGCAAGTCCGCAGATGACAAGATTGCAGCATTTAACCCGGATAAGTGGTAAAGATCAGGGATCTATATTAGGTTACGTACAATGATTTATAGAAAAAAATGCCGCTTGGTTGATATTATAGAGGAATAATATCAAAGATTGATTGCGATTGATTGAACTTTATCAAACAATTGCTATTTTATTCACAAGATGTCAGACAGAGTTCCCGTAGGTCATTATAGGAATCACGAAGACGGGACTTTTTCCCTGGGGTATTACCGCCCTTCTAAGGCCGCAATTGTGCGCACCCTAGGGGAGCTGTGCCAGTCCAAGTGCCTGAACAGCTTTACAGCGGACGAGCTGGCGGATCTCCTCTCGGCGATCGGCATCGTCATCCCCGGTTGGAAGCCGGAGGTGGCGGAGCTCTTCGTGGGACGGAGTCCTACGAAGACTCGCGACGAGATCGTGGACCTGTTCGGGAGCGCTTTCGCGACCAGCGAGGATATCACCTCTCATACAGGTGCAAGCAAGCCCCTTCACGAGACGGACATTGTCCTCTGCTGTGTCAAGGCGGACGACCATACCCGGGTGATCAAGGCACTGGAGTGTGACTGGTTCGGCGATAGTTTGCTGGAGAATATCCAGGAGGCGGTGATTCAGGCCTATTTGGCCCATCGCTTCCCGGGGAAGGTGCCGGCTGTGCACCGTGTCTACATGGGCAACTACCAGGTCATTGACCCTCGTACTCGTAGGCTGCGCTGGGTGACCGGTCGCTTCGTCATCGAGATGGAGTACATCCAGGGCGATTCGCTAGAGAACCTCCTGCATAGGGGTGCTCTGACCCAGGTCGAGCTGTACAAGGCCTTGCGGGACGTCTTTGAGCTGCTGAATCAACTCCAGCTCGCGACCGGATTCGTCCACAACGACCTGCACCACGGCAACATTTGCCAGAGGGCGGACGGAAGCTGGGCGCTGATCGACTACGGGCACAGTCTGTTCTACGACGGAATGGCGGAGCCTGAGCTGGCCGTGATCGGCGGGTTCGAGGCCTGGCTCCACATTCCGAGAGATCCGCCTCCGGGGGATCTCGGCGATCTCGCCCGCAGCGGATGGGTAGAGATGGTTGGGAGATACAACCTAAGGGCATTCGACGACCCCAACCATTCGTCGACCTCCAGGACTCCCCCGGAGCGCTACTATGCGCCGTGTTCTACCGCGCTGGGGAATCCGGGAGAGAATCCCCACGTCTGGTCCGGTGACCTCTTTTACTTCATCTTCCGCGTCACGCAGAATCTGAAGAGACGTGCGGGGTTTGATGAAACTTACCAGGCTCTTCGTAAGCTCTACCAGGTGGATCAAATCAACCTCTTCGACGTTTTGGTCGAGCTGGACCGATGCGATCGTCTGGAGTACATCACCTACTTCGCTTCGAAGGAGCCCAAGCTCCTCGCGGCGGTCTTCCCAGGCCTCTTCGAAGAGCAAGTGAGTGTTGTGCTCAACAGATTCCGGCCGGGCAAAGCCCTCCGAGCTCTTCGGGTCGTGTGCAAGAAGGTGACCGGGAAGTACAGTCTTTGAGCGCCCTTGTGGCCCCTGCGCCCCCTGCGCCCTGTGCGCCCTGTGTATATATATTCGTATGTAGTGCTTGCGTGACGGGGCATTCTGTCCCAGATCGAAGTACTGCTACAAAGGTTCGCTACCCTTTCAAAAAGCAAAAATTATAAATCCTACCTGGTCCCACCCTTCCAATACAATCAAAAAAGTGATTTATCCTTACATAAAATGCACTCTATCTACCCATATACGTGTCTATATACATACATTCTTGTATATTTACTCTTTTTATCCATAAAATGAACCCTGTTTACGTTACTCGTTCTTTTGCATCGATCTCGGAAGAGATGGTGAAGCGTGGCTCGACCGAGGTGGATGTGAGGGAGGCGCTCACTGCGCTTGGCCTCACGGAGACCCCGGAGGGCTATTGCCTGAAGGAGATGGTTCAAGGTCAGACTGCACTTCAGAAGCAGATCGTTCGATATTTGGCCCGCGGCAACCCCGCAGACCAGATCTATCATTCGATTATGTTAGAGTGCCAGAAGACCAAGACGTTCCAGATGATCAAAGAGATCTGCCGGATTTTGGGGTTTAACCCCTTTACTGGAGCTGCGATTCCAGGCGAAGCCGTCGATGCGTCCCAAAAGGCGCTCTTCCTGGTCAGCCAGAATATGCAGGATCTGACCGCACAAAATTGTGAGCGTATTGTCGCAGAGCTGGGTGACAAACTCCAGCTCTTCGTCTTCACCTCCCAGCGGGAGAAGAGCACATCGAATGTGTTCTATAACCCGTCTCTGGAGGACGCACAAACCTATGTGCGGGAGTATCATTCCAAGCGGGCAAGTCCCGAGCCGCTGAAGATTCCATTCTTCATCTTTTTGGCCAACACCCAGCAGATCACCAAGATGAGCGCCATCTTGGCGACCATCCGAGGTCTCTCGGAGGGATCCAGCCAAATCGGCTCCTACCTCTTCTTTGACGAGGCGGACCAGACCTACCCGATCGCTCGGGAGATATTGATGAATCATATCTTTGATTCGAAGATCTACAGGGATTTCGGGGTTATTCGGCCGCCCTCGGAGGGGTGCGTCCGCAAGATCTACTGGATCAGTGCGACGCAAGAGGAGATGGTTCTGGAGTATCCAGAGTGCGCAGTGTCGAAGCAGGTTTTGATTGAGTTTCAGGATGGAGTGATGGAAAACCATTACTCGATCCTCGATTCCAGTGCAGTGATGCACTGTGACAAGATTCATCAAAAGGCCGAGAATCACAACGCGTTCTTGATGCAGACTATTGAGGAGAATCAGGCCCATTTCTTCGGAACCTGCCCTGACGGCAGCTACCGGAAGATCATTGGTCTCTCTTCGATGGACAATATGAGCCAGCTGGAGATCGTCCAGCAGATCAATCGTCTTGGAGGCAACGTTATTCTCCTCAATCAGGAGGGTGTCTTCCTCTACAAGCGGATTGTGATTACTACAGATGTGGCGGTCGTTGAAGAGGCTCCCCAGCAGCAACCTGCGGAGGAGCTTCCTGAATCGACGATGACGGAGGAGGCGGCTCCAGCTCCGGCTGCTGATGCAGCTGAAGCGCAGCAAGAAGAGGAGGAGGAGTCTGAGAGTCAATCTTTGATCTCGGAACCTACTCCTTCCCCTTCCGAAAGTGCAAAGGCAAAGGAGCTCCCCGATCATTTGCGGGAGGTCCGCGTCCGGGGAATTGAGCTGAAGGACCGCGCGATCAAAAGCAGAAATGCGCTGATTGCGAAGGCCTATCACATTCTCCACCCGGATCTGAAGGATGCCCCACTCTTTATCCTTGGCAATAAGAAGGTAGACCGAGGTCTCACTTTCCATTACGCACCGATTTCGAGCGACGCCTACTCATTCATCCTGACGGATCTGATTATGGGTCGCATTCCGAACTGGCGCCGGGCGGTGCAGGCCTTTGGTCGCGGCAATGGCGTGATTAAGCACCGTGCCGACTTTGTAGGAGAGATCCATTACTGGGTCGATCGCGCGACGTGTAACACGGTGATTCGTCATTGCAAGATGATGAGTGACCCGATGATCATTGCCGCGCCTACCCCGGAGTCGCCTGACTACGATGCCGCAGAGCTGATTGAGATCTTGATGGAGAAATACCCGGATCTCAATGAGGAGGCGGAGAAGAAGGGCGGAAGCCGCGTCAAGATGGTGACCCAAATCGAGTTTACAAACTCATTCGCCACCTACGAGGAGGTTCGTGCTGTGATCAGCGTCCGGTTCCCGGATGACAAGATCATCAAGCGCTTCAAGGAGATCCGTTTGGACCCGACCCCTACCCCTGCCCCTGCCAAGCGTGGCAGCAAGAAGAGCGCAGCCTCCGTCCCGACTCTCTATGTCCCGACGTGCCTGAAGAGGCACTTTAAGGTGGAGGGGAAGGATGGGCTCGGTCCGGAGCACATTTGCACCGAGAGTATGCTTGAGACGATTGAGTGGAAGGAGATGTTTGGAAGTTCCAAGATGGATCATCTAATCATTCCCTACTATCAAGCTACTGGCACACTTCAGTGGATCGGCGTGATCCGGAGTCGTATTCCGAGTACAGGATCTGATTCCGCTTCCGCAACCCCTTGCACATCAGCTGCCTCCTCGGAGGTAAGTGTGGATGACGAGGGCGAGCAAGAGGAGATTGATCTCCTGGAGAAGAAGAGCGAAGCGCCTCTTGATCCGAATGAGTTCGGTAACCTTGAGGTGGAGGGTCTCTAAATCCCCCACTCAAGCCCCGGTTCTATGTACATAATCATATATATTTCATACATATATCTATATATCCATAAAAAGATAACATAAACATATTATAAAAAGTGATTCAAGACACGTGATACAGACTATCCGCAGTAAGAACGAGTAGAGCAAACTTTGCATTTTGCCGAGTTACTTCTGATTTTATAGATAAAATGTTCGATATGGAGCACGCAGCCAAGTTAATGCAGATGGGGATGGGGATGGGAATGCAGATGAACACCCTAACGGATGTTTGCAAGATCCACCCGGATACTTGGAGTGAGGTTTATACCTATCTCCAGCCGGTAGTTCAGGCATTCTACTACGTCTTTGTGGCGGAGCCTACTGCGACGGTCTATGACATTATCCGGGTAATCTTAGCCCGAATCTTTGTCATCTATGTGATCTTCCGAGGGACCCTGATGAATGAGAAGAGGAGTGATATACTGATCCACGGGATCAACTATCTCTTTTTTTCGTTCATCTGGCCACTCTTCCTGGTCTACTTCTTCTTTGCGACGCTTTTGCCGTCACCAGAGTACAAGATCTGGTAAAGAAGGCAGATAAGCCTTCCATATCCAATATATCCAATATATCCAATATATCCAACATATCTAATATATCATACATATCATACATATCCTATTATAAATCAAATCTATTGTACTATCGATTACCATTCACTTACCATAATGGATCTATAAAATCCTTTGATGCATCAATATCAAAAAGTGAATGAGGGAGGGGGTATAAAGAGATTTTGGGAAAAGAGAGTAAGGATCTTTAAGCTGACCTCTTCTGAAAGATCGGTATTAAAAGAGTTTGCCCGGTCAAAATGAACTACATTCATCACGCGACGGAGGTGATTAACGAGAGTGATTATCTGGACGAGAGTGACTATGAACTGATCAAGTTGATCAAGAGTATGGAGTCGGCGCAGGCGGAGGCGCGTCCGGAGCCCACGCCCTACAAGATCTCGACACACACGACTACGTGCTATTACGGCAATCCGGAGGTGACGAACTGCGATCAGAACTTTGATTTTGGCTATATTGTGAAGCATTTGGCGAAGAGGATCATTGAGGACAACTTCTTGGCACCGGTGGAGCATCCGGTCTTTCAGGGACTGGTTTCCTCGAACATCACGATTCGCTTTGATGCAGACATTTATAAGAAAACGCCTTCGAAGAAGAATACGGTGGCTATCTCGGAGAAGGTGGAGGATTTGGAGACAGGGGAGATGAAGACAAAGACGACGGAATACTTTGATTCATCGGATCTGGAGAAGACGAGGGTGGAGCTGACGGCTCTTTTGGCGAGTGATGCATTCCAGTATGTGAAGAACAATGGAAAGCAGAAGAGGGAAGAGGAGAAGAAGAAAGAGAAGATGGAGTATGAGAAGAAGAATGTGGTGATCACGTATAACTTGGCAGATCTTCCAGAGGGGACGAAGATCGGCGCCCACGGAACTGCAGTAGAGGCAGGCGAAAAGAAGGCAAAAGACAAGGTGATTGCGGCGGTGGCAGCAGCAAAGTCTCCATCCGAATCCGCGATCCAGGTGCTGGATGAGGGCTTCGATCCGGTGCAAGATCTGGTCTATCTCCAGAACCAGTCCTCCAAGTATGCTCCTCCAACGGGTCCGAAGGAGTATGAGCATATGTACAATAGCTGCTCGATCATCATCAAGCCGGCACCTGACATCAAGGCGGTCAACCTAAAGCTCTTTTGTAATGGCCAGATCAGCATTACGGGATCGCTGCATCGGGATGACGGGTACAAGGCGGCGGAGTTGCTGCTGGCTGAGATGAAGGCGCATCCGGCGATTTTCCTGGGAATTGCCCGACTGGATCAGACGGCGCTTACGAAGAGCGCGAAGAAAAAGAACAAGATCTATTATCCACTTCCGACGGAGGATTATGTGGAGAAGCTGGAGATTCGGAATTATACGGTGACATTGATCAATGCGACGTTCAAGACCAACTTTGCGATTGACTTAATTGAGTTGCTCAATCGTCTCTATGAGAATGAGGAGAAGCTCTTTGTGGAGTATGATCCGAATACGCATCGGGGGATCCAGATCAACTACTTTATCAATCCGAAGAATCCGAAGCGAGATGGAGTTTGTTATTGCGCTCGGAGCTGCTTCACGAAGCGGAATCAGAAGAAGAGTCATTCGACGTTTGATGAGAAGAATGAGATCAATCTTTTGAACAAGGAGTCGTGCAGCAAGGTGACAATCTGCATCTTCAAGACGGGTTCAGTGGGCTTGATTGGAGGCAATTATGAGGAACATACTCAGGAGGCGTACGAATATATCAATGGTATCTTTGACAAGTACTACAAGGATATTGTGAAGGTCTCAATGGATGACGTGATGAAAGAGAAGAAGGTAAAGAAGGGTGCCTTCTTACTGGAGATGATCAAGCAGTTTGATGAGGATTGCGATGCGGAACAGCAGAAGGTAGAAAAGCCTCAGGCGGTTAAACCTACTGAGGTAAACATGGAGTCGTCTACATATACGATTAAGGAGTCGTATAGTAGTGCGCCAATGGTAAAGGACCAGAAGAAGGAGAAACCGGTTACCAAGATTACGATTACACCCAAGTCGGATAAGGCGCCTACGGAGAAGGTAAAGTCAGATAAGGCGAAGTCCGAGAAAGCAGCGTCTGAATCAGGTAGAAAGGTAAAGATTGTTCTTCATAAGGCATCAGCATCATCGTAGTTCGATCACTATAAAAATCATATTATATAACATATATTCTTACCATATCCTCCTATATTTCTATACACTTATATCATAAATATCTATGATATAAGTATAGATCCATACAAGATGGTAAAGAAGGCTTATCAACGATCTGCATCTGCAACTTCCAAGCCTCCTTCTCTTCGAGGTGGTGGAAAGGAGATCGAAGCGCGTTTTTTGGAGGTAGATGTGGAGGATATCCGCAGGCGTCTTCGGGAGAATGGTGCAACAATGATTCATCCGATGATGTTGTATCGTCGTTATGTCTTCAATCTGACCAATAAGACGGAGAAGGGATATGCCCGCGTTCGTCAAGAAGATGGCAATGTGACGATGACGATTAAGAAGTATGGTGCCAATAAGTTCGCCTCAGAGTATGAGGTGGCGTTGGCAGAGGGGATTACTTTGGAGCAAGCCAGGGAGTTTATGATTGCGGCGGGGTTTACGCAAAAGTCGTATCACGAGACCTTACGGGAGAAATATTCTCATCCTCTTGTCAATGAGGTGGTGATTGATCTCATTCCTGGTCTTCCTGCATATGTCGAAGTGGAGTCAGATACGGAAGATAAGATGAATCAAATGTCAGTGCTTCTGGGCTTTGATATCACAAAGGCGAGTTATGGGGCATATGGCAAGCACTTTGAGGAGTATTATGGGATTGAGAATCCCGATGATACGATTGAGTTGCTTACCTTTACGCAGATTGATAAGAATCTGGGCCCGCTCTTAAAGAAGAATCGGGATCTCCTGATGAAGGTGAAGGCGGACAATCTCAAGTACTATATGAAACTGATCAAGCCGAATGGAAATCGGTCTGCGTCCGCATCCAAGTCGAAGTCCGCGTCCGCGTCCAAGTCGAAGTCCGCGTCCGCATCGAAGTCCAAGTCCGCATCCAAGAGTAAGTCTTCTAAGAATGCTTGAATTGATCTATAAAATAATATGGGATGATAATAGTGGTAAAGAGTAAAATAAGATGAAAAGCTTACTGAAATACTGGTCAGTTGCTCTCTTTATCTCGGTATTGCTTGCCTTCTTGTTGGCATATGTATACTTGAGAAAGATTGAGACGTGTGATTGTTTGATCAAGAAGGGTGAGAATGAGAAGTTAGATATTCGCCGACTGGAGTATGTGATCTTGATCATCTTGGCAATCATCATTGTGGATCATTATGTGATCTTGAATGAACAGATTGATCGTCTCGGGATCCTCAAGTTCTTCCTGATCGCGATTGTGATCTATCTATATGGTTATTTTATCTATGTTATCTATTACTTCTCTCAAAACATCAAGAACCCAGAGTGTAACTGTGGGCGAAGTTGGGAGCGATTCTTCCTTTATAAGCAGTTCATACTCTACATCTTTGTCTTTACCATCATTATCTTCGCCCTTCTCTTTGGGATTGAGCACGAGATCTTGGATGAGATCTATAAGTCAACCTATATGCGAAATATCGTCTATCTCTTCAAATCAACCCGACGTTGATTACCGCCCAGCATAATATGATTATAAACATACCATATAGATATATAGTATGTTTTGATATAGTATGAATAAGAGAATCGTATTAAGATTATGTTCAGATGGTTGATTAAGCGTACTTCCACTCCGTCTGGCACTGAGTGCAGATGTAGATCAGTTTGATCGTGTTGGGATCTTGGATATAGACCGCTTCTTGAAGCTCCGGCTTCTTGTGAGTGATGCACTCTCGGTTGGGGCACGTATTGTGGATCGTTCGTGGGAGCGATGGATCATATACCATATACTTGTTAATTTCAATGCTTCGCAATGCGGATGACTTATAGACCTTCTTTTCAATTAAGGACTGTGTATACTCCGCCTTGTAACCGCAATTCCGGCACTTGTTCCAAAGAGTACCATCCTCTTCGCTGGGGAAGAGCTTGTTTTGACATTCAGGGCAGAACTGCATTTTGAAAGGTACCTATTCAATAGATATATTTTGTTTCTATCTCTTTATCCCTCCTCTTTAGCAAGATCCATCATCACTTTTCTCATTTTATGGATAAAATCTGATTTGATGGATAAAATGTGGTCTAATGATAGTAATGGAGGTGATTGAGTGATAAGATGATTTCAAAGTATATACGGAATAACGCCCTCTTTGTGATCTTAGTGATCGTTCTTCTACTTCTTCTGGTAAAGATTGCAATGGATCATTTTGGAGATGCGAGTACGACTGAGCATTATGTAGGACTGAGTAAGGTGGACAGGTTCGTGGATATGATGGAGAAGAAGTATACAAAGGTCGATCGTGATGCGAAGACAGTGACACAATGTATCAAGAAGAAGAACTATCAGGGAAGTGCTGAGGAGAGGGATATGTATGGCTTGCCCAAGATCGAGTCTGAAGATACCAATTGCCAAACGATCAGTTACAAGTATCATTTTAACAAAGAGGATGCCATCAAGCTGGTGAAGGACAAAATTGCCACCTCTCAGCTCTTGATGGATGCCGGTTTGCCGGTTCCGAAGTTCTTTAAGTTCGTATTTGGTCCAACGATGGATAACATTATGATTCAGGAGAAGTTGTTAGAGCAGATGAATCAGGCGGGGATTACATTCCCGATTGTCTTAAAGCAGATCTATGGCACTTTTGGGATTGATGTCTTTACCCACATCAAGGATATCGAGATGGCCGGGAAGACCCTGGAAGAAATGCGGAACAAAGGATATAAAGAGGTGATGTGCGAGGAGCAGATTGAGGGACACTGTTATCGGATCTTTGTATTTAATGGACAGATTATGGATGTGATTCGGCGAAGTGCACCTTTTGTGGTGGGCGATGGGGTAAACACGATTCGCTCTTTGATCGATATGCGTAATAAGCGACAATTGGAGAAGAAGCTCTTTGAGACGAAGAATGTGACCGAGTCCTTCATCGCGGATCAGGGGTACAAGATGGATGATATTTTGCCCAAAGGTCGGAATGTGACTATCTCAACTGTGATCAATATGCACAATGGCGCGGATATTGAGCGAATCCCATTGGGCTCCATTCCGGAGATCAATCGCAATATCTTTATCCAGGCAAATCAAGTGTTGGGGATCAAGTGTAGCGGAATTGACTTCTTGAGTCCGGATATCACGAAATCGTATAAAGAGAACAATGGGCGCATTCTGGAGATCAATGGAACGCCGGATACGGAGATCCATACGATTGTTTCGGAGCAATCTGGGGATAACTTCGACATCTATGCGAAGATCGCCGCCAATGTTTTTTAAGTGGTGGTATGGTTATAAAGGAATTTTACGATGTATATGGGATCTTATCAAACTCTCTTTGATAGGATGGTATGATGGATATGTGGATATATGGATATGATGGTTACATACTCTTGGCCATTAGGATCGCTGCCTGAATAGCTTCGGGGTCATCTCCCAGGGCAGCGAGAATCTCGGGATCGATGTCAATCCCATACTCCGCCTTGATCTTGAAGACCGAGTTGGGAACTGCGGTTGATGCAGGAGGCCCCGCTGCTGCGGCTCCGGCTCCAGAAGCTGCGGCAGAAGAACTCATCCCAAAACCGCATTGGGATCCGGACTCAATAGCTGCCTCAATTGCGGCTTCAAATGAGGATACCTTTGAAGCCTTTGCACTCTTCTTCTTGGGAGAATCCTTCTTCTCTGGAACATCCTCCGAAGCGGGGACAGGAGTAGGAGCAGCAACAGCAGCCTCCCTACCGGTTAGCTTCTTATACTTCTCGTGAAGTTGGGTCAAGAGAGCGTCATAATCACAAGTGCCGCTGACGTGGGCATAGCTACACGAGACCATACCCTTGTTCTTCGCGACAAGCTCCTTGTACTGGTTCACATTCTCGACAATCGAAGAGAAGTGCTCCACAAAGTACTTCTCCATCACCGGCTTAAAGGCCTCGAACTCCTTAGGAGGCTTCTCCATCATCTCCAGAATGCCAACCTTGATGTTGGCATACTCCACCACACGATTGTAGTTCGCCACTTCAGGACTCTTGTCTGAATGATTCGCATATCCAGGCTCGTTCTTAATCGGATAGTCGTTCAGCACTAGTGCCTGAACCGCCATAAAGACATTAATGATCGTATTGACCGGCATCCATCCAGGGCCCGACCACGTTCCCAGCATCGAGAGACACACCTTGCCGCACGTGTAGAGGTTGGGATTGAACCGGAATCCGCGACCGAAGACCTGGCCCTGGGTTGCATAGAATGCCTTGGGAGGATCCATCGGATAGGTAGAGGGATAGGTAAACTTGATAAAATAGAATCCGTGATGGTAAGGGGTCTTCTCACATCCGACAAACATCGCATAGACGTTCATCATATCCTCCTCGTTAACGTGAAAATAGACACCATTCTTGGCCAGCTCATCGGCCGACTTGACCATATCCATATAGTCGCGGTTGATCCGCTTCTGTGCACGATCTGCCATCTTGTTTTGAGGTTTGCTTCGCTTTCGCTTATAACGTAGATCACGCTCTACATCCTCTTCTTGAAATCTCTTTATCCTGGGTAATTATATGGATCAAATTACACAAGATAAAGAGATTTCAAGAAGAGGATGTAAAGCATTATCAAAAGCTACAATGTTCGCGGAGAAATCAATAGTACCTGCACAAGATGCGGTTGCGACAAATGATGACGCCTCCCTGGACAAGTTCGCTTTCCGTTTTTACCGCAATCGCTTTCCTGAGGTAAACGAAGTCGTCGTTGTCAAGGTCATCAAGCTCGAAGATGTGGGTGCGTACGTCAAGCTGCTCGAATACAACAACACCAATGCCCTGATTCTCCGATCAGAGTTCTCAAAGAAGCGTATTCGTTCAGTCAAGCGTCTGATCAAGGAAGGAGATATGGAGGTGGTGTCCGTTCTGCGTGTGGACAGCGAGAAAGGGTACATTGATTTATCCAAGTCTCGTGTAAACAAGGAGGATATTGCAAGTGCAGAAGAGAAGTATAAGAAGAGTAAAACAGTACACAGTGTGCTTGCACACGTGGCTGATCTTACCAAGGGATCATATAAGATGAGTCTGGAGGAGATGTATGAGCGCGTAGGTTGGCCGCTGTACGATCAGTTCGGTCACGCTTATGATGCATTTGCGATGATGCTGCGTGCTGAACCTGATAACCCTGTGATGGGCGTACTTAATGGTATTGCCCCTGAGGTGCGCGATCTGCTTATGCTGCATATTCGTCGTCGTTTCACACCTCCCGCTGTAAAGGTCCGTGCAGACATTGATGTGCGCTGCTTTACCGAGGAAGGTGTCGACGCCATCATTGCTGCTCTAAGTGCAGGTGAGGCTCTGAGCACCCCTGAACTGCCGCTGAATATTCGTCTAATCTCCCCACCCACGTTTGTCTTGTCACTGGAGACCCTCGAGAAGGAGGCTGGTCTGGAGCTGGTATGCAGGGCTGTGGAGGTGATTAAGGCCGCTATCACAGCACACGGTGGCAGGCTCGACGTAAAGCTCGCACCCAAGGTGGTGACTGCTACGGATGAGTCGCAACTAAACAAGGCGATGGAGGAGGCAGCAAAGGAAAACGAAGAGATCGATGGTGATGAGGCTGAAGAGGTATATGCATAGGTTCGCTTATAAATCTCTTTATCCAGGGGTATTTTATAGATCAATATAGCATCCTTCGCGTTTGGACGGGTTATAAAAAGTGATCGTGATAGATAGTGACATCGGCAGTGATCTATATAAAGGTTATTTGATAGATCAAATTATCGAGAGAATAACACATAGCAACTAAGATGAAGGCTTCCAAGGTTAATGTACTTAAGAAGAAGCTGCAGAGGGCATCCAACAAGACCCCCATTCGCAATCGTTTTCAGCTCAAGTTTGGCAAGTTCCTTCGCCCGGGTCGCGGAGGAGGTGGTGGAGGTGATCGGTCCAAAAAGATCAAGGAGAAGAAGAAGATGGTCGAGGAGTTAGAGGAGGAGTTAGAGGAAGAGATGGAGCGTCTCAATGACGAGGAGGATGGTGATTTATTTGGAGATGGTGTGGTAGTCGACGGGAATCATATCTACTTCAACAGCGATGTGACTAAGAAGTCGATCTTTGATCTTTGCCAGGCGATTAACTCGCTCGCCCTCGATCACGTGACGATGGCGGCTCATATGAATATCAAGGAGATCCCTATCTATCTGCATATCAACTCGAATGGTGGAAGCGTCTTTGCCGCTTTCACGGCGATTGATGTGATTCTTGGCTGCAAGGTCCCGGTATACACGGTGATTGAGGGTGCGAGTGCATCGGCAGCGACGATTATGAGCGTGGTGGGAGCGAAGCGCTACATCCGCCCGAATTCGTATATGCTGATTCACGAGCTGAGGTCGGGTTGCTGGGGTCGAATGAGCGAGATGGAGGATGAGATGAAGAATAACAAGAAGATTATGAAGCGGATCAAGAAGATCTATAAGGCGCATACACAGATTCCAGAGGAGGAGATGAAGGAGATCTTGAAGCACGATCTCTGGTGGGATGCGGACAAGTGCCTCGAGATGGGTCTGGTGGATGAGCTTTACCGGGATTAAGCTACAAGGGTTATGAATGCAACCAATTATTTTATAGATAAAGAGATTATCTATAAAAGATGAATAAAGTGACTATAAAGGAATTTGACCAGGTCAGATCGAGTCAGGTTTAAAACGGGTGAATATAAACGGGATTATTCATAGAGAGGATTGCTAAATGAATCCAAACAATGAGTGATCGTGATTCAGATGCAAAAGATGCAAAGAAGTCCTATTATGATATCTTGGGAGTCTCTACAAAGGCAACAGAGGACGAGATCAAAAAGGCATATCGAAAGTTAGCAGTCAAATGGCATCCGGACAAGCACAAGACAGAGGCCAAGAAGGCGGAGGCTGAGATCCGATTTAAAGAGATTGGTGAGGCCTATGCGACGTTGAGTGATCCGAGCAAGAGGAGAATGTATGATATGACAGATGGTGATTTCCCGGAATATGACTTTGACTTTGAGGATGTTGATCCGAGCAAACCATTCGTCCCCAAGGGCTTCCCGGGGCGATCTTCCAGGACTTCCCCGCCACCACCACCCGAGTTTAAACAACCGGACTATAATGAGCTATTCAATAACTTTTTGAGGGAACAAGAGAAGAACTTTTTCCAGAACAATCCCGCATTCAATCCCGCGAATCTAGGTGATAACCATCCCTTTGGCAAAGAGAATCCATTTGCCAATCCCTTTTTTACCCAAAATATGCCAACCTTCTCGTTCGGGAACTTCAACTTTCCCCCGCCACCGAATCCCTTTACATCGGGTTCAGGGACCTTTACATCAACTAGTTCAAGTAGCAGTAGTAGCAGCAGTAGTACAAATATGGGGACTGGGACTGGGAATGGGATGGGGAATGAGTCTCAACCAAAGCCGCAACCAGCACCCAAACCCGTTCCCGCAGAGGAACTCCAATCGATCACCTATGAGATCGAGTTCCAATTACGAGATCTCTATTGCGGGGCGAAGAGAAAGCTTACCTACAAAGCAACCCTTCCGTGCACCTCTTGTAACATCAAAAAGTGTGATTTATGTGGTGGTACTGGGAAAGAGGGAGCAAGAATCAAGCGGGAATGCGCCAAATGCTCTGGTACTGGAAAGATTCGCTTGGGCGATTGCCGCGAGTGCAAGAATAGTGGTGAGCAGAAAGGTGAAAAGGTATTGATTGCGGAGATTCCTGCGGGAATGCGCTATGGAGAGAAGAAGGTATTCTCCGGAGAAGGCCATTATAGTGGCAAGACGCGGGTAACAGGGGATTTGGTGATCCAGGTCCGAGAACCCAAAGTGAGCAAGTATCCTCAATATCAGCGAGATGGAGATGATTTGATTTATACGAAAGAGGTGCAACTCTGTGATGCATTGTGCGGAACACCCATTTTTGTGGAGAACATTGATGATACTGAGTTCTCGTATACAGAGAAAGAAATGATTCGGGAGGGAGGAATGCGGCGATTTAAGGGTCGTGGGTTCCCAAAGAGATCTGCGAAGATAGAGGATGATCGGGGAGATCTGGTGGTCAAGTATACCATCATCTTTCCAGCAAAAGTCTATACAGGCGAGAAAGCTGATCTTCTCAAGTCGATCCTTCCTCACGAAGTGTATGATGAAGAGGATGAAGAGTAATCTGTATCAAATAAAATTATGCATAAAATATGATGATATTTGATCATATTTTAGTAAGGATAGATGGATTCGATCGATGAATTAG
>JACCDW011337692.1_pt1 | contig 32835 bp, 37 predicted proteins | sample 7449781 | NCBI WGS metagenome assembly JACCDW01 (sample SAMN15323449, study PRJNA562643) | freshwater metagenome | isolation source: river surface water | place: USA:Blue River Watershed | collected 2017-08-18
AGTTTATCTATATTCCAATTCGATTAGAAAACACCGGTGCAATTGCACAATTAGGTGCTGCAGCAGCAACAAACGGATAATGGAGTAAAGTAAAAATGGCTATTTCATCATTAAGCAATTTCACAGTACCGTTAGCATCTGATCAAAGTGCTAGCAACCAAGGCATGTTGATGCCAAAGTTACAATATAGATTCAGATTGAATTTTGAAAACTTTGGCACTTCAACGCCCACAACTGAACTTACAAAACAAGTCCAGGATGCAGCGAGACCTCATGTACAATTTGATAGTACACAAATTCATGTTTACAATTCAATAGTAAACCTAGCTGGAAAAGCTAAATGGCAAACTATCAAAATTTCACTACGTGACGACGTAACAGGCGCTGTTTCTAGATTAGTAGGAGAACAGTTGCAGAAACAATTTGATTTCTTCGAGCAGAGTACTGCATCTAGTGGTGGTGATTATAAATTTACACTACGTATTGAAATGCTAGATGGAGGCAATGGTGCTTTTGCGCCAAATGTATTAGAAGTTTGGGAATGTTATGGTTGTTACCTAACCGATGTTACATATGGAGATTTAAAGTATTCAGAACAAGCTCCGGTTATAATTAGTTTAACAATACAGCCTGATAACTGTTTACAAGTACAAGGCGGTTCCGAACCTGCAACCGCAAGAACAGAACTTACAATAGCTACAGGTGGTGGTATTTAAATAAAAACCCACGCAAGTGGGTTTTTTTACGAATACGAGTTAAGTACGTAGATTATTAATCAATAAATACAATATGGCTTTCGTACCTTCTAGAAATTTATTCAATACATCGAATGAAACACTTCGAGATTATCAACATGCGGCTCGAGCATTTGTTGATGATCAGTTTGCACTTGCTCCAAAACAAAAATTTACATATCATGTTGTTTTCGGACTTAATCGAGAAGCTCTTACAGATGCATCCCTATACCAAGTACATAAGAATGAAATAAGTTTACTAGTTAAAAGTGTGGATTTGCCTAATTTTCAAATTAAAACAGAAACACTTCATCAATATAATAGAAAGAAAAATGTGCAGTACAGGCAGGATTACCTGCCTGTAACTATTCTCTTTCATGATGATAATTTAGGATTAATTAATACTCTTTGGCATAATTATTACAGTTATTATTATGCAGACCCTTGGAGTGCTACATATCCAGGCGCTTATAAAAGAAACGCAACTCGAAGTTTCGACCATGTTAGTAATAACTACGGATTAGATAATGGGAGTACAATACCATTCTTTTCATTTGTTAAAATGTATCAGATGGCAAGACATGAATTTGTTTGTTATACTCTACATAACCCATTAATATCAGCATGGAATCATAATAAATTATCTTATTCTGAGACAACTACTCACGATAACAGCATGACATTAATGTATGAAGCAGTATCTTACAGTTATGGTAACGTAGACAGTGAAGAAGCGCAAGTCCCGGAAGGTTTTGCGCAAGGAAGATACGACAAGACACTTAGTCCGTTACAAGGATCAAATGTTCAAGGAAAAGCATCTTCGTCTTTTGTTGAATCATCGGCTTTAAGAAATAATGCAGAAAATATTTTAGGAAATGTAATAGAATCTATAAACAGTTATCAAAATACAAATAATCTAGGGCAACCTTCCAATAATTTAATTATAAACACAAACACTATTTCTTCGCCTAACAATGGCATTTCAAATGCGGTATTTCCAAGAGTAGAAAACCCAGAAGAAACAACCGTTGCTAATCAAAAAACTTTCTAATTATGAATAATCTTCCTTCATCACGATCTATTGATTCTAAAACTGAAGTCAAACAATTTTTTGACAAATATTTTCAAGAAGAAGTAAGTTTCCCTGCAAGTCAAGTAGATGCTGTGATAGGTTTTTTTCTAAAACAAGGATTTTCGGAAGACAATGCAAAAAGTACAGCAATTGTCTTATTGAATCAAGCCAAAAACGAAAATGTTAATGTAATGACTCTACTAGATAGTTTAAAATCGTTAACAAGTATACAGCTAAGTCAAGTAGTTGCACAAATTCTAAATGCCTATAGAGAAAATACTAGTTTATTAGGATACAGGGTAACTCCAATTACTGATACATTTGAATCTAGAAATATTCTTATCTAAATGGCCAGTAGAAATTTTGCAAAAGGTAAATTTAATCTTACAAATCCAGGAAAGTATGTAGGAACTAAAATCCCAATTTATAGAAGCAGTTGGGAGTTAAGTTTCATGAGATTCTGTGATACAAACGAACACGTTCATAAATGGGCAAGCGAAGCAGTTAAAATACCATTTAGGGATCCTTTAACGGGTAAACAAACTGTATATGTTCCTGATTTTTTCATCCAATATGCGGATAAATTAGGAAAGGTACATGTAGAGTTAATTGAAATTAAACCAGCTAGCCAAACTATACTTGAAAGAGTTGGAAAAAATAAGTACAACCAGGCACAGTTTGTTAAGAATCAAGCAAAATGGGCTGCTGCAAATGCATGGTGTAAACAGAACGGAATCAAATTTAGAGTTATAAACGAAAATGATATGTTCTATACTTAAAAATAGATAAGTACGCTATGACTAAAAAATTAGAAGAACTTTTAAATTTGCCTGAAAGCAAAAAAATTATTAAAGCAGACGATACCGTTAAAGTTCCTGCAAAACCTGAACCATTTTTAAGAGACATGGCCGAATTTGATAAAATTGCGGCAGCTTTACCTCAAGTAAAAGGATTAGGTGATATCAGTGATTCAGAATTTGATGCTTTAGCACAACGAGCAACCGATGCATATGACGATTTAATGGATTTAGGTATGAACGTCGAGGCTAGATATAGTGCTAGAATTTTTGAAGTAGCAAGTACTATGCTAAAAAATGCAATAGATGCAAAATCTGCAAAAATTGATAAAAAACTTAAAACCATAGATTTGCAGCTTAAAAAGCAAAAGCTAGATCAAGAATCTACACAAGAAAGTTCAAATGTTACTGTAAACGGTGATGGATTTATAGTTTCAGATAGAAATAGTTTGATTGAAAAATTAAAGAATTTGAAATAAATATAGTATAGGATTTAATTATGAAACCATTTACCTCATATTTACAAGAAAGCCATAGAATTTACGAATTCAAAGTTAAAATTGCAGATGCTAAATGCTCTAATAAAGACATTTCAGCAGCCTTATCACAGTATCAATGCAAAAGCTGTAGTTCAGGAAAAAGTCTGCCTATTGCAGAAAGTCATGCAGATTTTCCCGATCATCGAAATGTTAGTGTGACACTGTTTGATGTAACTACAGCATATCCAGCAACAAGTCTTCAAATTAGAACTGCAATTAGTGAAACATGCAATGTTCCTATGAGTTGTGTAATAGTACGTAATTTAAAAGAAGAAGAAGAAATTAAAATTAATAATGCGCACTCCGAAAAAAGCGGAAAATCTTTGCTAAACACAACGGACATCGAGTCGGAATCTGCGCAAGATAAAGTTGGTGATAAATGGACAATGACTTTCCTTAAAGAATTAGAAAAGTCTAGAACTATGGCGGAGCAATATAAAGGTGTGAATGATGATATCTTAGCCAAAAATCTGCCATCACCTGATAAAGATACACCAAAATCAGAAAGCATCAAAATAAATGATGTTGGGCCTTTATCGAAACAAAACAAAATACCTAGTCCATTTAAAGGGGCATAATAATGAATTTCGACGATTTAGTTAAAAAAATAAATGAACTTGACTCTGCAAACGAGTCAATGCAACCTCCTGTACAAGCAGTAATGGCTCCTGCATCATCACCTGAATATCCCGACTCTGGAAATATTTCTTTAGAAGAACTACAGGCAATTAAAAGTTTGTTAGGAAAAATGCGCGGCGAAGAAGAGCATGATGACGGTGCTACTGAACCTCAATTTGACATTCCATCAGACGATGTATTATTAGGCGATGAACCTCCAAACGATACTATCTTAGGAGAACTACCTAATGAAGAATGGGCAAATAGTCCAGAATCTCAAATCGCAAAAATTGCGGCTGTTATTGCAACAGGTGACGACTTATCTAGCAAAGGTAAAGAAGCATTAAAAGTTAACGGTGGTGGTAATCCAATGCAAGAAGCGTTAGTCCAAAAACTTTCTGCTATCTATGCAGAAATTAAAGAAGCAGACGACAAGCCTAAAACAATGAGCAGAGCTGCAAAAGGTATAATGAAATATGGTAAAGAAGGTATGAAGGCTCTTGCTAAAGCTGGTAAAGAAGGTAAAGATTTAGACAAAATAAGAGACAAATATAATAAGTACGATTAATAAGCGTAGCTTATCTAAAAGGGCACTTAGGTGCCCTTTTTTTGTGTAAATACATTTATGGCAAAATCACTTGACGGTGTCTTAGTTAAAAAGGCACATAGAAAAGAAAAATTTTCAGAAGATCATTTATATGATTTAATGCAATGTGCTGATCCTGATATTGGTTACTTGCACTTTGTTAAAAACTTCTTTCATATTCAGCATCCTACACAAGGTAAGATTAAATTTGAGCCTTACGATTATCAACATAGACTACTCCATAGTTATCACGATTATCGTTTTAATATTAATATGATGCCACGACAAAGTGGCAAGACTACATGTGCGGCTGGTTATTTACTGTGGTATGCAATGTTCCATCCGGATCAAACTATCCTTGTTGCTGCACACAAGTATACAGGTGCTCAAGAAATTATGCAGCGTATACGTTATGGATATGAATTATGTCCTGATCATATACGTGCTGGAGTAGTAAGTTATAATAAAGGTAGTATCGAATTCGAAAACGGCTCTCGTATTGTAAGTCAAACTACTACCGGTACAACAGGTCGTGGTATGTCTATCTCATTACTATATTGTGACGAATTTGCGTTTGTACAACCCAATATTGCAGAAGAATTTTGGACATCTATTTCACCTACACTAGCAACTGGTGGTAAGGCAATTATTACATCCACACCTAATAGTGACGAAGATACATTTGCCACTATTTGGAAAGAAAGTCAAGATCTATTTGATGAATTTGGTAATGTTAAAGAAGACAATACCGGAAGAAACGGATTTCATGGATTCAAGGCAGAATGGTGGGAACACCCAGACAGAGATGATGAGTGGAAACGAACAGAGCTTGGCCGTATTGGTGAGGAACGTTTTAGACGAGAATACGGCTGTGAATTCCTAGTTTTTGACGAAACTCTTATTAGCAGCTTGAAACTAGTTGAATTATTAGGTCGAGATCCTTTATATAGAATGGGACAAGTCAGATGGTATAAAAAACCAAAACCTGGTAACGTTTATCTTGTAGCACTGGATCCTAGTATGGGAACCGGAGGCGACTATTCTGCGATTCAAGTATTTGAAATGCCTAGTATGGCACAGTGTGCAGAATGGCAGCATAATCTTACTATAGTCCAAGATCAAGTTAAGTTGTTACGAGACGTACTTTTCTATATAGAAAAAGAAATTGGTCCTGAAAATAGAAACAGTATATATTGGAGTGTTGAAAACAACACACTAGGAGAAGCAGCACTAGTAGTTATTGCTAACTTAGGAGAAGAAACTTTTCCTGGATTATTCTTAAGTGAACCCGTGAAAAAAGGCCACGTTCGCAAGTTTCGTAAAGGGTTTAATACTACACATGGATCAAAAATATCTGCTTGTAGCAGACTAAAATATCTCATAGAAGAAGATAAGATGCAGATAAGCTCTAAGCCCTGCATTAGCGAATTAAAGGCGTTTATTGCTAAAGGCATGGGATATAAAGCTAAAGACGGCGAACACGATGATTTAATTTCTAGCTTGCTGCTAGTAATACGTATGAGTGTAGTTTTAGCAGAATGGGACCCTATAGTATTTGAAAAACTGAGTATAGAAACCCATGAGGAAGATTGGGTTCCTCCTTTGCCATTATTTGTTTCACATAATTTCTGATAAATATAACATGGACGCGAATTTAGACAACATTGCAAAAGAAATTTACGGTAAAATTCAAACTCGATTTCAGAATATTGAAATTGGAGATGAAAATGGCGAAATTTTAAGCAAAAAATCAGACATTCCTAAAGCTCGTTTCTTCGAGTTTGAATACGAGGAAAATGAAGTTCCTTTAGGCACAGTTGTAGTAATTCTAGACGAAGATGATGGTATCATTATTCAAGCTGGAAGTGACTTAGTTAACGATGAAAATGGCAGAGCTCACAAAGGTGCTTATAAATTCATACGTAGTTTCAAAAGTTTTGCAAGAGACAGATTGTTAAAGTTCAAAATGCAAAGGCTAAACAAGAGCCAAATGGACAAAAGAGATTATCAATATTATTCACAACGTAAGGAAGATTTTATTATGGAAAACAAGATGTACGGTACATCTAGAATGAGCTACCAAGATTTAGGTGAAGCTACATTAATCATCAAACATAGTCAGCCTGTAAATTTAGAATTGCCTGCAGGAAGAACTATGCATGTGGAAAGCATTTATATTGAAAATGCACAAGGTGAACGTTTCCGTTTTCCAAGCAAACATATCAATGGTGCAAGAGCATTAGCAGAGCACATTAAAGCAGGCGGCAACCCTTACGACAGCATTGGATGTCATATTATTAGTTTAAGTGAAGAATTAGGGCATTTAAGAAAATTTAAAAACTATGTAGGACGCCAAGAACAAATTAGTGAAGCAATGGGAGATATTACTTCCAAAGTAATGGAACGAATCGAAGAAGTTAAAAAAGAAATTTTAAGTTTACAACGACCTGCGTACTATAAAGAATTTGCAGAATCATTTAAAGAGTCAGAAGTACGAGAAATACCAGAAGATATAATGAACGACTGGGTAGATAGATTAACAATTCGTACATTCAATGAAGAATTAAAATCTGTATTTCCATACATTTATAATTTAATCGGTGAAGACGGATTACCGGTAAAAGAATTAGAAGCTGATGATATTCTAGGCGAAGGCGGCGGTGTTGATGGTGACGACGGCGATGATGGATATTGTGATAGTTGCGACCGTACTTCTAAAGAGTGTATCTGCGATGAAAAAGTAGATGAATCATTCCCAGAGATGGATGACTATGAAAATTTCTTAGAATCTATTGTTACCGAAGACAATGCACTGTTCAGTGATAATCCATCTGTACAAAATGATGCTGTAGAAAAATTTAATAAAATTATGCAGACAGAAATTATACCTGGTAATCAAGGAATGACAGCAGAAGGTAATTTCAAAGGTTTAATTGACCATCCTGAATTTTTAGAAATGTTACAAAATGCACCGGATAATGTTGATGCAAGAGGAGCAATTGGTGCTTGGATTATGGACAACAAAGAATTATTTCCAAATCCTGCAGTGATTGAACAATTAGGTTTAGATCAAGTTGGCATAGAAGATTCTGAAAAAACAGCAGGAGCAGAAACTCCGCCAGAGCCTGCTCCAAGCCCTGTTCCTCCTACAGCAGAAATGCCCACAGCGGATAATTTAGTTCCAGGACAAGAACAGCCTGTAGCCGAAGACGACGTGTTAGATGATAACCCACATAAGTTTAGCCCTGTAGAAGAATCTAAAATTATTTCTGCTTTAAAGAAAGCTCATGCAGCAGGTGCTACTCTTGAAACAAAGGTAGATTTTGGTTATGGTGTAAAAACTATACAAGAAATTATAGAAGAATCAGGTTGCGATGCACAGCAACTAGGGTGGAGTAAGTATGGTTCAGGATACGATGCAATGAAAAAATTTGCTGAAGGATTTTGGAGCAAAGAAGAAAAATGTTTCCCACGTGGCGGACAATGGGTAAAAATTCACTTAAAGAAAGCATTCGATGACGGCGAATTTCCTAATGCTAGTGAAGAAGATTTACATGCAATTTTAAATGATATTAGTAAGGCAGATCCTAGCCATGATGTTCAAAAAGATAGCGACGAGTTAAGCAATATTGTAAAACTTGCCAAACCGCAAGTTCAAGCATTACCTCAAAAAGATTCTGAACATAATCATCAAAAAATTGATTTATCTATGAAAGATATAATGCAAAAAATAATGGGTCTATAATATGGCGGAATATAATTTTAAAGGTTTTAAAGACTACATCAAACTACTAGAACCGATACACAAAGATGTGTCAAATGAATCTGTATCTGAAATTCCTGCAGGACAGACAGAAACAGTTTTAACACACGAGCCAACTATAGCAAGAATTATAGATTTGGCTAGTTATAGAAAGTAAAACGGCAAAAAAATCGCTTTTTAGGGCGTTATTTTTCTTGCAATAATAAATAAAAGCGCATACAATTTTAACACTGTATGCGTTTTTGCTTAGTAGGTTCTAAGCATAAAGGCAAATATACAAAGGCTAATAAAGGAGAAAAAATATGGCATCTTTGGCAGAAATTCGAGCAAAACTTAAGGCAGCAGAACGTAGTTCTGAAAACAAATCAAGCGATAAATCAGTTTATCCATTCTGGAACCTCAAAGAAGGAGGCGAAGCAACATTACGTTTCCTACCTGACGGCAACGACAAAAATACTTTTTTCTGGGTTGAACGTGCAATGATTAAATTGCCATTCGGCGGGATTAAAGGCGAATCTGAAGCAAAACAAATAACTGTTCAAGTACCATGCATGGAGATGTATGGCGAATCATGTCCAGTACTATCCGAAGTGCGTCCTTGGTTTAAAGATCCAAACTTGGAATCAAAAGGAAGAGAGTATTGGAAAAAACGTAGTTACATTTTCCAAGGATTCGTAACAGAAGATGGATTGAACGAAAAATCAGAAGACAAACCAGAAAATCCAATTCGTAGATTTATCATTGGACCTCAGATTTGGAAACTAATTCAAGGAGCATTACTTGATCCTGAATTAGAAGACCTACCAACTGATTATGTTCACGGTTTAGATTTTCGTATGAAAAAAGGTTCTAAAGGTGGATATGCAGATTACTCTACATCCACATGGGCACGTAGAGAGCGTCCACTAAGCGACGAAGAACACAATGCAATTAAACAGTTTGGTCTGTATAACTTATCAGACTTCTTACCTAAGAAACCAAATGAAGTTGAACTCGATGTAATTTGGCAAATGTTTGAAGCAAGCGTTGCAGGAGAACCTTATGACATGGAACGTTGGGGCAAATATTACCCTCCAGCAGGCATGAGTCAAAGTACTGGTGATCCAATTAAAAAAGCATCACCACCGAGTAATCCACAAACATCTCCAGATTTAGATGACGATGAACCAGTTGCACCTGCTAAAGGTGTAAATGTTGCTAGTGCTGCAAGCGGCGATAAAAGTGCGCAAGACATTCTAGCAATGATTCGCAATCGTCAAAAGTAATAATACACAAATCGGGCCTCTGAGTTATACTCATGCCCGAATTCTATCATATGGAGATTAATCATGACTATATTGTCAAAAAAATTATGGAAGGTAAATGAATCCATCACTATCAATCGATACGATAATGCATGGATGGTTGAGATTAGTGGAAAGAACAATTTAGATAATTGGGCTACTTCTAAAATCGTATGTAATACGGAAGAAGAATTAATTACACTTATCAAAGAATATAATAGTATGGAGTTAGATAACTAATATGGCTAATAAAGCGTTTGATTTAACAAAATTCAGAAAATCTTTGACCAAATCAATCGATGGCCTTGGTGTTGGATTTAATGACCCTACTGATTGGGTAAGTACAGGTAACTACACATTAAATTATCTCATCAGCGGAGATTTTCATAAAGGTATTCCTCTTGGAAAAGTAACCGTATTTGCAGGAGAAAGCGGTGCAGGTAAAAGTTACATTTGCAGTGGCAATGTAATTAAGAACGCACAAGAACAAGGTATCTATGTCATTCTAATTGATAGTGAAAATGCCCTAGATGAAGACTGGTTAAAAGCACTCGGAGTCGACACAAGCGAAGATAAACTTCTTAAACTTAACATGGCAATGATAGATGATGTTGCTAAGACTATCAATGAGTTTATGAAAGAGTATAAGACTATGGAAGAACGTCCAAAAGTTCTTTTTGTGATCGATAGCTTAGGTATGTTACTCACACCGACTGATATTAATCAGTTCGAAGCTGGAGATTTAAAAGGCGACATGGGTCGTAAACCTAAAGCACTTACCGCACTTGTTCGTAATTGTGTGAATATGTTTGGAAGTTACAATGTAGGTCTTATTGCAACTAATCATACATATGCTAGTCAAGATATGTTCGATCCTGACGACAAAATCAGTGGAGGTCAGGGATTTATCTATGCTAGTTCTATAGTTGTTGCTATGAAAAAGCTTAAACTGAAAGAAGACGAAGATGGTAACAAAGTTTCAGAAGTAAACGGTATTCGTGCAGCTTGTAAAATCATGAAAACACGATATGCTAAACCGTTTGAGTCGGTACAAATTAAGATTCCTTACGATACAGGAATGAATCCTTATTCTGGCCTGGTTGACTTGTTTGAAAAAGAAGGAATACTGAAACAAGAAGGTAATAAACTCAAATATGTTGATCCAGAAACAGGAGAAGAAGTTAAATTCTATCGAAAAGAATGGAAAGATGATAAATTAGATATGATAATGGGGAAATTCCATATCAGACCTGCAGAACAGTCTAACATTCAAGAGGAGATCGTAGAAAATGCTTAATGAAACACAGATTGGTGACATCTGGCTGCTTTTTAGTGATTTTATTGATAAAAAGCAAATAGAATCCGTAGCGGAGCGATATGTAGACTTACTTGCTGACTTTGATGTCAGTGACAGAGTACTACAAAATGCTACTGGTGTGGATCCTGTTCTTGATTCAGCTATTCATTACTACTTAGATGAAGAAGATGAATTCGATGACGACGATGATTACAAGGAACTTGATTTTTAATGAGTTGGTACACTAAAATATCGAAAGATATTTCTTATATTCCAGATGCCGTGGAATACTTTAATGCTGAGTTAATGGTGGCAAAAGATGAAGTCCGTATAACAGGTAATATTGAAAGGGCGGCCGCGAGTATGCCCGGCATCGTGGAACAAAGATTTAGTCAACTTCAAGAAATTGAAGCAATTTTAGAATATCTTAACATAGAATTAAGAAGGTTAAAGAGTCAAAGCTTCAGAAAGTATCTTGAAAACTATCAACGTTCATTAAGTTCGAGAGATTGTGAAAAATTTGTGGAAGGTGAGGCAGATGTAGTTGATTTTGAAAAAATTATTAACGAATTTGCCTTACTACGTAACAAATGGCTTGGAATAACAAAAGCATTAGATCAAAAACAATGGCAAATTACTAACATAATTAAATTACGAGTCGCCGGCATGGAAGATGCCTCAGTTTAATATTGAGTAATTGTTGACAAAACAATATTTTTTTCATATAATGAAAATATGACAACAATAGACACGTTATTGATAAAAATTATGGACTCAGTAGAAGCAGATGTGCTGAGATCTCTTCCAAAAAAAGACTTAAAAGTCCTTGTTAATCTTTCTCGAAGTGTTTCAAATCCAAGTTTTATTACTGAAAGTCAATCAAAGCTTCTGATTAAAGTTTTATCTCTTTACAGTAAAAAATTTACAAATTTTACCGAAGAAATTAATACTGCATTAAAAAATCCTTCATGGTCAAAAATTTTTAGACCGGCTGATGAGACCAAAAAAATTAATTTTAAGATAGATAGAGACGGAATTTCTCAAATTTTGATAGAATCTCATTATTCTTATGAAATTAAGCAAATTTTAAAAGAACTTAGTGAACTAGTACCATTATCTAATTCTTCTCAAAAACACAAAACACTGTCTTGCCCATTGACTGAAGAAAATTTAGTCTCAGTAATCGAAAAACTGCAACCTTTAGATTTCGAAATTGATGAAGATTTAATGAACCACTATAATGTCATAAAATCTTGGTCAGAATTGGATATTTTATCTCAGTTTGCTGTTAACAACATAACTAATCAAAATTTTCAAAAAAAACTTTTGGAAGAATTTAATGATAAAGATGTTAACGATTTACTAATTGCCGACAGAAGTATAAGATTTCAGTATATTTGCAAATTTCCTGAAAAAAATGATGAAAATTTAACCAATATCTTGGTCAGACGTAATAGAAGCACGATTTGGGTCGACAAAAAGAAATTTTCTTTAGACAATATTTTTAACTCATTAATAGAATTATCAAGATTTCCAGTCATGTTTATTTTTGACTCGCATGACTCGGAAAAATGTCTCGATGATTTACAAAAAATTGGTAAAATTTTGGAAAAAAACGGAATTTCTGATGGCATAGGCATTTACTTTAGATTACCTAATCAAGGTGCAGGAAAAGAATTTAATAAAATTATTTCAGAAAAAGGATATAATTCCTTTTTAGATGACAACATAAAAGTAGTTGGTATTCAAAATGGAAAAATTCCTAAATTTTTCATAAAAAATGACTGGAAACCCATGTCTGTAGTAACTTTGTGCAGTTATTTAAAAAATAGCAAAACAGCAGTTTTTTCCGATAACTGCGACTTAATTTTAGTTCACACAGACAATGAACCACTTGATCATATGAGACAGCTTAAATGGCAGTAAGACTAATAATTAAAGACGAAGTTAATATAAAACTCGAAAATTTACCTCTTGAGACAAGAAAAAAACTAGTAAACACTTTTAAGTACGAAGTTCCTTATGCAAGATTTTTACCTCATGTAAAACTTGGAAGAGGAGACGGATCTAAAACTTTATTTGGTTTAGGAGGAAACGGATATCTGAGCCAATTAGAAAAAATTTTAGAAATTTTAGGCAAATCAGGTATCGAGATAGACGAGATTGTTGATAATAGGCAAGCTCACAAGTTAATTTTCAACAAAGTAACATCTTCATATTGGGCCGACCAAGGAAAAATTTGGGGAGCAGGTCATAGGTTTGAAGGTCAGCCTATAATGTTAAGAGATGACCAAGTAGAAGTTGTAAATCGTTTCTTAGAGAACCCACAAAGTTTACAAGAAGTCGCTACAGGTGCTGGAAAAACCATCATGACTGCAACACTAGCACATCTTTGCGAACCTTACGGCCGTACGATTGTTATAGTTCCAAATAAAGATCTAGTAACTCAAACAGAAGAAGATTTTGTTAATGTTGGTTTAGATGTCGGTGTGTATTTTGGTGATAGAAAAATGATAGGTCACACTCATACTATTTGTACATGGCAAAGTCTTAACATTTTAGACAAGAAAAGCAAGAACTGGGATGAAGATCAAGCATTGACTTTAGCAGAATTTTTAGACGGTGTATCGACAGTAATAGTAGACGAAGTACACATGGCTAAAGCAGAAGTTTTAAAAAATTTATTAACACAAAACCTTTGTAATGCTCCTATAAGATGGGGGTTAACTGGTACAATACCTAAAGAAGATTGGGAAGCAGAAAGCATTTTTATAAGTTTAGGTCCTGTTATTGGCGGTATATCTGCATACGAATTACAAGACATTGGTGTTTTATCTAATTGCCACGTAAACATCAAACAATTATTAGATGTTAAACAATTTAAAAGTTATTCAGATGAATTAAAATACTTGGTAACGGATAAATCGAGAATGACATTTATTAGCAATTTTGTTAAACTAATTGCTGAAACAGGCAATACATTAGTTCTTGTGAATAGGATTGATTCAGGCGAATTTTTAGTAGATCAAATAGAAGATGCTGTTTTTATATCAGGCAAAGTGACCGGAACAAAAAGGAAAGAGGAGTATAAAGGACATGCTACTAGCGATAAAAAGATTACTGTGGCGACTTACGGTGTGGCCGCTGTTGGCATTAATATTCCTAGGATTTTTAATCTGGTCCTTTTGGAGTCCGGAAAAAGCTTTACAAGAGTTATACAAAGCATTGGGCGAGGCATTCGAAAAGCAGAAGACAAAGACTTCGTTCAAATCTGGGATATCACGAGTACCTGTAAATACGCAAAGCGGCATCTTACGGAGAGGAAGAAGTATTACACGGAAGCAAAATATCCATACACAATCGAAAAAATTGATTGGCAAAAATAATAAAAACAAAGACGAACATGAAGATTTTAACCTTAGATAACAAAACATTTCTATTAAACAATCTACCAGATGAAGTAGATGACAACACAAGATTTGCAGTTTTAGATAATTCCTCTCCGGCAGAACCAGACTTCTATTTTATGCCTTTAATTTTCTTAGAAAGTTTTAATGCACCTGCAATGGTTCTTAAAATAGGAGAAAATGAAGTAACAATGCCTATCGATTGGAGTATTGCTGTAGGAGATAGTAGCAGCTCTAATGAAATCGAGATACTACCGTTGACTAGTTTAAATGATAGAGGTTTTGAAGCATTAATATTCAATCCTAAAAGTAGTTTTAGAATTGAATTTAAACCAATTGAAATCATAAACTTTTATAACGATGTGAAATGGTATTTTCCTAAAATGAAAAATGGACAGCTTTTAGCTGTACCTATCAATGATGGAGATAAACCGGATTGTGCATACTTTGTTAAAGAAATTAGTAGACAAAGTGAGATTATACATTTAGACAGGTTATTATAATGGGACAATTGACACCAGGTGCTACATACATATACGAAAAAGCCAATGGAATAACTTATGCTAGAGAGTTAGGTGCTCCTCCCAGTGAAAGATTTGAAGTTGGAAGAGATTTTGAAACTAAAACACTCTTTGGTAAAACAATCGACGAGTTAGAAAAAATGGCTGATATGATGACTTCAGCTGATAATAATCCAATTTTAAAACATGCATTAGAACGTGCCTTTACGATTTATGAACTAATTAAGGAACATAAGCATGGCGATTAAAATTGGTTATTTTCAGCCCATTGTTATGGCTATAGATGATGTGCCTCCTTTAGAATTTAGTAAGATGTACGCATTGACAGAAAATCTGCATCGCCATCCAGAATTAAATGATTCAGGAAATCCTGCAATTAGTATACGTGGGGGTCAACAAATTCAAGTATATCCTAACGAGTTAAACATAGATGTATCCTGGTTAGTAAAATACTTCGAAGACATTTGTCAAGGGTATATGGAAATAGTATCCAGTCAAAGCGGTACAGAAGATCTAAAGTACTGTAAACCTGTTGTAAACAGCATTTGGACTATTAGACAATATCCAGGACAATATCAAGAAATGCATAGTCATCCTGGTGGAAATATTAGCGGAAACGTCTATCTAAGTGCTCCTGAACTTGAAATAGATAGTTACAAGTCCGACAGTCAATTACTCTTTAGCTTTCCTCAAACTAAAGATATTACTAAATTTATAATGAATGATACAATGAGATATACTCCTGTGCCAGGAACTGTTATACTTTTTCCTAGCTACTTGCCTCACACTGTTTATCCATGGAGAGGAACTGGAACACGAACAGTTTTAGCATTTGATGCTGTACTAAGGCCTAAAGATGAGTAAGAAAAATAAGCATATAGATCTGTTTAAAGAAATTATACCTTGTGTTGATCTTAATCAAAAAGGATTATGGGATGCAGTCGACGAGGAAGCTAGAAAAGAAATAAAATCGGATCTGTATAATCTTATTAGATATATTAGCGGTGTAAAAAACGCAAATAAAGAAATACAAGCACATTTTGTTCTTGCAGTAAATGAGTATTTTAACAAGAACTTTTTTGCACTCCAGAAGGATCCAAAACTTTTGTGGATGCTTCTTTGTATGTGTAATTATGACGGCCAAACAACTTTCTTCCATGAATACATACCTCATAAAAGACCTACAACTAAAAGAATTGATTTCTTAGCAAGTATACATCCTTCACATAAAATAGAAGACATTGAATTGATGGCAGAATTAATATCAGACGAAGAGTTAAAAGATCTAGCCGAAGGTCATGGAATCGATGATGCTACTATAAAAAAATTACTTAAATGATGAATCTTACATCAAGTCAAAAATATATCTGTACATATTGTAATCATTCATTTACTAAAGAAAAAACTTTAGCAGTACATGTTTGCGAACAAAAAAGGAGAGCACTGGCTAAAAATGAAAAGCATGTACTAATAGGTTACGAAACATATAATCAGTTTTACAAAATTAATCAAAATATGTCGGGACAAAAAACTTATGACGAATTTTCTAGAAGTCCTTATTATAATGCTTTTGTCAAATTTGGCAGCTTCGTTAGCAATGTTGACCCACTATATCCCGATAAATTTATTAATTATATTGTTACGTCAGGCGTTAAATTAGACCACTGGTGCAGAGACGAGTTGTATGATAATTACGTTGTTGATTTAATTAAGAAAGAATCAGTTGAAACTGCTTTAGAAAGAAGTATCGCTCATATGATATCATGGGCTGACAAATATAATGCATCTTGGAATCATTATTTTCTATATGTTAGTCTTAGCAGAGCAACATTTGATATAAAGGACGGAAAAATAAGCCCTTGGCTTATTCTTAATTCTGTAAATGGCAAAACTATGCTTAAAAAGCTGAATGATGAACAGCTATCTTCTATAAGTACTATTATGGATCTACCCTTTTGGATGAACAAATTTAAAAATAATCCCGAAGATGTAGAACTTGTAAAGGAAGTTGTTAAGGAATCAAATATATGACTAGTACTAATCATGTGCCGTCTAACGTTGATGCATTAAAGTTAGATATTCAAGTTGCAATCGATGAAGAAGATAATTCAGTTTATGTAAAATTTTTAGGATTTGATAATTTAGAAGATGCTGAGAAATATGCAGATCATCTTGCAGAATATCTACCTCTAATGTTGTTTGAATCTAAGATAGAACACTAATGCCAGATATCGATATTGATTTTCCAGACAGATCTGCTGCACTTGAGAAGTTCAAGCACATTTCTGCATCTATAAAAGACGAATCGGAAAATTTTAAAAAACACAATACAGGAATATACTGTACTCTTATTCCTCATAATCCGTTTACAAACATTAGTACAATTGATTATAAAGAAGCAGAAGAGAGAGGATATTTTAAAATTGATTTTTTGAATGTTAGTGTATATAACGGAGTAAAAAATAAACAACATCTTAAAGAATTAATGGAGACAGAACCACTATGGGATCTACTGGAACAAGACGATTTCACAAATTTACTATTCCACGTAAATGGGCATGGGAACTTATTGAGACAAATGAAGCCTCGTTCTATAGAAGAATTGGCAATGTGTCTCGCTTTAATCCGCCCTGCAAAGAAACACCTAATAGGGAAGACTTGGAAAGAAATTGGGGAGACGATTTGGAAGAAACCAGAGAACGGTGACTACTACTTTAAAAAAGCACATGCTGTTGCATATGCACATGTTGTTGTAATTCAAATGAATTTAATCTGTGAAAATCTAAGCTACGAATACGGTTAATTTTTGTTAGGATTTCTTACTAGTTGTACACTCTTGCGCTTTACTCGTTTCAAAGTTAAATTCATTAAATTAACTACTGGTCCTAAAATAATTCGAGTATCTTTGCTGTTAAAAGTCTTGATTGCATAAGCAAAAGGCTGTATCTGCTCTCTGCAAAATATATTAATTGGAAACTGCCTGTTACTTTCCCACCACCAAGTTTCACCTATTTCTAAGAAAACAGCCCTTTCTTCACTTGTTTTAATAGCATTTAGGTCGTAAAAACTAGTGACGTATTGATCCTGGTTAATAATTATACCAATGTACTCATTTTCACCGTAATTTATTACCGAAATAAAGGGTAAATTTTGTTCTACTTGACCTCTAAGTTTTGCCATAAATATATATAAAGGTTTGCACGATATGCAAAAAATTCAAAGTTATTTATATCCAAACAGATCAATAGCCATTGCAGATACGGCAGCTTTTATTACGGAGTATAAAAGAGTGTACGCTAGAACCATTAAAATATACGGCGGTATCGACAATACCGTCCAGTTCGAAATAATGAACACAGATCAAAAGCGTTTAGATTTGTCGACTTTTCAATCTATTGTGCTGAATATCATGGATTACGAAAATAACAGTGTTCTAGAATATCCTTTAACAGCTACACCGATTAAAGGTATAGCAACTGCGACTATTTCTGCTTCTGATATAGAAGAATTAAAATTACAATCCTTTAAGTACACACTAACTGGATTAGACGATGACGGGAAAGACATACTATTTTATGTAGACAGTCATTTTAATGCTATCGGAACACTGGATCTAGTAGGAGAAGCATTGCCTACTTTTAGAGATCCTACAATATATGAAAGTTTTACTGCCGAGATAGATTTAGACGGTGTACCTATCTATCACAGTAGTGCTATACCTGCCAAATTTTATGAAGCAGTGCCTACTACATCATTAAATTTTGAAATTCAAGTAACTGGATTTACAGGTTCAATTTGGTTGGAAGCAACTAAAAACGATACAATTAACACCGAAGCTTGGTTAGCGGCTGGAAAACCTTTTGGATCTTGGAATCAACGTTTAGAGGACGGTTTGTACACAGGTGTAATACCTTTTGCTCAAAATATTCCAGTTGGAGAGTACAGCTATTTTAGAGTAAGTTATCAAACTAACACCATAAACGGTATCGGAGCAAGTTTTGATGTTAGTCAGAAATTAGATGGTACATATAATGTTGTTATCGATCACGGCGGTACAAATTACGGTGTAGGAAGTCTTATAAAAGTTCCCGGCAGTCAATTGGGCGGAGTAGACGAAGTAAATGACTTAATAATTCAAGTCAATACAATTAATAGCTCTGGTGTTTATAGTAGCTATACAGTAAGTTCAATTTCAAATGTTACTTGGACAGGAACATCTGTCGTGGGTACAAACACGTTTAAGGTTTCAGGTTCAAATTATTCCGGTAAAGTTGACAAAGTCACTGTATCTCAGTAAAATATAGGCTATGGGCCTAATAACTGATACAATTAGACAGCATCTTCCTTTCAAAAGAAAAACAACTCCTAGCGGATGGATTAGTTTCAATGCTCCTTGTTGCGACGATACTCGCAGCCGAGGAGGAATTATATTCAATGCAGGCGATGCAGTTAGTTATCACTGTTTTAATTGCCAATTCAAATGCAGCTGGCAACCAGGTCGTACATTAAGTCAAAAAATGAGGAAGTTCTTGAGACTCCTTAACATGAGCGACGATATAATTAGTAAACTGTCTCTCGAAGCTTTAAAATTACATGACGAAGATGCCGAATCTATAAAAGATATGGTTCCTACATTTCACGAAAGAGCACTGCCAATGGGTGCTCGTACAATTTGTGATTGGGAGAGTTGGTCTATATTAGGAGGAGAACTTCCAAAAGAGGTAGTAAATGTCGCCTATTATTTAATGGATCGAGGTATAAGATACGACGAATATCCGTTTTTTTATACTAATAAAATTGGATTTAATAATCGAGTCATCATTCCTTTTTATATGGATAATATAATAGTAGGTTGGACAGCCAGAGCTATAAACGATGCAAGACCTAAGTTTATTTCTGAACAACAACCTGGTTATGTGTTTAATCTTGATAATCAAAAAAATGACAGAAAGTTTGTTTTAGTCTGTGAAGGTCCTTTCGATGCTATTAGTATACAAGGTTGCGCATTACTAGGATCTGAGATTAAAGATCAACAAGATTGGTTATTGAAAAGATTGAATAAAGAAATTGTTTTAATTCCAGACAGAGATCACGAAGGTCCTAAAACAGTAGAACAAGCTATTGAACGAGGGTGGTCAGTAAGTATGCCTAGTTGGCCAGATGAAGTTAAGGATGTGAATGATGCTGTAGTGAAACTTGGTAGATTAACTACCTTGTGGCTAATTACACATGCTAGGGAATCTAATCCTCTTAAAATTCGATTACGTGCAAAATCATGGTTCAACGTAAAATAAAAATTCCCAAGCACGGAGGACCAGATGGACAAGGACTTCCAAAAGAAGTCTTTGAAAAACTGTTTGCTGTTATAGACGATACATCATTATCGGACAATGATATTAAATCTGCAATAGAGTTATGTCTTTCAATAAGTACACAAGAACAATGGAACGGAGAATATCGAGCATTATTGCTTGAAAAAATTAAATGAAACAAAATACAGATTACGGATACGATATACAAAAGTTATATCTCGAAATGATGCTAGCCGATGCGGCAACTTTTTCAAGATGTCAAAGCATTTTCGATCATACATTGTTTGATCGAAAATTGCAGGTTGCTGCTGAATTTATATCAAACTATGTCAATGAACACAATGTTGTTCCTACTGAAGAAATTGTAAATGCAGCAACTAACAGTAACTTTAAGGTACATACAGATTTAAGAGAAGAACATTTTGATTGGTTATTACAAGACTTTGAAACTTTTATCAGGCATAAAGGATTAGAAAGAGCCATTCTTGAATCTGCAGATATGCTAGAAAAGGGAGAGTATGGTCCTGTAGAAGATAAGATTAAACAAGCAGTTCAAGTTGGTCTACAAAAAGACATGGGTACAGATTATTTTGCAGATCCAAGAAGTAGATTAATGAAGATCAAAGATAAAAATGGACAAATATCTACAGGGTGGAAAGCGGTCGATGAAAAACTTTTTGGAGGATTCAATAGAGGGGAGCTTAACATCTGGGCTGGAGGCTCTGGTGCAGGTAAATCGTTATTCTTAGCTAACATAGGAGTTAACTATGCTCTTTCTGGTCTTAATGTTTTATATCTTACACTAGAACTTAGTGAAGAACTAGTTTCAATGCGAGTTGATGCAATGGTAACTGGAATTCCTACTAGAGAGATTTTTAAAAACATCGACGATGTTGAAATGAAAGTAAAATTAATAGGAAAAAAATCTGGACATTTACAAGTCAAATATATGCCTAGCGGAAAAAATGCAAATGATGTTAGAGCATACTTAAAAGAATATGAAATAAAAATGGGTCACAAAATTGACGTTCTTCTTGTTGATTATATGGATCTGTTGATGCCGTTGAGTAAAAAGATTAGTGCAGAAAATTTGTTTGTTAAAGACAAGTATGTTTCCGAAGAGCTAAGAAATCTGGCTGTTGAAAAGAATTGTATTTTTGTAACAGCAGCGCAGCTTAACAGAGGAGCAGTTGAAGAAGTAGAATTTGACCATAGTCATATTTCAGGAGGTTTGAGTAAAATTCAAACTGCAGATAATGTATTCGGTATTTTTACTTCTAGGGCTATGCGAGAAAGAGGAAGATATCAGATTCAATTAATGAAAACTCGTAGTTCTAGCGGCGTAGGTCAAAAGATTGACTTAGATTTTAATGTAGATACTTTACGAATTACAGATGTAGAAAACGAAGAAGGTTACGGAAATTCTAATACTCCAAGTGCAGGAAGTGCATTGTTGAATAGCATAAAGCAACGAAGTACAGTTACAGAAGATCCATCTGCTGGAGCTCCAATTCCAAAAGTAAAAGCTAACGTAGAAAGCTCAAAATTAAGAGAATTATTAAATAATCTTCCGGACGATATTTAACTACAAACATTAAGTTAATTTTTCGGTAAATACTAGTCTAAGTTCAAGGACTAGTAATATGCCCACTTTGCCAGCACGAAGTTTTAGATTATATGGACGCCCAAGCAATATTTTAGATGCTATCACCGGGGAACCAGGTGAATTCTTTTTTGATACCACAACTAATAGCCTTAGAGTATACGACGGTGATACTTTTGGCGGCGAACTTATGGCAAATCGCACATGGGTCGAGACGGAAGCGGTTGTAAGTGCTGTAGAAAACGGTATCTATACCACAGGATCATATTCTAATCCAAGTTGGATAACTAGTCTAGCTGGGAGTAAAATAACTGGAGATATTTCAGGAAACGCAGGTTCTGTAACTAATGGAATTTACACTACAGGATCATATTCGGACCCGACTTGGATAACCAGTCTTTCGGCTAGCAAACTTACAGGCACAATAACCGCCACTTCTGTGACTAACGGTGTTTACACTACAGATGTAGGAACTGTGACTAATACTATGTTGGCGGGAGGAATTACTGCTGATAAATTAGTTAATACTTCTTTTACATTAGGTGATTCTAATTTAACTTTAGGGTCAACTACTACAACATTAACAGGTTTAACTAGTGTATCTAGTAGCTCATTTACTGGATCTTTAACCGGTAACTCGTCTACTGCTACCACTTTACAAACAGCGAGAAATATCAATGGTGTAGCATTTAACGGTAGTGCAGATATAACTATTACAGTAAATGCAAATAATTTAATTGGGACCACTCTCAATTCTTCTATAGTAAATTCAAGTTTAACAAGTGTAGGTACTCTTACTTCTGTTACAGTATCTGGATCTTCGGTAATGAACGGAACTGCAACTATACAAGGCGAAGTAACGGTAAATAACGATATTACCGTTACAGGGAATGTAATCGTCGATACTAATCCTACCACTAAATCACACGCAACAAATAAAAGATATGTAGACGCTAGAGCAACAGCTTTATCAATCGCACTAGGTTAAGCAAGGAAATTTTAAATGGCAAAAAAGCAACTTACAAACTATAAATTTTATCCTGGAGTTATTCCTCCAGGATACAACTTATATCCAAATGCTGTACAAATTATAAATGTGAATAAAGCTTTCCTTATAGATGAGATGAAAGCTTATATACAATTTAAAGTAAATGAAGGATTAGGAATTTGGGCAGGTTATACCTATGATGAAAGTAAATGCGAAAGAGATACAGAGTATATTTTAAATGCTTATATCTATGACATGACATACGGTGGTAATTCATTAACATATTACGTAGCGTCTAGATACTACATTCAAGGAGTAATACAGGTTAATAATAGTCAAGTAGAAGTAGAAACCCACACATACCTAAACAATATTATAGCGACTAATATTTTAACTAATACAACATACTCTGCTTACACTACTACACCTCAAGCAACAAACTTATTAGCAGTCGAAGCAGCTGGTATTACTAAATTTCTTTCTTTATCAAGCATTATACCTGATGTAATAGAATTTGGTACAGGGGAATTACCCGACCCTGTTGCTCCTAATAACACCAACGGAAATCTATTACCAAATGCTGTTGATTTACTCGAAGCTAATAAGAGATTTATATTAGAAGAAACAATTGCATTTATTGCCTACAATGTAGAAAATAATATCGCACCTTACATATTCTTTACATATAATGAAATTAAATGTAGAAGAGATATTAGTTATGTTTTAGAAGCATACATTTCAGACCTAAAAAAAGGCACAAATACAGAAACAAATTTTGTAGCTAGCAAGTACTGGGAATACGGAACTCCCCAAGTAGACGGAGACAGAGAACCGGAAATAGAAGCTCATATTTTCATAAAAAACTTAATTGAAAATTATATTTTTGAAAATATTCCTTACACTCAAAAACAAATTGTTGTCAATCAAGCAATAGATTTGTCAAAAACTCCAGAGGATCCGGCATACACAAGAGTAACAGAACTTTCTAATACAGTTACGGAAGTAATTGAGTTTGGATTAGATTATCTTCCCACTGACATATCAAATAAAGGTTACATTAAGATTCCAGGATTTTATAAGCTAAAAGATTTTTTATTAGTTACTAACACTTCAAGAAACATAATAATGTATAACTTTGCAGACCCTGATACATCTGCAACAGTAACCTACAGTGAAGAATTTGACGAAGATTTTGCAGGTGCATTATTTGGAAATGATAAAATTACCACATTAGTATTTGATGTAGATACTAGCAGCATGATGGTAACCGACAACATACAAATCTTTGTAGAAGGTAAAGAACAAGCAGTTAGACTGAATCCAATTGCAACTGATGCAATGGAAAGAATGAAAGTTGGTATACCACAGTCAATGCTTGACGCAGACTTTGAATACGGACTTCAGCCTACTAAATGGCAAGCACTAGCGCAGATGCGAAACTACCCTAGTGTATATGAAATTCCGGGAAGTGATATTGCAGTTACTAACGTTACAACCGATGCAAGTGGAGGAGGAGCAGGAGCAAGTTTAATTACAGTTACTACACAAAGTGCTCATGGATTGTTAGCAAGCGATCCTATTACCATTAAAGCTTTAGCAAATACTATATCGGGATTCAGTAGAGCAGAAGGTACATTTTTAGTATTTCAAAAAACTGGGGAAAATTCGTTTACATACTATGCCAAGGCAAAAGTAGGAACGACAAACGGCCAAGTTCTAGCAAGCACATACACACAACTTAGAAAAGGAGGATTCTATACTGGCGCAGCAATTGGTAATCCAACTTTCTCTGTATTCTCTGCAGGTAATTCTGGAACAGTTACTACAAAATTTATTACTGAGTCAGGTAGTACTGTTATTGGATTTTTAGGATCGCCTCCACCTATTGGATCTCCAATATCGGGAACAGGAATAGGATCTGGATCTCAAGTGTCATCTGTAAGCGGAAGCGGAGGACTTGTGACATCTACTTCTCTTACAACTAAAGCATTAATAGGTGACAGTTCTATAACAGTTGACAGCACAACCGGTATAGGGTTAGGGTTGGTGATCGACAGAGGCGACGGAAGAGCAGTTTCCATAACAAATGTTAGCGGAAATGTTTTAAGTTTGAGCGGCGCATTAACTTCAGAAATAATAGGAACAAATGAAAACTATACAGGTCGCACTCAAGATTTCACCAATGGATCTGGATTAGGAGCAGTGTTTACGATAGCTAGAACCGGAGCAAGTTATTCTACTAGCATAACAAATCCGGGCGGCGGATACATTGCAGGTAATGTAATAACTATTAACGGATCACAATTAGGAGGAGTAGATATTACCAATGATGCTAATCTTACTATTGTAAGTGCATCATCGATTAACAGTGTTTCTACACTGAACAATGCTACTTTAACCGGAGGAATGGGATATTCAAATACTATAGGAGCAATAACTACGGTTCTTCCAGTAGGAGGATTAGGTTGTACCTTGGATACAACAACGTCATCGGGATCAATAACTGCAGTGTCTATTAATAACGGAGGTTCAGGATACAGCGTAGGCGATACACTCAGAGTGGATCAAACTGTAGGAAGAGTTCTTACTATTACATTCACACCAGGATTAGGAACAGGTTATTCTTCTGCAACTAATGTGACCACAACAGGAGGCGGCGGCTTTAATTTAACTGTTGATATTATTGATGATGGTTTAGGTGGAATTCAATTTATCAGTATTGCAAATGGTGGAGAAGGTTATGCACCAGGGGATCTAATCACAATTACTGGTGGAAATGCAGATGCTACTTTTAGCGTAGTATTAGTATCTTCTCTTGCAACAATTCAAGTTGCCAGTGTAAACCCTGGAGGTGCAATCTTATCTGTATCAACAACAGGCACACCAATTACTGCTCCTATTGTAGATTTTTACAGTTCTTTCACAGTAAGTGAACCTACTACGGCTCAAATAGCAGACGGAAATACAGGAATATCATACAGTGCTATTGCAACTATACAAATCACTTTTACATCACCACATGGATTATTACCAGGGAATACAATTACCACACAAATCACAAGTACAGGAACAGGCGCACAACTAGCAGCAGGGCCATTTTTTGTAGAACAAGTACCTAGTTCTACTACATTGAGATATACTGCAAGAGGTGCAGGAACTATTCAAAACACACTTGTAGGTGTTGTCTATGGAAGACCAGACAGCTTTTTTGTTCACAGACCTTTTGACGGAGGTGTCCAATTAGGCACGGCCAGTCCTGCTCATGGAGCCAATGCAATACGTATGAGTAAAAAATATATACGTTATCAATCAGGTAAAGGAGTTATGTACAATACAGGTGCGCTGTTTGCACCTAGCTACGATATAAGATCTATGACGTCTACTGGTACAGCTATAGGAAGTACAGTAACTCTAACCACAGACGATACAGATCACGGGTGCCAAGTAGGCGGAGTAATAGTTATTACCGGAGTTGCAACAAGCGGTTACGATGGCACTTATACTGTAACAAGTATTATCAATGAACGTTCTTTAACTTTTACTTCAAATAGAATTTTAGGATCAACAACAGCAGAACTTAATTCTCCTTGCCAAATGGCAATTAAGAATTGGCATGGATCTACCATCAGAGCAGGAATTTTCGATGACCAAAATGGAATGTTTTGGCAGTATGACGGTATCACTATGGCTGTTGTTAAAAGATCAAGTACATTCCAGCTAGCTGGAAATATTGCAATTAATGCTAATTCTAATACAGTTGTAGGAACTAATACTAGATTCTCCGACCAGCTAGCAGCAGGTGACAGAATTGTAATTAGAGGGATGACTCACGTTGTTACTGATGTTGCTTCTCAAACTTTAATGTATGTTTCTCCGGATTATAGAGGAGTAAGTAATCTCACAGAAGCTAAGATTACTAAGACAATCGATTTAATAGTTCCACAAGAAAATTGGAATCTGGATCCTCTTAATGGTAGCGGACCTAGTGGTTATAGAATTGATGTAACTAAGATGCAAATGATTGGTATTCAGCATACTTGGTACGGTGCAGGATTTATCGATTTCATGCTACGAGGTGCTGATGGTAATTATGTTTTTGCTCATAGATTCCGTAACAGTAACTTTAATCCAGAAGCATATATGAGAACGGGTAACCAACCTGTTAGATACGAAGTTATTAACGAAGGCGCCAAAGATAAGTTAGCAGCTAACATAGATTCCTTACAAGATACTATACCCTTAACTAATGCATACTGGTTCCCAACAGCCGGTACTGTATCAATTGAAAATGAACTAGTACGATATACAGGAAATACCGGAACAGCATTGACGGGGTGTGTTAGAGGCACTTCATTAACACAATTTACTGCTGGAAGTACACGTAGTTTTACCGGTACAGTAGCCGCAATTCATGCAAGAAACACAGGGGTTGTGTTAGTGTCAAACACGATTACTCCAATTATTAGTCATTGGGGTAGTGCATTTATGATTGATGGTCAGTTTGACAGCGATAGAGGATATATTTTTAATTATGCGGCTACAGCTATTAGTGTAAGCGCAGATAGAGTTACTGCATTCTTAATTCGTCTGGCACCTAGCGTAAGTAATGCTCAAGTGGGAGATCTAGGTGATAGAGAATTATTAAACAGAGCACAATTGTTATTGTCTAGTATCAGCTGTACGTCGGATAGTGTCACTGGCGGTGGTGCTATTGTTGTTGAAGGTGTGTTAAATCCTAGTAACTATCCAACCGATCCTACAAAAATTACTTGGACTGGTTTATCAAGTAGTGCAGCGGGTGGACAGCCAAGTTTTGCACAAATTGCCGCGGGAGGTTCGGTTACTTGGTCAGGAAATGTAACAACTAGTACTGCTACCATACAAGGAGCATTTACAACAACAATTACGGCAAAGGCTTTTAACTTAGCCACCCAAAGCCTTACTGCAGTATCTTTTAATCAAGTAAATGCAACTGTAACTGCATACAGTAGTACTACTTTTAATAACTACAGACGAGCTTTTCAGAACAACAGAAACGATTTTATTATTCCTACAAGCCAATATAACGCTCTACTAAGCACTACACCTATAACTGTAGGTGATACAGTTCAGGAATTTTTCTATATAGGTGGCAATAGAACTATTACAGGTATCACAGTTGATTACTTGACTATTGGCATTACGCCTTACACTAGAATTATAATGAATTCAAGCCCTGCTGGCAATAGTGATCAAGCTTCGTTTGATGGCTCTAATAACGTAAACGTTACTATTATAAGTCAACATACTTTACGATTCAGCTCTGCTCTAAGTAATGCGAGAAATGATTTCTTAATTACATCTGCACAATATAGTACAGTAACTATTGCCAATGCTGATGTATTAAGTAATGCAACTTATCTAACTGGTGGCCAAGGCATAAGCTCCATTACAACAAATTATGCTCTAGTATCAGGTGTAAGTTATGTGAGAATAATTATGACTGGTGTTGCTAACGCAACTAGTCCTGCTGGAGCAGGCAACAATCAAACTGTAACGGTTGCATCAGCATCTACTAACACATATAATAGAGCATTAAATACCACACGTTCGGACTTCCTGATTACAAACACACAATACGATTCATCGGGTATACAAACCAGTGATGTGCTAAGTGCAACAACGTATATTACAGGAGGACAAACAATAAGCAGTATTACCAGAAGTTTTATTAATATTGGAGGAGTGGATCATACTCGTATTGTAATGAGTGCAGTCGCAAATGCAGCAAGCCCAGTTAATGCAGGTAATGACATTACTGTTACTGTAAGAGCAGCAAACACAGCAGCTAGTTATATCAACACCAACTTCTTGTTCTTTGACAGTGCAACATGGTTGGCCAGTGGAGCAGCAGTTGGTACACGAGTTGATACAGCCGTAACTACTCAATTCCCAGCTGGAACCAGTGTTACACAGATTACCACTCGAACATACGGTGCATCTACTGTTTATCGTGTTGTTTTCACCCAATCTAGTACTGGTACACTAGCTGCAGGTAGTACCGTACAATTTAAATTTGGTGCGCAGTATGCATTACCTGGAGAACAGGTATTTTCGTTCATTACTAATCCGGGAGAAAGTGCAGACTTGAGTTTAGAAGCACTAAAAGAGTTAACTGCTACAGCGATTGGTGGACGAGGTACATTCCCCAACGGACCAGACGTACTAGCAATTAATATCTATAAAGTTAGTGGTACAGCAACACCAGCTAACTTAATTCTACGTTGGAGTGAAGCGCAGGCTTAAAAACTGTTCCAAGTTCCCCAGCCTAACATAGGGCGGCCATCAAAGGCCCACATGTCAAGATCGCCGCCCGACTTTACCCAATGTATGAATACCTGTATCTGTTCACGATTCTTATAGGGTTCACGCCAATGTGGAATTTCACACCCTTTGTATATGACCATATCACCTGGGTATAATATTAATTCTTCACCGTCAAAGAATATAGGCCACGGCTCTTGATCTATACTAACACATAGACTAGCACTGATTTCGCAGCTTTGTCTATCTGTATGCCGCACCATCTCGGCACCTTTGAAGTAAACACGACTATAACTAAATGTAGGTGTTATGTCAAAACCTACTTCGGCTCTAACAATGGGCGTAAGTATAGAAAATAAACTTTCTGTAACTAAAGGACTGGCCATACCAGAAGCGTGAGCAGTTACGGGATGTCCGTCGGCAAATGCATTGGTATCGTTAGGATCTGTACCAGTTCGTAGATATCTTAAATCTGACTGCAGACGAAGTGCAGTTTCTACTAGTTTTAGGCACTGCGGCTCTAAAACATTTCTTAATACTGTGTAGGGTTTCATCTTCTATTTACACTATAAATATCTAGTGTGGGAGATTTCTATGAATAATCCGTATCCAGAATATCACACATTCATACACATTGCTTGCGTACCATGGCCTCACTGGGGCAAAGGCCAAATGGACTGGGTAGAAGGTATCACTGAGTTAGAAGCTTGGTTAAATATGTACACGGGTCCGCGTTGGGTGGAATGGTGCTGGGCAGAAAGCCAACTACAACGGTATTGGGAAATTAGCGTAGCTTTTAAGCAACCCAAATATAAAACACTATGCTTGCTCAAATGGGGTACCTAGCGCAAAAAAAATTCTGCGCAAAAAAAATTTGAGAAGTACTTAACGTCGCCTATGTGGTTGTTTTTTAACTCAGTTCTTATTATAATACTAATATGTATTTGCATAATTATATTATGTTGGCCCGACGATTTATCCCAAGATGACGATTAAACACATTAGATTACCATTACCTAGAGGTGCTGGAGGCATGGCTCCTGGTTTTTATCTCACTTCCTTAAGAAAAACTCTTGACCAATGGATCGGCTCTAAGCCAATTACTTACACATTAGAACCAAAAAAAGATTACACTGCAGAATTAAAGTTTGACGACCAACAACACTATACACTGTTTATGATGAGTTGGCCTGCAGAAGAATTATGGAAGGGTTACACCGTAATAAACGAATGACTCCGGCCACACTGCAAAACATAGTAAGAAAAAGTGCATTTGTAGATCAAGTGCAGTATTTCAAAGACAGTTACCCGATGTTTAGTTGGATAGACATTAACGTAACTGAACTCTGTAATAGAAAATGCGTATTTTGTCCTAGGGTGGATGAAGACCTTTATCCTAATCAACGATTGTACATCAGTACGGATCTTATCAATAAAATCGCACAGGAACTAAAAGATATCAACTACCAAGGTGCTGTAGTATTTTCTGGCTATGGTGAACCCACGCTACATCCACAGCTATCAGAACTAATACAGATACTCAGTCCTATTCGGGTAGAACTAGTCACTAACGGTGACACACTAACAGTGGATTCGATAAAAGAATACTATACACGGGGATTAAGTTATATGTGCGTTAGTTTATACGACGGCCCTGAACAAGTTGGTCGTTTTGAACAAATGTTTCATAGTGCAGGCATTGGCAAGGATCACTACATTCTAAGGGACCGTTGGCATAGCGAAGATCAAAGTTTTGGACTAACGCTGACCAATCGTGCAGGAACGCTACAGCTAGGTCCTGCGCCCTCAGTAAGACCCTGCTATTATCTGGCTTACAGCATGTGCATTGATTGGAACGGGGATGCGCTGCTGTGTGTGCAGGATTGGGAAAAACGACTAAAATATGGAAATTTATACACAGATACACTGGAGTCTGTATGGCGTAGCTCTAGATACAGTAGACAGAGACAGCAGTTAATATCGGGCAAGAGAACCAATAGTCCTTGCAGTAAGTGTAATGCACAGGGCACCGTACACGGCACTAATCATTCTCTAGCGTTTAGCAATCTAAAATAAATATTAAATCTGAGCTAAACTAAAATGAAAATTATAGAAGTTATTGAACAGTATACAACTAAACGTGGTGAACGCCAGCGTGATCAGCCCTACAGCTACGATTACCTACGTAAGCTATCTAGAGAAAAGAACGACGATGACAATAGTTCGGGTTGGTATAGTCGTGCAGTTCCTCACCCGCGAGATCCGCATACTTTTATCAAGAGTACCAAGTACACCAGCTATCTCAATGATGATGCATTTCACAAATATATAGAAATGGTTGTTAACCTACATAAAAAGGGCATAGACAATCCTTATTTTCCCGCAGTGTATGAAATCAAGATAACACGTGATAATGAAAAGAAAACACGCCCTCAGTATCATCTACAAGCACTACAAAAGCCTCAGTTATATGATGTAGAAGCACTTAAAGGCATGGCTGAACGTATGTTTCATGATCCTGAACGAATCGCAGATTCACAACACTCTGATGTAGTATGGAGCAGTATTTGTAGTGCGGTTAAGTATGCTGTACAGGACAATGACGTAAAACCAATCAAAGACACAGAACTACTACAGGCTGTAAAATACATTCGCGCACTAAAGAGAACTAACCCAGATTGGGACTTGGACATGCACAGTAATAATTTCATGATACGTGGAACCAGTGTGGGCCCGCAGCTAGTTATTACAGATCCAGTCAGTGACGCTGGACGCAGTATTCCAAATCAGTACGATTTCAATCGCGATAAAGAACTAGCACAGAAAAAACTAGCCAAAGCACAGGGCGGAGCAGCACAGAAACTGTACAAAGTTATTGTGTATGATCCCAACAAAGAAGGTTATATCCTGGGCGGTGAATTTTATGCTGCCAATGACAGACACGCCGAGGACAAACACACTAGACTAAGACATGCTGGAAAACTTAAAATTCCAACATATCCGCACAGTAATCAAATGTGGGACTCACTGGTATACCCTGCAGAACAAGCTGATCGTTTTCTAGCAAAATTAGGCGTAGAACCAAGTCCAAAACCATTTCCTAAGAAACAAGATTTTGGCCCTGCCCTTAGAATGGGCAGTGGTGGTACCGGCCTTTCAAAGAAGCCCAGTTGGTTTGATGACTTATCATGAGAGCCTACGAGTTTATTCCCGAAAGTACTAGTCCCAGCGTAACTGTACGACTAGCCAAAGAACTGCTGATAGCCATGGGATTTGCTCCTACTGGTCGACGCCGCGGCAGTCATGATGTTTGGAAAGACGAAACTGGACAACTGTTTACACTACCTCTAAACAAAAAAGAGCTAGAGTATGGAGTTACAAAGAATCTGCTGAGGCTGATTAAACAAAGAGAAAGCGCAGCGTCCAGCGCAAATTTTGATATCCGCGAAGCGGCAGCGGTAAACGCGAACTAGCGTTACGCACACGGCGCCCCTTGGCAGTCAACATAATGCAGAACCATAATAAATACTAGCACTATGAGATTCTACGAAATTAACGACCCCAAGTTCACTAAGTTTATGAACACCAGTATGGCTGTAAGGCAAGATCCTGAACCATACAGAGCAGACCCTAATACTACCATGGGATTCAATAATATGCCAGGGTATAAACATGCTTTTGACTACGGCATTGGTGTAATCAAAAGCTTGGATAAAAAAGCTAAAAAGTACTTTGCAGCAGCAGACGATGACGAGTTCTTTGACTACTTAATGGATCGTGCTAGAGCAGAGGGCAGAATTCCAAAAGGTAGTCACAGTCCTAAACGTACTCCCAAAGGCGCATTTATGGAAGAAGATCTACGCGAAGTAGTAGACTTGTTTGATGAAGTGTTCAATGATCCTGATATACAGGGATGGTCGTGGGCGGACCTAATACGTGATAACTTGGGTGTACCAGTTAGAGCACTGCGTAGAGAACAGGTACTAGCACATATGCAGCAGATGCAACAACA
>JACCDW010823324.1_pt1 | contig 32830 bp, 14 predicted proteins | sample 7449781 | NCBI WGS metagenome assembly JACCDW01 (sample SAMN15323449, study PRJNA562643) | freshwater metagenome | isolation source: river surface water | place: USA:Blue River Watershed | collected 2017-08-18
AGTAATATTAGCGAAATTTTCTAATAAATGTAAGAAATTTTCGTTTTGTACTTCACCGTAACCGGCGTAATTTTTACCGATAAATCGTAGATCGGTAGTTGTATCGATAGTACCGTCCCCAACTGATGTTAAAAACGTACCATTAAATTTGTTTACTTCATATGCCATTATGTTAGCCCCTAATATCTATTATTTATTACATCATAAAATACGATCTGCTGCTGCTGCTCTTTGCTCTTCGAGCTCTAAATACTCAGCTTCAGATAATGTTGTAGATTGTCCAAGTGCTTTTTGTCTAATATGACGCAAAATTTTCCAATCTGTGCTGCGTAAAAATTCTCGTTCTACAGCGTTTTGTTTTTCTTGATCTTTTGCAGACTGATCGAATTCTGGATTAATTACCACTGTCTTTGTTGCTATATCAAATTTGTGAGTTTGATTTATTATTTGATTATGTTGTTCGTCTGTAATTTCTGTAACCGTTACAGAAGATGGAACATTTGGCTGGTAATTTAATACACTCACAACTTTATTATTTTCAATACATACGTAATACATTATTATCTCCAAATTGCCAAATAATTCGCTGCTGGTGTAAATCTTTGTTCTGTGTTTTGAACATATATTCTAATTCTATCGCTGAGATATGAATATGAACATCGCGTTGCATCGTCGCCGTTTACTCCTCCGGCATAATACATTGCATGAATGGAAGGAATAAATGCTAGTAAACTTCCCATAGATTTGCCTGAAGGGGGAAATACATCAACATAATTGGAATCGTTACTCCAACTGCCAACAATATTTGTATACCCGACTGCATATTGCGCACCCGATGTAAACACTAAATTAGTGTCTGTAGTGGCGATTTGTTTCCAAGGACTCCATACTGATGTATTGCTAGTATCATCGTTAACTCTAAAATACAAACCAGTCGGAGCACTTTCTTCTGAATTCCAGTTAAATGCTAACTGTCCAGAATATACACCACTAGGACCTGTAACTGTTATACCGCCAAAATAATTGCCCGGAAAATCCGAGTTAGAATATGCACTGAATCCTCTTATGCTTCTTTGAGGAAATGTCTGTGGCCCGGGACTTGATGTTCCTGTTGAAAATTCATCGTAGTACTGAATACTGCTAATAGACGAATCGACATATCCCTTAGTAGCAGCATGTAACGAAGAAGTTGGGTTAGAGTGTAACGTAAGGAATCCGGACATAGTATCTCCAGATTTTAAAACGTTTAGGCTAGCAGATCCACTCAAAGTAGCAGTTATAGTTCCTGCTGAAAAATTGCCACTCGAATCTCTTGCAACTATTTTGTTTGCAGTATTAGTTGTAGTGGCATCTACAGAAATCGTAACCGGGACCGTTGAATTGAAAAAGTTTACACTACCACTAGTGGTGGTGTTAACCATATTCACATACGATCCTTTATTCAACTGTTCAAATATTAAAGATTCCCATGCTGGACCTCCTGGTCTGGCTCTTAAAATATATCCGTCTGCTCCCAGACCTAATGTAGAAGTCGCACCTACTCCTGTCTGATAGACTAGGGCGCCCGAACCACCACCCGAAATATTATTAGCTGTGGTTGCCAGTGTAGCAGTATCTGCATTACCTTTTAATTCATTAGCATAGATTTTATCAAACTTATAACCAGTTATACCTAAATTAGTAGTGTTATCACCTATGATTGCAGGAGCGTTAGGTCCACCGAGGGATAAAGATGTTGTTGAATCTACGAAAGATACATCTGGACCAGCTAATCCCATATCAAAATTTAATGTGCCAGTAGCTGATCTTATTGTAGGTTTACTAGAATCTACAAATACTTTTAATTGACTAGAGCTTCCTATTGTTACTCCAGGATCTGATATAGTTAGACCAACTAGTGTTCCTACTTGAGTGATAGAAGAAATAGTAACATTAGATGCTAATGTATTACCTTTTAATGTTAGTGCAGGAGCATCTATATTAATGTCTGTCGTGCCATCAAAATTTACATCATTAATTTTTCTGGCTGTTGCTAATTTTGTTGCAGAACCTGCATTACCTGTAAGAGTGGCTCCGACAAATTGAGTAGCTGTTATTATATTAAATGAACTTGTACCAGTACTGGTAACATCTCCTGTTAAATTTCCAAGAAAATCTGCTGTAATTGTTCCTGCTGAAAAACCACCTTGACTGTTTCTGGCTACAACTTTTCCTAAAGTATTTGAAGGAGTAGCATCAACGGACCATGTTAGTTCTGAACTGCCATCGAAGTCAGATCCGACAATATAACTTCCTTTCTTTAACTTATTAGTTGTAGAAGCTTTAACTGTTATATCATTGGCTCCGTTAAACGGAACACCGTTTATAGTTCTAGCAGTTTTAAACTGATCAGCGGTGTAGGCATTGCCTGTTATATCACCGTTAACTTTAGAACTAGATGAAAGATTAATTCCGGCTATGAGATTATTACTAAATCCGCTGATTGAATCTGTAGGATTTATTGTAAACGCTGTTTTAGAAATAATAGCAACAACTTGATCATCTATTTCTAAAAATATAACAGGAGTTGTGTTTCCGTTTATATCATTAAGTGATGTTGATCTAGCTCTTGTTATTCCAAATCCTTCAACAGATTCAGGACCTATAAAAGTCCAATCATTTCCGTTCCAGGTGTATAATACTTTTGATGGAGTTTTTAACCATAAAGTTCCTGGATTTGGATTTGTGGGAGCCGTATCACTAAGAATAGCAGACCCGATAGGATTCCACCCAATTCCGTCATATGCATAAGCAAGATTATTTGTAGTATTAAACCAAATTTGTCCTATTAACGGTCTTGCGGGAGGAGCATCATTAGCAAAATTTTCCAACAGAAACACAAAATTTTCATTCTGTGTTTCTCCGTACCCAACGTAGTTTCTACCTACTAGACTAATGCTAGTAGATGTATCAATAGTCCCATCTTCGAGAACTATTAATAGTTCACCGTTGAATTTATTAATGTTATATGCCATTTAAAACGCTCCCAATCTCATTATGGTGGTAAAATTGTATCTGATTGCCATGTCCAAACTCCGCCGACAATTTGAAATACTTTAATAATTCTTGTAGTTGTCACAGATGCTGCGGTAATTGTAGCCAAAGGAAAAGAAATATTCGTTACAGCCGGAGCTGTACTGCCGCTTAGATTTGTTAAAAAAGAACTAGTCGATAGCGACGGAGGTAGTGCATTTATATCTAAACTTTGAGAGTTATTTGAAATTAGATTACACAACATTCTGGCAACTGTTCCTGCTCTAAATTCAGATACAGGTGCTAAATTATTTAAAATATTAGCAATAATATACGTATTAGATTTACCGTCTGACAAATCTATACTGAATACTAGAGGTCTGCTTTCGACTTTATTATCTGCATACTCCTTTGTAGCAGCATCCTGTGGATTTGTCGGGTCCGCCAATCCAATAATTTTAGGACTTCCTATAAGAGAAACATTACCTGTACCATCTGGAGCTAGTTCAATATTGTCGTTATTGGCAATGGTTGAGATTCTGTTATTTTCCAGTCTCATCTGTGTTACTGGAGGAATTCCTGGACCGATATTAACAACGTTTTGAGTACCAAAGGATGTTACTCCCGGAATACTAGTGATAGCAGATCCCAGACTGTTGCCATCAATAACTTTTACTCCGTCGATATATAATGCTTTACCTGTGGCTAAATTTACTGTTTCAGAACAATCTAACCAGTTATTAGCTAAAGAATAAAGGATAGTTTTATCTGTGGTGCCTTTGATTGTAATTCCGCCACCGTCTGCGGTAGCATTTGAAGGAGTCGCTACGTTTGCTAATACAATGTTCTTATCTTCTACTGCTACATTTGTTGTATTAATAGTTGTAGTTGTTCCTTCAACAGTCAAATCTCCAGTAATTATAAGACTACCGCCGATAGATACCTGACTGTCTGGATAGTCTTTATATAATTCTATGATTCTACTTGAAGAGTTTACAAGAATAGCATCTTCTTGGTTAATACCTTTTCTAACGTTAAGAATTAAATTTTTATCAGTTGCAGAGTTTGACATAAAAACGTCACCACTGGTAACATACAAACTCATCTGACCAGCGCCACCAACAACTACGCCCAAGTCTGTTGTGATACGCAACTGTCCGTTTATAGCATTTGAAGTATCTGCTCTGATATATGTAGTAGCCGGTGCTCCGCCTAACTGTTCACTATTTGTAACAGTAACATTAAATTTTAATCCTGCTAGGGTTCCTGCATTAAATCCAGGTTGAATACTTCCAGAATAACCGATAATTTCAGTTTTGGGAGTAAAGCTATCTTTTGCAAATATTCCTAACAGTATTCCGTTATTATATAGATATGTAATAACACGAGTTTGGTTCAATGTATCTAAAATACTTTCAACTTTAAGACCACTCAGTCCTTGTGTTGCAGAGTATGCTGGTGCTAAAAGTATAGGTCTTGTTCCGTCAAAGAAATATAATTGCCCAGCTACGTTATCAAACCAAAGGTCACCTGTAGCCAATGTTGTAGGTTGAGTGTTCGATACTGTGGCAGAGCTAACAGGAACAAATTCTGTTCCGTTATAAACTTTTAGTTTAAGCTCAGCTGTGTCGAACCAAATTTGCCCTCTAATAGGTTGAGTAGGAGCAGAAGTGCTGGAAAAATTTTCTAATAATTTAACAAAATTTTCATTTAGTGCTTCGCCAAACCCGCTATAGTTTTTACCAATAAGAGTTAGGTCAGTTGATAAATTATCAATCTGTCCGTCTGCTACTGTTGCTACTATTGTTCCGTCTGTTTTATTAATTTGATATGCCATATGTTCAACCTATTAGAATGCCGGTGGACCGGATCTGATAATATAATTAATTGTTAGATACGGATTCATAATACCTACAGCGGTACCTAATGTAGTTCCTGCTGGTTTTTTAATTCCTCCCGAATCTTTTAGATACTGTGCCTGTCCAGGAGCAGTTGGACCTAGACCAGTGGTCGCATCTGGGTCAATTGTTGTAGTAACTGCTATGGCAGAATAATCCTGTCTAGCAGATCTAAGTGTATGGCTGTGTTCTGGAAGATTTGCCAATCCTAATGTTACAGAACTTTGTCCAGCATCACCACCTAAAGTCTGTGCTTTCGTGTCTGGAACACGCCCTGCTGTTCCGCCACCTGCATCAACATAACCGCCTGTAAGAACAGGAACTGTTCCTGCATTATCCATGTTGTCCTTGCCTAAAGGGAAGCGACCTCTTAGGTCAGGTAATCTAAATGTATTAACACCTAGTATAGTTGCAGTTCCGTTATAAGTAGTTCCGATTACATCATATAAATCACTAAATTTTGCTCTCTCAACTTCTGATCCGTCACATAACAGATAACCGTAAGGAACGTTTGCTCCTGCAAAAGGAAGTATCGTTCCGATCGGAATTCCTAAATCTGCAAGGAATGCTTCTCGTGTTTGTTTTAAAAGACCGGAACTTGTTGCTGAAGACAGGCTAGGTCTATATGTTAAAATATAGTCGCCTTTCTTAGAAATAGAAGTTTCTGTTTTAGAAGAAATAATATTTGATGTTAACGATGTGTTAAAAATCTTTGTATAACTTCCAACCTGACCATCAAACTGAACTACTGGGCTAATAACGTCTCCAGTTAATTGGAAACTTGTTATATTTTTTAACGAAGTTGCAGTATTAGCATTTCCGCTAATGTTTCCTTCTAAAACACCTTGTATAGTATCAGCTACGATTGTTTTAGATCTTATAGTGTTCCAACGTTTTAATGAAGTTCCGAGATCATAGGTATCGGTTGTTTTAGGCTGTATAACGTTTGTCTGTAATACACCTGTTACATCAATACCGTCACCTACTATTAAATTTTTAGTAACAGCAATACCACCTGCTGTTCTTAAACTACCGTTACTTAAATTAGTACTGGCTGTTACATCAGATATTATCACCGATCCAGTTAATTTAATATTTCCGTCAATGTCTAACGCTTCCGAAGGTGTAGCTTGATTAATACCAACTTTATCATCCACGACTCGAAGAATCGTAGCAGGAATACCATTTCTGTTAGTTTGAATATCAATTGAGCTTCCTGCTGCTGAATTATAAATCTTAGATGCTGTGGCTGTTGTGGCTAGATTAAATGTTCCGTCAATACCAATTGTTATACCGTTGTTATTTCGAATATTAATTCCAAAATCTGTAGTATTAATAACATCAGATCTTAAAAATTTTCCAGCTTCAACTTCAACACCGCCAACGTTTAGTGCTTGAGAATTTTTTGCTGTACCGTATAATGTCGGAAGAAAACCTCCCACAAACTCGTCAATTTCTGCGGTAGTGGTAGGTAAGGATACGTTAATACCAGACCTAATAACATCAAAACCAGAAATTATAACTTTAGGAGTAAAGCTGTCCTTTGAAAAAATTATAACAGGAATATCTGCAATATAGAAAGTTAAGATATATCTTGTTATGTTATCAGAGTCTGCTACACTTTCGACTACAGGGCCATATCTTAGACCGTCGACAGAACTTTCACTCGGTCCTACTAAAATCCAACGTGTTCCTGTAAAAATTCTTAATTGTTGATTAGTTGTATCAACCCAAAGTTCTCCCACTTTACTTTCAGATACCGCAGGTTCAGAAGTTCCTTTTTGGATTCCAGATGCTGCTTTCCAAGCAGTATTGTCCCAGATCATTAAAACGCCGTTTGTACTGTCGTACCATAATTGGCCTTCTGTAGGGTTTACTGGCTCGTTAGCTGAGGCAAAATTTTCTAGAAGTGCTAGAAAGTTTTCAGCAATAATTTGTCCGTAACCTGTTACGTTACGTCCAGGAAACGTTAGACTAGTATCTGTATTTGAGGTATTGTCAAATACAGTGATTGGAGTTTTATTATTTCTATCTGTAAAATTAACTGTATATGGCATTTATTATACCTCTGTGAAACCGGTTAAGCTCTGTACACGGATTGTATAATCAATTTGCAACAATCTGTTTAAGGATTTTTGTACAGGGTGGAAAATAACATGTGTTAATAATTTTCCTGTTCCGTTTGGGTTGTAACTCATTAGTCCCAGTTCATCAAATACAAAGTTTCCATTCATGTCTACAGAATTATCAAATGCTTGCTGATCAAGAGGTTCGCCGTAGTCGAGTAGACAGGAAATTAAAATGTCACTGTAAGTGGCTCCGCTAATATGACGTATTTCCATCTTGTTTCTCACAGGGTCTGAGTTTTCAGTGGCGTTTTGATCTACAATTTTAGAATAAGTTTGATTATATAAACTAGAATTGATGCCAATAGTGTTAGGAGTTAGATAAGTGATCAATCCCGTTGGATCGACTGTAGTTCCCCCAGTACCAAAAATCATTTGATAAATTGTACCTTGGCCTTGGTTACTCAAACTTTGCACCATAGCTACACTCATATTTTCATAGTGGATAGCATTGCGCTTGTCAATAAAAACTTCTTTGGATTCGGGATCCCAGATCTTAATATGCCCTTCAAAGTGGAATCCTCCAACTTCATTAGGGCGTTTCTCTGGCGTTTGTGCTGTATTTTCTTGATTTTGCGGCATTTTATTCTCTTTTGACTCCATCATAGTATATTTATTCAGGTAAAGAAGTGGTCTTCTGTGCTATGAATTTAGCTATAGGAGTATCGTTGTCTATTAACGTAATTCCTGCACTAGCTGTAGTTTCGCCTCTTTCGTACCAAATTTTACCTAATCTTCTAATTACAGTGATACGTGTTCCTGCAGGTACAGGAGTTGTTAGTCTAATATTAGAAGAAGATCCGTCAACACTAAATTCTGCTTCTTGTGTTTCATCTGCGTCTGGACTGTAAACACCGTTATTTTCTACCCAAACATCGTACGGATCTTTACGAAGTCTGCGACCACCAGCAAAAACTTCAATTTCATCGCACGGTCCGTATGTAGACGGAATAGTAGATCTAAACCAGGTGCTGTTTCGTGTTCCTTTGTTAGGAACAAAATCTAAAGGTCCTACTAATATAGTGCTTCCGTCGCTATAAAAATCTGCTCTTTCTTGGGTTTCGTTATACGGTATAGTTTCATCATATCCAATATCAACAACTGCTGTTCCTGCAGGATGTGTTTCTGCTATAGCTGTACCTTGAACTCCCCTTCTTAGTTGTCCTAAAACATTACCGTTTTTAGTCATGTATTCAATTCTCTCGCCAGAAATATATAAAATTCCTGGAAGATTTCTATTGCTTATAGGATTAGATAAAGTAGATGCATCGTCGACAGTTATAGTTGTATCATAATAATTTAATGCTACAGCTAATGTTACTTCTCCTTTAGAGAATCTCTTATAATGATATATGTTCAACATATCCTTATGGATTTCAAATGCGCTAGGTAATTTGAAAACATCTTCAGTGAAAGAGATAGTTTTTATATCATCTTCTGCTGTAGTATCGATATTTAGATACACAACTCCTCTAGGTAAAGACACGTAATAATCTTTTTCTTGACGTAATCTTTGACCGTTTTTGTAAACCCATACATAACTTGTAGATAAAGGCAAACGAGATAATTTGTAATTTACTTTGCCTCCAGATTTTTGATCCGAAATAACATCTAGTGACGGATATTCAGAGAACCAAGTAACTTCTATTTTGTCATTATTGGATTCGTTTGTTGTATTCATATCAACATCACTGTTAATAACCAAATTGCTTCCAACAATGCTATATTCAGCTTTTAAGCTATTTTGTATCTTGATAATATCCCCAACTTCTAATGCAGAAGTATAGATTGTTAATACCTTTGTCGGTCCGTCGAATGTGTAATCTGTAATAAATGTTATTTCAACATTATTAACAAATACTCGTATGTTACTAGGTAAAATACTTCCAGGAGGTTCGAACGGATCAGTTCCTAAGGTAAAGACATTGTTTGTTCCGTTGTATACAGCATAAACAGTATCTGCCCCCTTTAATAGTCTACCGTTAACTTCAACTATCATAGAGTTACGTGCAGAACCTCTTGTAAGGTCGACAAAGTTATCTAAATCAAAACTTCTAGTTGATCCTTCAAAATATAATGTTTGGGTGTTGACTTTAATAATAGACAGGCCGGAAGAATCAACATCTGCTGCTGCTTGTAAACAAACTATTTTAACAATGTCTCCGACTGCTGGGAAGAATCCAAATTCAACTAATGTTCTTCCCACTGCATCAACTACATCTGTACTATTCTTAAATCCGGTATCTACATATTCACCGTTTACTGTTACAAATATGTTAGATGTATAATCATAGTTTGCATTTGTAAGGAAAAGATTAGTTGTACCATCAGCTACGAAGGTTTGATAATCTAATATTCCTAGGCCACCTATGCCTACTGAAAGTATTTCTATTAGTTCTCCTGCAGAAGGTGCTGTTGTAAATTCAACATTATAATTTTCTAAATCTAACTGATAATCTATTCCAAACTCTTTTTTGACATTTCCTACATAGACAAAAACTGATTTGTTTTCAAGTACTTCTTGACCTATTGGATAAACTACAGTTGTTCCGTCTGATTCAGATACTTTAGACTGCAATGGTGCAGAACCGGATACTGGACTTTGATAAATTCTTAAAGACAAGCTATCTAAAACCTGTCCTGGAACGTTCTCTTCCGGAGCAGGAACCTGCTCAGGGCTTATAAATTTACCCCCAGTAATTGATATTTCTTCAGCTGTTAATCCAGTAGCAGTTACATAAGATCCGCTGATTGCAGACAACGATCCGCCACTTAATTTAGTATCTAATAGATTGTCATCTGTAATTGTTACTGATCCGTCACTTTCAACAGGACGGAAAATTAATATATCTCCGTCAACTGTTTGTAGGTAATTACCAATGTCAACAACATCATTTACACCGTCTCCGATAAATGTAGGTATTTCTGCATTAGGATTTATACCGGTGCTAGAATCTTCAGTGCTAGAATAAGTTTCGCTGTCAATTCTTACTGTTTTTTCACTGTTTGTTCTCTTAATGTAAATGTTTATTATTTGACCGTTGGCAGGAACATACGGTAAGGTAATAGTTCCTGTGCTACCATCGCACACATGATAATAATCCGAACTTGCTTCAACACTATCCCAGTTGTCAGTAAACCAAGGTAAAGCATCCCAACCTCCAGTAACTTCAAAGGTTGTACCTTGAATTTGAACACCGCCAAAGTCAACGCCAGTCATTAACTGATTAAGTTCTTTACCTATCATTCCCGATGTTGGATTGTAGAATTGATCAATTCTGTTAACTGCATTTAATAATTCAATATTTTTGTCGTAAACAACACTAATGATATCACCTTCTTTTGGTGATTCTACAAAAACTATCTTGCCTCTCAATAAAGAATAACTGTCACTAGATGAATAATATAAACTAATAGAATATTCACTGCCTAAGACTAATTGATTATTTTTTAGTATCGAAATCTTATTCTTATCTCTAGTTGGAGCATAGTTTAAATCAAATACTGCTGTTAGTCCGTTAGCAACAAATTCTTGACTTTGCTGGTAGGATACATAGTCGCCTTCTTTTGATACACGATCAAATTTTACAGCAAGATCAAAAGTTCTTACTTTAGTATCACCGATAATAGCTACTGCTTTAGCCTGAGAGGCTTCTGAAGGATTTCCTCCAACTAATGTTACAGTAGGTGTTTTTGTATATCCGCTTCCGCCGTTGGTAACAACAATACCAGAAACTTTACCGTTGGAAATATATGCCTGAGCTGTTGCTCCTGTTCCGTTTCCTTCGATTAAAACCTTAGGCGGTGTTGTATACTGGGATCCTTTTTCGTATATTTCTATAGATACTAAAGAATAACCATTGTTATCTGTCCACCACTTCCAAGGATATTGTTGTAGCTCAGTCCTATCCGAAGTAATTGTTACTACCTTTCCGTCCACTGAAGAATATGTAGCAGGAAGATCAAAGTCTGTAGCAGACGATCCATATTGTTCTAATGTTTCATATCGGCTAACGTATTCTCTAACTGTAGTTCTATAAGGTTTTACTTCGTTGATATAATCCTGATAGCTAGATAAGTTATCATTTTTATAGTTTACTTTCTGCTCAAAAGGACCAATGTTATGAGTTGCATTTAAGAAACTAGTCTTAAACATCCAATCAACATACTGCTGTTCAGCTAAAATATATCTCATAGATGAGAAGAATAATTTATTCCATTCTACTGCATAATCCCCGACAAAAATATCTTCCTTAACTGCTTTAAAAATATTTCTTAATTCTGTAGAACTATCAATATCATAATTTACATCGTCAAATGCCTGAGTGTTGTCAAAGCCAACTCCGGTTATAGTAGTGTTATACAAAGATTGAGATAACTGTATAGTTCCGTTTTGTCTGCCAACTGGTTTATATTTGTCTAAGAATGTTGTTCCAGTATCAGATATTTTTTCAAATACGGCCCAACCGCCAGCTCCGTATTCCTTGATTCTAATCAAGTCTCCTACTGAAATTGGTTGTGTCGGTTCTTCGTATATGCTATTAAATTCTTTTGTTATTCTTGTTAAAGGACTGTATCCGTCTGCCCACCAATCTGCATAATCCCAATATCTAGTAGTATCGTATGCTTGCGACTGGCTACGGAAAAATACTTGGCGGATATCGTCCCAAGAATAAATGCTCCAGAAATTATTAATTGTAGCGTCTTGATTTACTAATACAGAAAAATATCTTACAGTTGCAGATAATGTACTATATTTTTTGCCTCTGTTAGTAACTACTACAGTAATAATTCTTCCCTGGCCATCAATGTGACATCTTGCGGCAGCGTCAACTCCGTCTCCTTGAATTGTGATAGGAGGGCCTAAATATACTCCAGGCACTTCTTGATCAAACAATTCTTTTGGTTTGTAACCAAATCCCGGATCAACAATATCGATAGTGTCTAATTCACCATTTACTAAGTTAGCTTTTAAAACTGCTCGCTTTGTTCTAACAGTACCAACTGTCTGAAGATCTACTTCAGTATCGACTGCAACATCATATAAATTTAAAACATCTGCAGGAGCAGAATCAACTAAGTTTAGATTTACAAAATCTATAGTATTTGCAAAAGCTTCTTTTTGCAATACTAGATTAATATTTTCTATAACTTGTTTAAGGGCTGTTTGACAATTAACAAACATTCCCTGTCTTGGTCTATAAGAAATTCCGTATTTTTGTTTGGAAGGCAAATTAGTATCAGGAACACGATTTCCTGAAATATCGTAACCAACTAAACTATCAATCCATTTGTTTTCAAGTTTTTGTGCTGGTAGACTATCTGCTACTCCTTCTGTTAGCAACTGATATTCTCTATGAACAGGATTTAAAGATTTAAAATCATTCTTATACTGTATGTTCAATAATGCTGTGTCAGATGCCATTACAGATTCAAAATTGTAAGTGACAAATTTATCCGAATCTATTAATGCGATGAACGCAATTCCCGTTCCTACAGGGTTAGATATCAAACTAGCAACTTCTGCTGCCGACCTTGTTCTATCAGGCATATTGATCGGTGTAACTGCTTTAGATCTTACCCAATAGTAATATAAGGTTTCAGTTATGCCGCCAGTTACTGAACTGTAAAAAGATTTTACACTGTATACATCGTCATTAGGATATAACGGTTGACCGCTTATGCCTTCTGCTAGTCCTTCATTTGTATCAGCAAGGGCTGCCCACTCACTAGGTAGTAAAGGTGTTTCTATCCATTCATAAACATCAATATTAGATCCTTCTACTAGTTGATTCCAATTTCCAGATCTGTATGATTCGTCATTTTGTTCTGCATATATCCACTTGGCTGTGGCTGTATTCCACCATAGTTTTCCAACATTCTTTTCTAACCAGTTAACTGTTGGATCTACAACAACCTCATCAGTTCCTAGAGTATAGACCGCAGGATCATACGGTGTCTTAAATTTAATTTCTCGTTCTGCTAGATTTAAAATTTTTCCTTTTGCAGAATCGATATAATCTACATCTTGTATCTTTACGTCTTTTACATTGTCGTATAATTCGATACTTTTGATTTTTCTTAAATCTACTAGAGGCTGTTGTTGGGCTAAAGTGTTCCAAGAAGAAACTGAAAAATCTTTCTTAAACATTCTAGCTATACCAGTATAAGGACCTTCATATGTTACCGATCCCGTGAAATGTGTAGACGGTGTTCTATAGTATGGAGATCCGATTAATACTATCGAACCAACACAATCAATACTATAACCAAATGATTCGTTGGCTTCTAGATCTGCATCAAGTTTTTCTGTTAAGAAAAATACTTGATCTTTTTTGTCGAATACATATACTCCACCGGTGTAACCTTGCTCAACATAGAATGTTGTTCTATTGTTATCGAATGTAGTGCCTAAAAGTATATCAAAATTTATAGGATAAGGAGTTTTAACATTTCTTGCTCCAACTGCTATCTTAGATCCGTCTGGGCTGATAGACACTCCGTATCCGAAATATTCATTAGAATAAATCTCGTAGCTTTCTAATCGTTGTTTAACTCTATACTCTGTTGTTGATCTATCAAGACCTAAAACATAAACCGATCCCTGATCTTGATAATTAATATCAGACTTAGGGCTCGAAACTACTAAAGTATCGCCGCTTAGATCAAGGTCTAATGCAAAACCAAATTCGTCACCTGTACTAATGACCAATCCTGAATCAACGTCTGTAAACGAAGATAACGATCCAGAATTAATCATTTGTGTTAACTCGTAAGAGTTATATGTTGTTTTCTTATAAACGAATATTTTTCCAGAAGGTGTTGTTGTGCTATCACCAACTACCTGCCAATTTTCACTGTTAGATGGATCTTCGTTAAAACTTCTATACGTAGAATCTAACCCTAAAGTAGCATCGCCTAGCTTATAATATTGATAATCATCTGAAGGACCGCTTTGATATTTCACAACTTCGCCTTCGATGTATTCTACATCAGGTCTCCACACTCCTCTGTAATTTGCAAAATATTGTCCGTCGGCATAAGGGGCACCGATGACCAGTATACTTGCATCTTGGCTCATCGCCAATGAATAACCAAAATGATCGCCCTGCTTAATAAGTTCGGCCATTTGATTATCTGATAATAAGCCAGTTACGGCAAATTCCAAGGTTGATCCGTCGTCTGGTACAGCTATATTTGTCGGTAATGAGCAGTGGGTAGAAATATCGCTGACTTTTAACCAATTATCAGAATCTACTGTTAATGTGCTACCATCAACTGTCGATGTGTCAAGACACTGCCATAGATTTCCTCTCACACCTTCTGTTATAGGATCTTGTGAAGCTTGCCAAACTATTTCGCCGGCATAATAAGTTGCCAAAGGATCGTATATACCTTTATAGAGCGGATTCTCCATATGAGACCAGTTAGTGCCGTCATAGTTGAATAGATATACTCTACCTGTGTTATTATATGCACCAACTGCAGAAACTGCTAGGGTGCATTGAGATCCGTTTATTCCTATTACAAGTTCAGATCCAAATCTTTCATTATCTTCTGGACGTGGGCTAACGAACGCCGATGTTTGCACAAATCTACCGTTAGAGTATTCATAGATAGCAATCATACCTTGCTGATATAAACCGCTAGATTTACCGGATGTTGTTGCTGGAATAATTGTTGCTAATTCCCAATCATCGGTATTAACCGCAAGGTCTGTACTTCCGTCGCCGATAACTGTATTAGAATTTTTCGCTCTCCATAATCTACCAGCGTATAAGACCACATCGTTTTCTTGGTAGGCAACATCAGTGGCCCATATTCCTGCATAAGAACTTAAAACTCCGCTAGCTTCCGGCGCTGCCACAACAAGATATCTTCCGTCTGGACTAACTGCCATCTTATCGCCAAATGATCCTAATGCTATATCATAGAATCCTGTAGGAGGTGATATAATTTGTTTTAGAACTAAACCAGTATCTGTCTCAACATAAACATTTACTATACCGGATCCAGGAATAGAAACAAAAGAATGTTTAAAATTATTGTCATACAGAACCTTAGTGCCAATTCCTTCAGGTGTTGCTATGCTATAGTCGTTGATTAATTTAGGCAGATATTGTTTGTTCTTTTCTACAACTTCCCAAAGATTATCACCGTTATTGTCAACAAATAATCTTGACTTGTTTTTTAACAATGCCGCAGATTTTTGATCTAAATTTTCATATGTACTAACTCTACTGCTAGAAAGTAACTGTAGATTTATTGTAGTACTAGAATCTATAGCAGGATCTTTAATATCTGCAGATACTTCAACACTAACTGTTTTATTTGTAACTTCGATTACTTTAAAGAATCCTGTTAAGTTAGCAAGTTCTCGAATACCAATGTATTCATCTACTTCAATAACGTGAGATCTGTTTAAGGTTAATGTAACTTTAGTAGCTTCTGGTCTGATTACATCAGTGATATAAAGTAACGGAGATTCGTTTACTCTTAACACTGTCCAAGAATCTTTTTCAAAGGTAATCCATATATGATCATTTTCTTTAACTGTGGAAATATCTAATGTTGTTAGATCTGCCTTAGTGGCTAACACATGTTCAAATTGATCCTTAGAAACATAACCTGCTGTGAAAAGTACTTCTGGTTCTACAGAAACAGGATTGATATCTGTGCTGTAAGGAATCAGCGATACTGTAAAATCTGCCGCGGTCAATTGATAATTTTGATCAAGAGCTTGTTTATTTTCAGAATTTTTAATTAAGAAGAGTTGCGGATTTAATTTAAATTTATTTTTTTCTAATTGAATTTCAACTTCTGTAAGCTGATCAACACCGCCCATCTTACCTAATAAGAAGGCCCATTCTTCGTTAAGAATGATACTATCGCTTCCGGATCTACTTAATTTTCCAAATATCTTAGTAATAGAATTAGCAGTTCCTTTTTCTCTTACAAAACCTCTATATAATTGGAACTGGCTCACAGGATCTTCTGCAAGATTCTGCAGATAATCTCGTTGTTGGTAACCGATCGTGTGTCTAGCTAGATCTCGCTGGCTTTGATTAATGCCTTCTGAAGTTACTTCAAAATAATCAGAGAACTGTTTTACTTTAAAATCAAAGTTTGAAACTAATTGTTTTTCCGGAGTGGTGTCTAGCTTGCTCCAACTTACTTCGTTGAATGTTTCAGAACCTAATTGATTTACTAAGCTGGTCCAGTTATAAGATTTGTAAGCAACAATATCGCCTAGTTTGTAATCAGTCCAAGGTTTCCACGCTTGAATGTTTACATTATCAAACAAGAATCCAGGGCTGGTATAATCTCCGTCCCAGTCAACTGTACGGAATCCTTGTACCTTGATACGGCCCTGACGATATCCCGTAGTCTTATCATAGATAATATCGTTGAACACTGTTCTATCATCAAAAATTGTTACATGTTCTTTGAGAACATAATACATTCTTAGATAGTAGATACCGTCTGTGGTGTTTGTTGTTTCAACAGTAACGTTTTGGAATGATCTGTTTACGTTGATAAATCTAGGCTGTAGAGGTTTACCATCTCCTTTGAGAATTTGATAATCATAGAACCCGTCAAGAATATTATCAGTTACTCCCACAGGAACAGTTATATCAATTTTCTGTGCGGCTGGACTTAGAGAAATTAAACTTCCAATTTCCCAATTGTGCTTTGTCCAGAACATAAATTCTTTAGAAGCACTTAACCAATCTTGTGAAGTTTGATTTTCAGGATCATATCTATCAAATGTAAATCCAGTACTCTTTAGATAGCTTTCGTAACCTAGCAATAAATCAACTACTTGTTGTATGCTAGTAAGTTTTGTTCCATAACTTAATTGTTTTACCGCTAGAGTATTAAACGTTCTTCTTCTAAGAGCTTCAACTGCACCTACCTTAGGAATGTCTCCTAGTTTTTTCCAATTGGTTGCATCAAACTCAGTTCCGCTGTTATGAGTCTTTAGTGCTCTATAAAAATTGTTTTGATATCTAACTAGATTTCCGTTGTTATAATTTTTGTTTTCGGACCAGTCTACAAAATTCTCGCTGACTCCGCCAACTGATATCACCGGATCTCTATTAGAAGGTAAAGGTGCATGATAATTGAAGTACGGATGAATGTCGTCGTAACCGGTTACTACCCAGCCGCCTTCTGTTTTTTCTAAAATAACACCGCTATAAGAAACGCTGGCTATAGGAGCACTTACGTTAAAAATTATATCATAGTTTTCTGGAGGTACATAGATACTAGAAGTTGTTGATGCCGGGCTCTTAGAATCTAATAAGAATTTTTGTTGTTGCTGATCAACAAATCCGCTCATTCTATAAGATAAGGCAACTCCTAGATTGCTGATCTTATCCCACAGAGTATCCACAGATAGCCCTCTAGATCTTGTGTAGCTTACAAGATACTTTACCAAACCTACTGTTAGATCAGTAGAAGCACTTAACACTATATCTTCAATTTTAGTAAAGGACTTAGAATCTGTTCTAATGTATTGCCCTAATTTGTTTAATGTTGTTTTTGACTTATCGAAATTATCTGTGATATATTCAAAAGGCTTCATTAAGCACATTGCCATTACAACGGCATACGGCCATTCGCTGCTAGATCTCCATCCGTATTCAACCGGAGAAACATCTCCTAGAGAAAACGGACCGCGATTATTAATTAAACTAAAATCTTGTGCTAGACCAGAAGTTAAAGGATCTAATAATTTTCCATCCCCGTCAACAGGAATATGATTTACTAATCCTGGACGCTTATATCTATCATATCGACCTGCACGATCTCCTTGACGAATATAACCCGCTTCTAAATCTTCCCAAAGAATTAAATTGTTTGAAGTGTAAGGTGCTGGACCATATACACTTTCCCACCATGTTGGTTTTTCTGAGAATCCTAACATTTCCCAAGGGCAACGATGAGGACGATCAGTATCATAGAACCACTGGTACACACCTCTCCAATATCCAGGCAAGCTAACTTGTCTAGTTGGATCAGTCATATTAGAATATGTATAGGTGAAAGGATTTTCGCTATCAAAATAACTATTATTTGTATAATTAATGTTGGTATTTTGAATCCATTTCAAAAATTCTTGTACAACAATGTTATCTAATTGAGATTTATTGTACAATCCAACTCCGTAGTATCCGCCTATAACTTGATCGATATCAAATACATTAGGATTGTACTCTTGCTTAATATTGTTGTAAATTCTGTATTCTAATTCTAAAAGTAAATCATCTCTAAAGTCACCGAATGCTGCGGTAATACTACCGTCATGTCCTTGAATGACTTCTCTTGGTTCAACATAAGTGTCGTCAACAAATTTAGTAGGAGTGTATTTTTTATACAATCCCATAGAAGTAGGTGTTGGAGGAATATGATTGGTAGCGGAAGATACATACTCCCTAATTTCTATAATGTCACCTTCTAAAATATCAATTAATAATTTTACAAAACCGAATGTTGAATCAAACTCATATTCTTTAGAATTTAACAATTGATGATTATTTTTATAAACATAAACTGCTTTTCTACTTAATGTATTAAGATCGAATTTTTCAGATAATGCAAAAGTTTTTATTCCTGTATCTTCAACAGTATAAACGATAGAAGTATACGCACCTGCACCTATCATATCAGAATCAGCGAAAGGACTATCTGAGGTTTTAGTTTTTGTTAGGCTGTTAATAATGTCGTCTACGAAATTTACAACATTATCATTGTAATCTATTTCTAGTGCTCTTGACAAGAAATTATTTTTAAATTCTGTATAAGATTTTTTAGAATATTGGATAGATTTTATAATATTATGTGTTTTATCACACAATGTCATTATAGACAAAGGAATTAATCCAGAATGTTTTAAAAATCTCTTAGCGTATCTACTATAATCAGAAATATCTCTTAGGTTTGAATTACCAGGTAATTCTCCCGAAAATGTAGTGTCAAATTCTATAGCAGAAACTATATGATCTATTGCTTGACCCAAAGTAAAAGTTTCTAAGGAATCATTAAAAGGATTTTTTTCTAGACCAACAGGAATTTCATAAAAACCTTCGTTGGGTTCAATGTCTGTTATGATTTTTACAGAAACAACGTCTTTCGCTGCGAAAGAAGTTGAGAATGTAAATGTTCCTCGAGTTCTAGTCCATGTACCTCTGTATTTGACTCCGTTTACATAAAAGTTAATTACAGGGTCGTTTACAAGATTTTCCCATAAAACTGTGTTGAAAGTTAAAACATTTGTAGCTGCTAGTACTACCTGACTGTCTATTATAGGTTGTAGATATTCTGAAGATATCTCTGCCCATCCGTTTTTATACTCTTGGTTAGGATTAATTCTATAAAATCCTTGAGATATTTTTTTATTATAAGAGACTCTTTCTAGGATATAAGAAAAACTATCTGTTTCCCAATTCCAGTTAAACTGAATATCTCCTACATTGTTAATGTTAAGATAACTTATTTTAAAACCTAGCTCAGTATCAACCTTACCGTTACCTTCTTTATAACTTAATAACTTAGATCCTGCAAAGGTGCTAGTCGGATATGTAATAGGGTCTGCAAAACTTACTCCGTTTTCATCAAATACATCAAACAACGGTGTTTGATTAACTGACGTTTTGCTTTGACTTTCTATCCATGCTGTTCCGTCAAAGTGAAACATCTTTCCTCCATTCGAGGTTCCTCTACGAATCAACACGCACTCGCCTATTGCAGAGTCAGTGTCTGATGTTTCCTTTAAACGTATTTGTTTTTTTCCAAGATGAGTAATAAAATCAACTTCATATATTTTATTATTAGACAAAGAATCTGTATCAGCAACAACTAATACTCTCGCACCTTTAAATAAAAATTCTCCGTCTACACTATAGCCAGACGAACCTTCAATTTTAGAAAAAATATCTGTAGTAAATGTATCGATGTAATCGACTGTTTGTTTGGCAACTGAACCAAAATTATAAATCTGTAGGTTTGATTGAAATTCTATAATTGGTCTTCTCGCACGGCTTGTTTCTAGTGCAGGGAAATCTTGTCCTCTTGATGAATATGCTTTCTCAAGAACGCTTCTGTGGAACCAGCGGTTGTAACGACTCCAAGGATTAGCATCGATACTATCCCTGGCAATTGTAATATAATCTTTATATGTTGGGTATGATGCTGCATCGTCAAACGGCTGACTATCAAATCCTTCATTGTCAAATAACACTTCTGGTACGTCTGACGTAAGAACTGGAACTACTAGATCTGAAAATCTAGTCAAGGTTATTGCTTTACCCACACCCTCAACTAGCCAAGTATCCTTGGAATATTTTGACGGTGACACATTTCCAGAAAATTCAACAACCGTTCCGTTAGAAAATTCAATTCCATTTCCAGATGTGTATGTAGATTTTCCTATAATTTCTTTTTCAACATCGATGAATGTGTTAGATTCTATATCAGCGATTAAAATTTTTCCGAAACAATCGGGAGTTATTAATCCTTGATAGAATAAAACATCAGGTGCATCATAGGGAACTTCAAAAGTTAATGTTCCGTTTTCGGTTCCGTTATTAGTCACGCCTTTTTTGTATTCTAAGGCTGCACCAGACGATGCCGGTTCAACATATTCCCAATCTTGACTATCTAGAGTAATAGAACTACCATCTAACGGATTTATATCTTGTTTTGCTCTCCATAGTTTAGAATCATATACTACTAGGCTTCCGGCTGGATATCCGTAATTTGGTTTGAATAATAACGAGCCAGTGTCGTAATTTGTTCTAATAGAAAATCCTTCTCCGGGAGCATTAACCTTAAACTTATAAGTCTGACCTCTGTATAAAGTTATTGTGGGATTATTTGTATAAGAATCCGGAGTAAAGACGAACGAATTTTTTGTAGTTCCTAATACTACTTTATATGTACTTGTTATTTTTGTTGTTTGTCCAAAGACATTAATACTAGGAGGTCCGTTTGGTTCCCAGTAATATTCTCTGTAATTAACAAACTTATCCCAGTCAATCGGAGGATTCCATGTATAATGAATTTGACTGGTTATTTTGTCATCTCTATCATCAATATTGCCAAAGAATTTTAATTGATTTTTAAAATCTAAGTAATCGTAAAAATTTTCAACCTTTTCCTGATTTTTGTAAATTACACCGGGCTCAAGTTGATATCTGCTTCTTAGAGTTTGATCAGTGTCGACATAAACATCTTTACCGCTGTAGGTTTTTTCATATCTTCTTCCGATATACCCAACAACTTTATCTAATACCCCGGGCTGAACAAGAGGATCTAAAACTCCCGATAAAAACTTATCGTTAGCATCTGTTTGGAATACTACAGGAAGGAGCTCGACGCTTCTTCTTATAGGTAAATTGCTTTTAGGAAAAGATTTTTCTGCCATAATTTTTAAGTTGTTGTAACTACACTAGAAATGTTTGCGCCAATTTCGGCTGCGGTAATCGATGTCACTACTTCAACATCGTCGACTGTTGCACCACTTATTAAGATTTCGTCTGATCTACTTTGTATTTCAAACAAACTGCCAAAGACCTGATTGGATTGCTTTGGTACAATAACAATGTTTACTAGATCCGGTGCAACAGAATTTAAAATATATGTTGTAAGTTCGCTCATATAGAATCTATCACCAAAGTCCCAATTATTAATATCAAAGAAATTATTAATAGCTGTTATTACTCTAACCTTTAGATCATTATCATTAATTGATAAGTTTGGATTTTTAACTATTTTAAAGGTAGCCTGTAATTTTGAATCTGCTTTAGAACCGAATAACACTTTATATTTTACAGGATGATAAATGATTTCATCGCTGATAGATTTAATAGAAGACAAATTAGTTCCAAAATTTATTCTTAAACTATCACTGTTGGGAGCTTCTGGCTCTGTTGCTAATGCACCGGATAGATAATTTCTAAATTCAGAATCATAAGATCTTGTTAAAAGATAGAGATCAATGATATTACTAGAACTAGGATCTATTCTACGATCAACACTGGCATTATGAATGTATTGGAATTTTAAATTACGTCTACCAATAACTGCTTTATATGTATTATCAATATCTAAGGTGTTTGTAGTTCTGTTAACAACTTTAACAACATCTTCTGCGATATCGTAAAAATATATAAGCTGACCGTTAGGATATGTTACTGTATCAGTTAAGTCAATTAGAGATTCTTTTTCTCTAATTAAAATTAAATCGTTTGAGTTGTCAACTAATGCATATGATGTTGTTCCGTAGATATCGACAGTTTCTTTAAAGAATAGATAATTTAATTCTTGATCTACGCCTACAATTTTTTCAAAAGATTCTGGATTATCTATTACACCGTCACTGTTTGAATCATAGAAAGAAACTTTAATTTCTGTAGTACTTTCATATCCGTCGTCAAACTTAATTGTGTCTGAAATTTCAAACGGAACATCTTGTTTCAACTCTGTTATAAAATCGCTACCTGTATTGATGCTTAAAATCTTGATTTGATCTTTAACTACATTACCTAATTGGTCGTTATATTTCTTTTCGTTAGAATCAAAATAGAAACGATTTTGATTTAAACTGCCAAATACATAAGACATTTTTCTAACTCTTACGGTGTATCTATCTGCAGTTTTAACAAACGCAACTATCCACGACGCATCAACATTAGTGTTAGTAGTATCCCCTGCCTTACCTAAGGTAAAGTCGTTGATTAAATCAATGTTATTAGCAGTAATAATCTTCCACTGAGATGTTTCTACATCGTATCTTAGACCAAAATTTAAATTATTAAATGCTTGATTTACAATTTCAGTTTCTAAAGCAACTGTAAGATCGTTTATAAATCTAGGAACGATACGAGACGCAATAGCGCCTGTGGGAACACTGGCACTAGTTAATATTGGACCTAATCCGCTAGGTAATATACCTCTACCGGCATTGGTTCCATCGCCTGTGGCTTTTACAATTTTAACCCACAGTCTATCTGTTTGCTCAGGATCTGTAAGATCTTGCACTACTAGTTTGTTATTTTTAAATGCATATCCGGTTGGAGGAACAAACTTTACTAGAGAACCAGGAGAAACATATTTCAAGCTGCTAGTTGAATAAGATCCCACTTTCAATAAAGCTCCGTCTACAGCATTTTTAAAATAACCAGTCGGTGTTGTAGTAGTCACTGACTGCCATACTGTATTTGTATCTGTGAAAAGAATCTTGTCAAATTTTGTAATGTAGAAATTATAAACTTCTGAATCTGTAAATGCAGGTTCTACACTACGTCTAATAAAATTAATAATATCAACTCGACTATTAAATTTAAATGTTAATGTATCTTCGCCTTGTTCTTTATAGATATATCCGTCATCTGAAAAAACATTTATACTGCTGTATTTTCCAGATGCATCAATGATATCATAGTTTCTAGAAATGCCGCTAGAAGTTCTGTTAACTGCTTTAATTTTTACAATATTTTGAGAACTCGATAAAGGTGCAAGGTTATAATCCTCTGCGGTAATCATACGATTCTGTGTATAATATACAGCAGGGGCATTTGTTCTAATGGTATCAATATCTTCGGATGCTGCAGAATTAGATACAGTTGATTGTAATGCTAGGCCAACTGTTAATGTATGAACAACTCCAGACTTGTTTAGATAATTGATGCCAATGTTAATACCTCTAAGTTCATTAGGATAGATTACATAGGACAACCCGTTGCTGACTCTGTAGTAAACACGGAATGCACCTTGTGGAAGGTTTCCGTAGACACCGTCTGCAAATACTAGATCAATGTTGTCATTTTCTTTTGTATTGATGGCATAGATATTTCTAACGTTCTGACTAACACTGTTGTAGGCAATGTTACTGCCCACTAAAGATTCAACCTTAGACCATTCTTCTAATTGCACACCTGCAGAGTTTAGACTGAACAACCACACATCATCATTATTAATGTTAGCTGCATCAACTGCGATTTTTTCATTTGTGGTAGGAACATCGATTGAAAAATCTGCTAACTGTAATGTTCCTTGTTTAAACATTAAGAAGAAACCTGTATTAGCACTACCAGGACCTGTTCCGTCGTTGCGATAAACAAAGCCTAATTGATTTCCAGGAACCGGTGGTTCTTCGTAGATATTTTCACTGTTCTTAAATGCTGTTGAAACAATCTCAAAAGGCATGCCCCTTGATGCTACTGTTTTAGTAAATGCATACAAAGGAACATCCGTTGTAGTTGTTCTAAAACGATATTGTTCTGTAGGAATTCCTTGAATCGTGGCTGAACCTTGGCTGCGACCAAACTCTGTATTATCTGCCATTGCAGAATTTAATACAAGAATAAATTGTTCTAACCAGTTAGTATTTGTAGGATCATTCCAAGAAATAATCTGTTGAGCTAGATTTTTTCCATTACTGTCAACGATATCTTCTGTGGTAGACACTGTTGTGAACTTTAGCATTCCGCTGGCTGCTACAGTTCTCTTAGCATTGTAGGATAACATGCGAGCGATACGAAGTACGCTTTCTTTAGTTTCTGCTAATTCAATAAAATTTTCGCGGCTGGCTAGATCGATACGGAAAGCAAGACTCTGTCCTAAAAACGCAACTGCGTCGATAAGGGCCATATACTCAGAACTTTCAATGTAATCGTTGAAATCTTCTGGATAATTTTCACGTAGATAGGTAATAATGACTCTACGGAGATTTTCAAAGTCGTAAGATTTGAAGTCCGCATTTTTAAATGTCTGATAAATTCTAGTCCAATCTTGGTTCAGAATTAAATTATTTTGTCTACTTGTTGTGGTCATATTCTAGCCCTATACCAATATTTACCTTAAAAAATTATCTGGTCAGTTAATAACCGAGTTAACTCGATCAAAGTCAAAAGTCATCCTTTCGTTAACGTTAAACGGAATATAAACTATGTCTGCTTGTATTCTAATACCCTGATCTGTGCTGTCTACTTGCACTTCATTTACAGCAATTCTAGGGTCGTAGTTAATGATATCTTCAACATCCTTGGCAATGATATTCTTTACATCCTCTGTAAATTGTTCAAATAACATATCCCAGATCACAGTTCCAAATTCTGGATTTTCTAGCTTTTCGCCCTTGCGAATATAGAAGTGATTGATTAGATCTTGTTTGACTAGATCAATATCGTACAGCTTATAATTTCTAGAAGTTTCTTTAGAACTAAATCCTTTGTAGGTAAAAATTCCAAAGTTTTCTGTCACTGTTGCTGTATTACTTGCGGCAACTTTTTGATTGTATAATTTTGTGTTAGCCATAATTATGCATCCCTATCTGTTTTGTCAGGCGTTAGTTGATCCGGTGCTTGATTTTCATGCAGTGCCCAAGGCTCGTGCATTGGAATACGTTTCATAAAACTCTTAACTATTCCAGACTGATATCTCTTAGTTTCCCAGCCTGCTGTTATACTTGTAGCTACGTTATCATGCAGGTCATACGGTTTTACAAAATCTGCTGCTGTAGCAGTTTCTGCATTATTTGGTCCGTTTAGATTTATCTTACTTCCGTTGATTTTTACTTCACCGCCGCTGCCCAGGCTTATGTCTGCGGTTGAACTTATTTTAGTTTCGCCGCCAGCAGCAATATCTAAATCTGTGTTTGTAGAAATTTTTGTTTTAGCACCAACAAGAATATCTAGATTGCTGCCAACTGTAAGTTTAGAATCATTATTAATTAAAAATTCCATATCGGTTGCAACTTCAACATGCCATTTACCTGATTCTGTATGCATGTTAATATTGCGGCCAGCTTCTATGTTGATATCTCTGTCTGCTCGAATATTCAAATCTTGTTGAGTATGGATGCTAATACTGTCCTGTGCATATATGTCTATCTTTCCGTTGCTAGACATTTCTATCCACGACGTACCTCTGGCATTAGAAATGTAAATTAAATCTTCACTGTTGTGTAATAAAATTTGATGCCCAGTTCTTGTACGAATTCTAAAGTGTTCGTTGTAAGGAACTGTAGGTTCACCTTGATTTAATTTTTTCTGAACTGCTGGGTCAAGTAAGTCAATGTATTTTACAGGACCTTCGGCAGCAGTTTTTTCTCTGTGGTATCGATCATCGCCGTCATCCATGACTAGTTGTGTACCACCCAACCTACTTACTGGAACAGGATTTTCAGTCTGGCTGTCATTCTTTCCAATTTTTGCTTTCTTAGCATTTGTTCTACGATCAACAGGTCCAGGTGTTGAAATACCAAATACCATACTAGGTGCTTCTCTTCTAGGACTTGATGTAGACGGACCGCGGACATCATCTTCTAGTGTGCCTTGTTCTAAGAAACGGTCTGCAATAGGATGAACGACTTTTTTAATCTTTTCTGGATTAATTTCTTGTTTTTCGCCGTTAATACGTTTATTAACTTCAGCAACTGGCAAAGGTTGTTTTGTATTACCGTAACGTTTTTTATCTACATCATCTAAAATATTTTCTGTAGATGCGGCAATAGCAGGCACCATATTGTTGATATAACGACCAGGAACACAGGCAAACCAATATCCCTGACTTGGGTCTCCGTCGATGAACATACAAAGGACGTTAACTCCGATGTCAGGAGGAGTAAACCACATACCATAAGATTTCTGTGTGTCATTAAATCCTTCTATAGTCGAACTTGAACCGTCGTTCTTGCCCATAAATTCAAAAGGAGTATATCCAAAGAACGGTGGTGCATATTTTACAATCTGTGTTTCTGCATCTTCTCCAGGTGTATTATTTTGATCTTTTAAAACTGTAACTTCTAAGGCACCCATGAAAGTAGGATCAAGGTGACTAATGACCCTGGCCAAATACATGCCATTACCTAGTCCACCTTTTTTACCTTCGCCTTCAGCTGACGGTCTTGATAACTCTGCCATTAATTTTGTCCTAAATCTCTATAATATCTAAATCCGGCTGTTCGTTGACCTTGATTTGAAACTGTAGTAGTTCCAGATCTCGAAGCAGCACTGCCTTGTTTGGCCGCTGTGCTGTTTGTTGATTTAGCATTTGTATTTTGAACTGACGTTTCTTTATTAGTATCATCAGTTGGCGATTTCTTAATTGGTTCTGCTTCTGTGAGTTCTGTGGCAGAACTTCCTGCTTTAGAAATAACAGATGCAATATCACCCTGGGCTGTCTTATTAGCTTCTGGTCCTTGTGGGCCTGGCATCCTTAGACATTTTAATTTTTGTTTCCAGAAACCGTCCTGAAAATAGTTTTCGCACATGTTAACGCGATATATTCCACCAAACGGACTTTCTTTTCCTGCTACAGAAAAATCATATAGTCCTGTAGTTTCGTTTATATCTGCTGGCGTTCTAAAGGTTAGATAGATGTAAACATTTCCGCTTTCATAATTCATTGTCCCATCGTTTGTTATCTGTGATGTTGGTCCTGCTGTTCCGGAAAAATAATTTCCCATACCACTGTCTATCAACCAATAAGGATCTCCTAGGATTTCTAAATCCACAGTGACTAAGTCTGCACTGTTACCGCTAATAAATGCCTGCTGAAAGTTTTCAGCAATATTTTGTTCTGTTGTTTTGTCACCAGAACCACCTTTAAATCCTGCTAGAAGTTTAGGATCTCTTTTTGGTCTCGATCTTCCCATTTGTGCTGCTTGGGCTTCTGGGGCTTGTCCTTGACCTGTCTGCGTTGTTTTATTTCTTACTTCTGCACCTTTTTGATCTTGATTAGAAGTCTTAGCAGATTCGTTTTCTGGTTTAGGATTAGTTCCTGTATAGAACAAATTATTAATGTTAATATCAAATTTTAAAACATCAACGTTTTGTCCGGTGTATATGTATTGGTATTCTTTTACCACTGTTTTCATTAATTCTGCATAACCAATAGGAGCAGAACTAGGATTAGCAAATATACTTTGGTGTATGTAATACGGAACTACTCTGTAAGTAATTTTTTTAGCATAATCTCCCACGATAGGATCATAGTCTAATAATTCAATCTGTACATCTAATTTAAACCATTTTATATAACCTTCTTTAGTTAGGTTATTTGGATCTATAGCTTTCTTGGCATAATCAGAACTAAGAATGATCTGATTGATCATTGATGTTAAACTCTGACCTTGTCCGAACTGGAATGCTCTAATTTTAGGATCTATAGTCATGTTATCTCTTTTGATAACACCTGTCTTTTTGTCTATCTGATCATTGGCACGTTTGAATACAGTATTGCCGCCTCTGCTCTGATCAAATCCTAAACTAGCAAGTCCTATTTCATTTACCGGTAGAGAAGATGCATCTTGTTTTGTTGATGCACCACCTGATATAGTTTTAGCTAATTCGGCAAGAGGATTTACAGTAGCTTTAGAAAGTTTAGCCGGATTTCCTGCTGAAGAATACCAATCGCTGGATAATACAGGAAACTGGATAGAATATTCATCTCCTTTTCCTATCTTTCCTTCTTTGACTAATTTTTCTTCATTTCGATTTAATACAGCAACTAAACTTTGTTTTCCAGAACTTAATAATTCTACCACATCACCTTTGCCGTTCTGATCACCGTATATTTTTAAATCGTTGTACGATGTATTAATTGCATCGGAAAAACCTTGATGGTTATAAGGGATCGCTTCTACTTTATAGGTGCTGCCGCCTTCTGTTACAGAAAATTTCATTGATGTTAATTTCAATGTAAAGAACTTTGGCTTTACTGATTTAATAACCATGCCGACGTCATCATAACCTTGTATGTCCATCCTTAGAACATAAGGAGTATTATCAAGGTAACTTAGATATCCTGCTTTGACCGCAGCGTTTTGCATACTCTGCAATAGTATTCCCATAGAATGTGGTTCGTAGATATCAAATGAGAATTTAATAGCATTACTATTTCCAGTCTTTTCATTTGTACCTATAAGACAGTTCATTTGGAAATTGTTTATATAATATTCCGGGGTTCCGAAATATGTTTTTACACGTTGACTATCAAATCTGCCACCAGATGCAAAGACTACATGCTGAAGATCTGTAGGACTATTTCTATAAGATGAAGGATTATTAAACTGTTGCGGTGTTAGGCAAGCCAATGTCCACAATACGTTCACTGACGCAAAATCCTCCATAGGATTTTTTACTAGGCTTGGTAGATTTTTTGTTGCCGCTGATGTTGATTTAGAGTAATCTTTTAATACGCTAGATACGCCGTTCTTTAATGCATCTGTGGCTTTAGGTAAAGAAAAATTAGTTACGTTTGATACTGCACCTATGCCTATGGTACTGTTACTTGGTTTTAAATTAACTGAAGTTCCGTCAGGTTTTTTAACATCTGCTAGTCGGCCAAGATAATCTAATATAGCCATATTATACTCCTAAAAACTTTTCTAAATTACTTTTTTTAGGAAGATAGATTACAGTACCTGGTTCAAAATCATAGATAGGATCTTTAAGTACACTCATATTTCTTTGAACAAATACCCACCATAGTTTTGCATTACCGTATAGGTCATAGGCCAATAGGTCAGGTCTGTGACGATATTGATTTTCGATCACATATCTATAATCATCGTTCTCTGCAGGAACTGGACGTATATCTAGCAATTCAAGATATAAGTTGTTCTGTCTTGTATTTGCCCAAGGGCTTGCTTTAGAATAGTTTGCCATTAAATGTATCCTACTCCATTGGAATCAGCTGTTTTACCTCTAGCATAATCTTGTAAACTAAACTTACGAAGTCTCTGTCTATTGTAGACAGGAGCAACTGTAACTGAAATTGTGCTTATCACTGGTACCCAAGTATTGGTTCCAAATGTGTTACATCTGATATAATTAACATCTTCTTTTAGATCTACAGAAAAAGATTTTATAATTACAGGAACTTTATCAAATACACTTGAACCGTAACCAGTTAGGTTACATATCAAAGGAGGATTGCCTGCAAACTCTCCCTGTCCAAAGAACATCTTTGTTGCTGTCTTAAAGAATGTTGTAGCTGCGATCCAATATGCCGCGTCTGTTTCTGTTTCACAACTAAATTCGCCGCTGATCTGAATATCGTCTACCACACTGTTTTTATAAGAATAAGTTGAATAGTTACTGTGGATAGGATTTACAGTATTATATTCAGCCTTAGTCGAAACTGTAATGTTTGGATTATAAGGCCAAACAACTCCTCCAGTATTTTCTAATAAAGAAAATAAAGGACTGTTAAAAATATTCCATTGACATGTTATTCTTACACGCCAATCATTTTTTGCACCAGGTGCAAGTTTAATCGCAGTACCTTGTTTAAGGAATGCTTCTGCTCCCGATGGAAGATTCGCTCCTCTTTTTAAGCTAAGTACATTGTTCAACATTCCTGCTGCTTTAGAAATTGATCCTGCCAAGCCCATTAGCCCGCCAGCAAGACTACCACCAGCAAGTTTGTTTAAACTACCGGAGATGTCCGCTGTTATGTTACTAGTTGATCCAGCTACTGATTGCAACGAGTTAATTGCTCCGCCTACTGTACTTGAAATTGAATTTCCTATGCCTTTCATTCCTGTTGCACCCGGAATATTAGATAAGGCTCCTTGTACACTACCAGACAGGCCATTTAACCCGGAACCTAAATTACCCGCAAAAGAACCAATTTTATCATCTAACTTTGCTTTTGATACTGCGTCAGCAACCTGTGGTAACTGAGACTGTGCTTGATTGGTGGCTTGAGAGATTGATTGCGAAACATTAGCAACCAAAGAAGCCAAAGGATTAATAGATAACGGCATTTTGAGCAGATTTCCTTGTCATATAGTCTATTTATTCGACAAAAAATGTGCTATTATATTACTAATTATGGAGAATTCTAGATAATGACTATACCAAAAATAAAATATCTAACCAACAAGGACTTACTAAAAGAAATACACCTAAGCAAAAATACATATTGTTCGTATACTAAACCCGAGTACGGAGACTATGATTTAATTGTTCCTACGCTAGAAAAAATTAACATTAGGACCATAGCAGAAGCAAAAAGAAACCGAGCTGCAAAACTAGCTAAACAGGCTCATGAAGCTGCAATGTTAGCACAGGGCAAAAAAATACCCGCAAAAGAATTCGAAGTTGACTATAAAAAAATCGACAAGCAAGACGTGGTGTTTCGAGTAATGACATTCGAACATGTTCCGTTGGCACCAGGTCGTAAAAAGACTTTAAAGAATACCGCAGATAGTCATGAGAAAGTAAATTTTCCTCCTTTCCAGCATTGGAAATTCGATAAAAATGATAACCTTATCCTAGTAGGCAAGAGCCACTGGAGAGGCGATCTAATCAAAGGAGAGTTTTCTAAAGATCACGGACAAATGACTAATAATCTAGCCCGTATGTTTTTAAAACTCTGCGATCGATACGCTACTAGAGGCAACGTTAGAGGTTATACCTATAACGATGAAATGAAAGGCCAAGCAATTCTTCAATTAACCCAAATAGGACTACAATTCGATGAAAGCAAATCTGATAATCCTTTCGCTTACTATACTGCTGCTGTCACTAATTCATTCGTTAGAATTATCAACATTGAGAAACGCAATCAAAACATTCGAGACGACATTCTCGAAATGAACGGAATGAATCCTAGTTGGACTAGACAGAACAGCGGAGGAAGTAATGCCAATGCTGCCCCAGTTACTATTACTTCTGGCGAAGATTGGGATTGACATTCAATCATAAAAAGTGTAAATTAAATCTATGAATCTATTCAAGAAAGCAGCCTGTTTTACAGACATACATTTTGGTTTAAAGAGCGGTAGTAGGACACATAACATTGACTGCGAAGATTTTGTCAAATGGTTTTGTGAAACTGCCAAAGCCGAAGGTGCAGAGACCTGCATCTTTCTAGGCGATTGGCATCATAATAGAAGCACCACTGATGTTTCTACAATGAACTACACTCTTTCAAATCTAGAGAGATTAAGTCAAAACTTTGAGAAGGTCTACTTTATTTTAGGCAATCACGATTTGTTCTACAAAGACAAGCGTGAAATTAACTCTGTTGAGTTTATGCGCCTGTTTCCTAATGTGGTACCAATCAAAGACATCTTCACAGAAGGCAATGTTACTATCATGCCTTGGTTGGTTGGAGACGAATGGCAGAAAGTTCCTAAGATCAAAAGCAAATATATCTTTGGACACTTAGAACTTCCCAACTATTATATGAACGCTATGGTACAAATGCCTGATCACGGTCAGTTACAGGACGGGCATTTTGTAAATCAGGACTATGTGTTTACTGGACACTTCCATAAACGACAGGCCAAAGGTAAAATTGTCTACATAGGCAATGCTTTTCCTCATAACTATGCAGATGCCGGCGACGATGATCGAGGTATGATGCTGTTAGAGTGGGGTGGTACTCCTGAATATAAGACGTGGCCTAAACAACCTATCTATAGAGTATACAAACTTAGTCAAATTATTGACAACCCCGATAAGCTACTTCGTGAAAAGATGCATTGTCGTGTTACTATTGACTTGCCTATCACATTCGAAGAAGCAAACTTCATCAAAGAACAGTTTATGCCGCAGTACAATCTGCGTGAACTGATGTTGATACCGGAAAAAGTTGAAGTAGAATCCAATCATACTCCTATCGATCTCGAATTTGAAAGCGTTGATACTATTGTTATGAACCAGATCAACGCTATTGAAAGCGACACTTACGACAAAAAATTATTGTTGGACATTTATAACCAGTTATGATAAAAATTAAGAACCTAACAGTAAAGAATTTTATGAGCGTGGG
>JACCDW010918038.1_pt1 | contig 32805 bp, 28 predicted proteins | sample 7449781 | NCBI WGS metagenome assembly JACCDW01 (sample SAMN15323449, study PRJNA562643) | freshwater metagenome | isolation source: river surface water | place: USA:Blue River Watershed | collected 2017-08-18
CCAGTAAACGTGAATGGGGTTTACCGTATCAACGGGTCTGTTAACTATGGATTTGGCATTAAAAAAATATATTCTCGCTTTAATGTAGGATTAAACGGAGGCATCAATAACAACGTTAACTATGCTAATGGTTTATTAAATACCACTTTAATTAAATCTGTTGGACCAAGCTTTACTTATACGTTCTCTATGGACGAGGTGGTTGACTTTAATTTGTCGGCAAGACACTCGTATAGTAAAACAAATAATACCCGCAACCCTGCTTTAAATACCAATTTCGTAACCAGGGTATATGGCGCAGATTTAACCAACTATTTACCTTTTGAGATCGTGCTGAATCAATCTATGAATTATACCATTAATGAAGGGCGTGCGGCAGGGTTTAATACGGCCATTCCTATTTGGAATGCAAGCATTTCAAAATTTTTCATGAAAAACAAAAGAGCTGAACTAAAAATTAGCGCTTTTGACTTATTAAATAAAAACGCAGGTATTTCTAGAAATGTATCACAAAACCAAATTGTGGATCAGTCCTATAATGTAATTAATCAATACTTCTTAATAGGATTCACCTACAGCCTACAAAAATCAGGTTTAACAGGAGGAAGAGGAGGCGGTCCAAGAATGACCATTAGAATGTAATTGCAAAACAAAAACAAAAAATAAAATTGAATATAAAACCTATGAAAAAAATAGTAGCGTCTTTAGCAGTGATTGTGATAGCCATCACAACTGCATCGGCTCAAATGAAAGAAGGAAAAATTGTATACGAGCGCAAGATCAATATGCACCGTATGATCACCGATCCTGAAATGCGTGCGCGTATTCCAGAATTTAGAACCTCGCAGTTTGAATTGCTTTTTAATGAGCAAGCTAGTTTGTTTAGAACCGTTCCTGAGGATGAAGCACCCGATCCTTTTGCCAACAATGGAGGTGATCGTGGCGGACAGCGATTTATGTTCAGAATGCCAGAAACTTCCACTTTTACAGATATTGCTACACAAACCCAATATGAATCTCGTGCCATGTTTGAAAAAACATTTTTAATTGTAGATTCTTTAAAACCATTAAAGTGGAAAATTTCGGAAGAAACTAAAACCATTGCAAAACACCTTTGTAAAAAAGCAACTACTTCTGTAGCTGCTCAAACTTTTCGAATGGGTGGTGCCGGTGGTGGAAGAATGGGTGCTGCTAGATTAGGTACAGACACGGCAGCTAAGACGGCAACTATTGCTCCTAAAGAGACAGAAGTGACTGTTTGGTATACAGAAGAAATCCCAGCTTCTATTGGTCCAGATAATTTTGCAGGTTTGCCGGGTGCAATTTTAGAAGTTGATATGGACAATGGTGGAAATGTGACTACAGCAACAGAAGTAAGTACAAAATATCCTAAGAAAGAGTTAGTGCAGCCTACCAAAGGAGATAAAATGAATAAAGCTCAATTTCAGGATGCAATGAAAAAGATAATTGAAGACATGCAAAAAGGCGGTGGCATGGGAGGAATGAGAATTAGAATGAACTAATCTTTCTTTCCAAACATCCAATTCCAACCCAGTGAAATGCTGCGTGGCTCCCCTATATAGTAGGAGTACGCAGCATTTCCTTTTACACTAAAATTTTTCGTAGCCATTGTGGAATAATAGCTATTGGTAAGGTTCAATACATGGAACCAAATGGAAGATTGCTGCATTTGATAATGTAACCTTAGATGTAAAAGATTGAATCCTGGATATTTTGTTGCATTGATTTCATCCATAAAATAACCAGACTGGTGTTGCCACTCTAAAGACGTAAAAAGGGATTTGCTGGCTTTCCATACAGCCGAAAAATTACTCCAAAAACGAGGTGCCGCTACCATTTCATTTCCACTCACATCTATTCCTTTAATAGTAGTGCGTTGGTAAGTATGTTTTGCATGGGTGCCATTCCAGTTAAACGCTAATTGGCTATTCAATTTGTATTTCAATTGGTATTCAATGCCTATATGTTTTGTACTACCACTGTTTTGATTCAAATTCACGCCATCTGTTTGTCGAACAGAGATAATTTCATTTTCGCCCAACAACTGATAAACAGAAAATTCTCCCTGCCAATTACCTTGCTGAAACCAAGCACCTATTTCCGTATTCTTAAATGTTTGAGGAAGTAAGTAAGGAACACGGATGGCATTGTATATTTCAGTTATTTGCGGGGGTGCAAATCCAGTACTTAAATTGGCATAACCACCCCAATGTATTTTATTGTAGGTAAATCCGATTTTTGGAGTGAATTGAGAAAAATTATTTTTACTGGAAGGAGTGCTATTTAGCAGGGCGTTGTTAAATTGATAATTAAAGTAATCATAACGCAAGGCTAGATTCAATTTGATATCTTTGTTAACAAATGAACTAAGATTAGCATAAATCGCATGATTATTAATGTTTGTAGAATAATTGGTCACCAAACTATCCTTTAATGGATAATTATATTTTACAAATTTGCCAATGCTGGTGTCTTTGGTGATATCAATATATTGGGCAATTAAATTTTGTCTTGTCCTATCTAAACTTCCTCCCACACTAAGTTGACTGCTAAGTTGAGGTATTTGAAAATTTTGTTGAATATCCATTACCCAAGCATTAAAATAATTACTGTTGTCCTGTCCTTTAAATCGGGTAGGATTGTTTGTAGCAGCAATGGCATATGCTGGATTTTGGTCCATTCTATTATCTCGATACATAATATTAAAAAGGGTTTGTATCGATTTGTTCCATTGATAATTTAAATTTTGTCTTATTCTTAGGGCATTGATTTTTCGATACGTGAAACTTTGTTGTGCCTTAAAATCTTGACGCGAAAAATATAAACTATCTACTGATCCAGTCATTTGGCTGAAATACTGGATGTATTGTAAGGAATGAAAGCCACTTAGTTTGTTGGTTAGCTTAAATACCTGTTTTAGGCTAAGGGCTTTTTTTTCATAATTACTATACTCAATGGGTCCGTTGGATTGATTGGCCCATGATCCCATTATATTCCAACCTCCATATGGGGTTGGTTGTCCAATGGATAGGTCTATTTTTTTTAAACCAAGACTGTTCCATTGCCCAGCAACTTCCGCTTCTTTTGTTTTGGGCACCCCCATCGTGATAAAATTGACCACGCCTCCAATGGCTTCCGCACCATAAAGTGCCGAGGCAGGCCCTTTGATCACTTCAATTCTTTCTATATTACTCGTGTTAAGTTCAATCAAGGCATTATTACTAAATAAACCACTGGTACGAATAGGCATTCCATCCTCTAAATACAAGTAAAGGCCTTTGAGTGAAATAGGTTGTCGAATGGCCATCATGTGTTGTTCATTGCCAATGCTAGGCATGTAAACTCCACTGACCCTATTCATCAAATAATCAATTCTATTGGCTTTTAGCTCATTTATGGTTTGTTTTCCAATTACGCTGATGGCAATGGGTGCTTCTCTCCTTTTTTCCAACGATTTATTCGCAGATACAATAACGGTGTTTAACTGATTATATATACTGTCCTGACTGAAACCTTTTTGGCAAAAGAGTAGAAAAATAAATAACAATAAATGTTGAGCAAATCGCATAATTGCAAATTTAGTAGTTAATTTAGTTCTTGACCTTTATCTAGTATCTAAAACTTAGTTATGAAAAAACGATTCTTTTTTTTGTTCCTTGTGTTGAGTGTATGCATGCAATTATCTGCGCAAGTTAAAACAGTTAGACAGCAAGCATCCATAGTCAATGAATTACTATCTGACAGAATCAACAATTTGTTGCCCATATTAATGAAGCGTCATCAAATGGATTGCTGGGTCATGATTACAAGAGAATACAATGAAGACCCTATTGTAAAAACATTTCTACCAGCAGAGTGGCTTTCCGCAAGACGCACTACCATGTTGGTATTTTATAATAACCCTGCTTCTGGAAAGTTGGAAAAATATGCCATCGCAAGATATGCAGTTGGAAAAGAAATCAGTGCTGCTTGGAATGTAGCCAAGACTCCAGACCAGTGGGAGGCCTTACGCGAATTGCTACTAAAATTAAATCCCAATAAAATAGCCATCAATACTTCTAAGGATTTTGGTCATGCAGATGGATTAGACCATACTGGATATGAAGAACTGGTAGCACACTTACCTCCATCCATGCATGCAAAATTGGTTTCATCACAACCCTTAGCAGTAGCTTGGTTAGAAACCAGAACTGAAAAAGAAATGGCCTATTATCCTACTCTTTTAAAGATATCGCATGATATTATTAAAGAAGGATTTAGCAATAAAGTAATCAAAGTAAACCAAACAACCACCACTGATTTAGTATGGTGGTTTAGACAAAAAGTAGTTGACCTAGGCCTGTCAACTTGGTTTCATCCTTCTGTAGAAATTCAAAGAAGAGATACGGCCAATAAAGAAGAAGTGATTAAAAGAGGAGACTTACTACATGTTGATTTTGGAATTACTTATTTAAGACTTAATTCTGATGTACAAGAACATGCCTATGTTTTATTACCTAATGAAACAAATGTACCAGCAACCCTTGCAGCAGCATTTTCTACAACCAATCAATTACAAGACCTACTTACCCAAAATTTTGGTGTAAACAAATCGGGTAATGAAATTTTAGCCAATTCCTTGACTGCGGCTAAAACAAAGGGAATACAAGCTAGCATTTATACCCATCCTATCGGTTTTCATGGACATGCCGCCGGTCCCGCGATTGGTATGTGGGATATGCAAAATGGCGTTCCGGGTTCAGGAGACTACAAAATGAATGCCAACACTTGCTATTCGATAGAATTAAATGCAATGCATACTATTGCTGGCTGGAATGCTCCGGTTAGAATTGCACTAGAACAAAACGGATATTTTGACGGTTCAAAATTTGAATACCTCGACGGAAGGCAACTTCAAATACATACAATAGCTTTTCCATAAAAAAAGCCCCCAAAATAAAGGGGGCTTTTTCTTTCTTTTATTTTTTATAAAACCAGTTCCAATTTATAAGGCTAACACACTATTGGTGGTACCAAACACATTTGCTGTTTCTGCTTCCGCCTGATCGTCATTCAGCCAAACTTTCTTGTCAACGAAATATTTAAATTCATGTTGGCTGTCTTTTGGCAAATTCACTTCAGCAGTAAATTGTCCCTCCTTTTTTTTAGTCATGGCAAGTCCTTTCTTCCATTCGTTATTTAGGCCAAGCAATTCGACTTTTTTCGCTTCTGTGTGTAAAGTAAATTTTACTTTAACATAATCCTTTGTCTTAAAATATTTCTTTTCAATCATAGTGGTAATGTTTATCTAATCTTAATACCCTTATCCATAAAAGGTAACCCGCAATGCATAAATATATATTCAATACTAACAAACAGTGTTTCATAAACAAGCACAACAATCGTTTGCAATGCAAGCAAAAAAAATCCCTCGAAATTTCGAGGGATTTACATTCAGCCTATTTTTGAATAATCTATTACATAAAATAGTTTACAATCAAATAAGTAACTGCTGCTAATATAGCACTTACTGGTATGGTCAAAATCCAGGCCCATAACAAATTGGTCGTTACACCCCATCTTACCGCACTTAATCTTTTGGTAGCGCCTACCCCAATGATAGAACCTGTGATGGTATGGGTAGTAGAAACTGGAATACCCATTTGTCCCGTAAAGAAAAGGGTAAAAGCACCAGCTGTTTCAGCAGCAACCCCCTCAAGTGGAGTTACTTTGGTGATTTTTGAGCCCATTGTTTTTACAATTTTCCAACCTCCACTCATGGTGCCCAATCCAATAGCTAAGTAACAAGCTGCTGGCACCCAACTTGGTAGGGACCCAAAGTCTTGGATAGATCCGCTAGCAATTAGGGCGGCTCCAATAATGCCCATTACTTTTTGTGCATCATTTCCTCCATGACCAATACTAAATGCAGCAGAGCTAAATAGCTGCAATTTCTTAAACATATTAGATACGGTATAGGCTGTTGGCGTTTTAATTTTTTCTACATAAACATAGATCAACATAAATAAAATGGCAGCACCTATAATTCCATATTCAATAATTGCATTGTCAGCTTTTTCAATTTCACTAATAAATGATTTTTCAATATTGAATTTTTCAATTTTCGCTTTTACTTTTTCAATATTTTTTGGTTGAATCGGATAGATGGAGTTCATAGCTACAATGGCAGAGTCTGCGCTAATTTCTTTTGCTAAGAATAATTTTAAAGGCGTTTTATAACCTTCCGTCTTTTCTTTCGCAATATCATATTCTGCCTTTATTGTTTTATTTTCTGGGGCTTTCGCTTCCAATACTAAAAAGTCGTTTGCGTTTCTTGCAGCATCTTTAATTTTACTGGCAGCTATATTTTTTAACCACCCACTATCACTAGCGGTTTTGGCAATGGCAGCTGCGCCTATTTTTTCATACTTGCTTAGGTAAGGACTCACCAATTCGTAGGTCTCATTTGCTTTTGCTAATTTCTCCTCGTTGGTTTTTAATTTAGCCATTATGACCGTATCACCTTCTTTATGTGCAAGATCTTCTTTCAAAGACTTAATTTCTTTTTTGTATTTATCTATTCCGTAAAACTTTTGAATGTTTTCATGAATTTTACTTTCTTCAAAATGATCAAACATTAAAATGGTTGCTAAAGTTGCCAAAGAAATGATAGCCAATCTCCACCATATATTACGCATGATGGTTACAATGGTAATGAACACAGAAATTAGAATCCCAATAATTGGGGCTAAAAATATGAACAAAATGGTTTTAAGAATGGTGTCTGCATCTACAATTTTAGCCCAAGGATAATCCCATCCTTTTACCATAAGTGCATGTGCAATCGCAGCGCCAGCAAATCCACCTATTAAGGTATGTGAAGAAGAGGAAGGGATACCATACCACCAGGTAAGTAAGTTCCAAAAAATAGCCGCAAGTAATCCTGAGAAAATAACAGGCAGGGTAATAAAATCTTTATAGACTGTTTTACTAATGGAATTGGCAACTGCATGATCTTTGAAAATCCAATAGGCCAATACATTAAAAAAAGCAGCCCAGATTACGGCCTGAAAAGGGGTCAACACCTTAGTGGACACCACTGTGGCGATAGAATTGGCTGCATCGTGAAATCCATTGATGTAGTCAAAAATAAGCGCAAGCGCTATAATGATAATTAATAAGGTCATCTGGAAATAAATTAAGCGTACTTGATAATGATAGATTCAATTACATTCGAAACATCTTCAATTTTATCAGTTGCAATTTCTAACACCTGATAAATCTCTCTCTTCTTAATCACTTCTTTGAAGTCATTTTCTTGTTCGAATAATTTTTCAATGCTCATATCAAATACATCATCCGCCTGATTTTCAATACTATTTACTTTAATCATGGCCTCTGTCATTTCCTTTACATTTTTCATATTACGCAAGCCCATCACTGCTTTTTTTGTTTCGGCCGTTCCTTGTAAAATCAACTCGGCTAGCTTATGAATGCCCGTATCATTTGGATTTACTTTATAAAAGTTTATTTTCTTGGCAGAAGCATAAATATAATCTGCAATATCATCCAGGGAGGTTGCTAAATAGTGAATATCCTCTCTGTCAAATGGGGTAATAAAATTTCTACCCAATTCAGTAAAGATATTATGCGTTAGGTCATCGTTTTTATGTTCTAAATTTTCAATTTGAGCTAGAATATTTGCTCTAACATCTGCATCTGGTTCATTTACCATTTCTTTTAATTTTCCGCCCATTTGATGAACGGCTTCAGCTACCTCTTCAAAAAGTTGATAAAACACTCTGTCTTTAGGTAAAAAAATTTTCATAATTGAATTAAAGTCCATAACGAATTGATTTATGTTTATTGAAGCAGTAAATTTCCCTTTTTTCCACTTAGTTATTGAAACTTCAATATTATCAAATTGTTAATTCAGTAAAATTTATTGATAGTCAATTAATTATGAAAACATCTGAACTTATCAACCCATTTGGTAATAATTTGGTAATCTTTAGTTAACAATTTGGTAACATTAAAATCTCAGTTTTGCCGAGTCTTTTTAACAATACTAAACACATGAATTTAAAACACATTCTAACCTCATTGATCCTATTTACTTTAGTGATTAGTTCCTCAAACAACCTACATGCACAAACTAAACCCGTATCCAAGCAGTGGTATGAATCACTTCAACTAAGGGGGTATATGCAAGTTCGATACAATAGATTGTTAGAGACCAATCCCTTGTTGAAATGTGATCAATGTGATAAAAGTTGGGGAGACAACAGTGGCTTTTTTATTAGACGTGCGAGGTTAATCATAAGCGGGCAAATCAGCGAAAGGGTTTATTTGTATTTTCAACCCGATTTTGCTAGTAGTCCCTCTTCAACGGCCAATAATTTTGCACAGATAAGGGATGCTTATATGGACCTAGGCTTAACCGCAGACAACACTTATAGACTAAGAGTTGGTCAAAGCAAAGTGCCTTTTGGTTTTGAAAACATGCAATCAAGTCAAAATAGACTTCCATTGGACCGCAATGATGCATTAAATAGTGCTGTTTCAAATGAAAGAGACCTTGGGGTCAATTTTTATTGGGCACCTAAGCATATTCGTAAGCTATACGCCAGCTTAGTGAGTGATGGACTTAAAGGATCTGGCGATTATGGTGTTTTTGGATTTGGACTGTACAATGGCCAAACCGCGAATAAGCCAGAAGCCAATAACAATTTACATACGGTGATGAGGTTAAGCTATCCTTTCTCGGTTGGCAACCAGATTATTGAAGCGGGTATTCAAGGCTATACAGGGAAATATGTAATGGGGTCGGATCAGTTAAGTACTGGGGTGAAGGTCAATAAAGATAAATCCTATCAAGATGCCCGAGCGGCTGCTTCTTTTATATTATATCCAAAGCCTTTTGGTATTCAAGCGGAGTATAATATAGGAGAAGGTCCAGAGTTTAATAAACTTACCGATTCCATTGAGACCAAGTCATTAAGCGGCGGATACATTACCACTTCTTTTAAAACAAATGTTGGAAGTCAGGTATTGATCCCATTTACAAGGCTTCAGTATTATAAAGGGGGCAAAAAGCATGAATTAGATGCAAGATCCTATGAAGTCAAAGAATTTGAAATCGGATTAGAATGGCAACCCAATAAGCATTTTGAATTGGTAACCATGTATACCATCTCTTCAAGAAAATTTGAGGACTATAAGAATCAGGAGAATCTTCAAAAAGGGAGTTTATTGAGAATTCAGGCACAGATCAATTTTTAACCCACCTGAAATAGAAAAGGGAAGCAGTTACCCGCTTCCCTTGTAAAAATCTATAGCTTTCCCCCAAAAGCTGATACAATTTCAATTTTTTATAATTAGAATTTAAGTTAATAAGTTACCAATTGGGTGGCGTAATAGGTTATTTCTTATCTTTAATTAAATTTAATTCTAATATAGTAAGTTACTTACCTATTAAATAATTGAAATACAATGACTTGTAAATTTAAAGCTCCGTTACTTATTAGCTGCCTTTTTTGGCTATTTAGTAGTACTCAAGCCTATTCTCAGATGCCAGATACCAGTTTTTTGGTTCCCAATAGCCCTCTTTTAACTAAATTAATCAACTCCAAAGACCTAAATACAACTATCTTCTTATCTAATGAAGCTGGAATTATTCCCTTTAAAGGAACTTTTCTATCGGCCAATGGTCAGAAAATTATTAAGAACGGGGATCAAATTTTTGTATTAATCCAACAAACCGGATTTGTATATAAGCTCAGTACCTATGATTCTAGCACCTGCCTTTTTAAGCGTATAGACCATACCATTAATCTGAACTATAATATAGATTGTAAAAACTTTATATATAAAGGCCAGCTGTATAGTTTTGGAGGCTATGGTTTTTGGAAATCGAATGGACATTTAAGAAAATTTAGTTTTGAAGACAGCGAGTGGGATATTATTCCATTAAGTGAGGAAATCATGTCATCCAACTACTCTTGGTTTGATCAAAAAGAGGGAAGATTGTATGTTCCATTACAAAGAGTAGTTAATGCAGGTATCATTGGCGCTGAAAATGTAAAAGGCATTGCTCTTTTAACCAGTTATTATTTAGACCTGGAGAAAAAACAGTGGTTTCAATTGGGGGAATTGAATACAGATTTAGTTAAAAACTTGCAAATAGATCTTAATGCAACCGGTTTCTTAAGTATCGAGGAAGGATTGCTTCATTTAATTCATGATGAAGCCTATCTATTTGATTTTAAAAACAATCGGGTGTATAAATCGCGTAATGCAGATTTTAACCAATTCTTAATTCGTAGACCAGGTTTATCCAATATGTTTATTTACAAGGGATTTATATATAGCTACAATGAGTCCAATAAAAGTTTTAGTTTATATCCATTCAAGCTATCTGAGTTTGAATTGTTACCTATACGTATTTGGGGTAATGAGAAAAAAATATGGAAAATTACCCTACTCATCGTCTCTATTATACTGGGTATCGCTATGCTTATTTGGATTCTGAATAGACTTGTAAAGAAAAAAATAGAAGTAGCACAGTTAAAAATTATAAAAGCTAAATCGGCTAATCAGGCATTTTCAGCCACTGAGGAAGCATTGATACAACTTATATTAGCTGCAAGTCTAAAAGGAGATACGGTAGATATTCATCAAATAAATCACGTACTAGGGATTAAAGATAAAAATATTGGATTGCAGAAAAAAGTACGAAGTGATGTGATGAATGCTATCAATGACAAGTATGAGTTTATAGCACAATCCAATGAATTGTTAATAGGAAGTAGCAGAAAAGAAGACGACAAACGTTTCTTTGAATACTTTATCAATCCTACAGAGATGAAGTCTATTCAAAGAATTTTAGCAAATGATTAAACAAAAAAAAGAATTGTCATTATACTGTCAAATTATTACCACCTAGGTGTAATTTATTGTCTACTTGTTTCTTACTGTTTTTTTATTGGCGCAACTTTGCGCCAGAATGAAAAAATGCGTTTCTACTTTATTGATTTTACTACCTCAAATTTTATTTGCACAAATTAAATTTGAGAAAGATACCCTGCAATTGCAAGGAGATAGTGTGGTAGTAACTGCGAATAGACAGGAACGCAAGTTGAGTAATGTGACCGTTCCAGTCACCATCCTAACTGCAAAACAAATTCAACAAACGGGTTCTCTTCGCTTAACTGATATCCTAAAAGAACAACCCGGTTTAACCCTGACGAGTGGCTTTGGCGCAGGGGTTCAATTGCAAGGTTTAAATCCAGACTATACCATTATCCTTATTAATGGAGAACCTTTGGTAGGCAGAACGGCGGGTGTTTTAGATTTAAATAGAATAGCGCTAGGCAATATTAAAAAAATTGAGATTGTAAAAGGGCCTTCCTCCAGTTTGTATGGAAGTGAAGCCATGGCCGGTGTCATTAATATCATCACTGAAGCAGGAGCGGCCGTTCCTTTGCAAGCTTCTTTAAGATATGGAACTTATGAAACTATGGATGCAAGTATTCAAAATGCACTTGCCTCAAAATCTATTTCTTACCAAGGATTTTATAACTATTATACAACCAATGGATTTAGTATCAGACCCAATAGCTCAAGTAGAATCACTACGCCTATTGATAGATATAGTATTAATCAACAAATCAAATTCAATTTATCAGCCAATAGCTTCTTGTCTTTAGGAGCCAGAATTACGGATGAAAAAATTCAAAACGAAATATCAGTAAGTAATGGAGGAACAACCATTACTTCTAATGGCAAGGAACACAGTACCGATCAAAATTACCAAGCTACGCTTACCCATAAATTTGCTAGCAATTTAAAATCAAGTGTAAGGGCTTATTTTACTGAGTACAATGCAAAACAAGATTTATTAACCGTTACGGGTGCTCCCTATTATGATGTATTAAATCATCAGTTTAAACGAATCGAAAATCAAACAGATTGGATTGTAAATAATAAGCTGAATGTATTAATGGGTGGAGGTGTTGTATGGGAAGGGGTAAAGAGTAATCGTTATAATAGTGAAAATATAAGAAAGACCAATTCCATACAATATGGATTTACACAAATGGAATGGACACCCAATAAAAAATTAACGCTTATTGGTGGACTAAGATTTGACAAAAACGATGCATTCGCTTCTGCGTTTAGTCCTAAAATTTCTGGTTTATATAAACTCAATAGCCAACACAAATTTAAGTTTAGCCTTGGTGAAGGATTCAAGGCACCTGACTTTAGACAAATGTATTTGGACTTTACCAATGCAGCGGCAGGGGGTTATAGTGTGCTAGGTTCGGCACAAGCACAGCAAGTAATTGGTCAATTGTCTTCTCTAGGACAAATTGGTGTACTCTATGATAACTATTATCTACTAAAATCATTGAAGCCTGAGTACTCTACTGGACTTCATTTTACTTGGGACTATGAGCCCAATGCAAAAACCTTTTTTAGCGTTCAATTATTCCGTAATGACATTCGAAATTTAATTCAAGTACAACAAATTGGATCTTATATTTCTGGTGCACAAATATTTAGTTACCTCAATATTGGACGCGCCTTTACCCAAGGAGTTGAAGTAGAGTTTAAACACAATATTTCAAAACAATTTTCAACAAGCGGCGGCTATCAATATTTAGAAACGGGTGATAAGGATCAAATACAACAAATTAAATCGGGCAAGGTGTATACACGCGATGCGAATGGTTATAGTCGAGTACTTGCTTTGAGCGATTATGTAGGATTACCAAACAACAGTAAACATAGGGCACAATTAAAGTTCAACTATTTGAATGCATCTGGCTTATTTGCAAATCTTAGATTTCTTTATAGAAGTAAATGGGCGGTTAATAACACTAACGGCAACGAAGTTTTTGACAATGGAGATGAATTTGCAAATGCCTACACTTCTATACACACTTCAATGGGGAAAGATTGGGCAAATGGATGGAGTCTTCAGGTAGGTTGTGACAATATCACCAACTATGTAGATGCAAGGAATTTACCCAATTTGCCCGGCCGCACTTTTTTTACCACAATCAAATATCAAATATCAAAAAAATAATCACATGAAAAAAGCAACACAATCTATTGCCTACTTATTGTTACTGAGCGCTACTTTAGTGGCTTGTTCAAAATCGGATAGCACTACCGTAGCCCCTATTACAGCGCTAACTGTTAGAGATATACCAGCTGATACCGTAGTGGGGTTAAGTGCTCAAGGTGCTCCTCTATATACAGGCAAATACACTTTTTATAGTTTAGAAAAAAATGCATTGGTGCCAAGTACAGATAGTGCAAGTACAAAATGGGATATTGGATTTATGGCGACCAAAATTATCATTAATGGAGGTACAAGTGGTCCAGGGCAAGGAGGCGCCTTTGTGTATACCGGCCTATTTGATGACTTAAAAACAATTCCAGCAGATTCTACATTTAGAACAGACAATGCCCCCGCCTCTTTTGCGGTTACTTTTGGAAGTGGCAAAGGTTGGTATACCTATGATGGATTAAAAAATTTAGTGACCCCTTTAGCAGGTAGAGTATTGGTGATTAGAACAGCTTCAGGTAAATATGCGAAATTGGAAATTACTGCTTACTACAAAGGAGGCACTACTTTGCCAGCTTCTGCTTCTGATCTTGAAAAATTAACCAAGCAACGCTATTATACTTTCCGTTTTGCATACCAACCCAATGGTAGCAAAACATTTTAAGCTTGTTAAATGGAGTTGAACAAAAAAAGAAGGGACCTGATTCAGGTCCCTTCTTTTTTGATGAGTTCTATCAGTGCGCCTTTTATTTTGCTTTAAAGCTCCATGTAAATTTAAATTTAGCAATGGCTTCACCTGCTTCATTTTTTCCAATGGAAATACATTCTAGTGTTTTTCCCTCTTTGGTATCAATCGCTTCTTGAATACAATTTTCGATTGCCTGTCCATCATTACAAGTGAAAATTACTTTTCCAGTCCCCTTTTTTAAATAGTCCACCTCCATTTTAACTACTAGCATGCTCACTTTAGCAGAACGCTGATAAAGGTGACCAAAGGCCAATAAACCAGTGCTCATTTCAGCGGCCATGGCTTGTGCAGCAAAATACATAGATTTAAAAGGGTTTTTACTAAACCAAGAGTGTCTGATGCTTATACTACAGTTAAGGGGATCAATATGTTTTAATCTCAATCCAACAAAAAAGGCTGCTGGTAATTGAGTAGCTAAAAAGAAACCATATCGAATAGGAGAATTTATTTTTTGTACGAAACGGTGAAATTGTGCTGTCATGGAATATCATTTATTATATGAATGTACAAAAAGCCACCATAATTAGCAACTGTCTTTTGATTGTATGGACATTTTTAAAGAGATATCCCTTAAATTTAGGAATCAAATTGAATGAATATGCCACAAGGATTACAGACCTATGACTACTATGTTTTCGTATTGTATTTTATAGTGATTGCCAGTTATGGATTTTGGATTTATAAACGAAAGCAGACTGCACAAACCAATACAACCGACTTTTTCTTAGCCGAGGGGCAGTTAACTTGGTGGGCCATTGGCGCCTCTTTAATTGCGTCTAATATTTCTGCAGAACAATTTATTGGAATGAGTGGAAATGGGTTTAGGTTGGGCTTGGCTATCTCGGCCTATGAGTGGCTTGCAGCGGTATCCTTAGTAGTGGTAGGCGTATTTTTTATGCCTGTTTATTTGAAAAATAAAATTTACACCATGCCTCAGTTTTTAAAGACGAGGTACAATGAAACAGTTGCGATGATTATGGCCATTTTTTGGTTGTTCTTATACATATTTGTCAATCTAACTTCTATTTTATATTTAGGTTCTATTGCTATTAATAATTTAACGGGCGGCGCACATTTCCATTTAATTATGATTGGCCTTGCGGTATTCGCTTTGTTTATTACCCTTGGCGGGATGAAAGTAATTGGCTACACCGATGTAATACAAGTGTTGGTATTAACTATTGGTGGTTTGATGACCACTTATATAGCCTTAACAGTAGTTGGGGAACAATTTGGTTTTGGTAAAAATGCAATTGCAGGATTGAATCATTTAATCAAAGTGGCACCAGACCATTTTAAAATGATTTTTGATAAACCCGGCGCCGGGGCAACACAAAAGCAAATTGATGATTATTCCTCCCTTCCAGGTTTAGCCATGATGGCGGCTGGCATGTGGGTGGCAAATATTAATTATTGGGGTTGCAATCAATATATTACGCAAAGAGCATTAGGGGCTGATTTAAAAACGGCAAGATCTGGAATATTTTTCGCAGCGATTTTAAAATTATTCATGCCCCTATTGGTGGTAATTCCGGGCATCGCTGCTTATGTATTATTTCAAAATGGCGCCTTGCAAGAACAAATGCAAACCAATGGAGTAATAAATCAAGACAATGCCTATTCTTCCGTAATTGGATTTTTACCTATTGGCCTCAAAGGCTTATCTATGGCGGCTTTAACAGCAGCAATTGTAGCTTCCTTAGCAGGAAAGGCTAATAGTATTTCCACCATTTATTCTCTTGACATTTATAAAAAATATGTAAATAAAAATGCTTCAGATCAAAAAACGGTGCGTACGGGTAGAATCATGATTATTGTTTCTTTGATCATTGCCATTGTGATTAATTGGCAAGACAGTTTAGGCATTGGCGGAAAGGGAGGTTTTGAATTTATTCAAAAATATACAGGCTATATATCACCTGCCATATTCCCCGTATTTTTGTTGGGCTTCTTTTGGAAAAAAACAACTTCCAAAGCAGCCATCAGCGGAATTGTAATTGGTTTGGTATTGGCCATCTTGTTTGATAAGTTTTTGCCGAGCCTGTTGGGCAACGAAACCATTTTATATACCGCACTTCCAAATGGTCGTGGTGGATTTGAAATTCCTTATTTAATACAAATGGGATGGGTCTTTTTCTTCACCACTTTATTAATTATTATCATTAGTTGGTTGGATGTAAAAGGTCAAACGCATGCTAATGATTTACAAGAGGACAATGCCAAATACAAATTAACAAATGGACATATTGTAATGATTGTTTTTGTGCTAGGGGTGGTAGCTGCTATGTACATTCGTTTTTGGTAAAATGCATTCGTACACATTAGTCAATAACCATTGTCTTTCCTTGCTCTGGATATAGAATGGTTAAGCCTAAATTATTAGCTGCTTCAATTTGTTGTTGAATGTTTTGCGTACAATTGTTACAAGGCTTTATATGTGTAATGTAAATACGTGTACTTTTTAATTGACCATTAGATAGTTTGTTGAGTTTATTTAATTCTTGCATTAATAACATAGGAGTTAAATGCCCAAACAAAGCTTTGTTTGGTACACTATTGTCAAAAGACACTTCAATAAATAAACTTGTTAATTGTTTGCTTTCAACAAGAGGAGCTACTCTTTCCCAAAGCTGTGCTAATTGATTTGTTTTTTCTACGGTATCCGCCCCTGTATCTCCTAAATACAATAAATAGTCCTGCTGGTTTCTAACTAAAAACGCAGTGCTTTCATAAGGGGCTACATGGCTTAAGGAAAACGCAGTCAGAAACAATCCAGTACCTGGCACTTCTATTTCTTTTTGTGGAGTGAGTGGTTGATAGGTATATTTATTCAAAATGGGTTGCTCTCCCTCATTTGCAAAATTGGCCCAACTTTTCCATGTGAAATAATGATCCTTAAGTACCTCAATTACAGAAGGGAATGCATAAATAGGCTTACTTACATCGTTGGGTGCATTCATGATTAAACCTGCCAAATGATCTAAGTGGCCATGTGTAATGCAATAGGCCTTGATCTGTTTTTTTTGAATCTCTTCCGCACTTAACTGATCGAAAGGTGCCTTGTAGGCAATTTTTTGTAAACCCGCATTCAAGGTACCTGCGTCTAAACATATATAATTTGAACTTCCTTTAGCGGCCACTAAATACGCAGAAAGATTTGCTTCGTCCAACCCCCCTTTCACTCCTAATGGAGTGATACTAAACCCTTTGGATTGATTTTGGGCCTCAAGATGCTGATACAGCAAGCTAAATAACAGGAAAAATATATATATTTTTTTCATCATAATATTTGTGTAACATAAAATTAATCGATTTATCTTTATAATACCATGAACTACATTATTAATAAGCTTTGCTTGGTATGCTTTGTTTTTATTTCTTCCTATGCAATGGCGCAGGATTCTTCAAGTGTAATGTTTGTGGGTCATCCAGACAGAATCAAAACCCTAGATAGCCTCATAGAGCAGTCGCCTCGACTCGCATTACGCAAGTCAGATTATAGCAATGCTTTTAAGAAAGCAACTGTCGCGACAGAACAGCAAGATTCATTGTATACTCATGTGGCCATTCGATTTTTCACACATTTAGCTTATGGCAATCAAGCCCCTAAGTTGCAATTTGATGGAGCTAAATTTAAATTGAATGCATACAATGTACCTGCTTTGGTGAATGCGTATGTAAAAGAAAAATCATTGGATTCCCTGGTTCATTATTTTACCAATAGTGCAAACGAAGTAAAAACATTATTACAAACCCTTCATCATTTTCAAGATTCTAATAGTAAAGCCACTACTAAAATTAATTTATTGGTAAAAGCTACTAATGAATACAGGTGGTTAAATGCGGTAAGGCAAGACAGTAGAGTTATTCTTGTAAATATTCCTTCTGCCCAACTAAAAGCTTTTGAAGGAAATCAAATTGCCTTGAGCATGAGAGTCGTGGTTGGAAAACTAAGTACCCCCACTAATACCCTTTCTTCCACTGTAGAAAAAATAGTGATACACCCGTATTGGGTAGTTCCAAAAAGTATCGCTACAAAAGAAATGCTTGCTAAAATTGTAGCCAACAAGGATTATTTAGCCAACAATCGATTCCAGGTTTTAGATGAAGATTATAAAGTAGTTGCTCCTGAAAAAATTGATTGGAATAGTTATTCTGAAACCAACCTTCCATTTACATTTAGACAGGCTACTGGTTATGATAATTCTTTAGGTGTGCTTAAGGTAGAATTTAATAGTCCATTTGGAATCTATTTACATGATACGCCGGAGAAGGCTTTGTTTAGTAATAAGAATCGTTTTTATAGCCATGGTTGTATGCGCATGGAAAAGCCTATGGATATGGGAAAATGGCTAACACAAAACAATAAAATGGCATTGGATACCATTAATTTTAAAACAAAAAACAAACATCCTAATCCCAAAATAATTAAAATCACTATTCCAACAAAAGTAATTGTTTGGTATAGCTTAGTTGATTTTGATAATAAAGGAAATGTGAGTTTTTATAAAGACTGGTATCTAAAATAAACTTCAACTATGTGTTGAGTATTTTTTACAACTTTGTTTCATTTTCTAAATAGCCCTTTAGAAATAAATGCAAAAATGAAATTTCTTCCTTGTGCTGTTCTATGTAAATTTTCATTTCAGCATCCTTCATGATGAAGATTATTTCATCAAATAATTTTTGGTGCTCTGCAATCCATGTATCTTTTTGATCATGAAAGTGCTTGTCAATAAGTGCGTTTTCACATTGACTATCCAAAACCAATAATGTTTGTTTGTTCATTATAAATCCAGCACGTTTAAAATAGCTGAAGTAGAAATATCTAAAGCAATGGCAATTTTATGAATTTGAAAAATACTCGTATTTATTTTGCCTAATTCAATCCTGCTTAATTGTGTGTAATCCATGTCTGCCTTGAAAGCCAAAGTCTCTAGAGTAAGTTGGTTATCAGTTCTTAATTTTCGTATGCGTTCTCCAATTAGCTTAACGACCATATCTTTATCATGAGGCATCATGCAAATTTGTACTATTAAACTCGGCTATTCAATGGCAAATATGCCATCATTGTTTATGGCGTATTAGCCATTCATTTTTTGAATCAAAACAGAAGAGAAAGTAAGGGTAGAAAAGTAAAGTATCCTCTAGAGTAGTATCACCAAATGTAAGGTAGGCTTAATATACCCAATCTTTACTTTTAAATATTTGCTCGTAAATAGACCCCGGCCCAAGATTTATACTAATGTCTTTTTTATTGATAATCAGTCTATTAAATTTTAATATTCATTTAGTTTCAAATTTAACATATCCTAAGACGGCCTTTTCGTACCTTTGCTCCCCTTAGATTATGAAAAAGCAGTTATTCTTCTTATTGATTTTATGTGTCATGGCCCAGTCGGGGTATGGCAATGCTTTTTCTATGCCCAATCCGTCTAATCCTTCAAATGAAGTAGAAGCCAAAGTGCTTCAGTTATCGCAAAAATTGAACATTAATACACAAGCCTTGAGATTGGCCTTGAATGGTTATGAAAAATTGAAAAGCTTAGGACGTATTAGTAATTTGAGATTTTTAACTATTGCCGATTTTAGCAAGCCTAGCAATGAAAATCGCTTGTATGTGATTGATTTGTTTTTAGAACAAGTTGTTGTGCAAACCCTAGTGGCACATGGAAAAAAATCGGGTACTTTATTTGCCAATATTTTCTCCAATAAAACTTCTTCCCATAAGTCTAGTTTAGGATTTTATGTAACAGGCAATATCTACAATGGAAGAAATGGCGCCTCGCTTGAATTAAATGGGATGGAGTCTGGGATCAATGACCATGCTAAAAACAGATCTATTGTAATCCATGGTGCGGATTATGTAAGCAATCGCTATATTCAACAACAAGGATATATTGGAAGAAGCCAGGGTTGTCCTGCGGTGCCCAATGACCAATTGACCAATATAATTGATGCCATTCAAGGTGCTTCCTGCATGTTTGTATATGCACCCAATAAGGCGTATTTGCAAAAGTCAAACTTCACGCATTAATTGCGTATCTCCGACAGGCAATTATTATAAATTACACACCCTTTAAAGTTTGAAGAATTCTAGGAATGAACTAATTTCACACCTACAAACAAACATTTGTTTAATGAGTAAGATATTAGTGATTGGAGCCGGGGGACAATTGGGAACTGAATTGACAAAGGCCCTTGTGAACAAATACGGAAAGGAGGCAGTGCTTGCCACCGATTTTCAAGAAGCCGCTAGAAGCAAATTTGATTATTGTCGTTTTGAGACCTTGAATATTATGGATAAAGAAGCGCTTGCTTCCATGGTCCAAACCGAAAACATCCAAATTATTTATCATTTAGCTGCTATTCTTTCTGCCATGGGAGAAAAGAATCCAGTACAAGCCTGGGATTTAAATATGGCCGGCTTGTTGAATGTATTGGAAATAGCAAAAGAGTATACAATTGAAAAAATATTTTGGCCAAGTTCCATAGCGGTGTTTGGTCCTAATTCAGATAAAGAAAATACCCCTCAAAGAGCATTTAAAGATCCCAATACCGTTTATGGTATTTCAAAACTAGCTGGAGAACATTGGTGCGAATATTATTTTAATAAATATGGAGTAGATGTAAGAAGTTTACGCTATCCTGGTTTGATTGGATATAAATCTTTAGCTGGCGGCGGCACGACAGATTATGCGGTAGATATTTACCACAAAGCATTTGAGCAAGGAAAATATGAATGTTTCTTAAGTGAAAACACGTATTTACCTATGATGTATATGAAGGATGCTATTCAAGCTACCTTGCAATTAATGGATGCACCCAAAGAAAAAATAAGTGTTCGCACTAGTTATAATATTTCAGGAATGAGCTTTGCACCTACCGAAATATATCAAAGCTTATTATCTTATTTTCCTGATTTTAAAATTAGCTACGCTCCTGATTTTAGACAAGCCATTGCGGACAGTTGGCCTAAGAGTATTGACGATCGTGTTGCAAAGCAGGATTGGAATTGGGAACCCGCATTTGATTTAGAAAAGATGACAGCAGACATCGTAGAAAATCTTCCACTCTATTTTAATTACAACGCAATTAAATAAAAATTTATGTACGATCAATACAAGCCTTTTTTAACTAAAGAATTAGCTGCCATTGAAGAGGCGGGTTTATATAAAAAAGAAAGAATAATTACATCTCCTCAAGCTGCAGAAATAAAGATACAGGGAGGTCAAACAGTTTTAAATTTTTGTGCGAACAATTATTTAGGATTGTCTTCTCATCCCAAAGTAATTCAATCTGCAAAAGACGCCATTGATACACATGGATTTGGGATGTCCTCGGTTCGCTTTATTTGCGGGACACAAGACATTCATAAAACACTAGAACAAAAAATTTCTACTTTTTTAGGTACAGAGGACACCATTTTATATGCTGCCGCTTTTGATGCCAATGGAGGTGTATTTGAACCTTTATTGGGGGAGAAAGATGCTATTATTTCAGATGCATTAAACCATGCTTCAATTATTGACGGGGTTCGTCTTGCTAAAAGTATGCGCTACCGATACGAGCACAATTCTATGGAAGATTTAGAGGCGAAATTAAAAGAAGCTGTTGCTGCTGGTGCTCAACAAAAAATTATTGTAACGGACGGTGCTTTTTCAATGGATGGCACCATTGCACAATTAGATAAAATTGTAGCCTTGGCAGAAAAATATGAAGCCTTGGTAATGACCGATGAATGTCACTCCACTGGATTTTTAGGAAAAACGGGAAGAGGGGTACATGAATTAAAAGGAGTGATGAGCAAGGTAGATATCATAACTGGTACCTTAGGTAAGGCTTTAGGAGGAGCATCGGGTGGCTTTACTTCTGGAAGAAAAGAGATTATTGATTTATTAAGACAACGCTCCAGACCTTATTTATTCTCTAATACCTTAGCACCTTCTATTACCGGAGCTTCCATTGCGGTATTTGATTTATTATCTGAGACCACCGAATTAAGAGATCGCTTAGAAGCCAACACACAATATTTTAGGGAAAAAATTACCGCGGCTGGTTTTGACATTAAGCCGGGCACGCATCCTATTATACCCATTATGTTGTATGACGCAGTAGTGTCACAAAAAATGGCAGAAAAATTATTAGAGAAAGGAATTTATGTAATTGGATTTTATTACCCAGTTGTTGCGAAAGGACAAGCAAGAATTCGTGTTCAAATTTCTGCCGCACATACGCAGGCACATTTAGATCATGCCATTCAAGCATTTATAGAAGTGGGTAAAGAGTTAGGCGTTTTAAATAATTAGACCCTTATACAGTAGGGGCAACAGATTTAATAAAAGCGGAAGGGGTAACACCCTTTCGCTCTTTAAATGCATCAATAAATTTAGATCTAGAGGCAAAACCTGCATTGGAAGCAATTGCTTCAATCGTCAAATTTTTTGCATCCCCCGCTTCAATTAATTTGCACACGTAGTCAATTCTCAAATTTTTTCTCCACTCACTAAAAGTAATCACTTTTGACTTATTGAAATAATTTGATAAAACACGTTCTGGAATTTTTAAATCAAAAGACATTTGAGAAAGCGAAAATTCCTTTTGAATAAATGGATGTTTTTGCAAATACAATTCAATGGTTCGCTCAAGATCTAGTACACTTTCTACTTCTTTTGCTTTTTTAGGGATACTAGATTTTATTTCATCAATAATATTGTCTTTTCCTGCCTCAACGGTATAAGAGATATTACCATAAAGAATCTTGGGGAATAAAAACAAAAAAATGTTTTGTAAGAAAAAGCCACCCCCACAAATTAAAAAATAATATTTCTCTGTAAAAAATTCAGCTGCGGGAATGCCAAATACACTGTATTTAAAATCATACAAAGTAGACATGTGACCAATACTATTGATAGAAATGACTATTTGAATTCCACATAATAAGTAAATCCATCTTTTAATAATGGCGTAGTTAGAGGGCAGTCGACCAAAATTGGCCAAAGTTTCTTTCCCATGTAGGTAAAAATAAACAACGGATCCCACCGCATACATAAATAAATGTACAGATCTTGATAATAAGATAAATTCAAAGGAAGCGAAATTAAAATCTAGGTTGTAGTTCTCTGTTATATTTACAATTTCATGTGCAATTTTTTGCTTTTCCACAAAGGGTAGTGTAGTGAAAGGCAAACAGTTGATAATGGTTAAAAAAGCGGGCAGCAAGTGTAACCAATCCCATTTTTTCAGCGTATTGCTGTCGTTTAAAGTGGTTTTTACATAATAAAACAACAAAGGGCCTAGCAAATAGGACAAGGGTAGCCAGTTTACAAAGCAAACTCCCTCCCAAAAAATATCTTTCGTAAAATGCAATCCATAGTAAACAAGCACTATGAGGTTACAACAAAGAAAAAATAAGGCTAAGAATATATTCGATCTATTCAAGGAACTTAGATAGTAGATAAGAATAAACGAAGTAAATATCCCAAACAGAGGGAAAAGTATAGCCATAAATAGGTGATTACTAGTTATATAGCTATCAAGATAAGAAAAAGCCCCAGCAATTTGACTTGCCAGGGCTTCTTTTTGTATTTTAAACCAAACTTAAAAGAGACGAACCTTATTTTTTAACCCTTTTGTAGGTTTTAAAGCCCACAACCTTGTTTGTAGTATCAGCAGTTTGTTGCGTATACTCATCTGTTCCGTTAAACTTAACAGTAATATTATACTTTCCTATAATATTTGGCATGCTAGACATATCCAAATTTTCAGTCAAAGCATCATTATTTAAAGTAAACGTACCATGACCTATAATTTTTGTATAGGTATTGCTTGTTGAATCAGCGATATATCGTGCACCCCACATAAAATGACCTGCATGGTAAACCTTGTATTCATTATAGGTTTGGTCTGTAGTGTCAGTGCCCTTAACAACCCTATTCTTTACTTGGTGCCAAACACCATCTAAACTACTGGTACCCGTGGCAGCCATGGAAGTATAGTCTTCTTTTGAACTAAATTTTACACCCCCAACCATCATTTCAGCAATAGATTGAGTATATCCCTTTTCTGATTTAGTAATTTCTAAACCTACTTGTTGAGCTGTATCCAAGGTGTTGGTGTTGAATATATTAGACTCTACCACTTTATTTCCCTCTTTGGTATAGCTACCTAATCCAAATCCTACTGTAGAATCTTGTGATTGAACGATATAGAAGTAGTTTTCGGGAGTATAAATTTTAATTTGTGTGTTTCCCTCAGTTGATTTGTAGGTAGTTTCTTTACCGTTAACAGTCATCACTGTTTGGTCCATTGTGTAAACCCCAGTTTGATCTTCTGTTTTAGTAGTTGTAGTGCAACTAGCCACTAATGTTGCAAATGCGAATCCCAATAGGATGTTTTTTTTCATTTTGTAAGCTTTTCGTTTTTAAAATTAAATCGGAATCAAGAAAATTCCTGCTTTGAAATTATCAATCTATCCTGTCTTAATAGCAATGAAATAGGTTAAGAATGTTCCATTTTAGGCAAAAGGAACAAATTAAAGGGGTAAATGGGAATTATAAGTAGGACAAGTCTTTATTTTAGGCTTGTTAATTTCATCACTTTAAAACCACAAAATGAAAAATTGTTTATTATTGGCAGTTATTGCCTTGACCACTTTCTCTTGTTCTCCAAAAACTGAAAATGCTAAAGCCACAGCAGACGCACATGTATTTGGTGTAAATTATGATAGCACCGCACATATGGATGCAATTAAAGCAACCCTGGATGATATAGAAAAAAGTGATACTGTGAGTTATTTAAAAAAATATGCAGATACGGCCGTATTTAATGACAACGGTAAAAAAATGACACTTGCCGAAAATGTAGCGGTTCAAAGAAATTTTATAAGCTCAGGAATCAAGGTGAAAGTAAACAGAGATTATGCAATGTGGTCTAGTCATTTTAATTTTAAAGACAGCACACAAGCAGACTTTGTATACACTTATGTAACTGTAAACTTTAGTAAGGGAGATAAAAATGTAGATGTTGTATTTTTCCAAGCAGATAAATTTAATAAAGACGGAAAAATTACAGAAGAATATATAGTATATGACCAAAGCGGTTTAGCTACTTTGATGAAATAAATTATTGCGCCTTTATTACAGACAAATTTCATCTAACCTATACGATTAAAAAAAGGGCCCTTAGTAATAAGGGCCCTTTTTTATGGATCAAAGATACATTTACTAGTCTTCTATTGGCTCTACCTCCACAGTTTCAGACTCTTGCATATTGTTTACTGCACCCATTACTTCACTTGTTCCAAAGTTAATAGCCAAGGTATTGTTATTCAGCATTAACTTGTATCTATTTTTTGGATTAATGAAATATCCAAGACTTTCATCTTTTACCCATCCTGCATCTGTAATTTTCTTTAACATGCTATCATAAAATAACTTCGTGTCAATATCTCCTAAGTCATAATTGATCGTAAAGGTTACTAGTTTAGCAGCGCGGTTTAAGTCAGTGGTACTGCTTCCAGTTTGCTCTGAGTAATTCACTGTCTTTAAACCTTGGTCAAAATTAAAAGTATAAGTGATGTTGGCGCTTCCTCCTAAATTTAAATAGGTTCTATAGGTATTATTATATTCACTAAGGAAATGATACTTGTCTAAACTTGCATTGGTACTACTTTGACTGGTAGCGATATCAACTTTTGATTCCTCTGCACTTGGCTCTTTAGAACCTGCGATATCAAATTCATATCTGTAATCGTCAGATTTGCTAACGCTACTTCCACCATAGGTATATTCCTTATATGGAAATTTAGCAACTACCTGTTCAATGCTTACCGTAGCGCTTACCCCGGATACATCACTGGTAGTGATTGATTTGAAAATAGTATTGAATGATTTTTCAAATTCAAAGTACTTGGATTCAATACTGAATAAATTCTTTGTAATTCCGGTTTGTTCAAAAATATTGAACTGTCTTTGCCAATCCATATCAAATCCTCCTGCGTATAAATAAGAGTCTTTTGAAACTTCTTTTCCTTCATTATCCAAAATGTCGAATTTTCCATTGGCTCTATATGCAAAGAATCTGCTTTTTCCTACTGGATAAATCACAGAATATTCGTCAAAGCTTTTGATTAACTCTCCTTTATCATCAAACATTTTTACTTTCTTATCATCCTTAGCAAGGATAACACCAGACTTAGAATAGATAGGAGCGTATCCATATTTTAAACGAAGATCGCCAACCACTTCTCCTTTTGTGTTAATCATACCCCATTCCATATCCTTATTAGAAGCGCTAATATATCCATTATAGGGGGTTCTCATGAAACGGTATTTCGCGTCCTTTATAATTTTTTCTTTAGACTTAATGTCAATAAGGCCATAAAAATAATCATCACCTGTTTTTCTTTTGAATGGCATTACATTGTCAACAATAGCTCCATAGGTAGTTTCTTCTTCCCCTTTATAAATTTCCTCTCCCTTTTTATTAATTACACTAAATGTGGTGTTAGAAGTAGAAACCCTTGCAACCCCGTCCACAAAATTTTCGCATCTTACATAAGCAGGCTTAATGACTACTTCACCAGATTTGTTTACATAACCCCAAAGTCCTTCTGTAGTTTTAAATCGAATTAATCCATCCGACATTACCCCTGTTCTTACTACTTGGTGTTCTCCAAGAGTAGACAAGTTGGCAATAACGGCTTTACCTTTTTTGTCAATCAAGGATAACAAACCTTTGTCATCTCTCACTATCGCTACGTCTTCAAAAAATGGCGTTCCACCTTCATATTCATTATCAATAAGTGGCTTTACTTTTTTGTCATCCATCTCCCAATATCTAACCTTGCCATCACTTTTTATTTCTGTGATGACCCCGTCGGTTGGGTAAATGGAAGAAGTGTAGTCAAACTCATCTTCTAACACAATTTTACCGTCATAGTCAATCAAGCTAATTTTTTTGTCATCCTTTTTTTGTCTAACTGGTATATAGTCGTACAAAAATTCTTTTTGTTTTACTCCGCATGAACTTACTAAAGCTATAAGTAGCAAATAGAATAAGCCAATTTTGAAATTTTTCATATCCTTGTTTTTTATAAAAATTAATATAATTTAAAATTACCCCTTATTCATAACTAATCAAAAATTATAATAATATAAGTAAATTTATCAGTATACTAAATTGAAAATCATACACTTGTGTCATTTTGGGTGTTCCATTCTATTTTGCCTATCATTGTAATATATTTTATGACTATTCCTTTCTACTATGTTATTTAAAAATTTACCGGTCCTATTTTTCATCTTGATAAGTACCCCAGGGATTGCGGGGAAGGTGGACACTTTGGAAATAAAGAGCGTTCAATTAAAAAAAATTTCCAAGGTGGTAGTAATACGTCCAACGACTGCCCAAAATGACAAAGAAACTTTTCCTGTCATTTATTTATTACATGGCCATGGAGGAGACTATGCACAGTGGCCAACTACGGCTCCTCAATTATCTCAAACAGCAGACGCACTAAAGGTTATTTTTATTTGTCCAGACGGGGGCTTTGGAAGTTGGTATTTTGACAGTCCAATGGATAGTTCCATTAGATATGAATCCTATATTACTAAAGAATTGGTACCTTATATAGATGCTCATTTTCCAACGAAGCCATTGCCGCAATTTAGAGCAATCACGGGACTAAGTATGGGTGGACACGGCGCTTTGTATTTGGCCATTAGACATCCCCATTTATTTGGAGCAGCAGGCAGTACCTCTGGCGGTGTAGATTTCACGCCTTTTCCCGATAGTTGGGATATCAAAAAGGCATTAGGTAATTATGAAGACAATAAAGAAAGCTGGAAGGAACATACCGTCCTGCATCAAGTAGCAGGTTTAAAAAACAATACCTTATCCATTATGATAGATTGTGGCGTAGATGATTTTTTCTTGGAAGTCAACAGAGCCTTGCATGCGCGCTTATTGCAACTCAACATTAACCACGATTATATTGAAAGGCCTGGGGCACATGATCACCCTTATTGGAATAATAGTATTGATTATCAAATCCTGTTTTTCAAAAAGTTTTTTACAAGTAAATTATAATGCTTTAATTAATGGTCACTAGGGGCAACAATTTTACATTGAATTTGTTGTGTAGGTAGCCTAAGCTATTTACCGAATGACAAATGCCATTACCCTTGTATTACCCAATCAACTATTTAAGCATAATCCAGCTATTGCGATGGGTAGGCCCATCTATTTAGTGGAAGAATGGCATTTTTTTAGTCAATACCCTTTTCACAAACAAAAATTGGTACTTCATAGAGCTAGTATGAAGTTTTACGAACAGTATTTAATCCAAAAGGGGCATAGTGTACATTATATAGCATCCAAAACGGCAGCAAGTAAAATAGAGCATTTGATTGCCCAACTCCAAAAAGAGCAGATAGTTCAAATACATATGGTTGATCCTATTGACAGTTGGATTAGTCGTAAAGCAAGCACTTCTTGCAAAAAACAACACACGGAGCTAGTGCTCTACGACAATCCTAATTTCTTAAATACCGCCAAGGGTGTTGAATCTTATTTTGAAAAAAGAAAAACGTATTTCCAGACCGATTTTTATACTTGGCAAAGAAAATCAAGAAATATATTAATGGACGCAGAGGGTAAGCCAGTGGGAGGCAAATGGACTTTTGATGCAGAAAATAGAGCTAAGTTTCCGAAAAAAGAAAGGGTTCCTTCCATGCCATCGGCCCCAAGTAATGCATTTATCGAAGCAGCCATACTTCATGTTCAAGAAAATTTTCCGAACAACTATGGAAATGTAACGGAAGCCCCTTTGTTCGCGATTAATTATGATGACACCGAAAATTGGCTGAATGAATTTTTAATAAAACGATTTGAAAAATTTGGCATCTATGAAGATGCTATCGTGGCTAAAGAAACTGTTTTACATCACTCCGTTCTTTCCCCCATGTTGAATATTGGACTTATTGAGCCGAGACAAATTATAGATAGGGCTATAGAGATAGCCGCTAAAAATAATATTCCATTGAATTCATTAGAAGGATTTATTCGACAAATAATGGGTTGGCGAGAATTCATCAAAATTGTTTACGAAAGAGAAGGCAATCGACAAAGGACAACCAACTATTGGAAATTCACCAGAAAAATTCCGCCGAGTTTTTGGACAGGCACAACCGGAATCCTTCCCATTGACCTTACCATAAAAAAAATAGTAGCAACAGGGTATTGTCATCATATAGAAAGATTAATGGTCTTAGGCAATTTCATGCTGTTGTGTGAATTTGATCCCAACGAGGTGTATCAATGGTTTATGGAAATGTTTATAGATGCATACGACTGGGTAATGGTACCTAATGTATATGGCATGACCCAGTTTGCGGACGGGGGATTGATGACTACCAAACCCTATATCAGTGGTAGTAATTATTTAATGAAAATGAGTGATTACGAAAAAGGGGAATGGCAGGAAATATGGGATGGTTTATTCTGGAGATTCATGCATGAACATAGATCCTTTTTCCTGAGTAATCCAAGAATTGGAATGCTTGTTCATACATTTGATAAAATGTCACCAGAAAAAAAACAAACACATTTACACAATGCCAATGATTTCTTAAAAGCATTAGATAAACAAAATACACTATGAAAATAAATATTACAGCATTGGATTTAGTGCAGATGGAACAAAGAAAAAGAGCAAACTTAATTAATAGTGTTGGTGGATTTAAAAGTGTTTGCTTGATAGGCACCACCGATGGGGATGGTCAAAGCAATTTGGCGATTTTTAATTCTATTGTGCATATTGGTGCCAATCCTCCTTTAATTGGATTTATAATGCGTCCAGATTCCGTTGAACGCCACACTTTATCCAATATACTGGCAACAAAATCCTATACAATCAATCATTTGAATGAAGCCATCTATCGTCAAGCACATCAAACTTCTGCAAAATATCCTAAGACCGTTTCTGAATTTGATGCAACCGGTTTACATGCTGAATATAAATTAAACTGCCCTGCCCCATTTGTACAAGAAAGTAATGTGCAATTGGAAGTAGAATTTAAGCAAAGAATAGATCTTACTATCAATAACACCATCTTAATTATTGGTGAAATCAAGCAACTGTTTTTTCCTGAACATTGTTGGCAAGCAGATGGATTTTTAGATATAGAAAAAGCAGGAACCATTGCATGTGCCGGTTTAGACAGTTATCATGTAACCCAAACACTGCAACGTTTAGCTTACGCTAAACCTTAATCCATAATAAATTTTTCTGCTTGAGATGCTGAAGGCAGAGTGCAATGAGGCTGCTTGCCAAAAATGGCATATCTATTATTAGCAATGATAGCATAGCCCCCATCTCTAATGAACCTGGGAACTATTGAAAAAAGAATAATGATTCTAGGCCAGCCCTTTAATAGCTTAGCCATTTCAATAATTGCATCTGATTGGTAATAGACCCTTTCGTTTTTTATAAGTAGTACCGATTGGCAATCTTCGCTAACCGAATATTGCTTCTTTATTCTTTCTCCCGCATTGCTTTGTTGAGCGGCAAAACGGAGGGTATTGTTTTTGTCATGTTTGATTAACCAACGCACAGTTCGATTACACAAATTACAAACCCCGTCAAAAAGAACAATATTCATATATGGTATTTAAAATAAAGAGGGCGACTACTGTGAAATAGGTTTACAAATTAGTCATTTTATTTTGGAACCCCATTTTCTTATGATTGAATAAGCTGCCCTATTGGGTAGGGTTTAAGACTGAAATGAAACCGTTTTTGTTCCTATTCCCGATTTTGGAACAAACTAAGCACTAAAAACAAGACAAAACAGGTAGTTACTATTTACATTGGGGATGAATCATTATTCAAAAATCTAAAACACAAAGTCACATGAAAAAAATGTTATTATGTTTACTGGTAGTAGGATCATTAGTAGCCTGCAAAGAAACTGCAAAACCAACCGAATCTACCGAACAAGCGGTTGCTCCACTAGAGCATATTTACAAACCTACGTATACAGATAATTTTAAGATTGGCGATTCAAAAAATGTACTCTTAGCTGAGGAATTCCACAAAATCTTGTTTGCAAAAGATTTTAAAAAAGCAGCAGACATGATTGCTGATACAGCTACTTACAATGCAGAAGACGGAACTACTCTCAAAGGGAAAGCTGCTATTGTAGAATACATGGAAAAAGGATTTACTGGTATCACCTTTAAAAACTACAAAATTGCTGCGATACTCCCTGTTGTGGGAGAAAACGGACACCAATGGGTAGATATCTGGGATGAAGCAGAATTAGAAACTGCTGATGGTAAATCACAAAAAATGCAATGGATGGATGCATTTAGATTTGAAAACGGCAAAATTGTACACTTTGTTGGATTTGGTAAAGTTGTAAAAAACTAAGTCTTTCCATTCATTTTTAAGTTTCGGATAAAATAAAAGAGGCCTCTATTCATAGGGGCCTCTTTTTTATAGGGTTCAACCTGGTTTTCAATCAGTGAATTCTTTAAAAAAAACCTAAAAATGGCGGCTAGCCCCTTTATTCTATTATTAAAAAGGAGGTAAATCGTTAATTAAACTAATATTTGTTAGTTTTGTGTTTCAAACATGATTCATGAGCATATTATCACATTTGGGGATCCATAATTCTAATGTGCATTCCAATTTATCCAGTGAAGCACTTATCAATTTATCCCTAGAAACAGATGCTGGTTCTGCCTTATCGGATACGGGCGCATTGATGGTTTATTCTGGTGAAAAAACAGGTCGTAGTCCAAAAGATAAAAGAATCGTTTTAGAAGAAAGTACAAAAGATCATATTAATTGGGGGGATGTGAATCAACCCATTGATGCGGCCTCCTTTAATCAAGCCAAAAAAAATGCGATCGATTTTTTTAATAGCGCACCAGCAATATTTGTTGTTGACGGATATGCAGTGTGGGATCAAGGCAATAGGATTAAAGTAAGCATCATTTGTACTAAACCCTATCATGCGTTGTTTATGTATAATATGCTTATTCGACCAACGCAAGAGGAGTTAGCGAATTTTGGCACACCCGACTATGTGCTTTATAATGCAGGAGCTACTCCTGCAGACACGACCATTAAAGGAATTACATCCACCACCTCTATTCAATTATCTTTTGAACAAAAAGAGATTTTAATTTTTGGAACGGAATATGCAGGGGAGATGAAAAAAGCGGTCTTTTCATTGCTTAATTATTTAATGCCATTACATCAAATGCTATCTATGCATTGTTCTGCCAATGAGGCTGCAGACGGTGCTGTGAGTTTATTTTTTGGATTGAGTGGTACAGGTAAAACTACTTTGTCAGCAGATCCTCATAGAAAGCTAATAGGAGACGATGAACATATTTGGAGCCCAAAAGGAATTTCAAATATTGAAGGCGGCTGTTATGCAAAAGCAATTAACCTTGATCCAAATAAGGAACCAGCAATTTATCAAGCGATCAAAAAAGGGACCATTTTAGAAAACGTGGTCTTTGATCCTGCCACTAAAAAAGTGGATTATACCAATAAGTCAATCACTGAAAATACAAGAGCTGCTTATCCTATCGAATTTATACCCAATGCAAAAATTCCATGTGTAGGCGGACATCCTAATCATATTATATTTTTAACCTGCGATGCCTTTGGGGTGCTACCGTCCATCAGTAAGTTAGATGCAGCACAGGCGCAATACCATTTTATAAGTGGGTATACCGCAAAAGTAGCCGGAACAGAAATGGGTGTGACAGAGCCAGTAGCTACTTTCTCTTCTTGTTTTGGTGCAGCATTTATGGTTTGGAAGCCTACGGTATATGCAAAACTGTTAGCAGAAAAAATAATGCAGCATAACACAAATGTTTGGCTCCTAAATACAGGATGGATTGGAGGAGGATATGGAGTAGGAAAAAGAATTGATTTAAAATATACAAGGGCCATGATAGA
>JACCDW010116105.1_pt1 | contig 32764 bp, 24 predicted proteins | sample 7449781 | NCBI WGS metagenome assembly JACCDW01 (sample SAMN15323449, study PRJNA562643) | freshwater metagenome | isolation source: river surface water | place: USA:Blue River Watershed | collected 2017-08-18
AGAAAGCACCAGTAAAAAAAGCGGCAGTAAAAAAGGCTCCCGCAAAGAAGGCTCCAGTAAAAAAGGCGCCGGTTAAGCCAGTTCTTGCCAAGAAAGCGCCGGCCAAGAAACCTACTGAGATTATCAAGGGTGCACATAAGACAGCGCTCACAAGTTCGACAGCTAAAGGTGGAGCAACGACCATCTCGGTTTACAAACCCGAAGCAGAAGTGAGCGACATCGTTGTTGTTGAAGAAAAGCGACTTGTACTTCCACCTCCTGTGCGCAAGCCAAAACCAGGAAAGAAGGCGCCGTCTCTGAAGCCAATTAAGGCTGCTCCGGCTCCATTTGTAAGTGAGGGAGAGGAAAACTGGACTGCGACAGAATTAAAATCAATTCGCAGCGAACTTGCTAAAGACCTCGTTCGATTGAAGAAAGAATTGGAAGAGATCGAATCCGAGATGGATGACTTGATTGAAGCCTCAGGCGTTGGGGCCGGCGATGATCAAGCCGACGCTGGCGCGAAGACATTCGAGCGCGAACATGAAATTTCTTTGGTCTACAACGCGCGAGATATGGTCTTGCAAACTGAGCGCGCCCTCGATCGCATCGATACCAAGACATACGGTCGTTGTGAAGATTGCGGAAGCGCTATCGGCAAAGCGCGTCTTCAAGTATTTCCACGTGCAACTCTCTGCATGTTATGCAAACAGAAGGAAGAGCGCCGATAACGTCGTCACGTGCAGAGCGCGCGCGACGACTTTTCATTACTTTTGCAACTCTGATATTTGCCATTGATTTAACTACTAAGAATTGGGCTGTTGACTACCTTCAATTTCGTGAGCCCATTCGAGTACTTGGCGACTTTCTAAAACTTACTTTTGCCACCAATCCAGGTGCGGCGTTTAATTTTGCTACCGACGCGACATTGATTCTTTCCTCACTGAAGCTATGTGTTGCCGCATTCATTGTTTATTACATGCGAAAAGTTACGAACACCCAATGGGCAATAGCTCTCGGTGCGCTTCTTGGAGGAGTCGTTGGAAATCTCTGGGATCGCGCTACTCGCCCTCCAGGAAATTGGCGGGGAGAGGTTATTGACTGGATTGAGCTACCCAACTGGCCAGTCTTCAATATTGCAGATTCTGCAATTGTCTGTGCGGGAATTTTTATGACCTGGCTAGCGATGCGCAATGTCCAGCCGATTTCTCATGATGCCGATTCTGATCAGGAAAACATTAAATGAGTAGCGAGCGCGAAAAACGCACGATTTTGATCTCTGAAGACTTCAACGGAGAACGCGTTGATAGCGCTCTTGCCAAAATTCTTGAACTCTCTCGAAGCGTTGTCGCAGATCTCCTTAATGCCGGAGAAGTGCTACAAGGTAAGAAGCCACTGTCAAAATCTGATCGACTCCAAGTTGGTGATCGACTCACAGTTGTGATGCCCGCGCCATACGATCCTTTGGAACTTAAACCAACTCCAATGGAGGAGTTGGAAATTGTTTACGATGATTCTGATGTAGTTGTTGTGAATAAACCCGTGGGATGCGCAGCTCATGCTAGCCCTGGCTGGACTGGACCAACTGTTGTAGGCGCGCTGATAGCGCGTGGTTATCGAATTTCAACATCTGGGCCACAAGAACGTCAAGGAATTGTGCAACGTTTAGATGCCGGAACTTCAGGATTGATGTTACTTGCCAAGAATGAAAATTCTTACATTGCCATGAAGAATCAATTTCGCAACCGCACAGTTAAAAAGGTTTATCACACTTTGATTCAAGGACACATCGATCCCTCTGAAGGAACCATCGATGCTCCAATTGGTAGACATCCAAGGGAAGATTATCGATTCGCAGTTGTCGCAGATGGCAAGCCGAGCATCACTCATTACTCACTGATTGAGTATTACTCGAGCGCCTCTTTATTACGCGTTGAACTAGAGACAGGACGGACCCATCAAATCCGCGTTCACTTCAATGCTCTGCGCCATCCGCTTGTTGGAGATCTGGCATATGGCGGTGATCCCGTTCTAGCGGCGCGCCTTGAACTGAAGCGCCCCTGGCTCCACGCAATAGAACTCACTTTTAATCAACCTACTTCTGATGAGCGCATCACACTGAGCGCTCCACTTCCCGACGACCTCAAACGCGCCCTCGAGTTGCTCGCGGTCAAGTGAGTGCGGGGGAGTAATCTCGCCGACCGTGAGCAAGGGTTTCGTTCATCTCCACGTCCATACTGAGTATTCAATGCTCGATGGAGCTGCACGTATCGAAAAACTTGCTGAAGAAGTAGCCCGTTCTGGCGATGGCGCCATCGCAATGACTGATCACGGAAATGTTTTTGGAGCTTTTGATTTCTATAAGACTATGAAGAAGGCTGGCGTTAAACCCATCATCGGCATTGAAGCGTATGTCGCCCCTGAATCACGATTTGAAAAGAAGCGCGTGAAGTGGGCTGAAGGCGGAGAAGATGATGTATCTGCTGGTGGCGCCTACACTCACATGACAATTCTTGCTGAGAATAATGTTGGTCTATCAAATCTATTTAAACTCTCTTCGTTGGCATCGCTTGAAGGTTTCTATTACAAGCCACGCATGGATAAAGAGCTACTCTCTCAGCATTCACAAGGATTGATAGCGACCACGGGATGTCCTGGTGGAGAAATCCAAACTCGAATTCGAATGGGCGCATACAACGAAGCCCGCGCAGCAGCTGCAACATATCGAGACATCTTTGGAGCCGACAATTACTTTGTTGAAATCATGGATCACGGAATTGAGATTGAAAGTCGAGTAAAAGATGGCTTATTAAAAATTGCCAAAGAATTAGGTTTACCGCTTCTTGCCACAAACGATCTCCACTACACGTACGCTGGAGATGCCAAGCATCATGCCGCTCTCTTATGTATTCAATCGGGTTCAACACTTGCTGATCCAAAAAGGTTTAAGTTCGATAGCGAAGAGTTCTATTTGAAAGATGCTGCAACAATGCGCCGCATCTTCAAAGATATTGAAAGCGCCTGTGATAACACCCTTCTGATTGCTGAGCGCTGCAATGTCAGCCTTCGCGAAAACGAAAATCTCCTACCGAAGTTCCCGGTCCCATCCGGAGAGACAGAAGATTCATGGTTAGTTAAAGAAGCTGAACGCGGTCTATCCGCGAAGTTTCCTGACGGAGTATCAGAGGAACATAAAGCACGTCTGCAATACGAACTTGGCGTCATGACCAAAATGGGCTTTGCAGGTTACTTCCTTGTGGTTGCAGATTTAGTTGCTCATGCAAAAACTCAGGGAATTCGCGTTGGTCCTGGCCGTGGTTCTGCTGCCGGCTCTCTAGTCTCTTATGTTCTTGGAATCACCGCATTGGATCCCATCGCTCACGGTTTGCTCTTTGAGCGCTTCCTCAATCCAGAACGCATCTCGATGCCTGATATTGACTTGGATTTTGACGAAAGACGGCGCGGAGAGATGATCCGATATGCCACCAATAAATATGGTGAAGATCGAGTCGCTCAAATCATCACATACGGAACCATTAAGACTAAGCAAGCGATTAAAGACTCCACTCGAGTTCTTGGATATCCCTATGCCCTTGGAGAAAAGCTCACAAAAGCACTTCCACCTGCAATCATGGGCAAAGATATTTCTCTTCACGGAATTTTCGACAAAGAAAACGATAGATATGGTGAAGCTCAAGAGTTTAGAAATCTTTTCGAAACTGATCCAGATGCGAAAAATATAGTTGAAATGGCAACCGGCCTTGAAGGCCTGAAACGACAGTGGGGAGTTCATGCTGCTGGCGTGATTCTGAGTCGCGAACCTCTCCTTGATGTTATTCCGATTCATCGCCGCGATGCAGATGGCTCAATCATCACTCAGTTCGACATGGTGGCATGTGAAGCAACCGGGCTTCTCAAAATGGACTTCCTTGGGCTACGAAATCTTTCAGTGCTTGATGATTGCATCAGCAATATCAAATCGAATCAAGGCAAAGTAGTAGTTCTAGAGGATTTACCTCTAAAGGACAAGAAGACCTTCGAATTACTCTCTCGCGGCGAAACGCTTGGAGTTTTCCAGCTTGATAGCGCACCAATTCGCGCGCTACTACGTTCTATGGCACCGGATTCTTTTGAAGACATTTCCGCTGTTATCGCTCTATATCGACCTGGACCCATGGGTGTTAATGCACATAATGATTATGCCGATCGCAAGAATGGTCGCAAACGTATCGAACCAATACATCCTGAATTGAGTGAGGCCCTTAAAGATATTTTGGGTGACACATATGGCCTCATTGTTTATCAAGAGCAGGTCATGGCAATCGCACAGAAACTCGCAGGGTTCTCTCTCGGTCGCGCGGATCTTTTACGTAAAGCCATGGGTAAAAAGAATAAAGAGATTCTCGATAAAGAGTATGTGCATTTCGAAGAAGGTATGCGCGCAAATGGATTCTCGAGCGTTGCCATCGAAGAACTTTGGAAAACCCTTATTCCGTTCTCTGATTACGCATTTAACCGAGCTCATAGCGCAGGTTACGGAGTTGTCTCATTCTGGACCGCGTATCTGAAGGCAAACTTCCCAACTGAATATATGGCTGCATTACTCACCAGCGTGCGAGACGATAAAGATAAGTCCGCGCTCTATCTCAACGAGTGTCGCCGTATGGGTATAAAAGTTCTCCCACCTGATGTCAATGACTCAAATGGCGAGTACACACCAAAGGGCACCGATATTCGTTTTGGACTTGCAGCTATTCGTAACGTTGGCGAGAACGTTGTCGCATCGATTTCTCGAAACCGCGCCGAGAAGGGGCGCTACCAATCCTTTGGCGATTTCCTTGCAAAAGTTGATGTTCAGGTATGTAATAAAAAAACAATTGAATCCTTGATCAAAGCAGGCGCTTTTGATTCATTAGGTCATTCTCGTAAAGGTTTGATGGCAATTTATCTTGAGGCTATTGATTCAGTGATGGAAACAAAGCGTGCGGAGTCCATCGGGCAATTTGATCTCTTTGGCGGTAATGGAATTAACGTCAATTCTGAAATTACCGGCATCGCACTAGAGATTGATGCTGGGGAATGGGAAAAACCACTTTTACTTTCTTATGAACGGGAAATGTTAGGCCTCTATGTTTCTGACCATCCATTGTTAGGTGTCGAACATGTGCTGAGAGGCGCAACTGATATTTCCATAAGCCAGATCTTTGATGACGGTGTAAGCCACGAACAAGTCATTACTATCGCAGGACTCATCACGAGCGTGCAAAGAAAAGTAAGTCGTCAGGGACAACCGTGGGCGATTGTTACTATCGAAGATCTAGAAGGTGGCATCGATGTTCGTTTCTTCTCAAACTCCTACCAGCAGCACGCACTCAACCTGATTGAAGACCGAATTGTTGTTGTGAGAGGCAGAATTGATAAGAGAGAAGAAACACCACAAGTCACTGCGCTTGATCTATCAATACCGGATATCAATCAAGCTCCCATTGGGCCGTTTGTCATTAAATTAGAAGCGGAGCGTTGCACGCCACCTGTGGTTGATCGGATGAAAGAAATTCTCCGCTCCCATCCGGGAACTCGTGAAGTGCATTTGAAGATTGAAGGTGGAAACAAAAACACAGTTCTACGCCTTGATGATGGTTTGAAGATTACTGCCTCACCGAGTTTAAGCGCAGATCTCAAGTCAATTCTTGGTCCAGACTGCCTCGTTTAATTATCTGACAGGAATTTCCCCACTCCTTTAGACTTTGGTGGTGTCTCATCACATCACTGCAGAGCTTGTTTCTTGTACTTCTGAGATTTCAGAAAAGCAGGGCTTGCTTTGAAACCTCTCATCCTTTTGCCCGCTGTTGATGTCCGCGAAGGGCAAGCAGTTCGATTGATTCAAGGTGAGCTGAAGAATCAAACAAATTACGGGTCGCCCCTTGATGCCGCGCTTGACTTCCAAGGCGCGGGAGCAGAGTGGATTCATCTCGTTGATCTAGATGCAGCATTTGGAACGGGTTCGAACTTTGAATTACTCGCAGAAGTGATTGGCAAACTAGATATCAAAGTTCAATTGTCTGGCGGAATTCGCGATGAAGAAACTCTTCAACGCGCTCTCTCCACAGGCTGTGAGCGAATCAATCTTGGAACTGCTGCATTGGAAAATCCCGCTTGGATCACAACGGTAATTTCGCGTTTCGGTGATCAGATTGTGGTGGGACTAGATGTACGTGGAAATACTCTTGCAGCGCGTGGATGGAACCGTGACGGGGGAGAGCTATTGGAAACCTTGTCTAAGCTAAATCGCGAGGGCTGTGCACGTTATGTTGTGACTGATGTTAATAAAGACGGAACTTTGCAAGGCCCCAATCTAAATTTATTGCGAGAAGTTTGTAGCGCCACAGATAGCCCAGTCATTGCTTCAGGTGGAGTTTCCACTTTGGAGGACTTAATAACTCTGCGTGAGATGACCGTACTTGGAGTCGAGGGAGCAATAATTGGTAAAGCGCTTTACTCCGGTGCCTTTAACCTCCAGGATGCCTTAAGTGCGACTAGAGAAGCGGCTCGACAATGAAACCAAGATCATGAAACCAAGATCATGAAACCAATATCACTAGAGGAATTCCGCACCTTCGCTCGCGACTTTAATGTGATACCCGTTGCAGAAAGTTTCCTAGCCGATAATGAAACCCCTTTGACTATATATTCAAAGTTAGCAGCAAATCGCGATAACACATTTCTCTTGGAATCCGCTGAGCATGGTGGAGCATGGTCGCGATATTCATTTATTGGAGTCTCAAGCGAAGCCACGCTAACGGAGAAAAATGGCGTTGCTCATTGGTTAGGAACAATGCCCGCTGGGGCACCAATTGGCATTGATCCTCTTGAGGCGTTGAAAATTTCAAGTAAACACTTACGTTCGCCGAAAATTGCGGGAATGCCTCCACTTACTGGAGGTCTTGTTGGCTACATGGGATATGACTCGGTTCGCCGACTAGAGAGAATTTCGAACCTTGCACCAGATCTTCTCAAGCTCCCAGAAATTACTTTTATGTTAACGACCGATCTTGCAGTTTACGATCATCTTCAAGGAACGGTTACTCTCATTGCGAATGCAATTAATTGGGATGGATCAGACGAGAGAGTTGATTTAGCTTATTCATCAGCTATTAATCGACTCAAAAAGATGAGTGAGTTGCTTGGAGGTAACATCCCCAGCACTGTTGCAGTGATTGGCGAAAAGCCAGAACCAAAATTTACACAAAACTTTACTTCTGCAGAATTTATGAAGAGTATCGAATCCGTAAAGGAAGAGATACGAAGTGGGGAAGCATTCCAAGTAGTTCTTTCGCAGCGTTTCTCAATTCCTTGCGAAGCGGATCCACTCGATGTTTATCGCATGCTACGTCTTCATAACCCGAGCCCCTATATGTATATATTTAGATTTGCTGATGGGCTTTCGGTAGTAGGTTCGAGTCCAGAAGCCTTGGTTAAAGTAACGGGACGTGAAGTGTTGGTACATCCCATCGCCGGAACACGAAAACGCTCTAGTAATGCAGAAGAGGACCTTCGACTCGGTGAAGAACTTTTGGCAGATCCAAAGGAACGAGCCGAGCATTTAATGTTGGTGGATTTAGGCAGAAACGATCTTGGTCGAGTATGTGCGCCAGGAACTGTCAACGTTGTTGAATTTATGAATTTAGAGAGATACTCGCATGTGATGCACATAGTCTCGACCGTGACAGGAAAATTGGCAGAGGCAAAAAGCCCAGTTGAAGCTCTCTACGCGGTCTTTCCAGCCGGAACGCTATCTGGCGCTCCAAAACCACGGGCGATGGAGATTATTGAAAGTCTCGAACCATCGCGACGCGGAATTTATGGCGGCGCAATTGGGTATGTAGATTTCACGGGAAATCTTGATACATGTATAGCTATTCGTACTGCAGTAATTAAAGAGAAGACTGCTTATGTTCAAGCAGGAGCTGGAATAGTCGCCGATTCAATTCCCGAAAATGAAAATGATGAGTGTCTTAATAAGGCTGCAGCAGTTTTAGGAGCCATAGCTGCCGCGAATGCTCTGCAATTATTAGGTCAACAAAAATAATATGAGCGTCCTAGATTCCATCATTGCTGGAGTTCTCGAAGATCAAAGAGTCCGTGAACTTTCTAAAGCAGAATTAGATGAACGCATCGCCGCTATTGGTCCAGTTCGTGATCCTTTGGACTCACTGAGAGCGAAACCTTTTTCGGTCATTGCTGAAGTAAAACGTTCATCTCCTTCAAAAGGAGCATTGGCAGAGATATCTAATCCAGCGCAACTAGCTGCGCTCTATGAAAAAGGTGGCGCATCAGTCATCAGCGTTCTGACCGAACAAAGACGGTTCGGGGGTTCACTTCAAGATTTTGTTGAGGTGCGTTCCCGGGTATCAACTCCGATGCTTCGCAAGGACTTTATTGTCAATGAATATTTGGTTCGAGAGTCTCGCGCCTTTGGAGCAGACTTACTATTGTTAATCGTTGCCGCACTTGATGATGTTCAACTTCAGGATTTCTATGCGCTCGCTCGTGAATTAGGGATGAAAGTTCTCATCGAAGTTCATGATGCTAGTGAACTAGAAAGAGCTCTGAAAGTTGACCCAGAAATAATCGGTGTGAATGCACGCAATCTCAAGACTCTGGAGATTGATCTCAATAATTTCACTTCCTTACTCCCGAGAGTTCCAAGCAATATCTACTCGATCGCAGAGTCAGGAATTGCAACAATTGATGATGTGAAATTAGCCCGCAGTGCTGGTGCACAAGCCATACTTGTAGGGGAGACTTTGGTGAAATCTGGGGATCCCGTAGCGAGTATCGCTGAATTTATAAGCGTGAAAAAATCCTAAGTGTCGGAAATAGATAGGTAAAAGTAGACTCGCGATATGGAAGAGACATCAATCATCGGACACTTTGGTCCTTATGGTGGTCGATTTGTTCCGGAAGCGCTGATTCAAGCTCTTGATGAACTGGATAGCGCACATAAAGCTGCGCTCATTGATCCAGAATTTCAGCACGAATTAGAAGCACTCCATCGCACCTATACGGGTCGCCCATCCATCATCACAGAGGCGCCACGGTTTGGAGCCCACGCAGGTGGTGCTCGTATTCTCCTCAAACGTGAAGATCTCAATCACACCGGTAGCCATAAAATCAATAATGTTTTAGGTCAAGCACTTCTCACTAAACGTATGGGTAAGAAGCGCATCATCGCTGAAACTGGTGCAGGACAGCACGGTGTTGCTTCTGCAACTGCAGCAGCTCTCCTTGGTTTGGAATGCGTTGTTTATATGGGCGAGGAAGATACAAAGCGCCAATCTCTCAATGTTGCGCGGATGAAGTTATTAGGCGCAAGTGTTGTTCCCGTAACCACGGGATCACGTACTCTCAAAGATGCAATCAATGAAGCAATGCGTGACTGGGTAACCAATGTTGAAACAACTCATTACTTGCTCGGCACTGTCGCTGGACCGCATCCATTCCCCACGATGGTGCGAGATTTTCATCGCATTATTGGAGAAGAAGCGCGCGCTCAAGTACTGGAATTAACCGGTCGACTTCCTGATGCAGTACTTGCATGCGTTGGCGGTGGATCAAATGCCATCGGAATTTTCCATCCCTTTATTGATGATCTTGATGTGCGACTTATTGGATTGGAAGCAGGCGGAAGTGGCGTTGAATCAGGAAAGCATGCGGCCACCATCGTTGGCGGCACGCCTGGGGTTCTCCATGGAACTCGGTCCTATGTTCTTCAAGATGAGAACGGCCAAACTGTTGAGTCACATTCAATTTCTGCTGGATTGGATTATCCAGGAGTTGGACCTGAGCATGCATATCTTCATGACATTGGACGCGCCGAGTATCGCGCAATCACCGATGATCAAGCGATGCACGCCTTTGCGCTGCTTTCAAAAACGGAGGGAATTATTCCTGCAATTGAAACTGCTCATGCTCTGGCTGGTGCGCTCCAAGTTGGAAATGAACTTGGTAAAGATGCGATTCTTCTTATAAATCTCTCTGGACGTGGCGATAAAGATGTCCAGACCGCAGCGCAATACTTTGGTATTCCGTTATAGAGCTTGGCAAATAATCATGAGTTTGAGTGAAGTATTCTCACGCGCAAAGAGCGACAACCGAGCTGCGCTGATCGGATACATGCCTGCGGGATTTCCCTCAAAAGACTTAACATCTGAAATCGTAAATGCGATGGTCGAAGGCGGCGTTGACATTGTGGAAGTAGGTTTTCCTTACAGCGATCCCGTCATGGATGGTCCTGTAATTCAGCAAGCAGCTGAGATTTCTTTGCGAAATAGGACTGGAGCAAGTGATGTGCTTAGTCTTGTTTCTAAGATAAAGGTTCCGGCTTTGGTGATGTCCTACTGGAATCCCATCGAGAAATTTGGTGTAGAAAATTTTGTACGCGATCTCGCAACAGTTGGTGGCGTTGGAGTTATAACCCCAGATCTCACAATTGAAGAATCCTCCGAATGGATTTCGACGACTAATAATCATGAGATTAATCGAGTGTATGTTGTTGCGCCAAGCACTTCAGATATGCGGCTAGCGCAAGTTACAGAGGCATGTTCAGGATTTGTTTACGCCGCAAGTTTGATGGGAGTTACAGGCGCTCGCACTTCAGTATCGAGCGCTGCCGGTGAACTTGTTTCTCGCATTCGAAAAGTCTCTCAGTTACCGATCGCAGTCGGCCTAGGAGTGTCTAATGCCGAACAAGCAAAGCAGGTAGCTTCATATGCCGATGGAGTAATTGTTGGCTCAGCATTTATTAAGTTAGTTTTGGATTCAAAATCTCATCAAGAAGCCCTAGAGAAGGTCAGAAACTTGGCCGCAGAACTTGCTCAAGGGGTGCGCCGCTCTTAAGTGTCGCAAAGTTCAGGCCTGGATTAGACTTCGAGCGTGCTTCCGCAGGCTATGCGGACGTTGAATTTTGAAAGAGTTATGAGACCAAGAAAGAAGGAGTAACCGTGCCAAAGGAACCTCGTCAAAGAGATAACCGCGGAGCCAAGAAATCAGGAGACACAGTCACAAGAAATATCGTGATTGGTATGGTTGCTCTCGTCGTGCTTTCGGGTGTCATATTTACAGTTCTCGACAAACGATCAGGTTCCGAGACCGCTCTGCCTGCTTCTATCGAACAGATCGACGCTTCCAATAATGGTGCGCCACTCACAGCAGAAGTATTACCTGAGAATGATTACGGAATCGTCTTTAATGCAGATGCTCCATTGTCCATCAATATCTGGGAAGATTTTCAGTGTCCATTCTGCAAGTATTTTGAGACTGCAATGAGTGATTACATTGAAGATTTAGTCCGGAATAAGGAAGCAAAAGTTACTTACCATATGACGTCTTTCCTTGGCATGGAGTCCAAGCGAGCAACGAATGCGGCTTATTGCTCGGTAGACGAAGGTCGATTCCTAGAATTCCATCGCGCTATTTACACAGTCCAGGGCGCAGAAAATAGCGGCATATTCTCAAATAAGAATCTTGTTGAGATAGGCAAGAGGTTGGGTATTACTAGCCCAACATTTGAAAGTTGCGTAAACGATAATAAGTATGGGGAGACCGTAGAAAAGGTTTACCAATCAATGGCGAAGAACAAAGTTGAAGGTACTCCCACAGTATTTATCAATGGCAAGCTTTGGAGTCGTTCTGGCTCTGAATTCGTTCTTGATGAATTTAAGGCGGCGGTTGAAGCAGCGAAGCAGTGATAACCGCTTCGATTCCTTCACCTTCCCAATCTCTCATTGAGGTTGGTCCACTTACTTTTCATTTCTATGCGCTCTGCATAATTCTCGGAGTTGTAGCTGCTGTCTATATTGGAAATAGACGTTATGTTGCTGCAGGCGGCTCACGAGGTGTAGTGAGCGACGTTGCGGTCATTGCAGTTCCAGTTGGAATAATTGGTGGCAGGCTTTATCACGTCATTACTTCGCCGCAGCAATACTTCGGCGCAAATGGAAACTGGATAGAGGTTTTCTACATCTGGCAGGGCGGATTAGGAATTTGGGGCGCGATCTCATTGGGATTTGCTGGTGCCTACTTTGCGTACAAGCGACACCCTCGCAATAATCAAATTTCTTTCGCTGTTTTCGCTGACGCGCTCGCTCCTGGATTGCTCGTTGCGCAGGCAATTGGCCGATGGGGAAACTGGTTCAATAAAGAACTATTTGGTCGTCCACTCGATGCTCCATGGGCTCTGGAGATTCCTGTTCAATATCGCCCAATTGGTTTCACTTCGAGTCCGACATTTCATCCAGTATTTCTCTACGAATCTATCTGGTGCCTTGTAGTGGCGGCAATGCTCATCACTTACTTTAAAGGAAGAAATCTAAGGCCTGGCTCTATATTTGCACTTTATGTTGGTTTCTACTCATTTGGTCGTGGATTAATCGAATCGATTCGAATTGATGAAGCAAATCTTATTTTTGGGTTGAGACTCAATCTTTGGACTAGTGGGCTACTCCTCTTAGGTTCTCTTATTTATTTGAGAAATCGCAATCTTCGCTCCCGATCTGATAGAGAGTAGAGGCGTAGAATAGAGTCATGGGTTTAGCTGAGATTCATAAGCGCAATGAAGACCACCGCGCTCATCGTGCGGGTTGGCTACGAGCCGCGGTATTGGGCGTGAATGACGGTTTGGTATCGACTGCTTCATTAATGATTGGCGTCGTGTCGGCGCAGAAAAATGATTTTGTTGTTACTGCTGGTTTAGCAGGAATTGCTGCGGGAGCTATGTCAATGGCAGTCGGTGAATATGTATCGGTGCGTTCTCAGAATGACATCGAAGAATCTGATAAGAAATTAGAGATAGAACATCTTGCTCTCGACCCAGAAGGCGAGTTAGAAGAGTTAACCCAGATCTATCAAGAGCGTGGGATCTCTCGCGCCACAGCAGAAAAAGTTGCCCAGGAACTTCACTCACATGATGCACTTGGTGCACATCTACGCGATGAACTAGGGCAGCACGAATCAACCAAGGCGCGACCCATGCAAGCAGCGGTTGCTTCTGCTTTAAGTTTTACCGCAGGTGGAGCGATGCCTCTACTGGGCGCCCTCGCACCAAGTCTGGGCGGAAAAGCAATCTCGATCATTGCAATTACATTTTTTGGATTGATAATTGCGGGCATCATCAGCGCTAAAACCGCCGGCTCGAGCATTATGCGCACAACTGCGCGCATCGTTTTTGGAGGTGCACTAGGCATGGCGATTACGGCGTTAGTTGGACAGGTCGCACATGTTTCTGGGATTTAGATCCACCAAAGCTCCGACTTCTTGGTAGATTTCACCCCTTCATCGGGCCATCGCCGTCCCTCATCACAAGAGTAAACCTCGTGGAAGTAATCACGCAGGGTATGGGAGCGATTAGTGGCTTTGTTCTCCGCAGTTCCGCAAGCTCAGGGTCTTTATAACCCTGCGAACGAACATGACGCATGCGGCGTTGCGATGGTTGCCACCCTCAACAAAGTTGCAACACATGAAATCGTTGAACAAGGTCTGACAGCGCTGCGCAACCTTGAACACCGTGGCGCATCTGGCGCGGAAATAAATAGCGGAGATGGTGCAGGAATTCTTACTCGAATTCCTGATCTTTTTTTTCGTGCCGTCTTAAATTTTGAACTACCAGAAATCGGTAAATATGCAGCGGGAATTGCATTTGTTCCAAAAGATTTTAATGGAAAGAAACGAATTGAGGAGATTGCTCAGGAAGAAAACATCACCATCCTAGGATGGCGAAAACTTCCTATCAATCCAAGTTCGCTGGGAGCTACTGCGCTCTCAGTCATGCCAGACTTCGAACAACTATTTATCTCATCGAGTGATTCTGTGTCTGACCTTGATTTGGATCGCCGCGCTTTTTGTTTTAGAAAACGAGTGGAGCACGAACTTTCAGTTTATTTTCCATCGCTATCTTCACGGACCATTGTCTACAAAGGTATGTTAACCACGGGTCAACTCGAAGAATTTTTCCCTGATCTCTCTGACGAACGTTTCGTTTCACCTCTGGCTCTTGTCCACTCTCGATTCTCTACAAATACTTTTCCGTCATGGCCATTGGCGCATCCATATCGATTTATTGCCCACAACGGCGAAATCAATACTGTGCGCGGAAATCGTAATTGGATGGCGGCTCGCGAAGCGCTTTTAGAAAGCAAAATAATCCCTGGTGATTTGAAGAGGCTTTTCCCGATTATTGATCCAGCTGGCAGCGATTCTGCATCATTTGATGAGGTTCTCGAACTTCTTTATCTCGGCGGACGCTCACTTCCACACTCCATTTTGATGATGATTCCCGAAGCTTGGGAGAACCACGAAACTATGGCTCCAAAGCTCCGCGACTTTTATCGCTTCCACGCATCGCTCATGGAGCCATGGGATGGACCAGCATGCGTTACTTTCACCGATGGTAATCAGATAGGCGCGGTACTAGATCGCAATGGTTTACGCCCCTCTCGATATTGGGTCACCTCAGATGGATTTGTGGTTCTTGCAAGCGAAGTCGGAGTCCTCGATATTCCACAAGAGCGCGTAGTTAGAAAAGGTCGACTACAACCTGGGCGCATGTTCCTTGTTGATATCGAAGCAGGTCGCATCATTGAAGATGAAGAGATAAAGAATGCTCTTGCAGAAAGCGCACCATATAGTGAATGGCTTCATGCTGGAATTGTCCGACTTTCAGAATTGCCTGCTCGCGAACACATAATCTATCCGCACTCATCAGTGCTTCGTCGACAGAGAGCATTTGGATATACCGAAGAAGAGCTCCGAGTCATCATCACGCCTATGGCTAAATCAGGTGCAGAACCAATTGGTTCCATGGGTACTGATACTCCCATTGCAGCGCTCTCTTCTAAGCCACGATTGCTATTTGATTATTTCTCGCAACTTTTTGCACAGGTTACTAATCCGCCACTTGATGCGATTCGTGAGGAACTTGTTACTTCTCTAGGTGGATCAATTGGACCAGAACATAATCTTCTTGATCCAGGACCTGCTTCATGTCGCCAAATTTCACTTGCGTTTCCAGTAATTGATAACGATGAGTTAGCCAAAATAATTCACGTCAATGCTGACAATAATCTCCCAGGCTTATCTGCTCACGTTGTGCGTGGACTATTCCCGATAGCTGAAGGGGGAGAGGGGTTACGACAGAGAATTGAAGAGATTCGTTTGGAGGTCTCTCAAGCAATTGCAGATGGAGCTCGCATCATCGTTCTCTCGGATCGCGATGGCGATGCTGAAAACGCGCCTATTCCTTCGCTCTTGCTCACTTCAGCAGTCCACCATCATTTGATCGCAGAGAAAACGCGTACCAAAGTAGGTTTAGTTGTAGAGACTGGCGAAGTGCGCGAAGTACACCATGTTGCACTTCTCGTTGGTTTTGGAGCAGCTGCCGTCAATCCTTATCTTGCGATGGAGACAGCAGAAGACTTAGTGCTCCAAGGAGTGATCACAGGAATTTCACCAGAAAAAGCGGTGAAAAATCTTATTAAGTCCCTTGGTAAAGGTGTTCTCAAAGTTATGTCGAAGATGGGTATTTCAACCATCGCTTCTTATACCGGCGCACAAGTTTTTGAAGCTATCGGTCTCTCTCAAAATCTCATCGATGAATATTTTGTTGGCACAACATCTCGACTTGGTGGTGTTGATCTTGACGTGATTGCCGAAGAGACAATTGCGCGCCACCACATTGCATATCCACCTGGAGGAGAAGTTCCTGGCACAAAGCGACTGCCGATAGGCGGCGAATATCAATGGCGCAGAGAAGGAGAACCACACCTCTTTGATCCAGAAACTGTATTCGCTTTACAGCATGCAACTCGCTCTAAGCGGTACGACATTTTCAAACGCTATACAACGCGAATTGATGATCAATCACGTGCGCTTATGACACTTCGCGGGCTATTTACATTTAAAGAAGGTGTTAGACCATCCATCTCGCTTGATGAAGTTGAGCCTGTCTCTTCCATCGTGAAACGTTTCTCAACCGGGGCCATGTCTTACGGTTCAATTTCGCAAGAAGCCCACGAGACATTAGCGATTGCGATGAATCGCATCGGTGCTAAATCAAATACCGGCGAAGGCGGCGAAGATCCTGAGCGCTTTATGCCGCTTCCAAATGGAGATTCCAAGAGATCTGCAATCAAACAAGTAGCGTCTGGGCGTTTTGGTGTGACGAGCGAATACCTCGTTAATTCTGATGATATTCAAATCAAGATGGCACAAGGTGCAAAACCAGGCGAAGGCGGGCAACTACCTGGCAACAAGGTTTATCCATGGATTGCAAAAGTTCGTCATTCAACGCCAGGAGTAGGACTTATCTCGCCGCCTCCACATCATGACATCTATTCGATTGAAGATTTAGCTCAGTTGATTCATGATTTAAAAAATTCAAATAAGGATGCGCGCATTCACGTCAAACTTGTTGCTGAAGTGGGCGTTGGAACGGTTGCAGCCGGCGTAAGCAAGGCACACGCAGATGTTGTCTTAATTTCAGGACATGATGGTGGAACTGGAGCTTCTCCGCTCACTTCACTGAAACATGCCGGCGCGCCATGGGAGTTGGGCCTCGCTGAAACCCAACAAACACTCATACTCAATGGATTGCGCGATCGAATTGTTGTTCAAACTGACGGCCAAATGAAGACTGGTCGTGATGTAATTATTGCGGCACTTTTAGGCGCGGAGGAATTTGGCTTTGCCACAGCTCCACTTGTTGTCTCTGGATGCGTCATGATGCGTGTCTGTCACCTTGATACATGTCCCGTTGGTGTTGCAACCCAAAATCCTGAGTTACGCAAGCGCTTCACAGGCAAGCCAGAATTTGTTGAAACTTTCTTCGAATATATTGCCGAAGAAGTTCGTGAACTCTTAGCAATACTTGGTTTTAGGACCCTCGATGAGGCGATAGGTCAAGTTGAACTTCTCGACACAGCTGCTGCAATCGATCACTGGAAGGCAAGTGGCCTTGATCTGGCGCCGATTCTGAGTTTCCCAAATGTTTCAGCTGACGCTCCGCGTCGCAACACAACCAAGCAGGAACATGGACTCGAAGCAGCCCTTGATAACAAACTCATTGAACTTTCTGCTGCAGCGCTTCAGAAGAGCGAAGAAGTTCGAATCCAACTTCCAATTAGAAATGGAAACCGCACAGTCGGAACCATGCTGGGATCTGAAATCACACGACGATTTGGAGGTACGGGACTGCCTGATGACACAATCGACATTACTTTCCATGGCTCAGCCGGCCAATCACTTGGCGCTTTTATTCCTCGTGGCCTAACGCTGCGACTATATGGAGATACCAACGATTATTTGGGTAAAGGGCTTTCAGGTGGGCGATTAATTGTTCGACCAGATGAACGTGCGACTTTTGCCTCTGAAAAGAATGTCATTGCGGGAAATGTCATCGGATACGGCGCAACTCTTGGAGAAATTTTTGTTCGGGGCGTTGTCGGAGAGCGATTCTGCGTAAGAAATTCTGGTGCAATTGCAGTGGTTGAAGGTGTTGGCGATCATGCCTGTGAATACATGACTGGCGGAACAGTTGTCATTCTTGGCACGACGGGACGCAATCTTGCAGCGGGAATGTCTGGCGGCCGAGCATTTGTTCTTGACCTCAACCCCGACTTAGTTAACACAGAGATGGTTGACGTTTTAAGCGTTCCCCGCGATCAGAGTGAGAGATTGCAATCCATTGTTTCGAAGTTCCATGCAGAAACAGGATCAGAAGTTGCGCAGAAGCTACTTGAGAATTGGGCAACAGAGATGAAGCGATTCTCAATGGTGATGCCTCGCGACTATGCAAAAGTTCTCAATGTGATTGATAGAGCAGAGCGAGAAGGTAAATCTCCAGAGCAAGCAATCATGGAGGTGCTCAATGGCTGATCCCCGTGGATTTCTCAATACTGGACGAGAAACTCCGAAACGTCGCCCAGTTGATGTGCGCATTCGGGACTGGAAAGAAGTTTATGAAGAACAGGAATTTGGTGCGCTTCAAAAACAAGCTGGTCGATGCATGGATTGTGGAATTCCTTTCTGTCACCAGGGTTGTCCATTAGGAAACCTCATTCCGGAATGGAATGATCTAATTTGGCGTAACGAGAAAGTTGATGCAATCGATCGACTTCATGCCACTAATAATTTTCCAGAGTTCACCGGTCGCCTATGTCCTGCGCCTTGTGAAACAGCATGCGTGCTTGGCATTAATCAAGATCCAGTAACTATTAAGCAAGTTGAGTTACGAACAATCGAAGAGGCCTTCCAATCTGGAAATGTAAAACCGATGCAGCCGGATCGCATGACCGGAAAAACGGTCGCGGTTATTGGTTCCGGGCCAGCAGGTCTTGCAGCTGCACAGCAACTCACTCGCGCTGGACATACCGTCGTGGTTTATGAACGTGCACCGAAAATCGGCGGACTGCTTCGCTATGGAATTCCAGAATTCAAAATGGAGAAGTCAGTTTTAGATCGACGTCTTAATCAGATGCAACGTGAAGGAACTCGATTCCGACCCGGTGTAAATGTTGGCGTTGACATCACAGCGGCGCAATTACGCGCTAAATACGATGCAGTAGTTCTGGCTGTAGGTGCAACTCAGTGGCGTGATCTTGATATTCCAGGTCGAAACTTTCTCGGAATTCACCAAGCTATGGAGTACTTGCCGTGGGGTAATCAGCAGGCGCTCAATGAATTAGAGCAAGAACCACCTATTAACGCTCATGGCAAACATGTAATTATTTTGGGTGGCGGCGATACGGGAGCTGATTGTTTAGGAACAGCAATTCGCCAAGGTGCGGCAAGCATTACGCAAATTGAAATCATGCCTCGTCCTACCGAAGAGCGACCTACTTCTCAACCTTGGCCAACCTATCCAATGGTTTATCGAGTAAGCAGCGCGCACGAAGAGTCTGGAGAGAGACTCTATTCAATTTCAACAGAAGCCTTTATTGGAGATTCTGCAGGACAACTTACTGCTCTCAAGATTGTTGAAACAAAGTTCATAGATGGTAAGTTTGAAAAAGTTCCTGGAACTGAACGCGAGATTCCTGCAGATCTAGTCTTTTTGGCAATGGGTTTTACTGGCGTCGAGAAAAACCAACTTGTTTCAGATCTTGAGCTAACTTTCGATAATCGTGGAAACATAGCGCGCGATCAGAACTACCACACCAATATTGATGGGGTCTTCGTCTGCGGAGATGCTGGACGTGGACAATCACTCATAGTCTGGGCAATTGCAGAAGGTCGTAGCGCAGCATCCGCGGTCGATCGCCATCTGATGGGTGACACACAACTTCCTGCGCCCATCGAACCAAGTGCGCGACCATTGACCGTCTGATGTGTAATGCGTAATTTCATTAAATAATGAGAGATGGAATAAAGTAAGCCAATGCGCCGCGCCAAAATTGTTTGCACGATGGGTCCGGCTGTAGAAAGCCCAGAAAAAGCTGCAGAGTTAATCGATGCAGGCATGAATGTCGCTCGACTCAATCTTTCGCATGGCGGATATGACGAACATCAAAATCGACTAAACCTGGTCAGAAAAGCGGCCGCTGATGCAGGAAAGCCAGTCGCAATTTTGGTTGATTTGCAAGGCCCCAAGATACGTCTTGGAAGATTTGCAAGTGGGCCTCACGAACTTAGTCGAGGCGATATTTTCACCATAACTACGGATGAGATTTCCGGAACAAAAGATCGAGTCGGAACTACTTACAAGGGGCTGCCTGGTGATTGCAAAAAAGGCGATCGCATTTTGATTGATGACGGCAAAGTTACGGTAGAAGTTGTTGAAGTTAAGGGAAACGATGTCGTTACGAAGTGCATTGAACCTGGACCAGTATCCAATAACAAAGGCATAAATCTTCCTGGCGTTGCAGTTTCAGTTCCAGCTATGTCAGAGAAAGATATTGATGATCTGAGATGGGGGCTCAAGGCAGGAGCAGATTTCATCGCGCTCTCATTTGTGCGCTCCGCAAAAGATATTGACGATGTTCATCGCATCATGGATGAAGAAGGAATTCGACTCCCAGTCATTGCGAAAATTGAAAAACCACAGGCGGTCGATAACTTAGAAGAGATCGTCCAAGCCTTTGATGGAATCATGGTTGCGCGTGGCGATCTCGGTGTAGAAATGCCAATCGAAGATATCCCGCTTGTTCAAAAACGCTGTGTAACGCTGGCACGTGAAAATGCGAAGCCAGTCATTGTGGCCACTCAGATGTTAGATTCGATGATTACTAATTCTCGCCCTACGCGCGCTGAAGCCACTGACTGCGCAAATGCTGTCCTGGATGGCGCTGACGCTTTAATGCTGTCAGGTGAGACGAGCGTTGGTTCTTTCGCGATCGAAGCAGTTCGAACCATGGCTCGTATCATTGAAAAAACGGAAGAAGAAGCGCTCCACTTAATTCCAGCTTTACAACATAATCCACGAACAAAAGGTGGGGCAATCACGAAAGCGGCCACAGAAGTTGGACTTACGGTTGGAGCAAAGGTGCTAGCAGCATTTACAAAGTCGGGTGATTCAGCTCGACGCATGTCGCGACTTCGTTCTCCAATCCCAATTCTTGCCCTTACACCCGATGCTGCGACTTTTAATCAAATGTCTCTAACGTGGGGAGTGGAGCCTCTACTTACTCCTCTCGTCACCACAACCGACGAGATGGTTAAACAAGTAGATGCCATCCTTATTGAATCTAAGCGCGTAGCTAAAGGTGAGTTCATCATGATTGTTGCGGGATCGCCACCAGGAATCCCGGGTTCTACCAATGCGATGCGTGTACATAAAGTGGGAGATGCCGTAGGTGGCGTTGCTCCCGCCTATCGCTAGAATTACGTTTAGCAACTTAGCCTCGGTACTCCAACGGTAGAGAGGGCAGTCTCAAACACTGCATAGTGTCGGTTCAAATCCGACTCGAGGCACATGACAACGGATAGCCACACAACAAAATATCGAATTCTTGTTGCCGAAGATGAAACTCTCATTCGTATGGATCTTGTTGAAATGTTGGGTGAAGCGGGCTACGAAGTAGTTGCAGAAGCAAGCAATGGCGAAGAAGCTGTGAAGCTCGCTGTGGAAGTTAAACCAGACTTGGCTATATTGGATGTAAAGATGCCCGTGTTAGACGGAATTTCAGCCGCGGAAAAAATTATTTCGATTTCACCAGTTCTCATGCTTACCGCATTTAGCCAGAAGGATTTAGTGGAGCGTGCTCGCGATGCTGGTGCGATGGCCTATGTAGTTAAACCATTTACTATCAACGACTTAGTACCTGCAATTGAGATTTCGGTAAGTCGCCATCGCCAGATGAAATCTCTGGAAACCGAAGTTGCTGATCTCCATGATCGACTCGAAACCCGGAAAATTATTGATCGAGCAAAAGGCATACTCATGAAAGCCCTCAACCTTTCCGAGCCAGAAGCATTTTCCTGGATTCAGAGGGCGGCTATGGACCGCCGCATCACCATGAAAGAAGTCGCCGAGGCGGTCATAAACCCCTCAGCTACCCTTAATAAATAAGTAACTTATCGAGAGGTCTTCCGTCTCAAATAACGGGAAAGTTATCTTCGCATGCAAGATATTTCCTTGTGCGGAATGCGAGCCTGGCGCTAGCCTTCACCCCTCCCTGTCCCAGGGGGCATGATCATGAATGAAAGGCAATAAATGAAGAAGCAACGCTTAATTTCTGTTGCTGCCGTAATTGCGCTCGCAGCAGGTTCTGCTGTCGCAATTGCTCCAGCATCGAATGCAGCAGCGAAGACTGTCACGATTGCTTACCAGGGCCCACTAACCGGTGAAGAAGCTCAGGTCGGAATCGATGAACTCAACGGCGTTAAGTACGCTGTAAAACTCTTCAATGCGAAGAACAAAGGTAAGTATGTAGTAAAGATTGTCTCTGTTGACGATCAAGGCAGCGGAACTGAAGCAGCAAAAGTTGCTCCAGGTGCTGCATCAAATAAGAAGATCATCGGTCTCGTTGGTCCTGCTTATTCAGGCGCAACAATCGCGTCACTTCCATTCTACAAGCAGACAAATCTTCCATTGATTTCTCCATCTGCTACTCGCGTATCAATCACTGATCCAGCACAAGGTCTTATCGGATTCCCTGTGTTCCACAGAATTCCAGTAACTGACCGCGTTCAGGGCCCAGCTCTATACAAGCTCGCAACTAAGGGTGTTTCTTCACCTAAGGTATTCGTAATCGATGATCAATCACCATACGGTGTTGGTCTTGTAGATTACATGAAGCTTGGTGGCGCAGTTCTTGCTGGACAAGATTCAGTTCCAGATAAGACAACTGACTGGTCAGCAACAATTTCTAAGGTTAAGTCAGCTAATGCAAACGTTGTAATCTTCACTGGTTACTACGCACAAGCTGCAACTCTTTATCGTCAGCTACGCGACTCTGGTTACACAGGAGTTCTAGCTGGTGGAGACGGAGTACTCAGCCCAGGTATCTTGACATTGGCTAGCTCCTCAATTCTTGAAGGTGTCCGCCTCACCGGTGGAACAGTTCCACTATCCGAAATTTCTGCAAAGCTTGAAGCAGATTTCAAGGCAAAGATGGGCGTCTCTTCAGGTACCTATGCTGCTGAGTCAATTGATGCTACAAACGTATTCCTCAGCTGCATCTCCAAGGGTGTTTCTACTCGTGATGCAATGCTCAAGTGCGTTAAGTCGTTCAAGGGCAAGTCAATTACTGGTAGCTCACTCTCCTTTGATAAGTACGGCGATACCGCTGGCGGAGTCATGAATGGCTTCGAAATCAAGGGTGGAGCAATCAAGTACACAGGAGCAGTAAAGTAATAATTCTCAATTAGCGAACTTAATCGCTAAAGAGAAATAGTTTGAAAAGCAGGCGCCTAGCCACAAGCTAGGCGCTTTGCTTCAAGAAGTTTTGGAAACTTTCAATTTTTAGAGAAAGTAGACAAGTGCTCAGTAATTTTCAGGATCAGTTTGCTTCGCTCACAGTGGGTGGATTGAGCCTCGGCTTTATTTATGTGCTTATCGCACTTGGATACACCATGGTTTATGGAGTACTTCGCATGATCAATTTTGCGAACTCAGAAGTATTTATGTATGGAACTTTTGCCTCCATTATTGTTATCCGCGACCTCTTTGGGTTTACTCAACAATCCGAACCAGCCACTGGTTTCCGTCTAGCTTACATACTCTTCTTATGTTTAGTGGCTTCAATGTTAATGTCGGGAATACTCTCGATTCTTCTAGAGCTCGTTGCATACCGCCGACTCCGTAATCGCGGTTCAAACAAACTTGCACCTCTTATTTCAGCAATCGGAATGTCTATCGTCCTTGCAGAATTTATGCGTATCCTGACAGATTCACGTTACGTTGGTAGCCCACGCGTTATGGAGAAGAAGTCACTTGGCAATTTCTTTGGTGCAGAACTCCGAGTTGATAACGTCATCATCATTATCGCGGGATTAATTCTCTTTGTTTCACTAAGTCAATTCGTTCAACGAACTCGCCTCGGCAAGGCGATTCGAGCCGTTTCAATGAATGAAGATGCTGCAAAACTTATGGGCGTCAACCTGAATTTTGTTGTGTCTGGAACCTTCCTAGTGGGCGGTTTGATGACTGGTGCAGCAGGATTCTTCTACGTACTCAAGTATGAAAATACTTCCTTTAACATCGGTTTTGAGTTAGGCATTGCGGCATTTACTGCAGCAATTCTTGGTGGAATCGGAAATATTAAGGGCGCCTTCTACGGCGGTATAGCTCTAGGCCTCCTTGAGACCTACGCATCATTCTTCCTTGGCACTCAATGGAAGGCCGTTACTGTATTTATAGTTTTGGTCGTCGTTCTTTACTTCCGTCCGAATGGCGTATTCGGTGAAGCAATTACGCAGACGAGGGCATGATGTTTAATCTTCGAGATTGGGGCGCGGGAATTTGGGAGCGCTCGGGACGTCCGGTTCGAGTTCTTATTGCACTTGGCGCAATCGCAGCGGCTGCATCACTCCCTTTCCTGGGTGGAACGTTCCTTAACACTCCAATTGCAGATTATGGATCTGTTCTTGTTTTCCCTGTCGCAATCTTCGTCATTATGGCGCTCGGTCTAAATATCGTTATCGGAAAGAGCGGTCTACTCGATCTTGGCTATGTCGCATTCTTTGCAATTGGCGCTTACACAATGGGAATTCTAGGAACAAAAACTGGCCTTAACTCATGGGAGATTTTACCTATCGGTATTGCGATGGCGATGTTTGCCGGTTTGATTCTTGGCGTTCCAGCTCTCCGACTTCGTGGTGATTATCTTGCAATTATCACTCTAGGTTTTGGCGAAATTGTTCGTATTACTGCACTCAACTTAACCTCTATTGGCGGCGCAAATGGAATCGTGGGAATTCCAACTCCTCCAACAATCTTTGGACTTGAATATACTTTTGATAATCACAGACTTTATTTCTGGACCTTCCTCATCATTATTTTGCTAACTATCTGGATGATCCGTCGACTCTCTGTGCGCCGCGCAGGTCGCGCTTGGGAATCAATCCGCCAGGATGAAGATGCCGCCGAATTGATGGGCGTACCAACCTTCCGCTACAAGATTTGGGCATTCGTACTTGGCGCATCAGTCGGTGGCGCAGCTGGCGTGCTTTATGCATCGAAAACTCTCTTTATCTCGCCAGATAACTTCACTCTTCAGGTCTCAATTCTCATTTTGGCCTGCGTTGTATTTGGTGGAATGGGCAATATCTGGGGCGTCATACTCGGCGCGATCATTCTCGGTTATCTTCCAGATCGCATCCGCTTTATCTCGGATGCGCGTTTGTTGGTATTTGGTGCGGTTCTAGTTTTGATGATGAACCTCCGTCCGGATGGACTCCTTCCACGTAAGAAGCGTGAGAAGGCTCTTCCAGAGAAGGGGCAATCATGAGTGAACCTATTTTGAAATTGCAGAATGTCACCATGCAATTTGGTGGCGTCGTTGCACTAAACGACGTTTCTTTTGAGATTAAGAAGCAGGAAATTCTTGGTCTCATCGGCCCTAATGGAGCCGGTAAAACTACAGTTTTCAATGTCATCACCGGCGTTTATCAAGTAACCAAAGGAGATATTTCCTTTGAAGGAAAATCTCTCAAAGGAACGAGACGCTACAAAATAACTCGTGGCGGAATCGCACGAACTTTCCAGAATATTCGTCTCTGGGGTGACATGACTGCGTTGGAAAATGTCATTACCGCGACAGATACCCATAAAAAGTCAGGCCTGGTAAGTGGATTGTTTGGCCTCCCAATCTCGCGCCGTGAGGAGAAGCGAGATAAGGCTCGCGCGCAAGAGCTATTAGATTTCATTGGAATTGGTGAATACGCTGATCGTCTTGCCAAGAATCTTCCATATGGCGTTCAACGCAGACTCGAGATTGCTCGCGCGCTGGGTACAGAACCGAAGCTTCTTCTTCTCGATGAACCTGCAGCGGGCTTTAACCCCGCTGAAAAAGTAGAACTCGCTAAAACAATTCGCAAAATTCGCGATGCTGGATACACGGTGCTGCTCATCGAGCACGATATGTCACTCGTGATGGGGGTTTCAGATCGAGTCGTTGTCATTGATTTCGGACAGAAGATTGCTGACGATCTACCTACAAAAGTTCAAAATGATAAGCGCGTTATTGAAGCCTATTTAGGAGTTCCTGAAGATGCGTCTTGAAATTAAGGATCTCCGAGTTCACTATGGAAAAATCGAAGCCATCAAAGGTATTTCGGTTGTCGTCAATGAGGGCGAGATTGTTACTCTGATTGGCGCAAACGGTGCTGGAAAAACTACTACCCTAAAAACCATCTCTGGGCTGCGCCCAGTTTCATCCGGATCAATTGTTTTTGATGGAAAAGATATTTCTAAATTGCCGGCCCACGAACGCGTCAAGCTTGGAATCTCTCAGGCCCCCGAAGGTCGAGGAATTTTCCCTGGTATGACAGTTCTTGAGAATCTAGAAATGGGTAAGTACCACTTAAAGATGCGTCAGTCCGAAATTAATGAAGATCTAGAGAAGGTCTACTCTCTTTTCCCGCGATTGAAAGAGCGTGCCAGCCAAGATGGCGGAACTCTTTCTGGTGGAGAGCAGCAAATGTTGGCAATTGGTCGTGCCCTCATGGCTCGTCCGAAAGTGCTTCTCCTTGATGAACCTTCGATGGGACTAGCTCCTCAAATGATCGCAAATATTTTCCGAATCATTACTGAAATTAACAAGCAAGGCGTAACGATTCTGCTTGTTGAACAGAACGCTCAGCAAGCGCTCAATCGCGCTCACCGCGCTTATGTTCTTGAGACTGGTGCAATCACTAAGGAAGCAAAAGCTAAGGATCTACTCAATGATCCTCACGTGAAGTCTGCTTACTTAGGTACGGGCGCAAACGAAATTTTCTAAACTACCTCTCTGCAAGAATTAAGCAGGTAATTCGCGCAGTACAAGTCCGTTCACCTTTATCGTTTGTAATTTCCACGTTGTACGTGCATAGCGTTTTCCCAAGTGTTACTGCTGTAGCAACCGCAGTTACAACTCCAGAAGTCGCAGATTTGTGATGACTAGCGCTGATTTCTATTCCAACTATCCGTCGAGTTGGTCCAGCATGAAGATGTGTGCCAACAGATCCAAGGCTCTCGGCAAGTACTACATTTGCACCGCCATGAAGCAATCCAAAAGGTTGGGTATTTCCCTCAACGGGCATTGTTCCAACGAGACGTTGTGGTGAGGCCTCGATGATTTCAATTCCCATCTTCTTATCAAGGGTGCCGCGGCCGCGTTCATTCAAAATCTGCATGAAGTCTGTCATGTGGGTAATTGTAGGTGGCAAAGCCTAAGATTGAGCGCGATGAAGAATAAGTTGCTACTCCTGGATGGCCACTCGTTGGCATATCGAGCATTCTTCGCTCTACCGGTCGAGAACTTTGCAACGTCAACCGGCCAGCACACCAATGCCATTTATGGATTTGCCTCGATGATTATCAATCTCATTCGAGATGAGAAACCGACGCATATCGCCACTGCATTCGATGTCTCGCGAAAAACATTTCGGAGTGAGAAATTTCCGGAATACAAAGCTAACCGCGCCGCCACTCCAGACGAATTTCGTTCCCAAATTTCCTATATCAACGAACTACTTGATGCCTTTCAAATTCCACACTTCGAACTAGAAGGATATGAAGCAGATGATGTAATTGCTACTTTCGTTAGCCTCTTTAAGGGTGAGGGCGAAATTGTGATTTGTACTGGTGACCGCGATTCATTTCAACTTGTTGCCGATGGCGTTACTGTGCTTTACCCCAAAAAGGGTGTCACAGAACTAGCTCGCATGACACCAGAAGCGGTGGTTGAAAAATATGGTTTAACGCCAGAGCAGTATCCAGATTTTGCAGCGCTGCGCGGAGATCCAAGCGATAACTTGCCTTCGATTCCAGGCGTCGGCGAGAAGACCGCCACAAAGTGGATTCAAGAGTTTGGTGACTTGAAGTCTCTTGTTGCGAAAGTAGATTCGGTACCCGGAAAGGCGGGGGAGGCGTTACGTAATTCGCTTTCATCAGTTCTTACTAATCGCGAACTTACCCAATTACGCCACGACGTGCCGCTGCATCCCAGTTATTCAGATTTAGAATGGCAGGGCGTCGACAAAACACATCTCAACCAACTTTTTGAAAAACTTGAGATCAAAGCACTAAAAGATCGAATAAAGGCGCTTTATGGCGATGAACCCGTGGCGGCCAATGTGGATGCATCCATTACAGTGAGAGAAATTAGTGCAAAAGAATTTAATGCCCTGATAAAAGCTTCAAAGAGTGTGATTCCATTAGTTTTGTCAGATACATCAGCTGCGGCCTGTTTCACAGTTAACGAGGTAGTAGCCACCAATCTTGGGCAGATAAAGGAAGCACTTTTCAATTCTGATCTTTGGATGGTGCATGGCGCAAAAATTGGAATCCGCAATGGCTTTTTAAATAAAGTCGCAATTGACACAGAAGTTGCTGCCTATCTGCTCAATCCCGGTTCGCGGGAAATTGACCTCAACGATGTGATTCGAAAGTACTTGGACGTTGAAATAGCGCCTTCAAGCAGCGACTTATTCTCAGAAGATTGGACTCCAACTTCAGCTGGTTACTTACAGAGATTATGGGAAAGGCTTCAAAATGAACTCGAATCGCATAACGCGCTGAAGCTCTATAACGATCTTGAGATTCCAACTATGGAGATCTTGGCACAGATGGAGCGTCTAGGGATTGGGGTTGATCGAAAGAAGCTTGAAGCACTTCGAAAATTCTTTGAATCTGAAGAAAGCGCCTCAATTAAGAACGCCTATCAAGCTGTGGGCCACGAATTCAATGTGGCATCTCCGAAACAATTACAGACTGTGCTCTTTGACGAATTGAAATTACCCAAAACTAAGCGAATTAAAACGGGATTCAGTACCGATGCTGAATCTTTAGAGTGGCTATTTGCTACCACTAAGCATCCGGTTCTGGAATCACTTCTTCGAATCCGTGAAGTGAGTAAATTAAGAACGACTATCGAAGGCTTACTTAGTTCCATTGCCGTAGATGATCGAATTCACACAACATTCCAGCAAACCACAACTGCTACGGGGCGACTCTCATCTACAGAACCTAATCTGCAGAATATTCCAATTCGCACAGATGAAGGAAGGCGCATCCGAGATTGTTTTGTGGCACAAGCGCCATATGTGGACTTATTGACCGCGGATTACAGCCAAATTGAAATGCGGATCATGGCTCATTTATCTGACGATCAAGAGTTACTTGAAGCATTCCGTTCGGGAGAAGACCTTCATTCCACTGTTGCTTCGCAAGTCTTTGATGTAAAAGTTTCTGAAGTAGATGCAGATATGCGCCGGCAAATCAAGGCGATGTCGTATGGACTGGCATATGGGCTTTCCTCTTACGGACTAGCTCAACAACTTGATATTTCGCCAACGGATGCAAGTATTTTGATGGGGAAATATTTTGAGCGGTTCGGGGGTATTCAAATCTATTTGAAGGAAGTTGTGAGAGTGGCTCGCGAGCACGGCTACACCGAAACAATTCTGGGGCGCCGCCGATATTTACCTGATCTAAACCACGAAAATCGCCAGCGCAGAGAAGTCGCAGAACGAATGGCGCTTAACGCACCCATTCAAGGTTCGGCTGCGGACATTATTAAAGTTGCGATGCTCAATGTTGAACGAGCAATTAAAAAGGAAAACTTGCAGTCTCGTCTCTTACTTCAAGTTCATGACGAATTGATATTTGAAGTTGCGGCGGGGGAGCATGAGAAAATGGAAGCGCTGGTACGGCGAGAGATGGGAAGCGCGTATCCACTCAAGGCTCCGCTTGACGTGAATATTGGATTTGGAAAAAGCTGGGATCTGGCCGCTCACTAGGCGCTTTACTGGCAACTCAAATTGACCTATCTGTGACTAAGTAAGTAGCCTTACGCCCTCGCTCAGGGAACCTGTTCATCCTCAGACCTAGTAGGAAGTGCCCAACTTTTTAGTTGGAGTCGGACCTGGTGCGTGCCCTACTAGAAAAATTCCCCACGGAGTACCTTGTCAACTCAAATTTCACTCAACGATATTGGAACAGCAGAAGATTTTCTTGCCGCAATTGAAGGCACAATCAAAAACTTTAACGATGGAGATTTAGTATCTGGCGTCGTTGTCCAGGTTGATCGCGATGAAGTCCTTCTTGATATTGGCTACAAAACAGAAGGCGTAATTCCAGCACGCGAACTCTCTATCCGCCACGATCTTGATCCAAGCGAATTGGTCAAAGTAGGCGATCGCGTAGAAGCCCTTGTTCTTCAGAAAGAAGATAAAGAAGGCCGTCTCATCCTTTCCAAGAAGCGCGCACAATATGAAAAGGCGTGGGGAGAAATTGAAGGAAAGAAAGAACGTGACGAAGTTGTCACCGGAACTGTTATTGAAGTTGTTAAAGGTGGACTCATCGTTGATATCGGCCTACGTGGTTTCTTGCCGGCATCTCTCGTTGAAATGCGCCGCGTTCGCGACCTCTCTCCATATATTGGAAAGCAAGTCGAAGCTCGCATTATCGAACTTGATAAGAACCGTAACAATGTAGTTCTTTCACGTCGCGCGTACCTCGAGCAGACACAATCTGAATCACGCACCACTTTCCTCAACCAGCTTCAGAAGGGCCAGGTTCGTGAGGGTGTTGTCTCATCTATCGTTAATTTTGGTGCATTCGTTGACCTCGGTGGAGTAGATGGTCTCGTACACGTATCAGAACTTTCTTGGAAGCACATCGATCATCCAGGCGAAGTTGTCGCTGTTGGCGATGAAGTAACTGTTGAAGTTCTTGAAGTTGATTTCGAGCGCGAAAGAGTTTCGCTCTCCTTGAAGGCAACGCAAGAGGATCCATGGCAAGCATTTGCTCGTACCCACACCATCAACCAAGTGGTTCCTGGTGAAGTTACCAAGCTCGTTCCATTTGGCGCATTTATTCGCGTCTTTGATGGAATTGAAGGGCTTGTTCATATCTCTGAACTCGCAGAACGTCATGTTGAAATCCCAGAGCAAGTTGTCCAGGTTGGCGACCAACTCTTTGTGAAAATTATCGATATCGATCTCGAGCGTCGTCGTATCTCACTTTCACTTAAGCAAGCTAATGAGGGCCATGATGTTGCAGTCGAAGCTTTCGACCCAACACAATATGGAATGCCAGCTCGTTATGATGAAAACGGAAACTTCATCTATCCAGAAGGTTTCGATCCACAAACACAAGAGTGGAAACCCGGATATGAATCGCAACGCGAGGAGTGGGAGCGTCAATACGCTGAAGCTCAAGCTCGCTTCCTTGCACATAAGAAGCAGAAAGCTGAAGCACAAGCAGCAGATGCTGCCGCAGCAGCGACGGTGCAACCAGACGCTGAATAACGTTGGACGATCAAAAATTCTGGGCCTCGGTAAACGGGGCCCAGTTTTATTTTTCTAGGTAGGCTGAAGGAATGTTGAAAGTCGCGCTCACGGGTGGAATCGGTTCGGGTAAGAGCACTGTTGCTGAATACCTTGAAGAACTCGGTGCATATGTCATTGACTCAGATCAATTAGCTCGCGATGTAATTGAGCGGGGGACCCCTGGATACGAAGCGGTTTTGGCAGCATTCGGCGATGAGATTCTTACTGATGGAGATGTGGATCGCGCAAAGCTCGCAGCGATAGTTTTCAAGGATCCGACTTCGCGCTTAAAACTAGAAGGAATCATTCATCCCTTAGTTCGTGATGCTGCGGAAAAGATGGTCCGTAATCTCCCTCCAGAATCAATTGTGATTAACCAAATTCCATTGCTTGTCGAAACGGATGGGGCGAAGCGTTTTGATTATGTTGTCGCCGTATCTGCTGATGAAGAAGTTCGGCGAGCGCGCCTGATCGATCGAGGCATGAAAGATTATGAAATTACCAAGCGTTTAGCGGCTCAAGTCAACGATGCTGAGCGCGAGAAGGTCGCACATTACGTGGTTACCAATAATGGAACTCTCGATGATCTGAGCCGTTCTGTTGAGGTGCTCTGGCGTAATGAGCTATTGCCGCGAAGTGCAAAGCAATGACAAGAGCTGTCACCTCGACACCTCGCGCTGAGAGACCATTCCAGGTCATCAGCGATTTCAAACCAGCAGGCGATCAGCCCGAAGCAATACGAGAGCTGACTGATCGAGTGAATCGTGGTGAGAAAGATATTGTCTTGCTTGGCGCCACCGGTACCGGAAAATCAGCCACAACAGCCTGGCTGATTGAACAAGTTCAACGACCAACATTGGTATTAGCTCCAAATAAGACTCTGGCCGCACAGCTTGCCAATGAATTTAAAGAATTACTCCCCAATAACGCTGTGGAATATTTCGTTTCCTATTACGACTATTACCAACCAGAGGCATATGTTCCCCAGACCGATACTTTCATTGAAAAAGACTCATCAGTAAATTCCGAAGTCGAACGTCTGCGCTATTCCGCCACTTACTCTTTGTTGACTCGAAGAGATGTAGTAGTGGTGGCCACAGTTTCTTGTATTTATGGTTTAGGAACCCCGCAGGAATATATCGACCGGATGATTCATATTAATGTTGGTGATTCCATCGATCGTAACGTCTTACTGCGACGTTTTGTTGATATTCAATATAAACGCAATGACATGGCATTTGAGCGAGGGACCTTCAGAGTCCGAGGCGATACGGTAGAAATAATTCCGGTTTATGAAGAACTCGCTATTCGTATTGAAATGTTTGGCGATGAGATTGAAAGACTCACAACACTCCACCCGCTCACGGGCGAAATCGTGAGTGATGTAAAAGAAGTTTTTATCTTCCCAGCTACACACTATTCAGCTGGACCAGAAACGATGAAACGTGCGATTTCAGATATCGAGAATGAACTTGCAATCCGATTAAAAGAACTTGAAAAGCAGAATAAATTGCTGGAAGCTCAACGCCTTCGAATGCGCACTCAATTCGATATCGAAATGATGCTCCAACTAGGGTTCTGTTCAGGGATTGAAAACTACTCGCGTCACATCGATGGCCGCTCCCAGGGTTCACCACCAAACTGTTTGCTGGATTACTTCCCCGAAGATTTCTTATGCGTTATCGATGAATCTCATATCACCGTTCCGCAAATTGGAGCGATGTATGAGGGGGATGCCTCTCGCAAGCGAACTCTGGTCGAACACGGTTTTCGACTACCGAGCGCACTTGATAATCGCCCGCTCACTTTCAATGAATTC
>JACCDW011955301.1_pt1 | contig 32747 bp, 44 predicted proteins | sample 7449781 | NCBI WGS metagenome assembly JACCDW01 (sample SAMN15323449, study PRJNA562643) | freshwater metagenome | isolation source: river surface water | place: USA:Blue River Watershed | collected 2017-08-18
CTCTGTGATAGATGTTCGTATGGTAGAACCCAAGATTGTGGCTCTTGGATTAGCGGGTTCGAATCCCGTCTATCACCCCATTGTGGGGAGCGTGTTGGTTCGCTCTAGGTCTCATAAGCCTCAGGTACGTCAGTTCGATTCTGACCCCCGCAACAAAAAAGATTTAAAATAATTTCGGATATTCACAATTATTTTTTATTTTTGTTTGTAAAGGAAGCGAAGCTAACTTAGTAGAAGCGAAGGACTGAAAATCCTTAGGAGTCAGAGCGTAACTGACCGCTTCCACAACAAATCGCGAGGTAGAGCAGCGGTAGCTCGGAAGGCTCATAACCTTTAGGTCGTAGGTTCGATTCCTACCCTCGCAACAATTACGGATTGGTAGTTCAGTTGGTTAGAATGCTGCCCTGTCACGGCAGAGGTCGCGAGTTCGAGTCTCGTCCAGTCCGCACGTTCCGAAACATGACAACGGATAGTGTACCCAACACGATGAGAAACGGAGTGATGTCCGTATGGGAACGTACATTGACGTATAGGGAGAACGTCAGGGTTGTCTACCCGACCTCGTGAGGACGAATAGACATTTGGAGAGATGGCAGAGTTGGCCGATTGCGTCAGTCTTGAAAACTGAAGAACGGGAAACTGTTCCGTGGGTTCGAATCCTACTCTCTCCGCACTTGCTCGGTTCGACTAGTGGTCAGGTCGCGTCCCTTTCACGGACGTAGCACGGGTTCGAATCCCGTACCGAGTACAAATTAATTTTAATGTATAATGATTTATTAGTTTATGATGCTCACTCATTAAATGTAGGTGATGTTTTAAGTTTCAAAAAAATAATTGAGGATATTAAAAATATCAAACCAAAAATTATTTTGTTCCTTAGTATTTTAGAATATGAGATGCCACATGTAAATGATAGAAATGAGTATGATAAATTAAATAATTTATTAATAGAAAACAATATTCAATTTTATATTTTAATTGGTTCCGAAAATTCAGATAATTTAGAGGAATTCCAAAAGAAAAGTGAATTCAAATATGTTTTTTGGCCAACATCTATGTTACATTATTTCTATAATAGAATTGAAGAACACTTAGTAACATACGATACAAATAGAAATTTTGAAAAATTATATGTTTGTTTTAACGGTAAAGCAAGGTGTCATCGTGTTAAATTAATCGACAGTTTATTCAAAAATAATCTTTTTGATTATGGACAAATTTCTTGGAATCAATTAACTAAAGATTTCAATGAAGGTCAAAAGTGTAATTTCCAATTTTGGGATGAGAAAATTTTATTAATAGATAATAATAATTTTTTCCAAAAATTATACGACAACACCTCATTTTTTGATTTAGTATCAGAAACAACCTCATCACATAGTCTAAGAACTGAAAAAATTTATAGACCTTTATTATTCGAACAAATTTTCCTATGTTTAGGATGTAAGGATATAAATAAAAATCTAAAGAATTATGGTTTTGAAATTTTTGAAGAGATTTTTAATTATGATTTTGATTCAAAGAGTACAGTAAATGGTAGAATAGATGGTATTATAGAAAATATCAAAAATTTAAAAGATAAAGATTTAAACGAACTATATAACATAATTAAACCAAAATTAAAACATAATAAAAAAAGAGCAATCGAGATTGTTGAAAATGATGAATATATACCTGAAATTTTAATTCAACTTTTCAAAAATTATAGAGATTCATTTGGAAAATATATTAAATTTTATAATTTGGATTATATTTTGAAAAATAAATTAAAATGAAAATATTAGTAACAGGAGGACATGGTTTATTAGGTACATATCTTCAAAATGAATTTGATGGTATTTTTTTAAACTCTTCGAATTATGATTTAACGTCAGAAAAAGACGTTATAAACATGTATAAAAATCATAAACCAGACGTAGTCGTACATTTAGCAGCCAAAGCGGGTGGTATGTACGATAATATGGAACGACCATTTTATTTTCTTGAGGAAAATGTTTTAATGAACACTTTGGTAATAAAACATGCTAGGGAATTTGGTGTCAAAAAATTTATTGGTACACTCTCAACTTGTATCTATCAAGATGTGTCCGACCATTATCCTTTAGTTGAAGAAGATTTGTATCAAGGTTTTCCACATGAAAACCATTTAGGATATGGATACGCCAAAAGATTAATGGGTGTTCATATCGATGTGGCAAAAAAACAAGGACTTAATTATTCATATATTGTACCTTCAAATCTTTATGGTTTATATGAACATGGTCATATAACACGAAAACATTTTTTAGGTGCTTTGTTAGATAAAATATTAAACGCGAATAAAAATGGTGACGATAAAATTATCGTTTTAGGTGATGGTACACCATTAAGACAATTCACTTACGCAAAAGATGTTGCTGAAGTTATTGGTTTGATTATAAAATATGATATTAAAGAAAATTTGAATATCGGTACACCTGAAAATTTATCAATTGCCGAAATGACAAAAATAGCGTTAGAAGCAACTAATTCAAGTCATTTAAAAGTTGAATGGGATACAACTAAATCGAACGGTCAACATAGAAAGGATGTTAGTATTGAAAAACTTATGAATAAATTTCCGAATTACAAGTTTACCACATTTTATAATGGTGTAAAAGAAGTTTATGAACAATTAAAAAATAAATAATTTTTTTATTATTCAAACTTTTTTTAATTTTGTATATACTTATTAAACGATGAAGAATATAAATAACATAACGACACTTACGAGTAGACCATCAATAAATGGTAACGGGTATGGTGTGCAACCATTATGTTACATATGTTCGGATTCCAAATAAAATTATTAACAAATAATAGATATAAGAACCCGAACAAATAAAAATGTTCGGGTTTTTTGTTTTTTATATTAATGTTTGTTATATTTTTGTAAGGTCTTTGACATTGTGGATTAACTAATTGCCTTGGTGGTGGAACAGGTAGACACGCAGGACTTAAAATCCTGTGAACCGAAAAAGTTCGTGCGGGTTCGATTCCCGCCTGAGGCACAAACACTATCGTTCTTTGAAATAAAGGAGAAACATAATATGGATATATTATCATTTATTTTAGGAATGTCTATAGTTGTGGTTATCGCAGTTGCGGTAGTTGCGGTTATAGCCTTTGTTAAGGTGAACAGACTAAACAAAGAAATTGAATCAATTCACACAATTTATACGGGTGAATTTGAAAGGATGAATAGAGATAGAACGGAATCAGAAAGACAGATTTTTTCTGTAATGGATTCCAGACTTGATAAACTTGAAAGTAAATTAAACAGCCGTAAGGCATAAAAATTAAATAAAAACTTTCAAAGACGATAGTGTTAATTGGTTCCATAGTTAAATGGATATAACAGTCGCCTTCTAAGCAACTATTCGTGGTTCGATTCCACGTGGAACTACAATTCGGGATTTAGTACAGTCCGGTAGTATGCATGGTTTGGGACCATGAGGTCGTAGGTTCGAATCCTGCAATCCCGACACTTGTCTTCTTAGCTCAGCGGTAGAGCATCTCGCTGTTAACGAGAGGGTCCAAGGTTCGAAACCTTGAGAGGACGCAAATTGGCCGAGTGGTGGAATGGTAGACACGTTGGTCTTAGGAACCAATGTTGAAAAACGTGAGAGTTCGAATCTCTCCTTGGTCACAGAAAAGTAGGCCTATAACCTAGGTCGGTGGTAGTGTAGGGTTGAGGATTGAAGTAGTTCATCAATTCAAGAGACCGTCGAGGGTAAAGCAGGAAGAACACAGTCATCTGATAAGTCCCCTAAAGACAGACGAGAGTAAACGCGAATATCTCTTGTCACCAAATATCGGAAAATACCCATTGTCTACTTTTCGAAATTGGGGTATCGCATAGTGGCAATTGCGGGGGACTGTAAATCCTCTCTCATCGAGTTCGGCGGTTCGAGTCCGTCTACCCCAACAAATCGGACCTATAGCTCAGTCGGTTAGAGCAAATGACTCATAATCATTAGGTCCCTGGTTCGAATCCAGGTGGGTCCACAATAGAAGATTAGCTCAGAGGAAGAGCATTTGGTTTACATCCAAAGGGTCGGGATTTCAAAATTCTCATCTTCTACCAAACTCGGAAGTAAAAACGAGACAAACGCGGAAGTAGCTCATTAGGTAGAGCACAACCTTGCCAAGGTTGGGGTGGCCAGTTCGAGCCTGGTTTTCCGCTCCAAATTAAGCCTCTTAAGCATTGCTGGCGATGCGCATGACTTGTAATCATGATAACTCGGTTCGATTCCGGGCGGAGGCTCAAAAGGACTTTAATGGTTGAAGTACAAAACTGAAGTAGGTTAGTCCCACCTACACAAGCAGATGTCGTATAATGGTTATTACTCCATCCTTCCAAGTTGGAGACGAAGGTTCGATTCCTTTCATCTGCTCACATTGTCCTTTAGTATAACGGTAGTACAGGTGATTTTGGTTCATCTAGTTGGGGTTCGAATCCCTGAGGGACAACATGGAATTAATAGCATATGTAGGTGGAATATTATTGACGATATGTGGTATACCTGAAGTCATTAGAACAATTAAAGATAAACGATGTCATTTAGGGTGGGCGTTTTTATTATTATGGTTTTTTGGTGAAGTGTTTATGTTAGTATACTCATTAGATTTAAAAAGTAATCCATTAATAATGAATTATTTGTTTAATACAATTATTGTTGGGATTATGTTATATTATAAAATAAAAAAATAAATTATGTGGTTATATGTCTTAGTATTTTTTTTCCAAGTACTTTTCAATGTATTCAAAACAATGGAAATTAAATACACCTATGAAAATAAAGTAAAACAACTTGTGTTTAATTCTGTATGGATTAATTTAGTTGCATTAGGTTCAACTTATTTTGCACTTGATAGATTATTTGCTAAAGATTGGGCCGTAATTATTGTATACATTAGTGGAAGTGTGTTTGGTAAATGGTGGGCAATGACACACTTTATAAATTATGAAAATAAATTTTACGAATTTTTAAATAAAAGAAAAAATAAAAAATAAAATATGTATTTAACATTTCACATTATCTGTATCATTTATTGTATGTATCAACTTGTAAAAAAATACAATAAAATATCAAATCCCGGTATGGTAGGTGTATCACCCGGTTTAGAAACTATTATGGTGATAATTTTAGCACCAGCATTAGCAATTGTTGATGTATCATTAACATGGATTCGTTGGTATAAAGAAGCTGAAGAAGCAAGAAGAAGAAACGATGAAAAAAAAATTTTTTAGGAGAGTTACCCAAGTTGGTGAAGGGGACAGTTTGCTAAACTGTTAGGGTATCAAAGCCGCATTGGTTCGAGTCCAATACTCTCCGCCCAAATAAAATAAATAAAATGAAAATGAAATGAAACAATTTAGGACTCTTTATGGAACATTAGTACCAAATTTAATTGATTATGTAAAAGAATATGTTTCAAATAGAGAAAATGTAGAAATTTTGATTGGTTCTGATTCACAATGTTATGGTCATAAAAAAACAATTTATGGTGTTGTTATTGCACTGTATACACCTGGTAAAGGTGCACACGTTTTATGTACTAAAGAAACAACACCAATGGAATATAATACACCACATAGATTGTTAAATGAAGTTTGGAAATCAATTGAGGTAGCCGAATGGTTAAAAGAAAATGGTTTACCAAAACCAACTTGGATTGATATTGATTTAAATCCCGATCCTAAATTTAAATCTAATAATGTTTTAAGACAGGCAGTTGGATTAGTAGAAGGTATGGGATATAAAGTTAGATATAAACACTTAGGTGCATTAACAACATATGCCGCAAATCATTTAGTCAGAATTTAATTTTGTTATTTAATTTTTTTTTATTATATTATATACATAATCTTATTATATGAAATGTCTTAAAAATGTATCAACAGGTAATATCATTAGAGTGGATGATAAACAAGCGTATCAAATGTCAGGAAATACGTGGAAATACGTATCCAAAGAAGAATGGAAAAGACAAAACAGTAAAACTGTTGAAGAAATGACAGAAGAAACACCTGTTGGTCTTACACTAAAAGAAAAAAAGAAAAAAATTTCAAAAAAAGTTCAATAAAATTTTTTTTTAATCACTTTTAGTTGTATATTTGTAAAACAAACGAGATTAGTTCTTTGATTTAAGATATTGGCCGTCTATGGTCGTTAAATAAACCACGAAAGTGGGATAAAGTGAATTACACCGGTTAGTGTGATTTGCGGCTTCAGTAATGGAGCTCGAGTAGACAAATGGAATATCGTTCGATCTTTAGTACTGAGGGTAACACTGTAGGGAAAGTGGTTGAATGACTTGGCAATCCGAGTTGTCAGGTTGAGGTGGGAACATCAATAAGAATAATCCATAGAATTTATGTAAGAAATATGGTCATCCAACTATATAATTGCGTAATTCAATATTAAAGTTCACTTAAAACCGAAAGGTAAGGTGATGTACAGGTGGTGCTGTTATCATCCTTAATATCTCTCTACCAAGAGAAATGTTATGAAGTTAACTTGAAGTATGGTGATAGGGATATCACATCGGGTAGTTTAGTATCGTGTCGTTCAAAAGATGACATGTCTGGCGACGAGCCGCTACCTGACCAATTCGGAACCAACTTTGTTAATTTTGGTTTAACAAACTTAAAATCATACAAGGAAAAGTGCTCGTCAGTTGTATTGGATAGGTGACTACATAGTCGTGAGGGGTTCACGGCCACAAAGGGTCCCAAACCCAATGTGATTTTTGAGAAAGTTCTCTAAACCCGCAAGGTTGAGTCGGTGAGGCATCATCGAAGAGTAATAAGTAACAATAGAGTACAATACAACTTAAGGATTGGTTAATCTAATTGACCGTCATTGATTGGTACTTCTCAAAAGGAAGTGGATAAGAAAGGAAACAATAATCTTTCTAAAGTCAATCACTAAAACATGTAATCTCAGTGTTTTTTTAAATTATTTTTCCTCGTTTTTCAAAACGATGGTGGTGGAAGCCTAAAGATATTTCTATGAAAACCAACGGCCCCAAGTAGTCAGAAGAAATTCTGACTTTTTTTATGCCTTTTATAATTATTTTTGTTATATTTTATTAATGTCAAAAAAAATTGTAAGTTTTGTAAATCCAAATTTTTCACAAGGACCCAAAGAACTAAATGCATACTATCTACCATATAGCGTTGGTGTTATATGGTGTTATGCTAATCAATTTGAATTTATACAAGATAATTTCCAATTAGGTGAAGTTATATGGAAAAGAGAATCCATAAATTCAGTCGTTGAAAAATTGAAAGATCACGATATTGTTGGTTTTAGTAGTTACATATGGAATAGTAATTATTGTTATGATTTGGCAAAAAAATTAAAGGAAATTAATCCAAACATTCTAATTGTTTTTGGTGGACCCGAACCACCAATAGAAAAATTGGACATATATCAAAAATATCCATTTATTGATTTAACAGTTATAAGAGAAGGTGAAATAACATTCAAAAATTTATTAGAAGCTTACATAGTTGGTGATAATTATAAAAACATCAAAGGACTATTAATAAATGAAAATGGATATCCATTCAACACAGGTAACACAGAAAGAATTGATAATTTAGATGTTGTTCCAAGTCCGTACTTAACAGGTTTTTTTGATGACATAATAAAGAACAATCCTAATCATAATTGGAACGCAACTTTAGAAACGAATAGAGGTTGTCCATATATGTGTACATTTTGTGATTGGGGAAGTTTAACATATAGTAAAGTAAGAAAATTTGACATACAACGTGTTTATGATGAACTTGAATGGATTGGTAAACACGATTGTGATTATATAAGTGTTACCGATGCGAACTTTGGTATTTTTGAAGAACGTGATTCATTGATTGCTGATAAATTAATTGAAATACAAAACAATTACAATAGTCCAAGAAGTTATTCAATTGCTTGGGCAAAAAATCAAAAAAAATCTGTAATTGATATTGCCAAAAAATTAATATATAAAGGAAAAACTAAGATAGGATTAAATTTAAGTGTACAAAGTTTAGACGACAAAGTATTATCAACAATCAAAAGAAAAAATTTAGAGATAAATAAAATCGAAGAGGTTTTTCAACTTTGTGAACAAAATGGAATTCCGTTATACACAGAAGTTATATTAGGATTACCAGATGAAACATTAGAAACTTTCAAAGAAACATTTTGGAAATTATTTAGAATTAATAATCACACCGGTATTTCTGTTTATCAAGCACAACTTTTAGAAAATGCGGAAATGAATCTCACTCAAAGAGAACAATATGGAATTGAAGGTGCAATTGTTTATGATTATTTATTTGGTACACACGTTGAAAATGAAGTACAAGAATCTATTGAAGTTGTTGCTGCAACCAAAGATATGCCGAGAGATGTAATGATTGAAGCACAAATTTACTCTTGGTTTCTGAATACTTTTCATATCGATGGTATCACAAGTTTTATAAGTAGATTTTTATACAAACATTACGATATCGATTATTCCGAATTTTATGAAAAGTTTTATTTACACATTCAAAATGATCAATGGATTAAAACCGAAATTGATAATTTGAAAATATATTATAAAACTTGGACAGAAAAAGGTAAAATTGATTGTCCATCTATCGGTAAGATGGAAGTTCACGGATTTAATTTGATTCATAGTACAATTGCTAAAATACAGTTGGAAGATAAGTATGAACATATTTTTAATGTAGTAGAAGATTTTGTAAAAAAGAATTTCAATATTGATGAAAATTTGTATTTTGAATTAATTGATTTACAAAAAAATTATTTTATTGATTATAATAAAATTAAAACGTATCCAAAAAAATCAAGATACGATTACAATATTTTGGGATACCTTCAAGAATCGAATAACTTATATGAACCATCATCAATAACATTTGATTTTCCTGAAGATAAAAATATGACACTACTTAGATTTTGTGAGAACTTATACTACGGTAGAAGAAGATATTTTGGAAAAGCTTGGATTGATAAGAATAATTTGGAATATTCGAATTAATATTGTATTTTTGTAAAATGAGAGTAGTTTGTATATCTGATACACATGGTCTTCACAAAAAGATGACACATATATTACCTGAGGGTGATATACTACTTCATGCAGGTGATTGTACCAATGTTGGTAAAGAAAAAGAAATTGAAGAATTTGTACATTGGTTTCAAAATATAAAAGGGTATGACCATAAAATATTCATTGCGGGTAATCACGATTTTGGATTTGAACATTATAATGGGATAAGACATAAAAATGATGCACCGTGGTTACACCATTTATTGAATGAAGAAAATTTGTCTCAATCTGATGTAACATATTTACATGATTCAGAAGTTGTTCTTGAATATCCTGAATTTTCAAGACCATTAAAAATTTATGGTAGTCCATGGCAACCAAGATTTTACGATTGGGCTTTTAATTTAGATAGATTAGGTAGTGACTTAGAATCGAAATGGGCTAATATACCAAACGATACCGATATTTTATTAACACATACCCCACCAAATGGAATTAGAGATTTTGTAATAAATTGGAGAGGTAACGAAAATGTTGGATGTGAATTATTAAGACATCGTTTAGAAAACATGAATGTTTTATTAAACGTATATGGTCATATACATGAAGCTTATGGTGCTGCTTATGTTAAAAATACAACATATGTGAACGCGTCCATATGCAATTCAAAATATCAACCAATTAATAAACCAATCATTGTAGACTTTAAAGAATACGGTGGTGAAATAGTTGCAACATATGTCGAAGAATAATGGACCTGTAAGTGTGGTGATATCCACAAGAAAAATTGATGATGATTATCTCAAACATGTTGAGAAAATGTTTTCTCATCCTAAAACACAAATATCGGTTTATGAAAACGATGGGATATCTTCATTAACAGAAATATATAATGACGGTCTCAAAGATTCAACAAATGATATTGTGGTTTTCATGCATGATGATTTGATATTAGAAACAAGAAATATCACACCTAAAATAATTAAGTTATTTGAAAAAAATCCTGATTATGGTATAATCGGAATTGCTGGTACTGATAATTTAATTAGTGGAATGTGGTGGCAAGATAGACCATCTATGTATGGTGTTGTAGGTCATTTACATGAAGGTAAAAGACATGTGAATCATTATTCAAAAGGTTCTTATAATGAAAAATTGAAAGACGTGGTTGTTGTTGATGGTTTGTTTTTTGCTGTACACAAACAAAGAATAAAAAAGGGATTCAATCAAGAATTTAATGGATTCCATTTTTATGATATTTCGTTTTGTGTTGAGAATTTTTTAGAGGGTGTTAAAATAGGGGTGACCACCAAATTTGGTGTTACACATAAATCCATAGGTATCACAAATAAACAATGGGAAAAAAATAAACTTTTTTTTGAAGCGTTATATGGTGATAAGTTACCCCTTAAAACACCACCTGTGTCCTAATCTCGATTTTAACGAATAGTAAGATATTTATATAAAAACTATATTTTATGGTAACAATTATTGTAGTATTAGCAATCGCAGCCGGTGTAGCATTCTTATTGGTTAAAAGCGGAAAACTAAAGGATGACAATGGTAACAACATTCCTGATGTTGTTGAAAAACCAGTAGTTGAGGTTGTTGCAAAAGTTAAGAAAACTGCTAAGAAAGTAACAGCAAAAAAATCCAAATAACATTCACAAATATTGATTTATTAGGGTTAAAATTTGATTTTTAACCCTTTTTTATCTATTTTTGTATCTGTAGTTATCTGGGGATGCATTGGAATCGATTTCAGGTATCAGGGATAAATGGCACGTAAGAGCTAGTATAACTCTTTAAAAACTGGACTGAAAAATTAAACGGCAACGTTTACAAAAACATGGAAATCGCAGGTATTCTTGCAACTTCCAAAGTAGCAGCCTAACCAAGTTGGGTTCTACCTCGGGTCGACGGACATATAACCTAGGAACAGAAGTCCCTACAGTGTAATACCACTTAGAGTGTTGGAGAATGACCTGATTGTCTCTTTAAATTATAGTCAGGGACAAGTTTTTTGTTTTTCTGTGTATGAAATCAAATATTTGTTGATTGAGAACCAATCAAATAAACGTGTAGTCATTTATTGTTGAACAGGAAAGACAGCGGTTCGAGTCCGCTCATCTCCACAAAAATTAAACCCATCATTTAGATGGGTTTTTTATTTTATTCTGTTGGGGTGTTAATACTTGGGTCAACCATATTTTGAATGTAACTGTCTACTATTCTACTTACCGCCTCGGGTTTATCGTCTGATTTGAATTTAACCTTTATTTTAGCCATACCTGAATTATTTGGGTTAAAACCAGAATCTACTTCAATTCCTTTTATATTATGTTCGTATCCTTGTTTTCTGAATAGACCTAAAAGAGATTTCTTAAGAGAAGATACTTCCTTTTCATTATCTCCAAAAATTAATCTGGCCTCAAATTCAATATCTAATTCACTCAATCCAATAGATGAGTGATCTGCTAAAATATAAAGAGGTACATCTAAACTCTTATCTCCGATTACGAAGTTTTGAAGTTTAGGTGTACCGTCTTGATTGAAATAATTCCTAAGAGCGTTAATATGTTGTCTTTCACTTATTCCTTGAGCGACCATTGCCGCTTCAAGAAGACCACCCACAAGTTCTTCAATATTTAATCTGGCCATAATAATTTATATTATTATAATATAACATAAATTATTTAGAAAATCAAATATTACTTACTTGGGTCTGCGGTCAAAGGAATTAAAGATGGTTCTAACATTTGAGTTAGATAGTCAGATAACTTTAACATACCCTCTGTTGGAGGTAATTGTTCAGCATGTACTTTTACTTCATATTTTGCTGAATTATCTGTACTTCTTGTGTTTTCCTTATGTGTTGCAACTTTACCAGCAACTGTTGCTGAGAATTTCATACCCCACCAACTTGCAGATGCTGAAGCCGAATAAGATGTTTCACTATCTGAACTTTCTTTTGATGTTTCAGATGTTTTAACTTCCATTGTAAATCCAATGTCTGCAGATGTAATTGCTAATGAAGGAAGTGGAACCAATGGTAACATAGGAACCTTATTATACAATTTCTGTATTTCTTGTTCACCAGTTTCACCGTTAGTAACAACTCTGTTCATCTCAACGTCCAAAGAACGTGCAACATTCTTTTTAGTTTTCTCATCCTTTTCAAAAGCAACCTCAGAAATGTATCTCCAAGTCACCTCATTTAATTTTGCTTGACCTTTAGCCATACCGACAATAGGTGAAACAATTAGGTCTTCAATTGGAAGTCCCGCGAAATTGTCTGCAATACCTGCCATAAATTTAAGTTTTAGTTTGTTTTATTAACAATAAATATCTACGGACCTGTCAGGAAAACTTGACTACACCTTTGTACTGCCTTTTAATTTTATCAATTTCAGACATTGTTTCTTTGTATATCTTTTTTATATCTTCATTTACTGTGAAGTTAAAGCTTGTACTACAATGTGGACAAGCACATATAGGGTTTTTCATGATAAATTCTAAGGTTAAACCCAAAGGTTGTTTACAGGTTGGACAATTAAATGGCATGTTATAATGTACAAATAAAAAGGGACAAAAACAACAAAAGGTCCGAAGACCCTTTGCCGAGATTTAGAATACCTCCTTTTCGTTTTACAGAGTTATCATTTAATGGCGACCAAACCAATTAAACTCTGTAAATAAATATCTTATTTAATTAATGATTTTAGATTTTGATGAACAATTTTTCTAATAATTTTTTGTTCTTCTAATGTACTAGTTCCACCTAATAATTCCCAAGTTTTTTTGTCGACAACACCAGAAACTTTTAGTCCATTTTTAGATTGGAAATCCATAACTGATTGTTTGGTTCTCATTCCAAATTTATTATCTATATGTCCGTCTTTACTTATATTTTTGAAACCTTTGTCAATTAAACATTTTTGTAATTCACCTACTTTTGGATTTTTGTCACCTATTTTCAAATAGGTACCTCTTCTTTTTTCAGATTTTTCTTTTAAATCTGTAACAGGTTGTGCACTTACATTTTCTTTCCATTTTCCAATTTTACTTTCAAATCTCGAATCATCTTCCATGTTTATTACAAAATCAGATGAACCATCACAAACCCAAGTACCTTTTATATTAGTCCTATATGGTGGAATGTCTTTATATAAGAAACCACCATCCGCATAAAAATTATATTCTTGGTTACCGGGTAATTTATAAAATATATGATTTGGGTCTGTGGTTGTTTGGATTCTTCCTGACCAAAATGTATTTTTTACTATACATGAAAAACTTGTTGATACGTTTTTTACACCAGTATTAACATCTGCAGTAACAGGTGTTTGTGTGTTCGATGTTCCACCACCACCTAATCTCATTTCGAAAGAATTATAATCACCAATATTAAATTTGTTACTTATTGCATTGTAAAATGATTTTCTTTGTTCTACAGTTTGCATTTTACTTCTAAATTGTTCCCAAGTACCAATATTGTACTTGTTGGAAACGGCGTCATATAACTTTCTTAATTCTTTTTCGTTCATTACCAAGTAATTGTTTCTTTTTCACTTTTATTACCACCACCGGTACTACCACCAACAAACTCACACAACGTACTACTTAATCTACAAGCAACTACTCTCAATGCATCCATACCGGTAATTCCACCAACAACAACACCCATAATTAAAATACCCATACCCCAATAAACACCACCCATAGCAGCATCTTTAGCTTCTCTACCTTTTTTCAAAAACCCAATTGTTCTTTGAAACCAATTTGTTACTTGTTTATCAACAGTTGCTGGAAATCTACTCAAATATTTTTCAGCATTTAAAATGAATTGTTCTTTGGTTACATTTTTACAATTTAAATTTACCCATTCTGTTATCATTCTTCTTTTCTCTGGATCATTTAATAACTTAGAAAAAACAGGATCTAATTCTATTTCTTTCATCATTTCTGCAGGTGTAACAGTATTTTTGAAATTAGAACCGAATCCTCTACCACCTCTTGGTTTAGGTGCTGAATTTGGTTTTGGTGATGTTGGTTTAGGTTTCGCATTTTTCAATTCATTTTGAATTATAACTTTGAAATCAGTACCATCCTTAAGTTTAGATGGTAATAACTTAACCAAATCATCTGCGGTCATTTTACCTGTTGCAACATTATCAAATGCAGCCGAAACAGTTTTCATTGGTATTTTTGTACCTGCTCTTGATAATAAAAAAACCTCTCCTGTTCCATCTTTTATAAAGTTTGCTGAACTTCTAGCAAATAAAGATTCTAAGTTTTTTATAACATCATCACCCATTGATGTTTCCAATTTGGAAACAACTCCTCTACCCAAAAATCTTCTTAATAAAGTTGGGACAACTGGTTGTTCAGTAAGTACAACTTCTGAAAGTTCATTATTTTCTTTAATCAATCTTTTAATTCTACCAAGTTGTTCTTCTAATAATCTATTTTTCATAACTATAAATATATTTTAATCTTTTATACCTAACTTTTGATTAAGTATCCTTAAATTTTCTTCTTCTTTTTTTCTTTCGAGATAATCATACGCCTTATCATGTCCATATGTTAAACCACCATATGCTCCGATGGTTCCTGCTGTATATTTGAGTCCTTTCTTTATTGTTTGATTTCTTAATTTTGTCTCTAATGCTTTTCTAGCCGCGGGAATTGATACATCAATTCCTTTTTTCTTCAACGCCTCTTGACCTAATCTATTTAATTCTTTTTGAATTAATGCTCTGTTTTTGGAAATTTGTAAAACCACTTCAGCACCTTCTTGAGATAATGGTTTACCCATTCCTACCATTTTTCCCAAACTACCCATAACTTTTGGTCCTAATTTTGATGCACCAGGTACTAATTTTCCAACAACACCACCAACAAGAGGTATTGCAGAAAATAATCTTACTAACGATGCTGTTTTCTCATCACCTTCTTCTTCATATTGTGCGGCATCCAAAAAACCAATTGCGGAGGACATCGCTAGACCAAATGGTCCACCTGCAACAGCTAACCCAAGTCCCAAAACCATATTAACTTCATGATTGTATTTTTGATAAAAACCATATACGGGATTTATAACTCTTTCACCAAATCTATCACCAAATTCTGTAGCCTTTTTGTATTCTTGTTTTTCCCAATCAGTTGTATAATTTCCTTTTATTTTATTCCAATTTTCTTGTCCTATATTCTTTCCGTCAACCAATATGTCATTACCTTTACAAGAATAATTACCCATTTTTCCATTAGGGTAACTCACTCTACCGTTACTGTAAAATTTATAACCCTTAAGACCCATAATATAAATTTCAATATAGTCTTGACCTGATGTTGATTTTTTTAATTCACCTCTATTTTTATTACTAGTTTCACTGGCAACACATGATGGGAATTTACTAATAACATTTTGACCACTTTGTTCTTTCAACTGATTAGCTTTACCTCTTTTTAAATTACCACCAACAATATCAGACCATTTAGTTACACCTAATTGATTTGCAGGACCTCTTGTTATACCACTTTCCCATTTACCCACCTCTGGATATCCCTTACCACCCGATTGTTGAGATGACGTACCTGCGGTTGGTTTCGCAGCTTCGGAGTCGGTTCCAGCGGAATCTTGTTCTTTAACCTCTTGATTTTCACTGATTTGTAAAACAAGTTTGTTAATTTGTTTCTCTGTGAGGCGTAATTTCATAATGTATAAATATCAAAAAAAATGTTTGAAATTGATTGTGATATACCAGAAAATACCTAATTTTGTATAAAATATGAAGAATATGAAAAATTTTGTTTATTTGGTGACGATAACCTTATTATTCGGTTGTCAGAAATACGAACAAATTACAATACCAAAATTAACAGGAGGTAAATGGGTTTTTTATGATTACGATATTGTAGTTACAAATTCAATATCGAATGTTTCTGTTATAAAAAATGATACTATTTGTTTAAATTCTTTCAATAATCAAAGTTTTGTTAGTGGTGGGGTGTTAATGAAACAAAATTATCAACAAACAGCAATAGATAGGAGATTTGTTATAGGTAAAACGTTATGGGAATTTGATAGTAATAATAAAGAATTATATTGTGAATTTACAAATCAAAGTGGGTCATTAAGACCAACTCATGAACCTTTTTGGGTTAATGTGTATCCCATGAAAAATGGTTTATCCGTTGATAACTCACAAAATGGTGGCTATACATTTTACACATATGATACAAATGAGTTAACACCCACTAAATTAACTTTATTAAGTCCTCCAATTATAACAGATTTGTATCTTTCAAATGGAACAAGAGATAAAGCGGTAACGATTAGGGTACTTTTGAAATTTATGAGATAATTTACTCGTCGTAAATTGTTGGGTCTTCTTTAGCGAACATCTTAATGTATTGTCCCGCTTTCGCATTTGCTTCATCCTCAATTTCACCACCAATATCAGGTGGTTGAACCTTTAAACGACCCTGTTCAAATTGTTTGTGATGCACGAGTTCATGGGCAATACTCCTCATAATGTCAACTAATGCTCGATTTTTCCCGCAAATCTTGATGATTTTTTGTTCTTTAGTATAATCGTAATTTGCGGTAGTTTTAAGATTTTTTCTATGATTTTGAACTGCAATAGTCGGTACAGAATCCAACTCAAGTTGGTTTTTTACAAACTTAACAAAAGTATTTAATTTATCTTTTTTATCTTCTGACAAGAAACTCATAATAATAAATATTACAGACTTTGTTCTTCTGGTAGGTCATTTTCTTTAAGATAACTTTCAATTACAAGTATAACAGTTTCTTCGTCCAAATCATCCATATCGGATTCATCTATTATTTCGGGTGAATAATACTCAAAATCACTTAATTGTAATTCTAATACTCTATAAAAACTATCACCGTCCTCTTCTGTTGAAAATTCAACATAAAACATTCTATTGGATTCGTTGTAATAAAAATCGTGTATAATCATCTTAAACTATCATAAGTATTATTAAATTTATCAAAATCTTAAAAAATTTATTATAATTTGTTTGAAAATATCGTTATCATCGTTATAATTAACAATATGGACTGGTATACTATAGATTATTTATATCCAAAGGCTTTCAAAAGATTTGCCGAGAAAATGTTCCCTAATGTCGGGGTTCCAAGTATCAGTATATTACAATGTTATGACAATAAAAAATTGTATCAATTTTTTGATAAAGAAGGTGTGTATTTAAACATTGAAATGTATAACCCACATCAATGGGTATTTTCAATTTCATTAATTAATGGTGTGGTTTTTGGTCCAACACAATATTCCAAAACAAATAGAGAAGAAACCGAAATCGAAGGTTTTTTAGAGTGTTTCAAAATATTAGATAAAATTCTTCGTGATGTCATTTAAAGTATTTATATTAAGTTATGAATGTTAATTTTTTATTACAAGCTACGAGGGTTTTACAAGTAGGTAATTACGACGAAGATGAATTAATTATGGTTTTTAATTTCATGACTGCTATTGACAATGAAATATTAAATGAGTATTTTAATACGTGTACGATAATTTCATATGATAACGATTTACAACTTTATATAGAAATTATTGATGTGTTAATAAAAATATTTGAAGAAAGAGAAGAATATGAAAAATGTGAAATATTGGTCAACAAAAAAGAAGAGTCTTTAATAATAATGGAAAGTAAAACAATATAACTATGAGTGTATTTAATATGTCCGAAGAGGAGAAAAAGAAAATTCTTGAAAAACATAAGGAAGCAACTAAAAACCATTATGTAAAAAAGGATGAAGTAAAAAAAGGTCTACAAAAACCTGAAAAGAAAGAAGATAAAAAAACCTCCTAATGTGGAGGTTTTTATTTATCCTTTATATGCTCTGATTTTTTTTATTTTATTGTTTTCATCAAAATATAAAACATCTAACACATCTATAGGTCCGTCATCAAATCTTATCACAATAGAGTTGTAAGTCATATTATCAATGATGTTTGTTTCAGTTACTATTAATTCATAATCAATTGTAAATAAATTCTCATTTGCAACTAAAACACTATCAATTCCATACCATTGTCCGGTCCAATCAATCAAAACGACTTCGTCAGAATAAAGATTTTTTAATAGTTCTATGTCTTTTGTAATAAATGCTTTGAAATATAAGTTATTTAGATTTAATATTTCTTGATTCATCTTGTTTATTTAAGTATTTGGAAAGAATAATATAAGATAACCAAAAACAACCTGAAATAGAATAAAAAACGATATCTGCTACCCAATACGAACCACTCAAATCCATTATTAACTTGAATAGTGCGTCGTAACCAAATGGGAGAAAGAACATCGCCAACATTAGCGACATATCTTTGTAGAAAACCAATCTTGATTTTCTCTTTTTTAATTTTTTCACAGTTTTTACTATCACCGTCGTCCATTTGGGTTTGTTTTAAGAGTTATGGTGTATAATAAATATCTAATTTTCTCTTCTCTCGTTACCTTGATAGAATTCAAATCTATTGTGTTCTGTTGGAGTTGCCAAAAGTATTCCTGGATTTATTTTATTTTTTAATGTTTCTTGATATATGTACGACATCCATGTTTGTTCAAAAGGATGACCCCATTTCGTATCTAAGAACATTTTCTTATTACCAGATTTTGAAACTACTTGTGGCCAATTACAATAATATATTTCCCCTGTTGCGTATGGTACTGATTTATATGATTTTATATTTTTAAATTTAGTAAACGGTGCTGCGTTATGATCACTATTAATTTTAACGGGGTTTTCAGGAAATAATTCCATTCTTGTGTTAGCGGGTACATTATGCCATGACCATTGTTTTGAGTTATCACCAAAAAATTCTGAAAAATTCCATTTTAAAAAATCAAAATTTTCATTCCATGTAATTTCCATAATTACATCATAAAAATTGTCTATCTTTCTTCTAAATCCATTTCTACAAAATTCATCGGGACCTAAATAAAAAAACATATCATCCTCGAAAAAGAAATGATAGTCAAATCCATTTTCCTCCGCATGTTCTGCAATGAATTGTCTTCCACCACATATACCAATATTGTCTTTTTTTATTTCATCGAAACCATACTTCTCACATAACATTTTATATTGTATGTCGGTATCTTTATTCAATGAATTATTTAATAAAAACTTTTTAGGTTTTGTTAAAAAGGAATTATCATATTTTTCAAATGACAAACATAATTTTTCAAATTGATTTGGTGAATTATAAGTTAACACATATAATGCAACATTTGATTTATTGTGTTCATTTATTTTTATAACATCACTTTTTTCTTGTTTTGTTTCTAAATTATCATTTTTTAAATTTTCGAAAAACGTACCTAACAATCCATTGGAATTTATTTCATAATATTGAATGATGTCGGGATACTTATATGTCATTATTGTGAAGATACTTTCTTCAGTACCCATAAAACCTCTTGATAATGTATCATTTAATAATGTGTAATAAATTTCATTTATCTTACTTATTAAATGTTTTGGTCCACCGAAAATTCCACCTCTTGCAACTTTGTTAACAATACCATCTGAATATTTACAAATTTCATTGTATTCAAAACCATGTATTTCAACTTTTCCATCATATGGAAAACATATGAATGTAAATTTTTGAAAATATTTATCTATCTTATCTATCACTTTATCTTTCCAAAAATAACCCTCATGTACCGTATTGGTTAATGCACCGTCAACCCAAATTAAATGACTTGAGTTAAATGGGTCAAAGACAGTAGCATCATTTAATAGAAATATTTTTGACATTACTATAGGATTATACATTTCTAATTTAGCTTGTGTACTATCCTTTAACCAACCTGATTGATTATACCAATTTTCGTTAGTTCTAATTTTTTGTATTTTATTAAATAAGTCACCGTTATTTCTAAACCAATCTAATTCTCTGACAATTATTAAAGTGTTATTTTTCTTTCTGTGTTTCTCAACTAATGATTTATACTTTTCTTCTATGAAAATAATCATGTTATTTTCAACTTTCATTAGTTTAACTAAATTGTTCAAATAATGTTCAAAATTTCTACTCCATCCCTCGGACAATTCTTCCCTCTTAATATCCCAAATACCCGTAACTATTGTCGTACCACCATATTTTACTTCAGGTTCTTTTTTATATTCAGATTTTACAACTCCATTTTTTTTGTAAACACCCAATTGTTCACAAACTTCAACAACATTATATTCTAAATTTCTTTCTTTTAAAAAATCCTCAATAGCGGCCCTTACGCCGGGTAAATCTCTTCTTTGGTAGTCATGAAAACAAATATAACCACCGTCACTTACCCTATCAAATATTTTATTTAAACTATCATAAATTGAATCGTAAAAATCTCCATCTAAAAACGCGAATGCAATTTTTTCTGGTAACTTATCTTGTGGTACATTTTTAAACCAATCTTTATGTATAATTGGTATTGGTAAATTATTTTGTATAAAATTAGATTCTAAAATTTGTTCTGTACTTTTTAAAGTACCTGCTCTCCAACCTGTTCCTTCTTCCCATTTTGACAACTCAGGTAAACCTTCAAAAGAATCATATACATATAATTTTTTTGTTGTTTCAGTTGTTACTAATGTTTTCATCAAATACTTACTTGACTCACCAACATAACAACCAAATTCAACAACATCACCTTCTATGTTATTTTCTATAGAATCAATTAAGTAATGAACTAAATTTTCTATTTGGTCACTATTAATTATAGACCCATCTATTTTTATATTGTTAAAATTAATAATGTTTTCAATCTTATTCATTTTCATTTAATTTTTTTCCTAAATCATTTGGTTCATAAAATCTAGGTTGTATTGCAATCATATCAGGATGGTTACAACCAGTTTCCATTACACTATGTGCATATCTTGTAATTGGAAATGTAACAACTCCTTGATTTGCTTGCCAATTTTCCAATGTATCATATAAATGTGATTCCTTTTCGTATGGCATTACAAACATTTTAATTTGACGGTCTCTAAAATATCTTGAAATTAAGACATCGTCTGAAAATGTTCTTCCGAGATATAAATTATAAAAATCATCCTCAAAATATTTTTTCTTATAAGAACATGATTTGTAATGTTGGACATTGTGGACTTCTCTTGGTTCGGTTACACATATTATCCAAAAATCTCTCAACTCACCATTATATAAAGGTTTTACAACACCTCTTCCATCATAACAAAAAGAACCATTAGGTAATAACTCATGGTTTTTTCTATGTTCTTTAACCATATCTTGATGATATACTAAATCGTCATCAACAACAACTAATATTGTTTCAGGATTTTTTATTCTTAACAAAGTGGGTACAAATTTTGTAGGTGGACCAAAATCTTCAGTTCTAAATACTTTTAAATGTTTATATTTTAATTTTAATTCATTTAACCATTCAGGTATTACATATTCTTTTTTTGTTATAATACTTACTTCAGGCACATTGAAATGTACTTCATAATCATCATCATTTTGTTCACATAAACTTTCTAACACTATTTTTAAACCATCAGGTGCTGGATTTGAAAGTCTTTCAGGTACAGTTGTTAAAGATATAATTAAAGTTTTTTCTATTTCACTACCATGATTAATTTTTGTTTCAATAAAACCTTCATTATACTTAGAATTTATCTCGTTTTTATAACCAATCCTGATGTTATTAAGATTTCTAATTTTTATTGCTCTTCTACCAACTTCTTCAAGTCCTAATATATGTTCATTTTCTTTTCTTATATCAGATTCTAAATCCCATATTTGACCATTTATGTCATATAGTTTATCTATGTATTCTTCAAGACCTTCATAGTTTTTCATTTCGTTATTTAACTCTTGTAATTCTTTAGTGATGTCAATTTGTGTTCTTTCTTTTTTCAATTTACAAATTGAATATCTATCAACGATATCACCTATCGATATTTTCATAAACTATTTTTTTTATTTTTTTTATTATATTAAATTCTTTAAAATATCTCTCTTTAATTTTTAATAATTCGGGTAACATTTTTTCATAAATTTCTTCCGAATTTTCTAAAATATAATTTATTTTTTCTTTTATATAATCATAATCTGTTATATTATCTAATAAAATATATCCATTTTCCGGCCAATATTCTTTAATATTTTTACATCCATAATATATTGGGATGGTATTTGTTAAAATACAATCATAAAACTTTTCACTTACATAAAACTTTTCACTTGAATTTTCTATTGCTAGTGAAAATCTATAATCTTTTATTTTTTCAAATTTTTTAGGTGCACTTAATATATCACCATTTAGTTTATTTTCCCAACCGTAGTAATCAATTGATTTTATATTATTTGTTAGATATTTCATCAAATTAATTCTATCGGGATATAAACAATCTTTATCAAATTCTTGGTGGTCTAATCCTCTTGTTGAAACAAATGTTGAGACATTTTTTGTTTTGATAAATTCACAATTTTTCAAATTATCGTAAGTCCAATTGACCGAATCGTCACCAGTACCACCATAAAACATATGTGCAACTGTTTCTTCTACAATGTCTTGTGGTTGATAAATTATTTTCTCAAATCCAAGTACTGTTAAATTTTTTATTCCTGTAAAATTTTTTTGGTGACCTCCAGTCCATCTCGGTTCTTGTGGAAACAAAAACATTTTTTTATTGTTTTTTGCTATTTCTGTGACATAACCAAAAATAAACATAAAATCGTATGAATCATCATTAGTAAATTCTATACCATCTAAATCTAATTCTGAAGTTATGAATTGGTCTAATAATCTCTTTGTTATTTTTTCAGAATTTTCCCAACTACAACTTAGTTTAATTTTAATCATTAATATTTTACTCTTTCTATGTTATTTTTATTAAACCCCACATTGAAAACGTATTTTTCACCTCTTTGTCCCATATCACCAACATTATATCCTGCCAACAATGCGGAAACACCAATTTCAAATGCTTCCATATCTTCAGTAATAGGAAACTCACCTTGTGTTTCAAATTTAAAACAAAAATCTTCAAATATTCTACACATCTCACTTAATTTGTGGTTATTTTTTATAAATAAAATATGTTCACTCGGTAATTTTGCAGGAAACCATTCGAAAGGTCCATGTTCAGAACTAACATTATAAAATCTAAATTTACCACTAAACAACTGAGGACTTGCAAAATATTTTGGGTTTCCATTATCTCTCTCATATTTTTCTTCGGACACCCTTCTTTCATGTTCTTTTAATTCATCAATTAGTATACAGTTTGATCTCGTAATCATCATATCATAACCCTGTGATTCCCATTCTTGGATATTACTTTTTACTAATTCCATATCCCATGGTTCAGTTAAACCTGCGTCACAATCCAAATAAAGAACATAATCGTACTTTTTATCAATGTCTTTAATTGAAAAGAATTTAAGTAATTGATTAAAGGCTCCAACAGTCAAACGATGATTTTCTAATTTATCCTCTCTTATAATAACTCTATCACCCCACATTTCAACATCTTCACTAAACATATCACCTTCATTTGTTGTTAACATTATATCACAAGGTGTTTTAGTTATAACATCCTTAATTGTTCTTTTGGCGAATGTCCCATAAATCTCGGCACCCGGTTTTTTTCTATTAATAAAACATATTATTGAAACTAAAATATTCATATTACATTAAAAAATTTTTATTAAATCTATCCATTATTTTTTCAGGACTATAATCATCATAAGCTTTATAATAATCATCCCTCGTTATGTATTTTTTTAAATTATTAATCATGTCATAAACATCTTCATAATTTTTATAATAAATTCCTCTCTCACCTAATATTTCAATATGTGCTCTTTCATAAACATGTTCATATGTTACAACAGGTTTATTACACATCGTAAATTCAGCCACAGAACAACCAAAAGTTTCACCACCTCTTCTTGCATGTAACATCGCATCACATGCATGAATGAAAGATGATTTTTCATTTAAGTCCCAAGTACCAGGTAAATGAATTACATTAGGACTATCCTCACAAAATTTTTCAATATTCATTAATAAGAAATATATATCATTTCTCTCAGATATGGTTTGTTTAATTGCATTCCATACGTCATAAACTGAAAATTCTGTGGAACCACCTAAGTATCCAAAGACAGTTGCATTACTTGGTATACCTAATTTTTCTCTCAAATCATATGGTGATGGTGGTAATTTTTCTGCAATATGTGGTACAGAATATTTTTCAGGGTCATATCCTTGATTTTTAGCTAACCAATCAGACACATAACAGTATCTATGACCATGTGGTTCATTATGACAAAATACCGCATGTATTAATGTTGGTATTTCTTCTATTAACAAACCATCACTTTTATGACCAGCTTTTATTGCATAGAAAAAGTCAACATCTTTACTTTTCAAAAATGGAACATATTCCCACCAGGGTATTAAATGAACTTCATCAAATCTTTTTTGAAATTTTTCTAAAGCATCTAAATTTCCAAATGGTGTTGTTATGATAATACTTTTATTACCAAGTATTTTCTCGTTATAGTCAGCATATGCATACATAGCATTTGTGGTACCCCTCAAACAAAGATTATTATCGTGAAATGCTATTGTTTTCATAAATTTTTTATTTTTATATATTCATATCTATCATCATCATCAATAAAATAATCTATTGATGAATTTTCACTATGTTCATTTGGAAATATCGACTCTATTGGACAGATAACTTTATTTGCATTACTTAAAAAGGAACCCCAAAATGAAAAACTACCATTACTACATATTATATTTTTATATCTGGTAATTTCCTTCATTGTTTCGAATGGTTCCATATTTTTAATGATTGGATTAAGATGTTCTATTTTTTTTAAAAATTTTTCATGCATGTGTAAATAATCATAATAAACATGAATTTCTTTATTACCCATTTTTTCTAACGCTAATAAATAATATTCATCAGGTAGTGCAAATCTTGGGTCCAAAGGACAACTTCTTAAATGAAGTGCTATTTTATCGTCATCATAAAAATCTTTTGATGTGAACTTATCAAAATATAATTTTACATCATCTTTATAATTTTTCCAATATGAATATTTTTGAAAATATCCTGAAGATATAATATTCAATTTTTTTCCTTGTAAAAATTCAACGGCATTGTCTATAGTTTGGTGTTTAATTCCAAAACCATCATCAATTCCAAAAATTTCACCTTCTAATGAATAATCAAATCCAATTATATCATCAAACTTTATGGTATATTTGTCAGATATATTTTCACAACATACAACTTCATCACTTTTTAATGCATATCCCAATTTTTCAGATAATAGTCTCACATATGTATACATAAAAAATTTATTCCCAACACCAACACCTCTAAATGGTTGATTTTGAATTTTTATCATAAATCACCCGTAATTCTTTCACACCAACCTTTTGTTGTACTGTATGGCCAAACAACATAATATTTTGGTTTTTTATCTGTTTGAAATTCTCTCCAAATTTTTCCATATCCTTCAGAATCATTTTTTATTCTATTAATTTCATTAACATCAGCATCTTGTCTGTAAATTGTTTCATCATTCTCATCATGAAATGCCACAACAATGAACTCATAATCTTTTTCAGGTATTTTATCATACCCAATATCAATGCAGTGTTTGAATATTTTTAAAAATGAATTTTCTAATTCTTCACCATACAAAGGAGGGTTTGGTGCCAAATTATTATCTATTGTATATTGTTGTACAGCTCTTTTTTTGAAGGATAACCCTGAGTATCTTTCATAATCTTCTAAAGTTCTTTCTTTACCAAAATCATAAACCCCAAAATCAATATCTTTTACTTCACCATCCATTTCAAATAGTTTCCTATTTCTTTTGTGTGAATTAACATTTTTTGTAACCCATTTTTTATCATCATCCCATTGTTTAGTTCTACCTTTTCTTGTGTATTCGTGCCAAACAACAACTTTATGTGGGTGAAACAAATCATATCCGTGTGTGTAAGCTCTAACAGCAATTGAAATTTCTTCTCCGTGAAAATAATATTCTGGATCATGTGGTACATCGACAACAAATGAACCTAAAGTAAAACAAAAATGTGCAGAATAAAATCTCGCAGGTATTGGTTCTGTCCTATCCTTGTAGTCGTCAATAGTTGCCGGTAAAAAGAAAACAGCACCTTCAGGAATAAACCTATCGAAATTCATTTTCCAAGGTTGATTCACTCTTCCTTCAGGGTCATTATCCGGATCAAAAGAAGATACATAACCTGTTAATAAAGGTTTTTTATGACCTTTCTTTTTCAATTGTTTTATCATTTTTATACACTCATCATCCCAATCTTGAATGAATCTATGATGTGAATCTAATTGTATTGTATATTCCTCATTATCATAGTTTTGTTGTAATTGATTTCTTGCCCAACAAGCACCTCTTGATTCAAGATATGGAATATCCACTATTTTAAATCTTGGGTCTTCTTTAAATTCATCTAAAGTATCCCAAGTATCTTCGGGTGAGTGTTGCCAAGCAATAGAAAAAACTAAATTTTCTGGTTTTTTTGCTTTTGATATACAATCTTTAATTGTTGGTAATAATTGAGGGTCTCTATAAGATGCTATTTGTACAAAAATTTTTCCGTTTCCCATTAAATTGATTTTGATTTTAATATACTCAAAATCACAAACAATTTCAACAAATAATTTTGTTTTTAGGTCTTTTTTTGATATTTTATTATAAAATGTTAATGTAATGTCTAAGATATACCCTAAAACAGTAATTGAAAAAACTGAATTATTAATTGAAGGATTGTTTGAGTCTAATTTTTTTGAAGAATATGAAATTGATGACTTAACTTTTGTGAGACAACATTTAAATGACCTATTAACAGAAAAATTTATAAAAGGTGAGTTGGAAGATGATGCACCTTTGTTCTTAGATGAGGAGTTTGAACAATTACTTAAAGAATTAGTTGCGGGTTCTGTACTGTATCAACTAAAATTAAAAGGATTAGTGGATTCGTATGAAGATGATAACACTGAAGAGATGTTTTTTCTTACTGAAATGGGTAAAAAATATATTAAAGGAGAAAATACTGAAAATTAGTCTATTTCAAAGGTATCTTTGAAAATTTTACCCGATTTTTTGTAACTTTCTTTGGTTTCATCTTTGGCATTCATAGTATACTGCCAATTCCAACACAATTCATCTTTAACATCAAAACCAAAAAACTTTAAAACCTGTTTTTGGACATCTAATACTTCTTTTCCTCTCCAATTCTGACCAACTACTATCAATCCACAAGAAATATCTTCGATTATATTAGATTCACCCAAAGTCGAGTGTCTATTTTCTAACCATGTAAGTCTTTCAATCAAATTTTGATATTGTGCATTCATCTGACCCCATCTAATTGAACCAAAAAACACCACACAATCAGATTCAAACAATTCTTTACTTATTTTCCACAATTCATCGTCCGGATTATTAATATTTCTCCAACATCTGTGATTTCCTGTTGGATTTTTGTCTTTATCCTTTAATGAAGCCTTTTTAACACCACAATCATTACCTTTCATATGTGAAACATTACCTTCACAAGCATAAATTTTCAAATCTGGTACCTCAATAAGTTTACATTTTGATTTACCTAAGTAGGATTGAATTGCTTTCGCTAATTTTGTTGATTTTGGTTCTTCGTTTAACTCTTTAACGGCCCAACCACCTCTGTTTGAGGTTGTTAAGAACAACACATTTTTTTTAGTTTCAAGAAATTTGACACTTTTAACAAGTTTTTGATAACTTGAGTCTGTTTTTTTTAAATTTGGGTCAAATTCCTCTATAAGTTCTAAAAGTTCCATTATTTTTTCTTTTCCTCGATTTGTTGACTATATAAAGCTCTCTTATGTTGTCTAATTTTGTCTTTAAGTTGTGATAATAGTTTCTGTGTATTTAATAAGTTTGAAGAAATACCTGACATTCTACCATTAGATACCGTTTTTAATCCATTTGGTATACAATCCTCCAACTTTCTCAATTCCTTTATTGTTTCATTCAATGAATTTTGAAGTTCTTCTATTTTAAATTGAACTCTTGCGAAATCGTCTCTTTTTACTTTAGACACTTCTTCGTTCAAAATCTCAAAAATCTTGTTTTTTACAATGTTTTCTATGATAATTGGTTTTTCCATATTAATATAAATACTTTTTTATTTCATATTTTTTAATTTATACTTTTTTTCGTATACTTTGTAAGTAAACCTAAAATAATGAGTGAAATTTTGTACGATTTTGATGATTTATTAATTGAACCAGCAATTCTGTCCTCAATTATTTCAAGAAATGAAATTAATCCTAAAAATGATGACGGATTTTTACCTTTGTTTACCGCACCAATGGACACTGTTATAAGTGAAAATAATTTTCACATATTCCAACAAAATAATATAAGACCAATACTACCAAGAATTGCAAATCCTGATGATACTTGGTACGATACTAACATTTTTCTATCATATAGTTTACAAGATTTTGAGAAGATTTTCCTAAAAAAGAAAATAGAGGTTGAAAATGGTAAAAAGTTAAAAGTTTTGATAGATGTTGCTAATGGACATATGTTAAATTTATTTAATTTGTCTCAATCTGCTAAAAAAATGTATGGTGATACAATGTTACTTATGATAGGTAATGTTGCCAATCCTGATACGTTTGAGGAGTATTGTAAGATTGGTGTGGATTTAGTTAGAATTGGTATTGGTAATGGTAATGGTTGTTTAACAACAGTCCAAACGGGTGTTGGATATCCCATGGCGTCATTAATTCAAGAATGTAACGAGATAAGAAGAATGGGTAACTATAAAACCAAAATAGTTGCAGATGGTGGATTTAAAAAATTTTCAGATATCATTAAAGCATTGGCATTGGGTTCTGACTTTATTATGTTAGGTTCAATATTAAATAAGTCCTTAGAAAGTGCGGGTGAAACTACCAATGAAAATAATGAAGTTGTAAATCAATTTCATCCTGATACTAAAAGAATGTTCCATGTGGAACTTCCACTTTATAAAACATTTAGAGGTATGAGTACCAAAGAAGTTCAAAAATCATGGGGTAAAGATGATTTAACGACATCTGAAGGGGTTATTCGTAGAAATAGGGTAGAATATACCATAGATGGTTGGGTAAAGAATTTTGAGGATTATTTACGTTCTGCAATGAGTTATACCGGAAAAAAAGAACTCCACGATTTTATTGGTGGAGTAGTTTTGAATAAAATAACTTTAAATTCTTTTAAGAGATTTGATAAGTGATTCTTAGATATCAAACTTTTTTTCTTCACTGTCTGATAATTCACCGTCTCTTTTCATACCTTCTTTAATATATCCTCTAATTAATTTAGATACTGATATTTTTTTGTGTTTTGCAACTTTTTCTATTTCTTTTAGATATGCAGGTACAACTCTAAAAGACAACATTTGTATAAATTGTTCGTGTTTCGGTTTGTCAGACTTCTCAAAAGGATTTTCATCCTTGTTTACTTCGTTAAATTCCATTAGGATATATTTTTATATAAATATTTGGTTTACTGTTAATTTTTTTGTATATTATAATAAATAGATAATTTATGTCAGAAGATAAACAAATTAACCCTGTAATTAAGGAAATAGAAGAAAAGTATCCCGAAATGACCAAAGAATTTAAAAAAATAATGAGGGATCAATATGAAATTTTTTGTAGAAAACAATCAAATTATGGACCCGATAACATATCGTTAGGTAGGGACTTAATTAAAGAAGAAGATAAAAAATTATCACAAATGGGTCTGTTTTTTCGTATGAATGATAAAATTCAAAGAATCAAACAATTGGTTGTTTTAGGTACTCAAGATAATGTTGGTGAATCTGTAGACGACACATACAAAGACCTTTCGGTATACTCAATAATTGCTCAACTCGTTAAAAATGGAAAATGGGGTAAGTAAAATCACATTTTCCACAAGTAAAAAGGAGGTAAAAAAAATGAAAAAATTTTATCTCCTTTTTTAATTTTAAACATTTTTGAGAACTATTTATTTTAAACGAAAAGACATGAAAATTAATATAAACCACCCAACTTTTTTAGCCTTTTTAGATAATGTAATTGTCAGTATTACAAGTAGTGTTAATATTAGCAACTATTTTAAATTGTCACAAGATAAAAAAATGGGGGTTTTATATATGGTGTATAAATTAATCAAAAAATCTATTCAAATAACAACTAAGTTATCTGATACAGAAATGAAGAGTTTTGTTACTGTTCTTTGGAAGAAATGTGAAGAATCTGAAAATTATGAGCTTGCTGCAATCTTAAATGATATTAATAACAATTTTGATGCTGTGAATGAATTTTCCAAGCCATTAAAAAGAAAAAGGACAATTTCTGTTGATAACATAAAAAATGAAAAAGAATAATGTTGATTATTATTTAAAAAAACAATATGCAATATTAGCCTATAAATGGTGTAAGAGGTTTTTTGGTGCAAATGAGAGAAAAAGAACAAAACTCTCTTTTGAATTTACATCGAGACCGAGACACTTAAAAAGACATGTTGTATTTGGAAACTATTGTTTTTTCAGAAATAAAATCACAATTCACGAATCTGCATGTAAAACCATATACGATGTAGTATCAACAGTAATTCACGAATACACTCATTATTTACAATCTCGAACTCAATATAGAGAATACCAAGAAAATTATTATTATTCGACAAATCCTTACGAAAGAGAGGCTAGAAGAAACGAAGAAAAATACACAGAATTGTGTATTAAAGAAATAAGAAAATTAATTAACTAATTCAGCTTCGGGTATTTCCCTTAAAAAAATTAAATCTTCAGAATCACTTCTCATTTTCAGAACAACATCACAATTCCAAAATTCCTTAACGTCATTTACTTTACCATCTTTAATATGGTAATTTTTTATTTTCCTATATACCCAATATAGTTTGCCGTTGTAACTTATTAATTCTTTATTCAAAATCATTTTAATTTGTGGTCACCAGGTTCACAAATCATTTCCAATTGTTCCCATTCAAATTTAGGTTTTTCATTTAAAAAAACAAAGCATTTCCATTTTTTTTGTTTTTCAAAATATATGTGTTTTTGTAAATGTGATGGTATTGCAGCATTTGTGGGAACTCTCTTAACTGGGTTATCAAAAAACAGTTTTATAAGAACTGTTATGTTCTCTTGATCATCCCATTTTCTAATTTGTTCTTCCAACAATCTCCATTCACCTCTGTTTAGATATTGGTTTTGCATGATACAATTGAGATATGAAAATGTCTGTTTCAAATTTTCCATATTATCTGAGAAAGTTGCTGCCGGTGCACCATGTCCTTTATCATAGGTGTTTTTAGCGTAATCATCAGCATCTGATGTTTTGATATTCTTTTCTGTATAAAAGTCCATTGTACCTCTATTAACGTTTGTAGGTCTATTAGTTGAACGATACTTAATCCATAAAGGTTGTTCTAACTTTTGTGAATATAATACTTCAAAAACGTTATTTTTAACTCTAATTGTGTCTTGTGAAAACGTGATAACCCAAACGGTTAGTAATAGTGATACCAATAAAAATTTTTTCATAATTTGTTCTGTGTTATATAGTTAAATATATCCACAGCAGTATTAGTACCAACAGAAAATTCAACAAAAGGTATAGAGTTAACGAGTAATGTTTGTTGAATATCTTCATCAATTTCTTGAGCCTCTCGTAAATCTTGTAATCTACCATTTGGGTCATAAGTCTCATCATTTCTTTTTAATAATATGTTTATATTGTCATATTGTTTAAATAAACTCCAAAGAAAATTACTTAAACCAGACATTCCATAATAAGAAGCGGGGTAACCCTCACCATATCTTTGTTCATAAAAACAACCCAATACTATTGGTGAATCAACAATAATATAATCAACTTTACCATATAAACGACTTATATTTCTATGTTGATTTGCAGTAATAAAAAATTGGTCTTTTAATTGACTTATATTACCTTCCCACGCAACTTCTTTAGGAAATTCATAAGTGTATTCTACACTAATATGATGTTTTTTCATTTCGGTGTATAATCCTGTTGCTTGTGTTGATTTACCAATACCAGGACCACCAAAAAAATTAATTATTTTACTTTTCATTATTAATTAATATACATAAAAAAAGGGAGATTTAGTATCTCCCTTTTTAAATTATTTGTAGATTTTATCTACCAAATGTATAACGAATACCTAACTGAGCTGTCCAAACATCAAATACTGATGAATTAAACATATACGTATCTTTTGCTAAGTATGTGTTACCACCGGCATCTCTTTGAGTTGCCAATCTATATGTCGGTACATTATTAACATCTCTACTTACAAAGTTTAACAATTGTGGTGCCCCTGCTCTTTGAGAAACACCCCATTTGTTATTTAACATATTACCGAAGTTAAGAATGTCTGCTCTAATTTGGAAAGCGTTTCTCTTACCACCAATTTTCACAAATACATCTTGTACAACTGAGAAATCAAATCTATGTAAGAAAGGAAGTGCTAATGCATTTCTTTCAGCATATTGACCTCTACGAGTTGATA
>JACCDW010594622.1_pt1 | contig 32735 bp, 40 predicted proteins | sample 7449781 | NCBI WGS metagenome assembly JACCDW01 (sample SAMN15323449, study PRJNA562643) | freshwater metagenome | isolation source: river surface water | place: USA:Blue River Watershed | collected 2017-08-18
GTCGCAAGAACTAGCGCCAGCACTATTCCAGACAGTACCAACACCACATTGACCAATGCTCCTGTAAACGAACGAGTCGTTCCCTGGGCGAGAGTAGTCATAATATCTCCTTTCAAAAAACGGGATTGTTAATTCCGTAGTTCTATTTACGGAATGAACAATTGACTAATAATACACTATAAGTTGGAAAGTGTCAAGGCTAACTACAAAGTTTGGAAATAAACTGCGCAGTTAACACTGTTCTAATGGGTTTTTATTCCATTAACGGCTTACACAATTCTTGATCTTGCACGGCTGGCCTCATAGTATCCGGCCGACAATTCAAAGAAATGCCGTTGATATCCATAGTATGCATTGACAAAAATAAGATCATTGGTCTGTTCTGGTGTGAGCCTATTGTTGACTGCATAATTGGTAATAATGGTCTGTTGCTCGGTTGTGAGCCCAAAACCAAATGTTGCACGACGCTTGGCCGCTTCTTCTTCTATGTCCACCTTGGGCATTTTAATACCCAGAGACTGTAAAGTTCTTGTGTTTCTGGCCTCAGCCTGCATGGCCAAAATAGCCTGCCCGCCGCGAGTGTTTGGATTGGCCATGGTAGCAATCAAATTGTTAAAGCCAGTGGCTTCGGCCACTGATTCAATGATGTTGCTGACCAAAGCAATGGCTGCTTTTACACCTTGAGTAAAACTCCAAAAACCTTCACGGTTGGCACTCAAGGCCGTGGTCAATCCTGTGTTTTGTGCTGCGGCTGCTTGAGCACCGCCATCTGCACCCTGGCTGGCAGCAGTGCCTGCGATTGCTGAACCAATGGCTGTGGCTACACTGAGAATGGTTTTGACAATTGAATACACAGCATAGCCCATGGCCACTGCATTGGTGATTTCACTTACCAGTTGCAGTGCGCTCTGCAAAATTCCTTCCTCTGCGTCTGCACTGGCCTGTTGCACCACAGGGTTTGGAGAATTTTTAACTGCTTCCAAGGCCGCAATCAAATTGGTCTCTGCAACACCATTGAGTGGATCGCCTGGATCCGCATGCAGTTCGTAGAACTCCAATGCCACCAATAGAGCTTGTCCTTCAGGGGTGCTTTCCAATCTATCATTAGCATCACTGATCAACTGATATGCTTCAGTATGTGCTGCTCCACCGGCTGTGCCAATCAAGTCAGTCAGCGTTGCGTCACCAAAAATTCCGCTGCCATAGCCAAGATAAGGACGCAGATTGGCCATATCACTTTCAAATGTGGGGTTGTTAATCAAACCCAGATCTGGCAAATCCAGCTGATCCAAGGTTTCAGCAATCAGTTCCCAAGTCACACGATTGGTTATGCCCAGGCTAGCAATCTGTCGTCCAAAGTTCTCAAGATCACCGTAGGGAATATTGTCCAAGGCACTCTGTGACATTAGAACATCACCCCTGCACAGATCGGCTGCGGTTTGGCAGTTGCCTGGTTGTGCCAGGATCACGCCGGTCCTTTCAATAATCGCTTTGAGATCGTTGCCTGTAATGCGCCTTAGTGCTTCTTTGACCGTGACAGGGCTGGCAGTGAAAATTTCCTCGTCGTCGTCAAGGAAAATGTATTCTTGTAACAGTGCTTCGCGCAGTCCAACATCTTCAGCAATGCCTTGTTCGCGCAGGCTGTAGACCAGACCATTGGGTGTTCCTATCCATTCTGGCAAATTTGGGTCCCATAGTGTGCCTAAATTTCGCATGGCAGCGGTAACTGTGCGTAGGCCCAGACGAATTTGTTCTCCGCTGATGCTGACTCCTGCGGCTGCCAATCTACGACCTGCGGCTGTGTTGCCAGCAGCTGGGCCTAGGTTAGCAGTTACGCCACCAGAGATCAAATCTGTAAAAGTCTGACAAGCTGTGAGCAATTGACTCACACTGCGCAAGGCACCAAACACTTCGGCTATACCCGAGCTGGTAAAACTGGCCTGCTCGTAGCTTCTTGCTCGCAGTGCTTGTTCGAGAAACTTCATGGGTGTTTGTACCAGATCGTTGGCTCGCTGAATTGCGCTGCCAACAATGTCATTGGGGTTAATTCCTGCTTGCTGTGCGGCAGAAGAAATTACTCCCAGTCCCACAGTGAGAGCAAAGCCGCCAGCGTTGTTTTTGATAGCATTGGTCAACACCACACTGGTGCTGGCAGCGTTCACAATGGCAGTGAGTTTACCGCAGACTCTGGTCACACTTTGCAACCCACTAGCAACTGAACTGAAATCAGTTGGCGGGATTATGCACAAAGGATCAGTCAATAGAGCCAGAAGACCCGTAGGTTGTGTGGGTGTGACATCTGGTCTATCCTTGCCTTCGGGATAGGGGGCTTTGCCCTCTGGTCGTTGGCCTTGTCTAAAGGTCATTGCAGTTTCCTATATAACTATACTTATCTGCGCAAAAACAGCGCAGATTAAAGTCCAGTTACAATGCTGCCTGCTGTGACTGGTTTGATTCCAGTGGTAATCTCGATGTAGTGATCTTTGACTTCTTTGGCAGTGCCAGCATGCAACAACACATGGCTTTTGCTGATTGAGATTTTGATGTCAGGCTGTGCCGTGAACAAGCTGGCAATCAGCATGATGCCTTTTTGGCTAGGAACCACAGTGCATGGACGCTCCAGTCTGTATTCCAGTGCGCCATCTTCCAGAACTTTGGCAACAATTTCGTCACCGTTGGTCAATTTGAAACTGGCGATATCGCCTTCGTCGTATTTGTTTTGATTGAGTAACATTTTTATCCTTTGAGTGCTGCAAACCAGTCGTCGTTCTGCCGACTGAGTCCTTGATAGCCGCCTTCTACCAACAGCCGGCCATCTTGATACAATTGAGGTACAGTGCGATGCCCTTCACTGAGCACAAACTGTTTGGCTTCTTCGTTTTCGTCAATTTTTACTTCTTGAAATTCCAGCCCTTTGAGCTTGAGTAGATTTTTGGCCTGTACACAAAACGGGCAGTTGTTCTTTGAATACACAGTGATCATTTTATAAACTAAATCCTTTGAATGTATCGTTGGTGACATCTTGTTTTGTGCCACCAATCACATAAGTAGTTATCTCTGTTTCCTGGGGTGCCACTTGAACTTCTGCACCAGCGATCCACTTCTGTGTCCATGGCAGCGGATTGCTGCCAGTCTTGATATGACACTTGAGTCCCACTGTGTGCATGCGCTTGCAAGTCAACCAGTCAATGTAGTCGCACAACAGTTGTTTGTTCAAACCAATCATGCTGCCGTCTTTGAACAGGTAGTCTGCCCAGGCCTTCTCTTGTGCGGCGGCCTGCAAGAACATGTCTTCACATTCTTGTAGGGTCTCTTCTTTGATTCGTGCAAAGTCGGGATCATCTGTGGGCAATATCTTTAAGAGTGTTTGTGTTGCTCCAAGATGCACATTTTCGTCACGGCAGATCAATTTGATAATCTTGGCGTTGCCTTCCATCTTTTTCAGTTCAGCAAATGCCCAGGAGCAAGCAAAGGATACATAAAATCTTATGCCTTCTAGAGCATTGACACTGTTGATTGCCAGCCACAATTTTTTCTTTAGTTCGTATTCGTCTACTGTGATTTGCTCTCCGTTGACCACGTGATTACCAGCACCCAAATACTGATAGGCCTGACTGGCTTCAATCAAGTCATCGTAGTACTTGCTAATGTCTTTGGCACAAAGAACAATTTCTCCAATGTCTGTGAGCTCATCAAAGATCTTGCTGGGGTCAGCATAGATGTTGCGAATGATATGAGTATAGCTGCGACTGTGTACTGTTTCATTAAAGGTCCAGGTAGCGATCCATGTTTCTAGTTCTGGAATACTGACCAAGGGAGAAAAGGCCACGCTGGGCGCACGGCCTTGTACCGAGTCCAACAGGATCTGTCGCTTGAGGTTGCTGGTAAAAATATGTTGTTCAAAAGGTGTGAGTTCTTTGAAATCTTTGCTGTCATGCCCTACATCAATTTCTTCTGGGCGCCAAAAAAATCCAAGTTGTTTGTCGGTGAGTTTGTCAAACTGTCTGTATTTCAAAGTGTCAAATCGTTGAATGGTAACACCGCCGCTGGGATCTAAAAAAGCCAGGCTGTTGATATGAGATTTCTTATTAATGTTAAAAATTGACATGATGTATTCCTTAAATTACACAGCTTTCGCAGTCTTCTTGTTCAATGGGTGCCAGTGGTTGTTCTTCTCGAGCTGAGAGTTTGTCTACATCAATTTCGCCTTGGCCATCGTAGGTATTAAAATAGTAAAGTTGTTTGCCGCCATATTTGTAAAACATAACCACATGGCGAAGCATGTCGCTCATGGGGATCTTTTCATCATCGTAGAACTGTGGATTGTAACTGGTGTTGACTGAAATGCCTTGATCAATGTATTTCTGTAGCACAGCGCAGATGTTCATGTAACCCTCTGGGCTGCGTTGATTCCATAACAATTCGTATTTGTTTTTTAATCTACGGTATTCTGGCACCACTTGTTTTAGCACACCATCCTTGCTTTGCTTGACACTCACATAGCTGCGTGGTGGTTCAATGCCATTGGTAGCGTTTGAAATCTGCGCAGATGTTTCTGCAGGCATCAAGGCCATTAGTGTGGCATTGCGGACACCAGTGGCAAGAATCTGCTCGCGCAAACTCTGCCACGGCATACGCTCTTGGTGTGGTACCAATTCATCAACTTCTTTCTTTCGTGTGTCAATTGGCAACTGTCCGTCGGCATATTTTAGATCTTGCCAGCGTGTGCATGCGCCTTGTTCGGCTGCAAGGTCCGCAGATGCCTTGATTAGATAATAACTCCAGGCTTCTGCATATTCGTCAACCAAGGCCAATGCACGAGGATCTGAATAGCTGGTGTCATTCTTGGCCAGCCAGTAGGCAAAATTAATAATGCCAATGCCCAACGGACGAAACTCTTGTGTTGCCAATTCTGCTGCTTTTACTGGATACTGCTGATAACTCAATAGTGCGTCTAGACCACGAACTGCCAACCGACACATCTTTTCGAAGTCATGTGGGCTTTTTACATTGCCCCAATTGATCGCTGATAGAGTACACAGGGCGATCCTACCATCCTCGTCGTTGACATCGTTCAACGGTACAGTTGGTAAATCTATTTCGCAACATAAGTTACTCATCTTGATAGGAGCACGGTCTGGCTTGAATGGGCTGTGAGTGTTGGCATGATCCACATTTTGTAGATAAACACGACCTGTGTCCTTGCGTTCCTGCATGAATCTACTAAACAAATCCGCTGCCTTGATCTTTTTCTTTCTGATCTTGGTATTGCGTTCAGCGGTTTCGTACAACTCTTTGAAACGATCTGCATCTGTAAAGAATGCATCATACATTTCAGGTACATCCTTGGGTGAAAACAGTGTGATGTCTCCACCATTCAACAACCGTTCATACATCACACGGTTGAATTGAACTCCGTAGTCCATATGGCGCACACGATTGTCTTCTGTGCCTTTGTTGTTCTTCAGCACCAACATGTCTTCAATTTCCAGGTGCCATATGGGATAGTACAGGGTGGCGGCTCCATTTCTAACTCCTCCTTGACTGCAACTGCGTGTTGCGGCTTGAAACAGTTTGAAGAATGGAATCACACCAGTGTGATAGGCGTCTCCGTTACGGATAGGACTGCCTAGTGCACGTATTCGTCCTGCACCAATGCCAATACCGGCCTTTTGGCTTACATACTTGACCACAGCACTGGTAGTAGCATTGATGCTGTCTAAGCTGTCGTCGCTTTCAATCAGCACACAACTGCTGAACTGTTTCTGTGGTGTGCGTACACCAGCCATGACAGGTGTTGGCAAGCTGATATCATGATTGGAAATGGCATCATAATAATCTTTGACCCAGCGCAGGCGTGTTTCTTGCGGATAGGTTTGGAACAGTGTGGCAGCAATCAAGAGATAGGCCACTTGAGGTGTTTCGTAAATTTCTTTGGTCACACGATTTTGAACCAGATACTTGCCGCGCCACTGTTCCATGGCAGCATAGGTAAAGTTCTCGTCACGCTTGTGATCAAGGTAACTGTTGAGTGTGTTCCACTCTTCTGTGGTGTAAGCGGCGAGAAGGCCTGCATCATAAAAGCCAGCCTCCACATTCTTACGCACCAGATCCAGCAGGGGCCATGGCTCATAGTCTCCGTAGACTTGTTTGCGCAAATGGTATACTATCAGCCTGCCGGCTACATATTGGTAATTGGGTGTTTCTTCTGTGATTAAATCTGCTGCTGCCTTGATCAAAGTTTCTTGGATTTCTGATGTTTTGATTCCGTTGAAAAATTGAATGTGGCTTTTGATTTCTACTTCGCTGGCGCTGACTCCTGTGATGCCTTCTGTGGCCCAAAATACAACTCGGTGTAGTTTTTCTAGGTCCAGTGGCTCTTTGGCGCCATTTCTTTTTGTGACTAATATTTGTTGACTCATTGATTCCTCTGACTTCAATAGCGATCCAGCCCTAACTCAGCACTGGAATATTCGATGATGTGTACTAGATCTTCTGGTATCGATTTTTTATTTACAACCTCTTCGGATTCTAAATTAAGAACATATTTCCCGCTGTCAATCCAAACTAAATTATACTGATGCAGCGTTCCCTGGCGTCTAAACACACGCAGGGCTATTTCATGATCCTTGTGATTGCTCAAGTGTAAAGTATACACTATTGCCAATGCTTTTGCAAGATCGCAGTAGTAGTTCTCGGCAATCAAAGTCCAAGGATCCGGCCATGTTGCGGGCTGGTCATGTTCAAGATAAAACGGCGTAAAAGGAGCTCGACTCCAGAATTTGGCCACACTGTCTAGTGCGGCCTCAAAGCTCATTGAATCAATTTCTCGGCGAAATCTTTTCCAATATTCCAACCGATCCGCAGGCGGCAGTTTCCACATGCAGTTACTTATGCTTAGGAGAACTTGGTAATTGAATATGTAAATGTGCCGCTACCGCTGCTGTCACTGGTATAAGACAAGTTGGCCTGTGTGGCACCAATACTCATGACTCGGAAGGTAACACCAGTGGGGCCAGGATATGAGAAGTTGCCGGCATCCGGAAACTCCACATACTCGTCCATGTACTGTACATTGGCACCGGTATAGATGATGTCAATCTTGCCATGACGATAGGCACTGGCAGTTGGTCTCTGCAACCAATAGTGAACAGTGGCAGCACCGCTGGTTCCATTAAACACAATGCCAGTGTTGGCATTGGTCTGACTGGCGTCAATCGTCACCACACGACCAGGCGCATGATTGATCATGCCCATGCTTATGCCAGTGTTGGCATCAAAGCTCATGCTCACGCTGTTAGCAGGCGTATACACACGAGGTTGTACTTGGGTGTCTTGTTCGCTGCGAACAAACACATCGCCTATGCTGTGATTGCCTGACCCGTTGAAGGTGATGACAGGATATGCGGCTGCACCTGGTCCTGTATAGGCTGTGCCTACATCACTGTAAAAGTTCATACTGCTGATGACAGATGTGTACACTGAGGTGTTGGCAGCCTGTACATTGATAGCAGTGCGAGCAATTTCATCAAAGGTGCTGTTGATCACTTTGATGTTTTTGGTTGCAACCACAGATGCTGTGGTATCCACAACCAATGCCTGGCTCAATTGTTTGAATCCGCAACCAATAAATCTGATATCTGTGCCATTCAACACAGCACCTTGTGTGCAGTTGTTGAAGTCGCATTCAACAAAGGACACATTTCTCAAAAACCCACTGCTAGTTAGTGGTCTGGCATACACTGCGTTTTGTCCAGACACGCTGGCACTGTTGGGAGAACTTTGACTGCCTTTGAAAACCACACGCACAAACTCCACTCGCTCTGTGGTGTCCAGTCTAACAATGTCTTGACTAAACAAGTTTTCCAGTGTCATGTTTTCAACACAGATGTCTCGCGCCACAGTGGCACTACCAGTGCCATAGTTGGCATCAATCTTGTTCTCGCTGTCCTTGAGTTGAATCAATGGATACAGATTGGAACTTTGTCTAATGATGGTTCGGCCCTTGCCTTCGCCTTGCAAGATAGCAAAACTTGGCAACTTCAGGCTGGCGCTGATAAGATAGATACCAGCCGGGAAATGAATAATTCTTCGCAGTCTCGGGGTTGTGAGTGAGAAGTTACCAAAGTACACTTCGTCAATGGCTCGCTGTATAGCAGCAGTATCGTTGGTGTTACCGTCGCCCACAACGCCAAAGTCACGCACATTCACATAGTCGTCAACTTTTTGTTGCAGTGTGCGAGTAATGGGCTGATCTGTAGTGGGACCTGTACGGCTGGTGTAGCCCGACTGGCTGCCTCTAAAAGTGTAAGCATCACTGATGTTCAGTAGATCCGAGTACTGTGTGAGAATCTCTGTTACGCCAATTTCTGGTGCACCTTCTGCAATAGTACCGTTGCCAATATACAACTGTCGTGTGTCAACGGCCCATCCTAGTTCTGCGCTAGCCAGCTGTGGCAAATCCTGTTGCAGCCCTTTACGGTGCTGAATTCTTGATATCTGAATAACGGCCATTTGCTAAAAACCCCTGTATGGAGTATTTAGCTCATCAGGTAGTATAGCTCTACTCGCTTGAGCCACTCTTCGCGCCAGTAGGCAAATTCCTTGCCTTCAATGGTAAATTCCTGGTATTCTGGCACGGAATAGGTGCCGTCTTCCAGTAATTTAGGCTGTGCGCACATGAGAATTACACCGTCAGTTATGTTGGTACCATGTGTGTCGTTGTGCGCTTCTGCATAGGCGGCCAGCTGTATAAAGTAGTCGTCAATCCATTCGCGCTTTTTGGGCTTGTTGGTTTGTTTGAAATCCATGATTGCAGGACGGCCCTTCCACACACCCACACAATCTGTGGTGCCTGCATATAACCCACTATAATACACAGGCACTTCTGATCCCCAAAACTCGTCCACATGCACAAGCCCTTTGAGAATAACTTCTGCTGCCATGAACCACGAAGGGTGAGCATAAGGGTTGGTGGGCAAGGGCTTCATTTCATCCATCTGAATATATGTTTCCAGATACGCATGCATTCTGGTGCCACGATTGGCAGCTTCAGTGGTGATGGCCTGTGCTCGCTCGTGGCCCACACGATTGCGCCACTCTTGCAGTTTCTGTTTGGCTTCTTCAGGTTTGGTACGATCTAGAATTGTAGTAACTGAGGGTACCTTGTCGCCATTGGGCAGGCAGTAGTGCCGCTTGCCATCCACAGTGGTTCTGCTGATGGGTGTGTAGTCGTATTTGTTGATAATCATTTATACTCGAAAACTTTCTCCGCATCCACAGCGGTCTCGTTCGTTGGGGTTACGGAATTCAAATCCTTCGTTGAGTCCTTGACGCACATAGTCCACTTCAAGACCTGTAATGTACACATAGTCCTTGCCATTGACCCAAACTGTTGCGCCATGACTTTCGTATCGCATCCAGTCTCTAGTAACCGGCACAGTGTCCATGTATTCTAACACATAAGCCATGCCAGAGCAACCGGTGGTTCTTACACCAATTCGTATGCCCACACCATGCCCTCTACGCTCGATGTGTTGCAGAACTTTTCTAGCTGCTCGCTCGGTCAAGGTAATCATGATCGCGCTGTTGTGCAACTGTCGTTCCACAGTTCTTGTGCCTGCTGGCGGTAAGCGTCCAGTTCATCATCGGCATGCTTTTTGCGATAGTCTTCAATAGCAGCCTTGATGGCATCCTCGGCTAAGATAGAGCAATGTATTTTAACCGGAGGGAGCGCAAGCTCTTCTGCAATGTCACTATTCTTGATCTGTCCTGCTTGGTCAAGTGTTTTGCCCTTAACCCATTCAGTGACCAATGAACTGCTCGCAATAGCACTACCGCAACCATAAGTCTTAAACTTAGCATCTTCAATTATTCCTTGGTTGTTGACTTTGATTTGCAGTTTCATGACATCGCCGCAGGCAGGTGCTCCTACCATGCCAGTGCCCACTGTGTCATCAATTTCAAATTTTCCCACATTACGAGGGTTTTCGTAGTGGTCAATCACTTTGTCTGAATACGCCATGTGAAATCTCCTAGTAATATACTAAGCTATTTAATATGAAAAGTCAAGGGATTTAACTTCTATTAGAAGCAGCTCGTTTGGCCATTGCGCCAACTATTTTGGTTGGATCTTTTGAGTTGCCAGCATCACCGGTAGTGTCTTGATCTGCTTCTGGGCTGGTGCCAGGCTCATCTCCGAATGCCTTGAAGCTGATGTTCTTTTCGTCAAGACTGGTAATGAGGTTTTTGAATGCTGGCTTGGTCATCATGTTTTGCAACAGTTCGTATGTTAGCACACGACTGCCCAGCATGTTGTTTACCATGTTGATAAACCCCGCAGTGCTGTGCGGGGCATTGATCTTTTTATTATGGTCTCGGTTACGCAAAAACTCCAGCGTGGTCAATATCTGCGCAGTGAGTTGATCCGAGTCCTCAACCAAGAACTCGTGTATGCGCATGATTACCTCTTGCCGCGACCCAGGGTCTCGTCGCCGCCGGCAGCAGCATCAGTGGCTGCAAATTCATCTGGAGCTTCCACATCGCTGCCCATGTCAGGTGCAGGTGCTTCCATGTCAGGCATTCCAGGAGTGCCCATGTCGCCACCAGGCATGCCCATTGGCGCAGCCACTTGCTCACCAGCCAGTGTGCGAGCAGCACCGTCGGCTGTTTCTCTAGCACCTTGTAGTGATGCCACCAGTTCTTGTAGAATTGGAGTCACTGTGGTCTTGAAAGCGTCGGCTTGTGGTTGACCAATTTGATCACGGATTGTGTCCAGCAATGCAGGCAATTGCTCGTTCTGCATTTTGCTGATATCTTCCAGCATGTCCTGGAAACTGTCCACGATGTCTTTGGCAGCAAGAATTGCTCCTGACTTGGCTATTTCGCTTTCTGTCAGTGGACGATTTTCATCAATCCAGCGATTCAGGCCTTCACGGACCATGAGCAGTTCCATGTACTTTGGATTCTTTTCAGCTGAGTGAACACCAAAGTTTTGCTTGAGACGATGTAGGTTTTCTGTCAAGCTGTTGCTGAGTTCGCGGGCTTTGCGCAGGTTCAGCTTGTTGTAGTCAATGCGAAATCCAAAGCGGTTTTCATTGACTTTGTTGATCTTTAGAGACGATGGTCTAGTTGCGAGTTCTTGCAGTTTCATGGTTTTTAGTTTCCCATACTTTAGAGTATTTAGCACTGTAGATAGTTTTTTGCATATTAGTTTTGAGGTTTTCCAACCTCGGACGACTAATACTTAGCCTGCTTAGAAACAGGTCCTGCTTAAAACTGTTGTTGGTTTGCACAGCTCGTTGCAGAGCATGAGCATAGTCTATGTTTTCTTGTGTAAGTCTAGCTAGATCTGCGTCCATGCGCAGAAACTCCTGAGACTTGTGAAACATGTTGCGGCTTTCGTACAAGCAGTAGAGCACAGCAGCAGGAGCCACCATGAATTCATGCACAGTATGCCCCCATTGGGTTTTGACTACCCAGTGATTGTTTTGCTTTTTGAGCAGGTGTTTGCCCACACGATAGAGATTTTTGCCTACATCAATGCACACAAACTCTCTTGTTTCGACCAATGCTTGTAGTTCTTTTTGGGTCCAGCGATCCAGCATGCGAGCAGCTACTTCAGCAACCACTTCGGCTGTGGCTGTCATTGTGGCCCGCTTAGACAAATGATGATTGTTCTGGGATTTTTTTGTAATAGGTGACTTGCCCATTTTGATTTTTCCTATACAGCACATCCTTGACCACCAAGTTGTTGGCCAATACAATTTCTCTTTCAGTGAGATCTTGCCTAGACACGCTGCTATCGTCGTAGAATTTAGAAAGGAGGTCAGCTTCCTCGTTTGTGATGGGCATGGACAAGCCCTGTACGACCTCTATGATTTTCATTTGTTAATAAAATGTACCAGCACAGTGATCAGTCCAGTGATCAACACACTGATTACTGCTGTGCCAATAGCAATCAGTTGCTTGCTTTGTTTGTCGCCAGCGCCAGCCAGAGTTTGCTTGATATCAATGATATGAGTTTCAAGCTGCTCCACCTTCTTCTCGACGGTGATTAATTTGTGTTCCAACTTTTCATACCTTTCCGCACACAGCTCAACGTGGGCTTCAAGGTTGGTTTTTTCAATATTCGTCGACACCGACTTATGCTCCGTATTATAACGATGCTGTGATTGAGCCTTGATATGAGCCTTAATAAAATGCCTAACTATGCCTAAACATCAGGTTATGTATTTACACCAAATGCCGCAGTCTTAAAATATATGTTTTTAATGGCGCCGTGGGTGTAAAACACGGGCAGCATGAAACGAGCAGTTTCGCTGAGATAAGTGATCACTGGAACTTGATCAAAGTCAAGATGCAACAGTTCTGTTGAGTCGCTGTTGGTTCCAAAAGCACCTGCATGATCCACTGTGAAAGCAAAACTCCAAACCTTGTGTTTGCCAGAATAGAACTCGCCAAATTCGTAACCGTCAAGTTCTACCTCGTCCACACGCCAGCTGGTTTCGATAGGTTGAGCACGGATGCCAATGCATTGCAGCACTGTTTCCCAGTTTCTCTGTTGATTGCGTTCTATATCATGTTCAACACTGTTCCTTACAACACCAGTGGGTGTGATATCAACTAGAGTATAACCAATGAATGTTTTGTCGGACGAGTACATGATGCAAATATTTAGTCACAAAAAAAGCACCTTGCGGTGCTTTTCTTGTCACGGTGATTGTGATTAAACGCGAGCGAGTTTGAAACCCTTGTCGTATACCAGTGCGTTGGTAACTGTAACAGCACCATATGCACCTGCGTTACCGCCAGTACCAGCTGCACGAACAGCAGTTTGTACAGCAGCATTGCCAGTCCAGCCACTGCGCTCAACCAGAACGCTGAGAGCTGCACCTAGGTCACCAGCTGTGCCTGTGCCAGCGTCTACTTGGTATGCAAGGATAGTTGCATTAGCAGCAATGGTGCGCAGAATTGTTTCTACAGCGCCAGGAACGCCAGAACCGTTAGGACCACCAAGCTCAGCTTGTAGGTTACCCAACACTTCAACACGATATGCATTTAGAGGGGTTGCAACGCCAGTTGAAATAAACTGAGCATTTGCATTCTTGGTAATCTGATCACCAACGTTTACGACTGCTTGTGCGTCGCCATTTACACGATTAAATACGGCCATTTTGTTTCTCCTAAATTAATGAGCGCAGTGCGCTACATGCAAATATTTATGATCTTGTCACAAATCCAGTTCATTTGGCAGCAGTTCCACAATGTCCAAAAGCATGGCATGTCTTTGGAGTTCTCTGCGTAGATTATTCACAGCCGTACGCTTTTCCCATTTGTTGCTGCGGCGCCAGTCCAAAACCACTCGTCTGATGCTGTACAGCACGGAATCACTTATGTCCAGCGCATACTCAAGATTGAGAAAAAACTGTCGATCTAGGCTGGGTGCAGAAATGCCCATGCGCAAGCGTTGCATGTAGCTCTGCAATTGAAGCGCAGGTGCGTGAACATCAAAGTTCACTTCAATGCGTTCAGCGTAGTCATTTTGATTGCTGAGTACTGATACCAAATTGGCCACATCTGTGGAGCCATTGCGCATTTTGTCAAAGTCATTGAATTGCAGTGTTTTGTAAGCATACATCTGACTGCGTCGTTCGTCAAACTGTCTGGCCAGTTCCAGTGACAGCATGGCCACATACAGCACTCGGCCCAGTTCATGTGCTCGCTGTCCTCGCAGGCCTGCTATGCCGCGAAACATGCGGCTTTCTTTCAATTCGTCTAGGAATTCAAAACTAGCCATTTTTTGCAAAGTTGGCTCTGCTAAAGCCCAGTCTATCAATCAGCTTGAACTTGTCTGCGCCGCCACCTACCACATAACCTTCGTGGCCTATGTCTTGACCAGTATAGGCTTGAATGTCGCCGCTGGCCTGTTGTGCATCAATTTGTTTTTTCACTGCCAGCTTGAGATTGTACAGTGCCACCCAGATGGCAAACATGCCTGCCAGGCCCTGCTGACCTTCTGTATACAGATATCCTGGTTGCTCTGCGGTGCCCAGCAGTTTGGCGCTGGCAGCACCTGAGAGATTTTGTGCAAGATAATCATAAAAGCCCTGCAACATGTTGTCAAAGTTGCCGGCTGTGATCTTGCTGGTAATGTACTTGCTGGCCAAGCTAATGATGCCTTTGGCCTTGAGTCCAGCCAATTTGCTTAGAAAATCTGTTACTGCATCTGCATACTGATCAATGGTTTTTTTCACTGGCGCTGTGTCAGCAGCCACTACCTTGACCTTGGGCACAGGCATTTCTCCTGTCACAAACCATATGGGATTGCCGTCTGTGGGCAGGCCGCCAGTGCCTTTTAGGGGTTGATCTGGCTCACCAATGCCAGGAATAAAACTGTGTACAGCAATACCAGCCAAGCTGTTTTTGATTTTGGTGCCTGCTTCGCTGTCAGCTTTCACACGATAGGTAACTGTGTTGGGGCGAAACACATAGAAGCCTTGCTCGGGCTGCAATCTGCCTGCATACAGCAAATCACCAAAGTAAAATCCTCTAAAGTTGCCGGGTATGATTGATTCCAGTGCTGGCCATAGTATGTTGATCTTGCCATACAGATCCGCACGATCAGCACCACGATTGATATCATACTGCTGAAAAGCATCAGGGCTGGTGACTCGGCCTGAACCATCTTTCTTTTCAAACATGTGTTTGTCTGTGACCATGAGTTCACCGTCAACATTGCGACCAAACACCAAAGCAGGAAACCCGTCCCATTTGATTGTAGTGAGTTCTTTGCCGCTGGTCATGTTTGACAGTGCTGCCAAACTGCGGCGAGCACCTTCAACACCGTCAGTCCAGATAGCATCCTCAGGATGCACAATGCCTTCCTTGAGAAACACTGGCTCAGCTGGCCTGTCAAATACTTCAGTAATTTTCATCGGAAATAACCTTGGACTTTTTCTAGTCCTTGTAAAATTTTTTGTTTGTCGCTTTCGGCACGAGCAATGGCAGCAGGTGTTTGCGCTTTGTCACGCTTTTTGCCCTGCACATCAATCATTGCTTTTTCTTGATATCGCTGCCAAAACTTATTTAAGAAGTCTTCGCCACTGGCAAAGTTCTTTAGGTCGCCTTGCCCAAACATACCGTTGGCGTCTGCGCTGGCTGCAAATGCTTTGACGCCACGAACAAGATTTTCAATGCTGACTTGTTCTATGTTGACTCCGCCGTAGGTTTTAAGAGCTGGAGTCATGCGAGGCTTTTCTATGCCTTGCTGTTGGGCTAGATAGCGAAAAGTATCAAGTATGAATGTTTGTGGATTGGTAGTTACTGTGACCACTTCAGTGTCTTTTTGTTTGCTAAAAGGCACACGCTCGCCGTCAATGACCTTGAGTTGCACACCTGCATGCTGAATGCTCATGTCCAACAGCTCACCCAACACACTCCACATGTTGCCTGTGAGCAGGCCCTTGACACCACGCTCAGGCGTTACCCTAGTGGCTCCCCAGGTGCTGAGTTTTGGTTCATGCCACATGAAGTCCACTTGTACAAATGCATCTTTGCCAATGGCCACAATTGGATGTCCTGGTTTGCTTTCTGTTGACAGCACATAGGCAGGGCTGGTTTCTTTCACAAACTCATCAGCCAACCTGTTCCAAAAACTGGTAAATTGTCCGTAAGTCAGTCCTTCAACAGGAGGTGCAATCATTTGCAAGTCCACATCGCCGTAGACTTTTTCTGGATCATCTTTGACATCCTGCGCATGGTAAGCACTGCTGCCTGTGGGTCTGCCCATTTGAACAGGGCCTTGGCCCTGTGGTTGCAGCCATGCATTGAAGTCGTTTACAAATTGTTGCACAACAGACAGAGCAGATTTGACCACAGCAGGTGTGATCACTGTGTTTTGTGTTGCAGTGGTATCCCACCCACCTTCGTAGAGTTCTGCTAGTTTCATTATCTCACCAGTAGAGTTTGCATTGCGCGAAACCAACTGGGAGATCCTTCTTCTAGCTTTTTGGGCAACACAATAAGGCCTTTGGCCTCGTCGTCGCGAGCTTGTGCTAGCTTGGCGTCTTTTTGTGGATCACCTTCTAATGCTCGCATGATGCTTTTTACGCTGTTAAGATCATCACCAGTGGCTCTTGGATTCAATAATATCTTTGCCACACTGTCTCTGTCTCTTGCTACCACTGTGTTGTCTTCTCTGCGCATGAGTTTGGCGCCAAAAGCATCAAACTTTAGACCCAGAGCTTTGCCAATGGAGTTCATGAGAATAAAAATAGCTTGGCCTTTGAATTCTGGGTCATCGTAACTGCCACGAGGGCCGTGTTGATGATAGGGTGCTACCAAGGCAGCATCATTTATCACCATGACATCAACCTGTGCCATGGCATCCATGTAAGGTACGCCTATGTGTACATTGTTGCCTTTGGTAACACTTTCAAAACCTTTGGCTCGGAAAAAGTTTTCCAGGGCCTTTTTTCCAGCTTTGACTGGTTCTTTTTCATCCTGTGTTTGAAACAGTGCAACCACATCATCAGCTTCGATCATGACATCAATGTCGCCGCTTTCTACTTTGTAGCCTGCACTGCCAATGTCCACTTGCATGCGACCTACCAAGGCAGGCGGCAAGGCCGATCTCACAAGATCAACAACCTTGGCCACATCCTTTTTGGCTACAGCAATACTGCTGGGTATGGCATTTCCGCCTTCTTTGAGTTTCATGACTTGAATGCATCCAATACAAAATTTTCAAACTCTCGTGCCAGTTTAGCATCAGCTGATTCTCTAATGTATTTGCCTCCGTACACGCGAGTTTGCTCATTGGCCTGTTGACCTGCATAGCGTGCCAACTCGTTTGATGCCTTGACAAAATCTTCTTCGTTGGCCTGTCCACTGGCCTGTGCCACACGCTGATCAAACTTTTCTCTTTCAGCTGGAGTGGGTGCACCGGGGTTGTTGGCTGCCACTCGACTTGGGCCCAATGGTTTGCTTGGTACAGGTTGTTCTGCACCACCTTGGCCTTTTGACTTCTTGGTTTTGGTACGCTGAATAATATCAGTGGCCTTTTCACGCTGTTTGCCAGCACTGGTACCGCGGAACTGTGCCATTTTTTCTCTGTAAGCAGTAGGCGCACTGCGTTGCAAAACGCTGAGAGCTGTGTCAATGATTGTGATCAAGTCATCGGCATAGGCTGGACCTGTCATGCGAGCTAGCTGTGGAAGAATCATTGATGTGGCGCTGGCAATCTGCCCGTCGCCTCCCATACCACCGCCCATTTGGCCGCCCATACCACCGCCCATACCACCGCCCATTTGGCCGCCCATACCACCGCCCTGTTGTTGGCCACGACCACCACCTTGACGACGAGCTAGTTCTTGTTGCACTCTTTGTATAATCTGCTGATCAGCCGGATCATTCTGTCTGAGCATTTGGTCCAAACCACTGCGTAACTGCTCGTCGGTGAAGTTTGCAAGATCTGCTCCTGGCGTTGACATTGCGTCTGTGCTACCAACTGTTTGGTTCATAGCAGGAGTGCCATTGGCAAAAAATCTCACATTGCCTTTTTCGTCACGCTGGTAGTCGTCTGTTCCTGCACCACCCGCGGCTCCTGCGTCTGTTGCGGCTCCTGGGGCAGTGCTTGCAGCTGGTGCAGCAGTGCTAGGAAGTTTTGGTGCAGGGAAATTCAACTGTTGATAAAGCTGTTGAATAATTTCATTTGGCACTTTCTTGCGCAACAATATCTGTGCCACTTCGTCACTGTCAGTCGGACTGCCAGCATCTTGCCAATGGCGTAGCAATCCGTTGAGTGTGACTTTGGTTGTGGCTTCTCTCCAGGTGTCTCCTGCCCAGTTACCAAAGCGACGCAGTCCGCCCTCGATGCCACGCATGAGTTTACCGCCTAGTGGTCCTTTGCCTTTGGTCTTGAATTTACCTTCAGGATCAGCGGCCAAGTAGGGCATGGTATTGCCTGCTGGTGGCAATTTTTTTGATCCATCCATTGATGGTTCTACTTTTCCATCAGCTGGCGCTGTAAGAGGGCCACCTGGTAACTTTCCTTGAGGACCTGCTGTACTAGATGTATTGGTAGCGGCAGTAGCGGCATTCTTGGCCATGGCTGCCGGATCATTGGCATTGGCCGGACGACTGAATACTGTGCCGCCTTCTTGATTTTCTGGATCAGCTGCGGTGTATTGAGGTGCGGGCTGACCTGAACCAGTTTTCATTGCATTGTATGCCGCAGGAAAATCTTTAACAAACTGTTGTCCAGTTCTGCCAGTGCGCCCGGCTGCCTGCCCAACTTGGTTTCTTAATTCACGACCGTAGTTGTTTCTACGAGCTTCGTCTACTGCAAACTCATACAAGTTTTCAAGATTCATGAACAGGGTGCGCACACCTTGTTCAGTTAACTGAACACTACTAGGTCTTGCTCGTCCAAGACTTTCGTTCAGTGCCCATTTACGCACAGTTTGTTCTCTATCAATCAACTGTCTGGTTGGCAATGAAATAATATTGAAGCCTTCTAGTACGCCACGACCTTTTGTAATTTTTACTGACTCTGTTGCAACAGCCTTGCCTGACTTGGCTGCTGCGGCTGCTGCATCTTTGGCCACACGAGCAGCCGACATACCTTGATCTGTACCGTATTGCTTGCTGGCCACTTTGTTTGCAATATTTTGTGCTGTCATGGCATTGTCGCCTTGATATGCACCTTTGTAGGCAGCAGCATCAATATTTTTTGGCAACACAATTTGATCACCAGGATTTAATATGTTGGGATTGCCTTGAGGGCCAAACTTGCCTGGATTCAGTTTTGCTAGTTCGTCCGGGTTGACCTTGTACTTGTCGGCAATGCCCGACATGGTGTCACCACTCTTGACAGTAATTGTTTGTGTTTCGCCGCCTGGTGGAACAACATTGTCAGGACCTGGTGCTGGCTTGGGCGGAACAACATTGTCAGGACCCGGTGGGTTTACATTATCAGGACCTGGTGGGTTTACATTGTCAGGCTTAAATGGATTGTTAATGTCTGGAATGTCTGTGTTGGCAATGGCTTTGCCTGCACCTGCCAAGGCCTTGGCACCCATGGCCATGCCCATTGGACGAACTGCGCGACCTGCCGCGGTACTCAGCTGTTCATTTTGTAACAAGCCATCAATCATTTTGGCTGCACCCAGCATGAGCACAGGAGCAGCACCCGAGGTCAGTAATCCAGTCAAAACACCTGCCACACCCCAGAAAAATTTACTGGTAGCAGGATAACGCTGTACAGTTTGTTTGTAAGTGTCTATAACACGAAGCACCTTGCTGCCTTCTGGACTTTTGCCCAATTTGGCACTTGCTGCTTGTTTGAGTTCATCAAACTTGGCATCCACACCTTGAATGACTGTGGTGTCTTGGAGAGCCTGACCCAGGGCTTTGATTTTGTTGCCTAGAGCTCCTGCCAGTTCGCCAGCTTTGCCCAGCATGGTACGATTGCCGCCACCTGCTGTCATTGCCTGTTCCGCATTTTTGAACAAGTCGTGGATTTCGCCTCGATTGAGGGCTTTGCCTTCTGTGAGCTTGTTGAGTTCGCGCACCAGCGCCACCGCTTCTTGGTACAGCGGATGAGCTTGAATATCCAGCTGATTATTGTTTGTTAGATGTTGTACTTTCACTGCGCATTCTCCTAATTCCCCGAATGAATTTGTTAGGATCTTGCGCTCGAATGCTGTTTAACAACCTGCGTTCTAGCTCAGACGCCACTTCCTCATCGTAGGATTCTCTGATGGTATTAATAAGATTAATGGCGCCTTGTATAACATGGTCAGCACGACTTTCAAGCACATTTTCTCGATCTTTCTCGACAAAATAGCTATCCAGTTCTTCCAGTATACTACGGGTTTTTTTAAGCACCCCAAGACTCCATTTTGTATTATTTATTGCAAGTGCATTCAGAGTTTGGAGTTATCTAGCCTGTGCTTTGATGCTGGCTAGCATGCTTTTGAGCTTGTTTGAACCTACTTCGGCCTGCGGGCTTGTGACAATTTCGCCAGTTTCTGGCTCCACAATGCTCTTGGCTTTGATCTGATTCATGATGCTGGTTGGCTGTGCTCTATAACTGTTGCTGTCTTCACCATCGTCGGTGATTCGCATGGTTTCAATGTTGTAAGTCAAATCCACTTTCATGCCAACACCTGTACTAGAGCGTGACTTCATACATTGAATTTGATAGCGTCCACGCTCACGCATGGCTCGGCTTGTAAAGATACCAAACACATTATCTGCTGTGTTAATCTTGGAAATACCACCTGAGATATGGCTGTGATCAAATTCAACTTCATCCACTGCACCGCGATTCAATTGTGACGCTGTTACCATGAGTATGCCTAGTTCTTTGGCCAAGTTGCGCAGTTCTTCACTCACATACTTGTCTTTTACAAACAGGTCATTGGGCGAAACTTTGGCACTTACAGGCATCAGTAGATCCAAGTAGTCAATCATGATAAAGTCTACTTTGCGGCCTGTTTGTATTTGGTATTCTTTTAGAAACGCACGGATGTCGTTGATGTTGCTCTGTGCTGGCAAGCCTTTCACTTGATATGTACCTGACTTCTTGCCCACCAGTTTGACCTTGAGTGTAGTAGTGTCAATGTCCTTGCGAATATCTTTGGTGCTCATGCTGGCAAGCATGGCATCAGTTCTAAGCGCAGTTAACTCTTCGCTCAATTCCAGTGTGATGTACACACCGTTGAGCCCGGTCTGAATCCAGTTCAAGGCAATGTTCATCATGACCAAGGATTTACCTGAACCTGATCCACCGGCAAAAATGTTGAGTTCACCTCTACTGAATCCACCATACAACAGTTTGTCCAGCTGCGGCCAACCTGTTGACACTTGTCCGCCTGAATTGAAATAGCGATTGATACGATCAGCAGGATCTGCAAAGTAATCTGTACCCATGTCTTTTTGCAAGCTGATCTGCACAGCATCCTTGATCAGCTTTTCCACAGGGTTAAACTCGCCTTTTTCAATCAAGTCTGCGGCTTTGAGAATGGCTCGTTCTAGTTCTTTTTGTTTGGTAAAACTTTCAAACTCTTCCATGAACCAATTGAAGTGTCCTTCACCAAGGTCTGGAATTTCCTTGAGCTCAACCGTAGTCACTGCTCGCACCTGTTCGTGTGTGGGCAGTGTTCTGTGTTTGTCAGAATGCTCTTTGATGAATTTGGCAGCACTGCGCAGGCTGCGATCAAAATTTTCTTCGTTGAAAATGTTTTGCACACGCACAAAACTCTGTGCGTCATGCAGCATCATTTCGAGAAAAAGTTTTTGTATTTCTGTGTTGTATTCTTTTGTCATGATTGTCTACAAGTATAACTGCAAACAGGCTGCGGATCAACACGCATTTGCTCATCATAGCGACCTAATTTTGCCAACACTTGACTCAGCGTAGTGTTACTTATATTGTAACTGTCTGCATCTGTGTGGAACTGGCTCTTATAACGAAATCTGTGATCAGCGGCATAACAACAAGGAGAATAAAATCCACTGGCACTGATATAATGTTGATTGCCTACTGCGCATTTGGGATTGATTAGACCTTGGCCTCTGTGCCAAATCAATGACTGACTTTGAGGTCGCAAGGGATCTGCTTCTGCAAAACGATTGCTAGGGTCCAACTTGACATCATGCATGCCCAGACTCTTGGCCATTTGTTTGATATCTGGTATTTGGTGCTCATTGAAACTAAAGGGCACAACTTTCCAAACTGCTCTAGCATCGCTGGCTACCACAGTTTGAATACCTGTCAGTATCGTGTCCCAGTCGCTGTTCTTTCTGTACTGTACACTGGACTCTGGCAAACCATCTACACTGAATTCCACAATGTCAGCTGGAGTCAACATACCAATCCATGATTCCCACCAAGCACGATCTCTGTAGCTGCCATTGGTGGTCAGCACAATGCGTCCTTGACGGCTCTTGATAAACATGATCAAGTCGCGAAAATGTTCGTAGTAGATAGGATCGCCTGTGTTGCCACAGATGCCCCAGGTGAGATTTTGTACAGGCACATCAAGAAACTGCTGTAGACTACCAAGATCCAAGTCCTGATTGGTCCAGGCTTTGCGCCCGAACTGATCAATGAACTGTGTGCGTTCACAGGCACTGCATGCCAGCACACATCTATTGGTTGGTTCTAGGTGAAAGCCTGTGATGTTCATTGTTTGCTTCTCAACTTGATCTTAACAGGATTTCTTTCAACTGAATCCACAATACTCTTGAGCACAAACAGTTTACCATACTTGGCCACAGCATCTGCCACATCCTTGCACTCAGGATCTTCTCGCCAGATTGGGAAACTCACTGCCCAACCGTACTCAATGGCTCGTGTGACCAAGACTTCGCCGGGCCAAACTTCTCGTCCACGCTTGTCTATGTGTCTATCAAAGTCTGGTACCACAATGATGTCTTTGCCCAGATCTTCAATTATCTCTGCTTGCACTTCGCTGATGTCGTTGCTGAGTGTGGCCACTCCATCCACACTCATGGCGTCAAACGGGCCTTCGACCACCAGCACAAACTTGGCGTCGGGCTGTTGCTGATTGGTATTGAACACAAAGTTGGGTTCGTAGTTGCTGTGATATTTGGGCTTGACACTGTCATCAACAGCTCTGGCAGTGTAACCTATCAATTGATCTTTCCAATAGAAAGGAACAATGATACGCTTGTGCAAGTTATATGATGTGGTGTCTGTTAGATAGAAGTCGTATTTTTTTATATCTATCTTGCGCTGCCACAGGTATTCAACAGCATCGGCCATCTGTGTTGGCACAGCTCGTTGTACATCTTCCCATTCAGCTTCTCCATTGGCATTGTAATTCAAGCCCAATCGTATGGCTGTGGCCATGGCTTGTATGCTGGCGCTGTCGTCTGGCAATGATCGTGCCTTGAACTCTATGTCAATGGGTGGCGGTGCAGATTGTTGACTGTCTGGTGCCAGCTCTTTGAGTCGCAGAGCTTCCATGACCAGGCGTTGCACTGTGTTGTCATCGGCGCCCAACCACTTCAACAACTTGCGGAATTTGAAGCCCATGGGCCTGCCAGGATAAAATCCTGTTTTGAATCCGCAGTTGAAACAGTGATAGCTCACACTGCCATCTGCATTGGGCAACATGCCACCGCGACCACGAGTGTCTGGTGTTTCCCGGTTGTAGGCACAACACACAGCATTGAAGCTGATCCATTTTGAAGATGCCTTGCGTTTGGCAGGCAATAGATTCAAAACTTCTTGTTGTACTTGATTAGACATTGATATAGTATAACATTGTTGTAAATAAAAATCAAGGTTGATTTTTCGAATACTAAATAGTTTGAGCCCAAATTTTTGGATTAGGTAGTGGACGATCAGCTAAAAGAATTTATCAAAAAATATCCGTTTATAAGCTATGTTGTGTATGGTGGCAATGAGTATATTGGCATTATACAAAATGTGGACGATGTTCTAACCACCGTGTATGACTTTGGAAGCCTGCGCACTGAACAAGAAAAAGCAGTGTTTCTCAATCTAGGTGACCAGTGGTGGTGGGAAAGCAATCGAACTATTCCTATCAATGTGTTTCTAAGACAGGACTGGAGTCCGTTTAGATACTGCCTCAAAACCATGAACAGTCGCGATGTTGAAATCAAATTTGGACCTTATGTGAGTCTCAAAGAAATCGCAGCCAAAAAGACCAAGCGCAGATCAATTGTGCTGGTTCGCAAGACTGATTAAATTCATATTTACTGCTACCAAATGAGCATAAGCCACAGCATGGCTTTTCTTGAAATAGTAACTGTTGTCCTCTGGGCGATTCCAAACTTCCTGCGCCACATCACGCCACACACTGCCTACTAGATTTCGTTTGGCCGGACGAATCACGCTCAAGAACATGGCCAATCTAGGTATGCTGTCAACTGGTTCTGGCATGCGTTTGAGCAATGCCCAGTGGTTGCCAACGTGTATCAACTGCTCAAAAAATGCTTGATCTGTGTTGAATCTGTGCCAGTCTGGCTGTGTGTGCATCAGCTCTATCAAATGTTGCTCATCGCGCACCTGTTGATACAGTGTAACATTCAAAAAATCCAACTTGACATAGCCACGCTGTTCAGCTGACTCATAGTCCAAGCTGGCCAGTCCTGAAAAGGGGTCCTGCGGAATCTCTGTAACATACACACCTGTGTTGTGTGCAACCAGTTTGTTGTCTCGCAGTTGGCTGGCTTTGGCGTGCTTGATCAGTTGTAGCACTTGATTGCGATCAGCAAAGTCAATATCAATGTCGCTTTGAAATTTCACAGTCCTGCCTCCTGTAACACATGCTTGCACCATTCTACATCTGCTGCATAATCGCGAAACTTACGCTGCCAGTGATCTGGATCAATGTAAGGTAGTATCATCAGTGTTTGTTCTTGATCCAGTCTTTCCAAAAACGCCACGCCTGAACTGCTGTTGTACACCAGCCAAGGACTGATACGGCCGTTGCAGATTCTGTGACAGATGGCATTGTTGTTGCCATACATGAAAAAATGATTGTAGGATGCTAGGTCAGGATGATCTTCAGCATACTGTTGCATTTCTTTCATGCCTCGTTCCAGCGCATCCTGCGGGGATTCCTTTTGCAGATAACCTATCAACCACTCGTCGTAGAAACTGTCCTTGCACCATTGGTCCAATTTTTTGTTATTCTTCAACAGCCATTCTAGATAGTTTGTAGCATTAACTGCCTTGATACCTACCAAGTGTCGGCCAAATTTTACAAATGCACTATAGAATGGACTGGCCACAAAGTCTGCATAACTTTTTAGCCGAGCACTGCCTTGTGTGATTTCATAGAAACGCAGATACGCTCTCAGCCCCAGTTGCACTCCTGTTTCTTTTTCCTGTTGCCAACGACGCTTTTGCTCGCAAAGATGCGCCGCAAGAGTTGATTCCTTGCGGTATTCTTTTTCACAGTACCGACATTTATAGTTCTGACTTAATTCGTTTGTCATCCCAACCCAACTCCTGGGCCTTTTTGATTAGATCTTGTTTGGTATTAATTTTGGCCATTAGTTCAATCTCATCTCTTTTGAGATGCGGATACAGTGCTGCCAAAAACTTGAGATGTTTGTTTTCATACCCAGAGTTTTTCTTCTTGTTGGCTATCCACTGATGCTTGAAAGTACCAATGCCTGGACTCACTGCTGTGGCACACATCCATTGTAGCTTGGGGTGCTTGGCTATGTCAAAAAAGTTTTTGTTCAAATTTTGATTACAGCTCATCACATAGTAGGCCTGTATGTTACTGTCGGCCTGCACTTGGCTGCTCCAACGCAACATGAGATATGTACTGAACTTCTTGCGCTCTTCGTCGGTCAACTCATCATAGAAATGAATGTTCTTGCGATCCAGCTGCGCCATTTCGTTGTTGATGTTGAGTTTATCCATGTTGTTTCTTCAGTGTGTAAAGTATTTTAGCACGATCCAAAGTTTCCTGCAATGCCAGATCAGTGCCGGCACGAGCTGAAAACAACATGTTGATAAAGTCATGCAAGTCGTACAAGGCATCTGCCGCAACCATTTCTTGCAGGTCTGGGTGTTTGATATACACTGTATCAGTACCATCGCTGTAGTGCATGATATTGATAGTTGTGATTTTTTTAATGGTTGCGTTTGCCATCGAACACACAGTTGAAAATCAGATTCATTTCACCGTCATTGATCACGCGATGGAATGCACCATCTGGAATCAGCACAATGTCGCCTGGCTGCACAGCAAATGGTTCGTCTGTTTCATCGCCCACAATCATTTTGCCATAGCCTTGTACAAAGATGTATACTTCTTCTTGGCCTGCATGTCTGTGTCCCCGAGTTTGTTGTCCTCGGTACAGTTTGGTAGAACTCAGCACCAGATTGTTCAAGGTTTTGTTGTCTTTCAGCAGGTAAACTTCGTTGTCTTTGACAACTTCGCCGCCCACATCATGCATCGAATATTTTAGGTTCATAACACTTCCTTGGCTTTGTCATCAATATAATACTTGCATCTTGTGGCAATGTCAAATTCGTTGATTGCCTCTTCGTGCAATGACAGTCGAGGCGTTGCTGTGCGTGGTGCTGGGCTGGTGTGATTATGGAAAAAGTTACAACCAAAATACACCTTGGGCTGTGGCAACTGTTGAGCCACAGAGTTCAATAGCACATGATGCACATGTTTGTACTCACCCACGGCATTGTGTGTGAGCACAATGTCAAACTCTGTGCCCAGACCAATCAATCTTGACAGCACAGCCACTTGTTCGTTTTCATAACTGAGAGGAATCTTGTCTTGAAACTCCAAGAATTTAGTTTCAACTCCTGCCATGTTCCAATAGGCAGTGATTTCTTTGCCCATGACACTGGTAGCTTCGTGTGTGAGATACACAATGGTCCAATTTATATTCTTGTGTTCTTCAATGAATGCCTGTGCAAACATCGCGCAATCATCGGGGTGCGCCACAAGACAAAGTCCTTTTTTGGTTTTACCTTTGATCCAGTTAAACATTTACCAAACCTTTCCGTAGTCTACCACTTCACATTGCCTGCTGATGTCTTTAACAAAGTAGGCACACACAGGATTGTCTCCTGCTGTGAGTGGCACTGCAAGCAGTTGCCCAGGCCTGAGCTTGGGAAAATACCACTTGGTATCATGATATATATCTACAATTTCGATAGGAAAAAACTCTGGCTTAAAGCTCTTGAGCGGGTTGAATGTAAACACACTAAAGCCGCGATCGTTGATGCTGGTAAGTGGTACAACTTCCAAGTCCCCAAAGTCATGTTCACCAATCAACACTTGCCAATCCACAGGCATCTTGATTGTGTGTGGCCCAATGCGCAGTACCAGGGCAGGCGAGTTAAAGCTCTCTAAAAATATCAGCGGTATGTAAAAGTAATCAGGATCCTTAGGGTTGCTGTTGTCAAATACACAAAATCTCAAGTCCTCTACTTCGTCTGGAATTTCGTCCATTTCAAACGCTCGATTATCCAGAGTTAAAATTCTCATGGTATGTTCCTCTTGTTAATTTTTATAGCCATTCGGCTTTCTCCACGGCAAATGGATAGTTGGCTTCTCGGTAAAAAGCCTTGCGTTTGGTCAAGTGGCGTTTGGCAAACTTGCAGGTGCTGGTTAGGTCCCAGATCTGTACAAAGTCTTTGTCTTCCGCTTTCCTAATACCTCTTCCAATAGACTGTATAACCCGGACAAAGCTCTTTCCGGGCTCCACAAGAACCAAATTAAAGATCCTAGGAATATTAATACCCACAGCGGCCACACCATAAGTCGCCACAATAACCTTGCCATGGGAGGTAGCCACCTCATCGTACTCATCTTGACGATCTGTAGCCTTGGTTGCTCCCGATATGAATACCGCATCTTTGATCCTCTCAGTTAATGCTTGACCGGCAGCCACGCGGTCAACCAGTATGAGAGTGTTGCCGTTTTCGCGTATGCCTTCAACCAGCCGGGCCATGTAATCTAGTCTGCCGGCTGTTTCCAATAGATATTTAAGTTCGCTTTGATAGTTGTTGTATTCTGCATGATCCATCAACTGCACAATGTTCACATGACACTGTGCCAGGTGTCCTGCTTCTTGCAAGGTAGATGCTTTCAAACTGCCCACTACCTCACCAATGGCACACTTGAGCGCCATGAACTCATATTGTTCTTTGGGTATGGTTCCTGTGAGTCCCCAGCGTATGGGTATGTGACTCATTACACCTGTGAGCAGAGTCTTGAGTGCGTCAGCTTTGGCCATGTGTACTTCATCCACGATCACACACACCACGCCTTCCAAGAACTCCTGTATGGTAATGTTGGCTTCGTAGTTTTTGGTATTCTTCAACAAAACATTCAGGCTCTGCCAGGTGCAAATGGTGTGTTGACGACCAAACTCTTTTTCATCGCCAAAGAACACACCCACATCCAGGCCCATGTTCACATAGTCTTTGTATGTTTGTGTGACTAGACTCTTGTTGGGCACAATCACAATGCTTCTACCATACTGTGACACAGCATCACTCAGCGCAGCCGTGATCACAGTTTTGCCTGCGCCTGTGGCAACTTCTTGAACGCTTTGTGGGTTTTCAAAGAACCTGTTGATGATTTCAGGCTGATAGTCCCTCAAGACCATGGGCTGGCCTTCTAAAGGATGTCCCTTGGGCCACAGAATATGATTGTAGCTTTGATCTGTTATTTGTGTGAATTCAAAGTTGGTATTGTAGTCTCGAGTGTCGTCTACTTCTATATCATAGCCGCGCTCGGTTAGATACTCTAGAATTTCTGGCAACAGGTTGATGTAAGTACTACCACCCAGTTGAAAAAAGCTGGCTTTGCCATCCCAACGACCAAGTCTAACCGCAGGCAAATATCTTGCGCCTGGTATATCAAACTTGTACTTGTTCACAAGCTCTCGCCTGTCGGAAAGTTCCAGTCCTTCTATCTTGACATTTACTTCATCGCGAATAATTAATTTGGCATACATGAGTGGTAGTGTAACACAAAAGCAACAGGCAAATCAACCTGTTGTGCAAAGTTTTTGATAGCTTTGCTCTATCAATTGCTGCATTCGAGCATCATGAGATTGATACACAGTGATGTGCAGCCGAGTATGTGGAGTAGGATTGACCACTGCGTGTCGTTGTCCTACATTTACTAAAAATGCTCGACCATTTTCAAACGGAACAATGCCGCCACCTTCCACAGCAAACTCACAACCCACAGGATGATCAATGGCTATGTTTATGTTGTCAAGGCCGTGGCAGTCGTCGGTGTGCAATCCAATCACACCACCTGGCTCAAGACCCAACAACCGTATCTTGAAATACTCTTGGTGCGGCCACTCTTGTTTGAAATAGCGCACTGTTTCTGGCAACAGCTCTTGAGCAAGATCTGTCCAGTCATTGACTCCTGTTACAGGGCCATGATAGTCGCCTGGATCTTCTGCACCACGACTGAATATGCCCAAGTTGGTCCAGCCGCGACTGTCGTAACTGGTAACTGGTTGTGCTATCATGGCACCAGCGGCTTCTCGAGCTTCCTGTTGCATGATCTGCCAAGGCAATTCTATAGCCAGCGGCAAGTATGACAACCCACTGTGCCAACAGATCCAGTCGGCTGTGGCCTGCGGCTGCGCTATCACTGTTGGTCTGGTGTTTCTAACCGAGCGCATGAAGGCATCAGTGATGCCAGGCTTGTGTGCAAATTCACTTATTTCTCTGCGCATCACCTGCCCAACTTGTGGTTTAGATACACAATCTTTTCGCTGTTCTGTTGCATCATCTGTTTTTCAACACCAGTCAACATGCCAACATGACTTACCAGCAGTGGGATTGTTTCGTTGGTGTTTATGGGCTTGTGTGAAAACAACACAGGCGTTTTTAGGTCAGCAAGCGAATATGTTTTTTGATTGTTCAAGATTGTTACTTTGTCCTCGCCAAGATTCAACACTTGCGATTTCAACTCATCGGTCATGCTAGGGTCGTACACAACCATTGGTAACCTATTTACCAGTTGTGCATAGCGTAACAGTCTATTCAGCTGATTGTTTTCGCCTGCCAACTCATATTCTCTACGCAACATGAACACCACAAGGTCTGGTCCCACAGCACTGTCCATCTCTGTCACAAGATCAGCACTTACCGAGTAGCCTAGCACACTTGACAAGTCTACCAGCTGATGTAAATTTTCATCGTCGAGGCTCAACTGCTGTGACTCAAGATATTCCAACAAGCTGACCGGAGCATTTTTAATCTCCAAGGCAGAACCATTCCTGCACAACTGAATGTCATAACCTGACTTTTCTACTTCTATTATTTCTTCAAGGTACTGTTCAACTGGTTTGTCGACTTCAAAGTCGTGTCCCTTGGCCCAGCTTACTGCAAAGTTCACATTGTATTCGCTCACAGCAATTTCCCAGACCTTGTCTTCCTTGTTGAACTGAGCAGCGCCTTGTCGCGTCTTGAGCAGTTCTCTCAGCTGAGTGATCATGTTGCTGTCGTAAGGGAATTTCATGAAAATATTTTTGCCATCAGACCATATGCGTTTGCTTCTGTCCAGGAATCGCAAGGGTCTACGATATCGTGGATTCATGCAAGGAGTCACATCCACGCCCTTGGAAGCCAACTGTCGTTGATACTTGAGAATGATCTTTACTGCCAACTGAGCTTGTCTGTCAGTCATGGCAGTGCCGCCAAGTGTGCTAGATGTCAAGTCATCCAAGAAGCTGGTATCGTAACGAGCCAAACTCACAATTGGACTGAATGCGCCAAACAAGTAGCCAGAACTAATCTTGCCTGCCATGTCTCGTTTGCCAGCAAGCACCTCTAGATAGTCTTCAACAAAGTCATAGGTTTTCATGCTGTTAGTGTAGCAGATATCGTATTGCAAGTCAAAAAAAAGCCCTACCATTTCTGGTAGGGCAAAAGTAGACTGTGGAAAGGAGCTAACAAACCACAATCATCAAACGGGCCATGCCCGTTTAATTCTTACGCCATCTTCATGCAAGTGGTTTGAGCCATTGCCTTCCAACGCAGAGGGAAGCTCTTGTACAACTGAGCAACCTTGATTGCCATACGCAAGCTGACCTCACGCAACGAGTTCTTGTTCTCGTCCATGAACTCAATGATCTCGTCAGAGCCAACTTCGCTGATGTCCATGTCGTCAAACAGTTCGCCAGTCTTGGCAATTTGCTTGATACGGAGGATCTTGTCACGCATGGTGTCCAGAGTCAGGTCCAGATAGTGGCAGCGTGATTGCAGTGCATCCAAGTGATCCTTGAGCTTTTGCGATTTCATTTTGTCAAACTTCAAGTTGGTGATAAAGATCACAGAGCCATTGAAGTTGAAGCTGTCTGGAATACCTTCTTCTTTGAGCACACGGCTCTCGCTCAACCAAGAAATCTTGCGCTTTTTGCCTGAGTCCAACGCACCTTTCAGCAGGTTCAGCGAAACATCATCAAGCAGGATTGAGTCACAGTCGTCAAACACAACCACGCAATTTTCGTCTGAGTATTTGTACAGAGTTTGATACAAGCCAATTGGGCTAGCAGAGCCTTTGACAACTTCTGCTCGCAAGCGATCTGAACCCAGCATCTGGCACATCTGCACTTTTTCAATCTCACGCTCAACACCAAAGCTCTTGCCCACACCAGGAGGGCCCGACACAATCATGGCACGGATTTCGCCGCCCACACAGGCTTTGGTCATGTCAGTAAGAATTTCAAAACGCTCGGCAATTTCTGCCATGCGCTCTTCGTCAGTTTTGGCATTGTCAATTGCGGCTTGCACATCAACATCAACCGCAGTCACTTCACCGTCAAACTCGTCGGCACCCACAAACTCGTAGTCAGTCATGCCTTCAACTTTGACACGGATATCTTCTGGGAAGCCAGGAAAACGGCCACCGTTCTTGACAGTGACATAGCCGCCTTTGGCTGTGTTCTTGAATTGCTCAACAAGTTGGAAAACTTGGCCAGACACATCGTTGGTACGATAAGCGCCGGATTTGATACGAACAAATGCTGTTGACATGAAAGCTCCTTTTTGTTTAACTATGACTCTAGTATAGCAAATGACGGATTATTGGTCAACCGTTTGGGTTTGTTGCTGTTCTAGCACTTGTTGCGAAAACACAACACCCCCGTTGATTGCTTGATACATTTCAGCCACTGCTTTGACATAAAATTGCATGATTTTACCCTGGGCAGTGATTAGCGTGAATTGCATCTTTTGCTCCGTTTTCTTAGTATGCCATTATTATAGCAAATGGGTCCATTTGGGTCAACCGGGCAAAAACCCGCACAAACACTAGGGTTTTTGTTGCAAAAAATGTAATACTTAGGGCTTATCTTGCTGTTCTGTAACGGAAAGTTTACATAATAGCAAGAAGTGCTCGTATGCTTGTTTCACGCTTTCGTTGGCCAAGAGCTTTTGTGCTTCTGCTACCAGGGCTTGGCTACCTGCTTCTGCAGCCTCGCGACAGCTACCGCAGGTCATCATGTTGCGGTTTGGATCGTCAGGGTCCATGGTAGCCAAAAAACGATCAAAGGCTGCTCGCTGTTCGGGTGTGATGCTTCTGGTAGCTGGTCGTAGTTCTGATGCTCTGTGGATGGCCCGTGAAATTTCATCCTCGCAATAGAGTGATGCTGCCAGCAATGGCACGATGTCTGGATCCACAGCATACCGGCGGCTGATCATGCCAGGCCGTTTCACGGTCATGGTTGTACCGTTGGGCACATAATCAATCATTTCCTGATCATATTCGCCAATTTCCACATACCGGCGTCCGACTTTTTTGTAAATTCCGGTAGGCTTTTTCATCTAAACTGCTCCAACAAGTTTTTCAATCCAAACAACTTGGTGCGATCCATGCTCTGTGCCACATGCACAAATCGAGTAGGACGCAGATACAAGGTTTTGCAAATGTCATTATAACGCTGATTGTACAAATTCCACAAGTGGTCTGGAGGCACACGATGTATATGGTGTAGGCCAATGTGCATGAGGCTGGCCGGAATCATTTTGAACTGATTGAATATGGTTATGCTGTCCTGTGGATTTGATTGTCTGCTCCATCGTATACCAATTCTGTTCCACCAAAGATCCATGCCTTTGCTTAGACTCATGGCCACACTGTGTATGGCAGGATGATCGTAGTCAAACACAATGTCTCTTGCGGCTGTTAACCAAGCTGAATCCACATGCACTGGTA